>Ga0335082_10004570_pt1 | contig 15108 bp, 10 predicted proteins | sample Lox_Sample_41_FD_206718 | JGI IMG/M metagenome (GOLD analysis project Ga0335082, IMG submission 206718) | Soil microbial communities from Loxahatchee National Wildlife Refuge, Florida, United States - Lox_Sample_4.1 | ecosystem: Environmental > Terrestrial > Soil > Wetlands | place: USA...
GGGCCGGCGCCGGCCCCCTCGCTCCGTGGTATGAGCGGCGGGGATGCGCCACGTCGAGATCGCGGCCCGGGCGAGCCAGCGGGAGGACCTCGCCCGGCGCCTCACCGGCCGGTTCTACACGCCGGGCGGCCTCGCCCGCCGGCTGGCGGCCGCCGCCCTCGACGCCGGCGCCCGGCCCCGGACGCTCTCCGACCCGTTCTGCGGCGACGGCCGCCTCGTCCACGCGTTCCTCGAGGAGGCGGCCGCGCGCGTCCCGCCGATCCTCGCCCGGCTCCGGCGGATCGTCCTCTGGGACCACGACGGCCCGGCGGTCGAGGCGGCCGCGCGCCGCACCCGCGCCCTCCTCGCGGCCCTCGGGCTCCGCGGCTGCCGGGTGGAGGCCTGGCGCGGCGACACCTTCGAGCGAGCCGGGGCGGCGGCGGGGGCGCACGACCTCGTCCTCACCAACCCTCCCTGGGAGCTCCTCAAACCCGACGCCCGTGACGGGGTGGGGAGCGCCCGCAGCGCCTACGTCGCCTCGCTCCGCGCCTACGCGGCCCGCCTCGCCGCTGCCCACCCGGGCGCGGCCAGCGCCCGCGGCAAGGCGATGACCGGCTACGGCGTGAACCTCGCCCGGGCGGGGGCGCTGGCGAGCGCGGCGCTGGTCGCCCGGGGCGGGCGGCTCGCCATCGTCCTCCCCGCGAGCCTCTTCGCCGACCAGGCCTCCGCCCCGTTCCGGGAGGCCTTCCTCGGCGCGCTCCGCGTCGAGGCGATCGACTGGTTCCCGGCCGAGGCGCGGCTCTTCGAGGGCGTGGACCAGCCCGTCCTCCTCTGCCTGGGCCGCGCCCCGGGCCCGACCGCGGCGCTCTCGCTCGCCCGGCACGGGCCGGACCAGGGGCTCCTCGAGCGCCGCGTCCTCCGGCTGGAGTCGCTCGCCGCCCCGCTCCCGCTCGCCGTCGGGGGGGAGCAGGCGGCGCTCGCCGCGGGGCTCGCCCGCGAGCACCCGCCGCTCTCCTCGCTCGAGGAGGACGCCCGCACCGGCCTCTGGCTCGGGCGCGAGCTCGACGAGACCCGGATCGGCGAGGCGCTCGCCCCGGCGGGGCGGGGCGTCCCGTTCCTCAAGGGGCGCCACGTCTTCCCCTGGGAGCTCCGGCCCGACCCGCCGCTCTTCGTCGATCCCTCCCTCCGGCGGATCCCGGCCACGGTCCGGGAGCGCCGCCTCGCCTGGCGCGACGTGTCCCGTCCGAACCAGCGGCGGCGGATGCACGCCGCCCTGCTCCCCCCGGGCGCGGTGACCGGCAACTCGCTCGGGGTGGCGTTCTTCCGGCGGGGCGGGCGGGACCGGCTCCCGGTCCTGCTCGCGGTCGTGAACAGCCTCGCCTTCGAGCTCCAGGTCCGCGCCTCGCTCGCCACCGCCCACGTGTCCCAGGGGGTGCTCCGGCGCTGCGCCGTCCCCGCCCCGGCCTTCGGCGCGCCGCGGATCGCCGGCCGGATCCGCGCGGCGGCGGCGGCGCGGCTCCGGGCGCGGGGGGAGCGGCCCGAGGTCGAGGTGGCGGTGGCCCGGGCGTACGGGCTCCGCCGGGAGGCGTTCGCCGCGCTCCTCGAGGCGTTCCCGAAGCTCGGCGCGGTGGAGCGCGAGGCGCTCCTCGCGGACGAGCTCTGGCGCGGGGCCGGCTGGTAGACGAGGCCCCTCGCGCGAGACGGCCCCCGCGCCGGGGAGCGCGGGGGCCGCGAGAGGCCTCGGGCCGCGGGCGGCTACTTCTTCCCGAAGTCCGTTCGCCAGGTCACGCCGAGGGAGACGATGTAGGCGCGGCTGTCGTAGATGCCCGGCAGCTCCAGGGTACCGGTCTGCTTCACCGTGTCGAACCAGGCGTAGAAGAAGGCGCCACTCAGCGTGAGGTCCGGCTGGATCTTCCAACCCGCGCCCAGCGCCCCCGCCCAGACGTTCCCGTCCGGCAAGGTCGGCGAGTAGTAGTCCACGTTCATGCCGCTGATGTCCCGCAGCACGCCGGCCCGGAGCTGGACCTCCTTGGTGAGGTCGTACTCCCCGCCGAGCCGGAAGGTGTAGCCGTCCTTGTAGTGGCGCGGCACCTCGATGGTCGTGCCCTTGTCGCCCACGAACACGTCGGACTGGTAGATGGAGTAGCGGTTGTAGGTGTAGGTGAAGGCGACGAGCAGCGGCTCGATCACGCGGTAGGCCGCCCCGACGTTGATGACGTTCGGGTAGGTGAGGTCGTGCGTGGCGCCCTGGTCGACGGGCGGGGCGGCGCTCGGGTTGGCCGGGTTCGGCTGGAGGAGCGGGTCGCCCACCACGAAGTGGGCGTTGCCGGTGAGGTGCATCGGCACCTTGTGCTTGTAGTCGATGCCGATGGTGAGGGGGATGCTGGGGATCGGCTCCCCCTCGGCAGAGAGGTTGAAGCCCCAGCCGCCGCCCGAGGTGGCGAGCTCGCCGTACCAGTCCACGTTCGGCTGGACGCCCTGCTTCAGGTACTCCTCGGTGTGGATGTAGGTGGCGCCGCCGCCGACGCGGAGGTGCGGGATCACCTCGATCCCGCCGTTCAGGTAGAAGCCGTAGAGCTTGCGGTCCACGGTGATGATCCGGCCGCGGCCCGCCCAGTCGTTGTCGTAGAACACGTTGCCGCCGCCCGGGATGTTCATCCCGAAGCCGACGCCGGCGCCGCGGTCGGCCAGCTTCCCGCTGTAGGAGGCGAAGAGCGAGACCGGCGGAGCGGGCATGAACTTGGTCGTGGCCGGAGGCGAGCCCTCCATGTAGGAGCCGGCCGGCGCCGACCAGCTGGTCTTGAGATCCAGCATCGACCCGGCGAGCGAGAGGGAGAACCCCTCCATCCGCGCCAGCGCCGAGGCGTTGGCGTAGGTGGCCTCGGCGTCGTTCTGGGCGGCGACCAGCGAGCCGACCATCGCCAGGTCGCGCGGGTTCACGTTCGGGACGTCGTAGCCGTTCGCCAGGGCGAGGGCGGGGAGGAGGAGCGCCAGGAGGAGCAGCGACTTGAGCGTGCGCATGGTGGGCTCCTTTCTAGGGGCGGACCGTGGAGGCGAGGTCGCCGGGCGCGGCGAGGAAGGTGGCCGCGTTCACCTGCCCCTGCTCCGTGAGGGTGGGGATGGCGCCGTCGAGGAGGAACCCGTGGGTCACCGCGTCGGTCGGGCAGGACGCGGTGGTGGCCGAGTTCACGTACCACTGGACCCGCCCGGTTCCCGGATCCCCGGCCAGCGGCACCGTCAGCCCGAGCATCCCGGAGAAGTACTGGTTCTGGGCGTTCGGGATGGTGTTGTCGCAGAGCGCGATCTGGGTGAGGACCGGCCGGTTCGTGGGCATGGGGAACGGCAGCGGCCCGGTGAGGTCACCCGGGATCACGTGGCGCACGAAGTTGGCCGGGTCGCCCGGGTCGAGGACCCACTTCGCCACCTGGAGGAGCTGCAGGTAGGCGGGGCTCCCCTCGGCGATCGGGGCGATGAGGTCGAGCAGGGTCTGGTGGAAGTGCGAGTCGGGGTTGGCGGCGATGTCGGTGAAGGTCGCGCCCGGGACGTTGAAGACCGCCCGGGAGATGCGCGGGTTCACCGCCACCGAGAGCGCCCCGTTGATCGAGCCGAGCGACTGGCTCACCCAGTAGACCTTGGTCGGGTCGATGGCGATCCCGCCGGCCGCGTACCCGGCCAGGTGCGCGGCGAGCGCCGCGTAGGACGCCGGAGGGGCGGGGGGGGCGAGGGCGGCGATCACCGCCGACTCGTCGATGACGTCCTGGCGGAAGCTGTCCCGCAGGCGGAAGAAGTTCTCGGTGAGGAGGACGTTCCCGGAGACGTAGGGGACGCCCTTCTTCGAGAGGCAGGCGGGGTTCGGGGTGACGCCGTCCGGGAGGAAGGGCGTGGCGCAGTCGATCCGCTTGTTCAGGTAGTTCCCGCGCACGCCCGGCGCGGACTCGCACACGCCGATGGGGAGCGGGGTGGTGGTCCCGGGCACGACGTCCACCGCGGTGGTGAAGTTCGCCTTGAAGGCGCAGGTGGACGGGGTGCAGCCGGTGAGGGCCGCCACCTGGGCCGAGCAGCACTGCGCGTCCGAGGTGCAGTAGGAGCGGTCGCCGTGCTTCTCGGCGTCGATCGAGGCCACCACGAAGCCGGCGGCGGTGAGGGCCTGGGCGATGGGGAGGACGTCCCCCTTGGCCCGGGTGATCCCGTGGCGGAAGACGACCAGCGGGGCGCAGTGCGCGGTGGGGACGCCGCCCGGGCAGGGCGGGACGAGGAGCGGGTTCGGGACCGCCACCAGGGCGGTCACGATCTCCGGCGTCGGGTGGGCGGGATCGAAGGCCCCCTGGTTCTGGCTGCCGAGGAGCAGGCTCAGGGTGTTGAGCTGGACCTCCAGGAACTCCTGGATGGGCCCGGCGGGCGCCGGCGGGAGGAAGGCCGCGCCGATCCCGTAGTCGGCGGCCACGGTGGCCGTGTCGAAGGGGGTGAAGCCGGCCACCACCGCGGCGCCAGGGCTCTGGTACGGGATGGCCGCGATCTGGAGCGCGGTCGGAGTGATGGACTGGGTCTTGAAGGTGTAGGCGGCGGCCACGTTCGCGGTGGTGGTGCCGGGCGGAAGCGCGGCCAGCACCGGGGCCAGCTCGTCCTTCATCGCCTGGAGCGCGGTGGCCGTCGTGTCGTCGATCCCCTGGACCAGGGAGACGCCGTTCGACGCCACCGGGTGGGGGAAGTCGACCAGGATCTTGGTCACCGTGGACTTGGCGAGCGGTGCGCCGGTGATGTCCTTCACCCGGTCGGTGGCGATGACCGCGTAGCTCGTGCTCTCCTCGAGCGGCGGGAGGTAGGCGGTGGGGATCTGCTGGGGCTCGGTGCCGGGCGGGGCCAGCGCGGCGAGCGGCGCGCCCACGCCGGGCTGGAGCCCGATCACCAGCGAACAGCCGCCGGCGACCGGGCAGAGGAGCCCCGGCACGATGGGGTCACCCTGCGCCACCACGATCGGATCCGGCTCCGCCACGTACTGGGCGGTGAAGGGGTTTCCGCCCGTGTCGGCGAGGGCCTTGAGCTCGCCCAGCATCGTGGGGGTGGCCCCGAGCTTGTAGACGAAGACGTTCACGCCGTTCACCGTGCTCGCGTCCACCGGGACCGAGGTCTGGGCGAGCATCATCGCCGTGGTGGAGAAGCCGGAGAGGGTGGTGAGCCCCTCGGCGATCGGGCCGAAGGCGGCGTTGAAGGCGATCGTCTTCTCACCGGTGGTGGGATCGACCGGCCCGGTGCGAAGCAGGTCGATGGGGAGCGGCGCCTGGCCGGAGCCGGCGTCCACGAGCACCACCGGCCCGGGCGAGGGCGCGATGGCGAAGGCGGCGAGGCTCGCCACCTCGGCGTGCGGGAAGGCCGCGTCGATCGCGGTGTAGGCGGGCTGGATGTCGGGATCGACGTAGGGCGTCCAGTAGTTGGTCCCGCCCTGGTTCACCGCCTGCCAGTTGATCGGGTTCCAGAGCGCGAGCCGCACGCCCTCGAGCTGCGTGACCAGCGCCGCGGGGAGGCCGCCCGGCGGCTGGTTGGCCGGGTTCGCGAGGTCGACGTTCGGGAGGGTGAGGGCGATGGCGCTGTCGCCCGAGATCGGCTGCCCGTCGATGGTCTTCACCCCGTTCGGCCCGCCGCGCAGGGCGAAGACGTAGCGGCCGGAGGGGAGGCGCCGGCTGCCGGTGGTCGGGTCCGCCGTCTTGACGAGGGTGATCACGCCCGGGCTCTGCGCGCCGGCCGGCTCGACCTGGACCACCGTCGGCCCGGGCGCCCCGAGCTTGAGGAGGACGAAGGTGCTGGCGGTGATGGTCGTGACGTCCACCGTCGGGGGCGTGTCCGGCACGTACCTCACCTGGGCCGGGTCGTACTTGAGGGCCTGGATCGGGATCGTGAAGGTCGGGGCCTGGTCGTACGGGAACCCGCCCGCGTCCACGAAGGACTGGAGGAGGTCGCGCTGCGCGCTCGGGGGGAGCGTGGGGACCGCCTGGAGCGCCAGGTCGTTCGGGGTGGGGATGACGGGCGAGGCGTACGTCGCGATGACGAGTCTCTGCTTCGGCTCCTGCTGCTTCACGCTGTGGCAGCCGGCGGCGAAGACGGCGAGCGCTGCGGTCAGGATGGCCTTGAGGCGAAGCGACATGCGGCCTCCACGGGTCACGGAACGCGGTGCGGTGCAGGGAAAAAAAGACGACACCTCTCTCTCGGTCCACCTGACCGGGAAGTCAAGCAAGCACCGCGCCCCACGCCCTCAGGGGGCCCCTGCGAGTTCGCATGACGCGCTGCGTTCCTTCCGGCGGCGCTCGCGGGGCCCCGGGCGGCGACGGCGCAGGCCCGGTTGGCGCCCCCGCCGGGGCCGGGTACCGTCGGGCCGCCCTTCCGTCCGGAGGAACGATGAGCTCTCGTCTCGCCGCCGCGCTCTACCAGCGGAACTCGACCCAGCTCGAGCTCGCCTCGCTCAACACCTTCTGAACGGGGGGCGTGCCGCCGCCCCGCCCCGCCGGCCCGTCGGGGCACCCGTCTCGGATCCGAGCCTGCGCCGCCCGCGGCGTCAGGCCCGGGAGAAGAGCTCGCCGGCGGAGACGAGCTTCACGCCCTGCCGGGCGAGGAGCTCGGCCGCCCCGTCGGGATCCTCGAGCCGGAAGATCAGGGTGGCGTGGCGGCCGCGCTCGCGGACGCCGAAGGGGTACATGTACTCGATCCCCAGGCCGGCCCGCTCGAAGGCGGCCAGCACCTCGGCCAGCCCGCCGGGCCGGTCCGGGACGTCGGCCGCCAGGACGTCGGTGCCGTTCACCACCATCCCCGCCCCCTCCAGCGCGGCGCGGGCCCGCTCCACGTCCTTCACGATCAGGCGCAGGATGCCGAACTGCTGGGTGTCGGCGAGGGACATGGTGAGGATGTCGATCCCCGCCTCCCCCAGGACCTGGCAGGGGACGCGGAGCTGGCCGGGGCGGTTCTCGAGGAAGAGCGACAGCTGGCGGATCTTCATGGGGTCTCCCGCTAGATGTTCCGCTTGTCCTGCACCCGCTTCGCCTTCCCCTCCGAGCGGGCGATGGTGCGCGGCGCCACCAGGGTGACCTTCACCCGGATCCCGAGCACGTGCTCGATGGCGGCCTCGAGCTGCCCTTGCAGTCCCTGGAGGCGCCGGATCTCGTCGGAGAAGACCTCGGGGGTCACCTCCACCTGCACCTCCATCTCGTCGAGCCCCTTCTCGCGGGTGAGGACGATCTGGTAGTGCGGCAGGGTCCCCTCCACCTGGAGGAGGGCGGTCTCGACCTGCGACGGGAAGACGTTCACCCCGCGGATGATGAACATGTCGTCGGAGCGGCGGCCGATGCGCCGGATCCGGCGCAGGGTGCGGCCGCAGGGGCAGGGCTCGGGGAGGAGGGCGGTGATGTCCCGGGTCCGGTACCGGATCATCGGCATCGCCTCCTTGGAGAGCGTGGTGAGGACCAGCTCGCCCTCGGCGCCGTCGGGGAGGACCTGGCCGGACGTCGGGTCGACGATCTCCGGGTAGAAGTGGTCCTCGAAGAGGTGCAGGCCGTCGCGGCGCGGGCACTCGATCCCCACCCCGGGGCCGATGATCTCGGAGAGCCCGTAGACGTCGTGGGCCCGGATCCCGCTCTCCGCCTGGATGTGCTGGCGCATCGACTCGGACCAGGGCTCGGCCCCGAACAGCCCGACCTTGAGCTTCCCGAAGCCGATCTTCGACTCCTTGGCCCGCTCGATCAGGTGGACCATGTACGACGGGGTGCAGCAGATGGCGGTCACCCCGAAGTCCTGGAGGACCATGAGCTGCCGCTCGGTGTTCCCGCCGGAGATGGGGATCACCGTGGCGCCCAGGGCCTCGGCGCCGTAGTGGGCCCCGAGGCCGCCGGTGAAGAGCCCGTAGCCGTAGGCGTTCTGCACCACGTCGCCCTTGGAGAGCCCGCAGGCGGCGAAGGTCCGGACCATCACGCTCGTCCAGACCTGGAGGTCGGCCTCGGTGTAGGCCACCACGATGGGCTTCCCGGTGGTGCCGGAGGAGGCGTGGAGCCGGACGATCTCCTCCATGGGCGAGGCGAAGAGGCCGAAGGGGTAGGTGTCGCGGAGGTCGGCCTTCACCGTGAACGGGAGCCGCGCGAGGTCCGGGAGGTCCTTCACCGCCTCGGGGGCGATCCCCGCCGCCTCGAGCCGCTGGCGGAAGAGGGGCACCCGTTCGTGGGCGCGGCGCACCACCGCCCGGAGCCGGGCCCGCTGCAGCTCGGCGAGCTCGCGCCGGGGGAGGAAGTCCGGCGCGCTGGCCGGGTGGAAGCCGCTCTGGCCGTCGTTCCACTGGGTCTTCACGCGGGGCTCCTCGGGGAGGGGTTCAGGGGCGGGGGAGGACGACCTCCCGCCCCATCCGGAAGGCGGTCTCGTTCACGACGTGGAGGCGCTCCGGGAGGGCGGCCCGGATGGCGGCCAGCCACTGCGCCTCGGGGAGGTCGAGCTCGCGGGCGAGGACGCCCAGCAGGGCGACGTTGAGGCTCCGCCGGTTCGGGAGCCGGGCCTCGTCCACCGCATCGGGCGGGACGAGGAGCCCGCCCGCCCGGAGCAGGGGGCGGGTGACCTCGACCTCCGAAGGGGCGAGCACGAGCAGGTAGTCGGCCTCGCCGGCCGGGATCATGGGGGAGAGCACCCTCGGCCCGAAGCGGATGTCGGAGGTGACCGAGCCGCCGCGCTGGCTCATCCCGTGGATCTCGGCCTTCTTCACGTCGAGCCCGGCCCGGAAGGCGACGTCGGCGAGGATGTCGGAGGCCTTGATCACCCCCTGCCCGCCCAGGCCGGCCACGACCACGTTCACCACCCCGCCGGCGCTAGGCATCCTCGGCCTCCGCGCAGGCGGCGCAGGCGAGCTGGGCCCGCTTCTCCTCCGCCGCCTTCTCGAACTTCCGGATGTCGGCCGCCGCCAGGATGCAGGGCCGGCGGGCCACGATCACCGAGAGCTGCCGGCTGGCGAGCCGGCTCGAGAGCAGCTTCTCGAAGCCGGGCGGGTCGGCGACCGGGTCGACCACGTCCACGTTCGGCACCCCGAGCGCCCTGGCCAGCCCCTCGATCGACACCTTGCCGGTCGGCTCGTGGTCCAGGGTCCGGCCGGTGCCGGGGTGCTCCTGCTGCCCGGTCATGGCGGTGGTCCCGTTGTCGAGGACGAGGAGGACGTGGCCGGTGGGGGGTGGGTTGTAGACCATCTCCACGAGGCCGTTCAGGCCGGAGTGGACGAAGGTGGAGTCGCCGATGAGCGAGACCACCCGGCGGGCCTCGCCCTCGGGGAGGACGTGGCGGAGCCCGAGCCCGACCCCGAGCGAGGCCCCCATCGCCACGCAGGTGTCCATTCCCTGGTACGGCGGGAGGACGCCGAGCGTGTAGCAGCCGATGTCGCCGGCCACGATGCAGTCGAGCTTGCGGAGGGTGGCGTAGACCGGGTGGTAGGGGCAGGCGTCGCAGAGGGCGGGCGGCTTCCCCCGGGGCGGCTCGGGCTCGGGCCCGGTGTCCCGGGCCAGGATCCGGCGGACCCGCTGCACGTCCAGCTCCCCGAACCGGTAGGCGTCGGGCTTCGACTCGACCGCGATCCCCGCCGCCCGGATGGCGTCGGCGAAGAAGGGGTCGCCCTCCTCCACCACCACGCAGCGCTCGACCGAGGCGGCGAAGGCCCGGATCTTCTCGAGCGGGAGCGGGTAGACGATCTTGAGCTCGAGCAGGCTGGCGGAGGGAGCGGCCTCCCGGACGTGCCGGGCGGTGACGCCGGCGGTGACGATCCCGAGCTTCCCGTCCCCGGTCGTCCAGGCGTTCAGGGCGGAGGACTCGGCCAGCACCCGGAGCCCCTCGAGCTTCTGGCGCAGGCGCCGGTGGGCGGGGCGGGCGTGGGCCGGGATCATGACGCGCCCGGGGATGTCCCGCTGGAAGCGCGGCGGGCGCGGGGCGGCGAGCCCCCCGGCGCGCCGGACGATCCCCTTCGAGTGGCAGACCCGGGTGGTCATGCGGAAGAGGACCGGGAGCTGCCAGCGCTCGGAGAGCTCGAAGGCGGCCAGGGCGAGGTCGTAGGCCTCCTGCGAGTCCGAGGGCTCGAGCATGGGGAGGCCGGCGGCGACCGCGTAGTGCCGGTTGTCCTGCTCGTTCTGGGAGGAGGCCATCCCCGGGTCGTCGGCGGTGACCACCACCAGCCCCCCGCTCACCCCGGTGTAGGCGGCGGTGAAGAGCGGGTCGGCGGCGACGTTCACGCCCACGTGCTTCATGGTGACCAGGGCGCGCCCGCCGCCGAAGGCCGCCCCGAGCCCGACCTCGAGGGCCACCTTCTCGTTGGGAGCCCACTGGGCCCGCCCGCCCAGCTCGGAGAGCGCCTGGAGGATCTCGGTGGAGGGGGTGCCGGGGTAGCCGGTGCCGAGGTGGACCCCCGCGTCCCGCGCCGCCGCCGCGACCGCCTCGTCGCCGGAGAGTAGCCGCCGTTCCATCGCGTTCGATTCTCCTCGGGGGCAGCCGGCCCCGCGCCGGGGGGACGTGCATGCCGTCCCGGCCCGGGCTAAAAGCGGGCCGGCCGTGGCGCTCCCTCGAATGGACGGGGCATGATACCGGAACGGGCAAGATGATTCCCATCCCGACACTCGACCGGTTGCTCGCCGAGGCCAGGCAGCGGGGGCCGCTCCGGCTGGCGGTGGCGGCCGCGGAGAGCGACACCGCCCTCGCGGCGGCGGCGCTGGCGCGCCGGCAGCGGATCGCGGACGTGGTCCTCCTGGGCGGGAAGGAAGGGATCCGCGCGCGCCTCGCGGCGCTCGGGGAGGACCCGGCCCTCTTCGCCCTGGAGGCGGTGCCGGACGACGCCGAGGCGGCCCGCCGGGCGGTGGCCATGGTCCGGGCGGGGGAGGCGACCGTCCTCATGAAGGGCCGCCTCCAGACCGGCGAGCTCCTCCGCGCCGTCCTCGACCGGACCGCCGGCCTCCGAGACGGCCGCCTCCTCTCGGACGTGCTGGTGGCCGACCACCCCATCTCCTCCGAGCCGCGCCTGGTGGGGTGCACCGACGGCGGCGTCAACGTCGCCCCCACCCTGGCGCAGAAGAAGGAGATCCTCCTGAACGCGGTCGAGCTCTTCCGAAAGCTCGGGGTGGAGCGCCCGCGGGTCGCCTGCCTCTGCGCGGTGGAGAACGCCACCGACGCCATGCCCCACACCCGCGAGGCCCAGGCGCTCGCCGCCATGAACGCGTCGGGCGAGCTGCCCGGCTGCCTGGTCTCCGGCCCCCTCGCCCTCGACAACGCCCTCTCCCTCGACGCCGCCCGCGAGAAGGGGATCGACCACCCGGTGGCCGGGCGGGCCGACGTCCTCCTCGCCCCCACCATCGAGGTGGGGAACGCGCTGGGGAAGGCCTTCACCTACCTCGCCCACCGGCACGTGGCCCACGTGATCGTCGGGGCCCGGGCGCCCATCCTCATCCCCTCCCGCGTGGAGAAGGCCGAGGACAAGCTCTACTCCATCGCCCTGGGGGTGCTGGCCGCCGCCGGCCGGTCCGGAGCGCCCCCCGCGCCCGCCCCGGGAGGCACCGGTGCCTGAGCCGCTCGTGCTGGCCGTGAACCCGGGGGCGGGCTCGACGAAGCTCGCCCTCTACCGCGGCGAGACCCTGGTGCGCGAGGAGAAGCTCCTCCACCCCGAGCTGCAGGCGCGCCCCGCCGGCCGGGTGCTCGACGAGCTCCCGGACCGCGTCGACGCGGCGAAGGCCTTCCTCGCCTTCGCCGGCGTCCGGCCGGGCGACCTCCAGGCGGTGGCCGGGCGGGGCGGCCTCCTCCCGCCCCTCGAGGCGGGGGCGTGGCTCGTCGACGAGGAGATGCTCGACGACCTCGAGCGGGCCGAGCGGGGCGAGCACGCCTCCAACCTCGGGGCGCCCATGGCCCGGGCCCTGGCGGCGCCCCATCGCGCCCTCGCCCTGGTGGTCGACCCGGTCTCGGTGGACGAGCTCGCACCGGTGGCGCGGGTGACCGGCCTGGCGGGCGTCGAGCGGCGCGCCTTCTCCCACGCCCTGAACCTCCGGGCGGTGGCGCGCCGCCACGCCCGGGGAGCCGGCCGGCCGCTCGCCGAGCTCCGGCTGGTGCTCGTGCACATGGGGACGGGCGTCTCCCTCTGCGCCCTGGCCGGCGGGCGGATGGTGGACGTGGTGAACCCGATGGACGAGGGGCCCTTCTCCGGCGACCGGGCGGGGGGCGTCCCCGCCACCGCCCTGGTGGAGCTCTGCTTCGCCCCCGGGGCCGACGCCCGGGGCGTCCGGCGGCGGCTCTTCGGGGACGGGGGGCTCTACTCCCACCTCGGCACCCGCGACGTGCGGGAGGCCCTCCGCCGGGCCGACGCGGGCGACGCCCGGGCGGCGCTCCTCGTCGAGGCGCTCTGCTACCAGGTGGCGAAGAGCGCGGCGGCAATGGCGGCGGTGCTCGAGGGGAAGGTGGACGCGCTGGTGCTGACCGGCGGCCTCGCCCACCTCGCGCCGGTGGTCGAGGGGGTGCGCCGGCGGGTGGCCTGGATCGCCCCGATCGACGTCCAGCCGGGCGAGGACGAGTGCCGGGCCCTGGCCGAGGGGGCGCTCCGGGTGCTGCGCGGTGAGGAGGAGGCGCGCCGCTACGGCGAGGGCGCGGAGCACGGCTAGGCCGTGGCTCGCCGCGCCCTCGGCGAATCCCTCCCGATCGCCTAGCGGCGCGCCGGACGGCGGCGGAGCCGGGTGGCGACGAGGATCCCGACCACCACCAGGGCGACCACCGCCAGCTCGACCCAGCGGAGGTCCCGCCGCGCCAGCTCGAGGTGTTGGGAGAAGAGGAAGCCGGCGCCCACCACCAGCGGCACCGAGACCAGCGCGGACAGGCCGTCGGCGAGGGCGAAGGTGCGGAGCCGCACCCCGTGGGTCGCCGCCAGGGCGAAGACCGCCAGCCGGAGCCCGGAGGCGTGGCGGGCCGCCGCCACCACCAGGAAGGCGTGCCGGGCGAGGTGGCGCTCCAGCCCGGCGCGCCGCTCCGCGCTGAGGACGCGGGCCACCGGCCGGGCGGCGAGCACGCGCTCCCCGTGGCGGCGGGCGAGCGTGAACCAGATCACGTCCCCGGTCACGATCCCGGCCCAGGCGGTGGCCATGGCGGGGAGGAGCCGCACGAGCCCCTGGTGCGCGAGCACGCCGCCGGCGAGCTGGGTCGCCTCCTCGGGGAGGGGCACGCCCAGGCCGGCGGCGACGAGGAAGCCGAAGAGGGCGAGGTAGCCGAACTGGGCGAGCAGGTCCTCGAGCATGGCGGGCCGCTAGAAGTACCCGAGGACGACCGCCCCGGCGTCGGTGGTGAGCGGAGTGTGGCGCGCCTCGAGCGAGAGCGCGAGGTCCCGGCCGAGGGAGAGGCGGAGGTCGGCCGCGAGCGCCCAGGTGGTCCGTGGCGAGGCGCCGGGGAGCACGCGCCAGCGCGCGTCCGCGAGGAGGGTGGCGAGGTCGCCCAGGCGGAGCCGGGCGAGGCCGGAGGGGCCGAGCCCCGGCCGCCACCCGGAGCCGCCCGCGCCGGCGAGGCCGGGGGCGGCCTCGACCTCGGCGTCGGCGGTGCCGAGGAGCTCGAGCGCGCGGCCGAGCCCCACGGTGAAGCCGCCGCCGAGGTCGGCGGCGAAGGCGAGGCAGCCGGGGCAGCCCGCGTCCCGGATCGTGGTGGCGCCCACCCGCAGCCCCCAGGACGGCCGGAGGTCGAGGCCGCTCACCGGGTTGAGCGAGCGGATGCGCACCAGCGAGGCGTCGTCGAGCTCGAGCCGGTGCTCGCCGGGCAACCAGCGAAGCCGCGCGGGGAGGAACTCGAGCGCCGCGTCGGGCGGGTAGCCGTCGGGCCGGTCCCCGAGGTCGTGGAGGGCGAGCCGGAAGTCGAGGAGGACGGTGCCCCCGAGGTCGCGATCGGCGCCGCCGCCCACCCCGAGCCGGAGGGAGCCGTGCCCGCGCTCCGGGCGGCGCTCGTCGGGGGCGGAGAGGTCGAGCGGTGGGCTCGCCACCGGGAGCTCGGCCCGGCGCTCGAGCAGGTCCTGGCGGAGGCGGGCCGCGGCGGGATCGGTGCCGCGGAGGAGGGCCCGCCCGTGGCGGAGGTCGACGAGGTCCACGGCCGCGTCCAGGACCGCGGCGGCCCCGGCCTGGCCGAGCGCCGGGTCGAGAGGGGTGGCCGGGTCATGGGCGAGCGCGAGGGTGGCGTCGAGCCCGCCCGGCGGGAGGGCGGCGACCCGCGCCTCGAGCTGGGTACGGACCGAGGGGCGGTAGTGGACGCGCTTCACGAGCCCCGGGTTCCGGAACAGCGCCTTCACCGTGTCCGAGGGGAGGACCACGAGCTTCCCCGCGTGGCGGAGGAGCTCGAGGCGGGGGGCGGCCGCCTCGAGCGCGCCGAGCACGTGGTAGCTGCAGTTCTCGTCCAGGTACCAGTACTGGAACCAGGTCCCCCCGAGCTCCCAGAGGTGGGCGGTGAGGAGCGCCACCTCGTCCGGGGTGAGGTCGAGGTCGTACTCCCAGAGGTCTCTCGACTCGTAGTCCGCGTACTCCCGGACCTTGTAGTAGTAGGCGTAGTGCTTGAACTCGCCGCGGAAGAGGCCGAAGAGCCCCTTGAACCCGTAGAGGAGGGCGTTCGAGGTGTCGACCGTGGCGGCGTAGTCGACGCCGTAGTCGAGGAGCTCGAAGTGCTTCCCGCCCAGGGCCTCCGGCGCGCGGTCGAGCCGGAGCAGGGTGTGGCCGAAGGCCGAGGCGGGGTTGTCGAGGTAGTACGAGGAGAAGACCAGCGTCACCCCGCGCGGCTCGACCCGCGAGAGGAAGTCCGCGAGCCGCGGGCAGGCGTGGGGCGGGAGGCGGGCGGGGTCGAAGCCGAGCCGGCCGGAGAGGAAGGCGAGGCGGGCGGGGAAACGGCAGCGCGGGCGGTCGAGCTCCTCGGGGGGCTCGGCCGGGTCGAGCAGCCCGGCCAGGGTGGCCTCGAGCTCGGCGGCCGGGTCGGTCTTCCCCTCGCGGGCGAGGAAGAACTCCTTCCCGTCCACCTCGCTCTTCCAGCCGCCGAAGGGGCGCGGCCGCCAGTGCCCGAGCCGGAGCCAGCCCCGGTCGGTCGCCAGCCCGAGCGCGCGCGCCCTGGCCACGAGGTCGGCGAGTGCCGGGGGCCCCG
>Ga0335082_10004573_pt1 | contig 15105 bp, 9 predicted proteins | sample Lox_Sample_41_FD_206718 | JGI IMG/M metagenome (GOLD analysis project Ga0335082, IMG submission 206718) | Soil microbial communities from Loxahatchee National Wildlife Refuge, Florida, United States - Lox_Sample_4.1 | ecosystem: Environmental > Terrestrial > Soil > Wetlands | place: USA: Florida...
AGCTTAAGCTTTCCTGACTCCATCCAGCCGAAAAGGTCGTTGGCGCGGTGCAGCAGCTCCTTTCGATCCAGCGTGTAATGAGCCAAGCTCGGCCGCGTGAGGAAAAGAGAACCTTTGACGGCGAGCTTCCCTGGATCAAAAGGTGGTACGGGGCCGCTGGATTGTCCGAAGAGGACCATATAACCCCGCGGTCTCAGGCAATCGAGACTCTTATCGAACGTGCTCTGTCCCACCGAATCGTAGACGGCGTGAACACCGCGGTTGTCGGTAAGCTTCTTCACCTCGGCTAGAAAGTCAGTTTGCGTGTACAGGATTACGTAATCCGCTCCTGCCTCTTTTGCGAGTTGAGCTTTGGCTTCGGTGGAAACCGTACCAATCACGTTCGCTCCCAACTGCTTCGCGACCTGAATCAATAGCAGCCCCACGCCGCCAGCCGCGGCGTGCACGAGCGCCGTCTCGCCTTTCTTCAGCGGATAGGTGGTGTGGGTCAAGTAGTGGGCGGTCATACCTTGGAGCATAAGAGCGGCGGCTGACCTCGCCTCTATAGCTGGCGGTATGGGCACAAGTCTAGCAGCTGGTACGATGGCGTATTCAGCATAGGACCCAGGGATCATCGCGTAGCCTACACGGTCACCCTTTTTCACTTCTGTGACGTCGGGCCCGACAGTATCGACGATCCCGGCACCTTCCACTCCAAGCGTAAAGGGAGTCTGAAGCGGATAGAGACCGGTGCGCTGGTAGATGTCGATGAAGTTGAGGCCGCTGGCTTCGATTTTGACGCGCGCTTCGCCGGCTTTAGGTTCGGGAATAGGGATGTCATCATTGGTCAGAACTTCCGGACCGCCATATCTATGAACTCGCACGGCTTTCATATTTCATCCTCCGGATTTGTCGCTCGCGTTTACGATCAACCCGACAGCTGAAACGCAAATGCGAAAACCGTCACCGTTGCCCAAAAGGCAAAACGACGATCTCCGTAGGCGGAGGCAACTCCGCCTTGGAAATTTTGAGCACGCGTCCCGTGATCATTTTTACGTGCGGATTGTCGCGTAAGTATTCATCGGTCGCGCCATTCGACCAATAGTGCATGGGTATAGCGATCCCAGGTTTTACCTGCTTTGTCACCTCTCGGGCCTCACTCGCTGTGACCGTGTAAAAGCCACCCGCAATGGGGACGAGGAGGATATCGATCTTGCCGAGCATCTTGAGCTGATCGGGTGTGAGCAAATGGCCGAGGTCGCCTAAATGGGCAATGCAGATATCGTCCACGCGAAAGACGAAGATGGCGTTTTTACCTCTCTGTAGACCGTGACTCTTATCGTGATAGGCCGGAACATTATAAACCGAGACATCCCGGATGGTTGTGTAAACCTTGTTCCAATCCTCGCCGGTCGGAGTGAGGCCTTGGAGAACAATGGGATTCCCCTGGGCCATCTCAACGGCGCTGTGGGGGCCGTGCTGGTGGCTGGTGGTGACGATGTCCTGCGGTAGGGTGGGCCGAGGCAAGTCAAAGGCACCATGGGGATCGGTAAGGATTCGGGTTCCCTTTGACGAGGTGATCTGGAAGGTCGAATGGCCGAACCATTCGACTAGAACCGGAGCGGATGGACTCGTTGCGACTCGAAGAAAGTTTCCCTGGACGACTTCCAGTTCGTGGCAGAAGCTAAGCACGCGCGTTGGCACCGCTAACAGTAGTATCAGAAACGAGAATTTCGTTGCTCTTAATCGCACTTGTCTTGCGCATTCGCAGCGGTTTCGGCTTTCGAGTCTCGCGTTTAACCCGAAACCTGACACCCGAAACCCGAAATTAAATCAGTCCCCACGTGCGGCGCATCCACCACTCGACACCCAGCAACGCTAGGACAATGGCGAAGGGCCAAAATGTGCTCCACAGGCGCGTTTGGCGCCGCTCGATGATCTGCGACGGCGCATGGCTTTCCAGCTTAGCTGCCATTTGCTCAAGGGTCTTTTCATTCCAGTCATTGATGGAAGAGAATGTCCCGTGGTTGGTTTCGGCGATTTGCTTGAGCAGGTCGGGCCGGGGTCGGCCGTCATCAGTCTCGCCGTACGGAAATGCGACGGAGAAACTTGTTCTGTCTTTACCCAATGTTTTACCGGCAAGGTTCGCCTCGGCTTCGACCCGATACGAGCCTTCCCTTGTCGGAGTGAAATCGCCGGTATATTCACCTTCTTCGCTCTGCGCCGTGGTAGCCACAATAACCGGGTCGCCGTCCGGACCCAAAACGCGAAGCTGCACAGCAGCTTGCCCCGTCGGGGTAAAGTCGTCTTTGAGCACGCGAAGTTTTATGCCTACTTTCTCGCCCGGTCTCGATAACGAAATGGGCCGAATTTGGACTTGCTCGAATGAGGGTTCCTGGGCGAGCCAGCGCACCGCCTGGCGGACCAGCTTCAAGTGGTTTTGCGGCGTTTCCCGATTACCCACAGCGATAAAATTCCAGCGCCAGGCTTCGTCGCTCGTTAATGCCAGGGTGCGTCCCTTGCCGTAGCGACCAACGACGAGCAGCGGCAAAGCCGCGCCGCTTCCGTCGCCGGCGGACAGAAGTGTTTCTCCGCGGGCGCTGCGGACTCGGTTGAGCGTAGTCAACGGCGGCATCTTGTTCCACGCCTCTTCGTTAGCTTTGGGGTCCGGCAGCAAGCGAGTCATCGGATGGGCCTTACCCGAAGGAGTCAACACCGGGTGCACAACCACTTGTGTCTGGTAGCTCCCTTTGCCGTCAAGTTCGACAGGAAGGACGTCCTTCAGCGAACTATCGGCGTAGCCTCCCCCATCGAATGAACGTGATCCGCCAAGCATTGCCAGACCACCGCCGTCGCGGACAAAGTCCCTTACCTTGTCCAAATAGACGGGATTAAAATAGGCGCGGTGGGAAAAGTCGTCGAACACGACAACATCAAAGTTCTTAAGCTCTTCGAGAAAAATATCGTCGATGGGAAAAGGAATGAGGCTCAGTTGGTTCTCGGGCACATCGACGCTATCGGTGGGCGTGCGCAGGAAGACGAAGGAAACGAGTTCGATGAGTGGATCCTGCTTCAGCGCCATGCGCAGAAAACGATAGTTCCAAGCGGGCGAGCCAGACAAGGTCAGGACGCGGATCTTATCGCGTTGTACATCGACCTTGAATTCCTTTTGATTGTTCTCTGTGATTTGTTCCCCCGGTTGGTTTGGAACGGCGACGTTGAAACTGTGAGTGCCGAGATCTCTGGGAGTGAAGCTCAACGTGATCTTTTGCTCGAACCGGTCGGCGTCAACATTGATGTTCCGGCTAGTGATCAGATTTTTTCCGCGGTTGAAGTAGAGCGGGATCGTTTTGCCTTTGAGGCCGGAGGCCTGAATCGTGAGATCGACCTTAAATTCGCGCCCACGAAAGGCGAACTCCGGCGCTCGCAGGTCGGCGATGCGCACATCGGTGAAGCCCTCCGTTTCGCCCACGCCAACGGTAAAAACAGGGATAGGCAGAGCGGGAGTCCCTTCCAGCGTTTTTTTGTCACCATTCGTGATGCCGTCGCTGAAGACGAGAAAACCAGACTGAGGCGCCGCATCTTTTGCCGCAACCTGAAGCAGCTCCAAAAGTCGTGTTCCCTGGTCCTGCGCTCTAAGCTGTGCGATAGATTCCGGAGAAATGGGCTCCAGGCTCGTGCCGAAGCGGTAGAGACGGAGATCGTATTCGCGATTGAGCCTTTGAATCAACGACTCCTTACCCCCTCCTAGAAGTTTTTCCTTCACGAGGTCGATGCGACTCTTTCCCGGTTTCCCTTCCGGCATTGCTTTGGAACTTGCCGGAAACGCCATACTCTGCGAGGTGTCGATAAGGACGGTGAGCGGCGGCCGCAATTTCGTGACCCGGTTTTCCACGAGGGACGGCCCGAGCAGGAAAAAAATCAACAGGCTGTAGACGCAAGTACGAAGCGCTACGAGGAAAGAGGTCGGCCCGACGGCGAGCCGCTGCTTGAGACTCCTGAATTGATGCACCAGCAGCGCGCCCACCCCAAGTGCAGCGAGGGCAACGACCCACCCGGGTAGATTGCCAATGAGATAGATATCTTTCATGCGTTACCTGGTCAGTCGCTTGCGGATAAACGGAACGTGGATGAGATCTTCCTTATAGTTTTCGGTCATGGCGTAGAGAATCAGATTAATGCCCAAGTGAAAGGCGTCTTTTCTCTGTGCTTCTCCGCCGGGAGTGCAGGGGTTGGTCCAGTTGCCGAGCTGGTCGCGCTCCCACGCGCCGCCAAGATCATTCTGGCAATAAATGATGGGAGTCGAGTTTCCGACATTGATCCCTTCGAGGGTGGGGTTGACGATCCTTACCCCGCCGATGCGCCGCATAAGATAATAGCTGCGCAGCGCTGCATGACCGGAGGGAAGCCGCTTGAACTCGTTACCGGGAAAGATTCTTTGCATCTCTCGCCGCACCGCCTTGTCGAAGCCGTAGCCCTGTTGGCCGAGAGCGTCGTCGATCAACAAAAAGCCGCCATAAGAAAGAAAGCGCCGCAGAATCTCAATCTCCTCTTGGGTGAAAGGCTCGAATTCATATTTGCCGGTGATGTAAAGAAAGGGGTAGTTGAACAGGTCCCTGTCCGTGACGGTAACCTCGCGCCTCGCCGTAGCGGCTTCGACGCTGGTCCGCAGCATAAGTTCTTCCATGAGCGGCGTCACGGCCAACGGGTGCGGATTCCAATCACCGCCGCGATATTTGATCTGGGCGAAAACGAATTGGATGGGCCGCTTGTCATTCGACTCGGCAGCTTGACTTTTACGCGGCCAGAGGGCGGCTGCGATCAGGCTCCGGGAAACGAAACGGATAAAGTTACGGCGGTTCATATTAAGAATTCAAAGTTTTGCCTTTAAAACCTCTGCGCCAGCCAGCCCTCAAACAATAACGTTACAATGAGCAGGCCCAATAGCGGAAGCGCGAGATCCGTGCGTTTTCCTCCCTGCTGCAGCGCATCGACGGGGATTACGTCCACCTGTACTGGTTTAAGTTTCGCTCGCAGTTCGCGCTCGCTGATCTCATCCATGCGCGATTCAAGAAAGGGCGGGTTCACCGCGTAGAGTCGCGGCGTGCCAGTTTCCTTATCCATGCCAGGGGGGAGCGAGAGGCGATAGATGCCGGCGCGATCGTTTTCGCTAAATGATGCCACGGACCGCTCTTTGTCAGCGGTTGCCGGAACTTCGGTCTCTTGCTTGTTCGGCTTCGTGATCCGTAAGCTTTTGCCGACATAACTCGGAGGCAGGAAAATTTCCTTCGCCTTGCCGACCGGGATTCCTGTGTCCATCGCGCCGCGCTTGCCGCCCGCCAGATAATTGGTGAGACCAAAAATCAAAGGCAGATAGGCGGTTTTCACCGGCAGATCGTTCCAGTCTCGATCCGCCGTGGTGGTCATGAACAACACGCGGCCAGCGCCAAGCTTTTGTTCCAAGAGCAGCGGATCTCCGTTGGCTAGTGAGATGACCACTGATTTTCCTGACGCGGCAACTCGCGAGTAACCCCAGACGCGGGCGGATGTGATGGACTCCTGTAGAATGGCGTCTGAAAAGCTTTGCAGAGCGGGATGAGTGAAGTCGATCTTGCCAATTTTTTCTCCATTGGCTTCCGGGCCAAGTTTCCGCTCGCGAATCTGGGCGGGAAGGATCGGCGGCGAGGATTGGGCCAACTTCAAGTTATAATTGTCCGCTTGCAACCGATCGCCCCCGAAGATAAGCACGCCGCCGCCTTGGCGCAAAAATTCCTGCAATCTCTGGGCGAATCCGTCGGGAATCGCCGAGACATTACAAAGGACGACGACCTGATAGCTGTCCAACGAGGCCGCGTTTAATCCATCCGAGACGATCACCGTGGGAAGATAGAGCGAAGAATCACGCTCGCCCGCGGGATTGAGCGCGCGCGTGATAAAGAACGTTTCGCTTTGCACCAATGAGGTTTGCGGATCGCCGTCGACGACCAGGACCTTGAGCTTGTCTTGGGCCTCGAGCGCAAAATAGGCCGTGGGATTTCCCGCGAGGCCTTCCTTTTTGAGGGTCACCTGGCCCGCATGAGATCCCGGTTGATTCAACCGCGTTTGAAAATTCACCGTTGTTTCGCCTTTGGCAGGAACTGCGGTGAGCTTTTGCTCTTTAGTCTCGCCATCGATGTTCAATTGAACGAGCAGATCTTTGATTTCAGTATCGCCGAAGTTGGCGACCGTCGTTTCGAGATTCAGAGGCAAGGCGACGCCGACGCCCTGTCCCCCCAGACGGATCTCTTTGATGGTGCCATTGAGAGGTCTTTGTTTGCGCCCGACTCGAATGACCTTCAACTGAATCGAAGGATCGACGTGCTTCAGAGAAGAGAGAGAGAATTCGTCCCAGCCGGTGAGGCCCATATCGGTGATCAGACGGATTTCTTTTTGGTTCGCCGGCTCGTTCAAGAGTTCGTAGGCTTGGCCCAGCGACGTGGCAAGGTTCGCGGTTCCGTCGGCGATCTCGATGCGCTCCAGTTCCTTCAGCAGAACTTCTTTTTCTCCTTTGAGGCGGAAGGTTTCCTTGCCGGAGATGTTCGTCGGAATGAGTGCCGCGCGGTCGCCGTCGTTCAGCGAAGAGATCAAAAGGCGCGCCGCTTCCTTCGCCTGCTTGAATCCGTCGCCATCGCCGCTCCAGGTCATGCTGAGCGAATTGTCCAGCAACACCACCAGAGAGACAGGGCCACTCCCCGCGAAAAGCCCGGCGCCGGTTTGGAAGATGGGATTGGCCAAAAGCAAGGCGAGCAAAATCACGGCCAGGGTCCTAAGAGCGAGCAAGAGCCAGTGGCGCAGACGATAACTCCGAGAGATACGCTTTTGGGAGAGCAGCACGAAGCGCACGGCCGGAAAGCGAATGCGCTTTAATCTCCGGCGGTTCAGCAAGTGAATGAGGATCGGCAGCGAGGCCGCGGCCAAGCCAAAAAGATAAAGCGGATGCAGAAAGAAAAAGGACATGGGGTGTTATCCCCTCCAGCTCAGGTAACTCGCCAAGGCTTTGTCGAGAGGGGTGGAGGTGGAAATCAGCTGATAGTCGATGGAGTTGTCGTGGCACTGTTTGCGCATGTCGCTGATGAATTCCTGGACAACTTCACGATAGGTGTTGCGGATCGAGCGAGGATCAGCGACGACCTTGAGATTGACCGCTTCTAGATCTTCGAAAAGAATGTTGCCGTCGAAGGGAAGGTCCAGTTCGGCTTGATCCAAGAGATGAAAAACGATGACGTCGTTCCCTTTGAAGCGAAACAGACGCAGACCATCGAGAATCTGTTCTGGCTCATCCAAGAGGTCCGATACTAAAATCACCAAGCCCCGGCGTTTGATTTGCCCGCCAATCTCTTCGAGAATCTTGCCGACGTTGGTTTCTCCCGCCGGCCCGCGATTTTCGAGGGCATGGAGAATTTGGATCAGGTAATCCCGCTTAGCCCTTGGCGGGACAAAGGCTTCAATGCGGTTTGAGAAGGTCACCACTCCCGCCGCGTCTTGCTGCTTAAGAATAAGATAGGCCAGAGACGCCGTCAGCGTGCAGCCGTAATCAAATTTTGTGATTCCGTCGGAGGCATAGTCCATCGAAGCGCTGGCGTCCAGGATCAGATAAGCGCGGAGATTGGTTTCGTCTTCGTACTCTTTAATGAAGTAGCGGTCGAATTTTCCTAACGCTTTCCAGTCAATGCGCCGAATCTCGTCGCCCGGTGAGTATTCCCGGTGTTCTTCGAATTCCACGCTGAAGCCTTTGGACCGGCTGCGGTGGACGCCGGACAGCATGCCTTCGACTACCCAGCGCGCTCGGAGATAGAGATTGGAGATACCGGCGAGGACCCGCGGATCGAAGTAATTTTTTTCCTCGTTGACCATAAAACTAAATCAGTTTTACCACCACCGTTTGAGATAATCTAGCCAGCTTTTCCAGCCCTTATTGCGTCCCTGGTAGGTGGGATTTTTTGCACATTCCTCAATGTAGGCGATGGTCTTTTGGTCGGCGTGGAGTGCTAAGAGAACCTGTCGTTGGAACGTTAGGCATTGCTTTTCCGCTTCGGCTCCGGTCCAGGCATCGGCGTCAGGCTCTTTGTTAAGATTCTCCCGCTTGGCATCGAAATAGAGCTTTGCATGGAAGGCGTCGTGGGCGATGGCGCCGGCATACCAGAGCGGAGAAAGTTTCCAGGTTGCCTTGCCGACGATGAACGTGGGCTTTTTGGCCCAAGCTTTCATGCCGCTGCGTCTACCTTGTCGGATCATGCCGAGATTGGCTCGAATGACTTCGAATTGCTTTGTCGGCCGGAGCAGGGCTAGCGAATCCTGAGTTTCAAGGAGGAATTCGCGTGCGCCATGGATTTCGATACCGTCGATCACGAATGACCGGGTGCGTCTGAAGAGCATGAGAGTTCTCGCTAGTTAAACTTGGATTTCGTAGTTGCGATTGACAGAAAGCGCGAGGGACAACCCTTCCGCAGCGAAGTCGATGGGTTTCTGCCTCTGAGCAGACATGGATCAGCAGTTCTTCAAGGGAATGTTAAGCCTCATAGCAACGACGTGCGAGCGCGCAAAAATGACTTTGAAACTTCACAGTCGGACGCCTTCGCTGCTCCAGGATTGTACCTCGCTTCCGGCAATCTCGGTTTAACTGCGGAGTCCGGGTTAAACGCTCGAAATCCCAAATTTCAGACGTTTGAAATCCTAGTGTGTTACCGGCTTGCCGTCCATTGGAGGCTTCACTTCGCTTAGCAGGCGGCTGATGATGTCGAGAGATGAAAGGCCTTCGCCCTGGGCTTTGAAGTTGGGAATGATGCGGTGGCGAAGCACGGAGGGCGCGAGGGCTTGAATGTCTTCGATGGAAACGGCGTAGCGTCCTTGAAGAATGGTGCGTGCCTTGGCGCCCAAGATCAAATACTGCGACGCCCGAGGGCCGGCGCCCCATTCGACATAGTCCTTGACAAATTGCGGCGCGTCAGAACTCCTGGGACGGGACCGCTGCGCTAGACTGACGGCATAGGATACGACAAAAGGAGAAACCGGCACGCGCCGTACCAAATTCTGATAGCGCAGGATCGCTGGCCCTTCCATGACCTTGCGCGGCGAGGGTTTGGCGGTGGAAGTGGTTTGCATGACGATCTGAACTTCGTCGTCGAAATCCGGATAGCGAATCTCGATGTTTAACATGAAGCGGTCCAATTGCGCCTCGGGCAGCGGATAAGTTCCTTCCTGCTCAATAGGATTTTGCGTTGCGAGAACAAAAAACGGCAGGTCCAGAGGGTAGGTCGTGCCGCCTGCCGTAACTTTGTATTCTTGCATGGACTGCAGTAATGCGGCTTGGGTTTTCGGCGGTGTGCGATTGATCTCGTCCGCCAGCAGGATGTTGGTAAAGATCGGACCCTGGAGAAACTGGAATTTCCTTCGCCCGGTCGCAGCATCCTCTTGAAGAATGTCCGTGCCGGTGATGTCCGAAGGCATCAGGTCCGGCGTAAACTGAATCCGGTTGAAGTCTAAGTCGAGAATTTCAGCGAGGGTGCTGATCAGTAGCGTCTTCGCTAAACCGGGGACGCCCACTAGCAGGCAGTGACCTCGCGCGAACAAAGCGATCAAGACTTCTTCGATGACCTTGTCTTGGCCAACGATGACCTTGCGGATTTCGCCGAGCATGGTGTCGCGCTTGACGGCGAATTCTTCGATCTCCGCGATCTCGTGTTGCTGAATCTCTGTTGACTCCATTCGACTCCTTTTCAGTTGGTGACCATCAGCTTTTCCAGCGTCGTTTTGGCCTGCTTGGCTTTCTCTTGGTCTCCTAGCGCTGCGTAGACTTCGATGAGCAATTTATAAATCGTCGGGTTAAAGGGATTGATTTGGCCCGCTTCCTCGAGGGCGCTCCGGCTTTCTGTATAATTCTTTTGCGCATGATATACGCGCCCTAACTGAACGTAGGTATTCGCGTTGTCCGGGTCCAACTCGAGCGCCGTTTTCAACGGTGGCAGCGCTTCGTCGAAGCGCTGCATTTGAATCAAAACTCGCCCCAGTTTATTGAGAATAATAGGGGAGTGGGGACTCGCCTGCAAGGCGCGCTGATATTCATTGACGGCGGCCTGCGGTCTTCCTTTGCCCAGTATTTGATCGCCCAGGTAAGTCCGTTGGCGCGCCACGGCGGATTTAATCTCCTTTAGCTCTACCACTTCTTCGTCTTCTTTCTGATCCTTTTTGACCTTGAAACTGCGTAGCCGGCTTCCCTCAATCTCTTTTAGCTTCTTGCCCTTGAGAAAACTCTTCCAACGCGTTTCAAACGTAGCGAAAGGCATGCCGAAAACTTTCTCGATGGCTGCCGGGGTAGAATTTTCAGTCAGCTCCCCAAGCAGTTCACGCACGGCGGTTTGGCCCTTAGTCTGATTAAAGAAATCGATGGCTGAGGCGGCTTCGGCGTAGGCCAACTGTACCTGCTCCGGTGTCTCTAGATGAATCAGGGATGGCTCCATATTCTTGAAACCGACAAACTGGTTTTTTTCCAGCGCTTGGGCGAGCAGCGTCTGATTGGCCGGCGTCAGATAATCCTCCTGGGCGCCTTTTAGCGGTGCCGGTTTCCGCCACCGGGTCTCGTAGAAACGAGCTGTGCCCTCATGCAGCCATATGGGCGTTTGGTTGTTGCTCACGGCGACAATGACGTAGTGGACATACTCGTGACTCACGGAATCGAGCCAGCGATAGCCGAAGCTGAGCGCCCGCGGCGAGATGATCATGAGCTTGTTGAATTTGCAGATGCCCACGGCGCCGGTTTCTTCGATATCCCGCAGCGAAAGAGTCGAGATGGCGTTAAAACTGCCCGCGTCGGGCGCGATTTCCACGCGGACTTTCTCTTTGGGATAATAGCCTAACTCGGCGCCGATGGCGGCGTAAGTTTTCTCGAGTGTCTCAAGCGCGTAGGGAGCCAAAATGCCATCCCGTTTTTCATCGAGATAAACGATGAAATGCTGGCTCTCGTAGCGTTTGAGGGTTTTGATGACATCGTTGGTAAATTGACTGAGCAGCTTCCAACCCTGGTTTCGTTGGTCTGTGGAATCGAGGGTCACCGCCTTTTCAAGCGATGCCAGGGCCTCTTGGTAACGGCCCTGATAGAACTTCACGCGCCCATCGAAGGCCAGAGCCGCCGGCGACCGAGAATCTTCCCGCAGCGATTTTGCCGCCAAAGCCTCTGCTTCGGGAATCCGCCAGGCGTCCAGAAGTTCTTCGCCTTGCTTGAAGGGGGAATCGCTCTCGGCGGCAAGCAGAGCGACGGCAAGAGCCAGGGGAATAACAAAGGAAAGGAGGGAGAGGGCTCGGTGTTTCAAGGGGAAATTACTCTGAGAGGTTTTTGAAGTAGCGCTCGATCTGGTCTTTCATTTGAGGGGGAACGCCCTGTTTGAGGGATTCGAGGATCTCCTCCCGGAAACTCCGCGGCGCCTTGTAATCTTCTTTCCCGGGCAGGCGAAATTTTTCCGTATCTAGGCCGGTGAATCCGTTCTGTACGTCGAACTCTGGAAATTGCGGCATCCCGGGCAGAGGCGTAAGCGATCCGTAGGGGAGGAACCGTCCGCCGCGGAAAAACCGGGCAACCGGCATGTTACCTAGCTGGCCCCGTTGGGCCAGTTGCTGCATGGCGGATTGCATTTGCTGCTGCGATTGCGATAGGCGGTCAAGGGCATCGCGCTCGGGCGGAACCGCTCCCCTGGAATCGAGCTGGCCAAGGCGGTCCTTGGCGTTACCCATGGAAGTTCCGGCTTCGCCAATGTTTTGAACGATTTTTGGGTCAAGGGAGGGAAAGAGCTGAAACAAGGACTCGAGTTTTTCGTGCAGCTCCTTGGTTCGATCACGCAAGGTATCTTGGCGGTGCGTCAGATCCCGAAGATCTCTCTTATCGGCATCGTTGAGAGCCATGGCCGGCTCTCTCATTAAAGAATCTAACTCGGATTTGAGGTCCTTGAGGCTGTTTTCGGCGCGCCGCGCCCGTGGCTCTTGTCCTGAACTGCGTTTCTTGCCTAGCTCGTCGCGAGCAAGCTTGTCGCCTTCGCCATACCCTGGGAAGTCCTTGTCGAGTAATTTGGCAATCAGGTTCTTGAGTAACTGGTTCATGGTCGCATCGTCAAGCATACCCGGGTCAGGCGGCGCGCCACCTTCTTGATCGGGAAACAGTTGGGTTAATTGGCCAAGCTCAGATTTGGCTCGCTCCAGGAAGCGGTCGAGTTTCTCCTTGAGAGCGCTGTCTCGCCCAGTGAGAGCGGAGTTGTTCACGCCCTCGGTTCCCTGCAAGATCTCTTGCTGCTCCCGCGCGATCTCTTGCAGCTCGTTGGCCGAACGCGACATCTCTCCCTGCATCCTTCCCATGCTGGAAGCCATGGCCGAGCGCTGAGCGTTTTGTAAAGACGCCACCATGGAAGCCATCTGGTTGAACAGCTCGCGCGCCAGTTGCCGCGCCCCCTCGATATCGCCCTGCATGAGTTTTTTGCGGATTTCTTCCAGGGCCGAAAACATATCGTTGAAGCCCAGGCTCTGCATGTTGTCCATGTTCATAAAATCATCCGGCAGTTGCTGGGCAAATTGCGACAGGGACTGCTGCAAGGACGACAGTAGGTTTTGGAGTTCGGAGAGTTGCTTCAGAATCGCATCCAAATTCTTGTCGCCGCTTTGGAGCTTTTCCAGGGACTCCATCAGCCGCTCCTGGCTGCGCGCAAGATCTTGCGCCGTGGCGGCCAGTTCTTGGGCCTTGAGCCGTTTGCCGATATCTTCGGAAAGCGTCGACATGCGCTCGAGCTCGGAAGAAATATCATCCCGGGCTTTCATTTTCTCGTCAGCGGACGACGCTTGCTCTTGTTTTTTCAACAGGTCGTCTTTGGTGAACTCGAGATTTCGCTTCAGCGCGTCCAAATCCGACCAAGTGGCAAAATCAGTCAGGCGATCTTTCTCGGTGCGCTGCATGATTTCTTCCGTTCGCTTGAGCGCATCCGCTAGATTTTGTTCGAGCTTCTGGTCAGTCGCTTTTGATCGGTCGGTCTCTTTCTCCCCAGGCAGGGGCGCTTCAAGGTGATCGGCCAGCGTATCGACCATGCGGGCGTTGAGGTCCCGGATCATTTCGGCCACTTGCTGGTGCTCGCCCTTGAGATTTTTAAGCCGCAGTCTGACGGCCTGCGAAGTGCCGAGTTTCGGACCGGAGATCGTGTCGTTGTCGAAGACTTCCAAATGAAAGACGGCCTCGTCGCCATCGTGGAGCGCGAGCTTCCCGAGATCCCATTTGAATTGATCCCGCAAAATGAGTCGCTTGGCGTCGTCTCTTTGCAGCCGGATCTTGTCTTCACGTTCGCCGACTTTGGTGACCAAGTTTACTTCGCCGATGCCGAAATCGTCCCGGGCGCTGTATTCCAGGGACAATATCTCGTCGCCGTTTATTTCCAGATCTTCTTTGGGCTGGAGCAGATCAATCGTGGGGAAGCCGTCCGGTTTTACTCGGAGCTCGTAGGCGATGGGCGAGTTGTGAAATCCGTAGGCGTCTTCCACCAAGATCCGGTACTGCTGAGATTGAAAGAGAACCAAGGCGGCTTGAAGAGTTCGCCCCTCGACCTTGAGCGGAATCTTCTTGCCGTCGTCCATCGCGATTTCGGCTTTAACCACATCTTTGGTCGTCCCGGCATCGAGTCGAAGGCTGGAGCCTTTCAGACCTTCGACATTTCCGCCGGAGAACGAAACCGACGCCAGTCCCGTATAGGCCGGCGCATAGAGCGTTATTTGAATATTGCCGATCTCAGGGGGATCGATGGCTTCAGCGCTGTAAACCGCGGATGTAAAGGCGCCCGTAACCGCCCTGTAGCGAAGAGTTTTCTCAAGCCGAGGAATCGTCGTCGTAAACTTTCCGCCGCCCAGGCTTTCCATCGGAAGTTTTTCTTCGCCGATGAGTTCTCCCCGTTCGTTGGTCCCGCTCCAAACGATTAAATCCAGTGACTTAGGGATGGCCCCGGATGTCGTAGCCTGGATCGTTATCGGGGAGCGCCGGGCGACGCGCAAACCCTTGGGAGTGACTTCGATGTCGGTCTTGGACGGCGGCAAATGGTCCAACGGACGGGTCAATAGGCTGAAAGTTTCGCCGACCCAGGATGGATTGAACAGAATCATAACCAAGACCGGAACGAAGAGCAGCGCGAGCAGACGCAGGCTCCCTTTAATCCTTTGTGTGTCGAGCAGATCCTTCACCTTTAAGGTGGCTATCTGTTTGCGTGTGCTGCGCAGGAGCGCGAGCACCATGGAGGCGGAAAAACCAGGGGAATCCTTGGTTTCAGCGACTTGCGGATAGAGTTGCAACGAATTTATCAGGTTGTTGCGCAGCTTGGGCTGTTTCTGTTCGATGTAGAGCGCGGCCCGTTCCTGCGAGAACCTGCGAAAGAAACGAATGACCGTCCAGACGAGCAAAACGATCAGGAGCGCCGCCGTTAAGACGCTATAGGCCAGGGGCGCATAGGGAAAGAAACGCTTGATTTGTTGCACGCCGGGGCCAAGCGCAAAGAGGAGGAGAGCGCAGATTGCTGTTAGACAAAGTCCCTCGATCCCTTGGAGAAACTTGAAACGCCGGGTGAAACGCTTCAGAAACGAGGCGAGTTCTTGGAATTCTTCTTGACCCATAGAGCGAAATCCGAATCATCTTATCGCCGATTTTTAGGCTTGTCTACCGGTGCTCGGGTCGTGGCACCGGCGCTGAATCGGCGGGTGGCAAGACGGTCTATCTTGTGCTATGCAAACTTGATACCCATTGGATTCAATGGACATCACTCCGAGAAAGGATTAGCGGGAAGCATGGAGAATTTGGAAACAGAGACACTGAATCTGCACGAAGGACACGAGGACGAGTTTGGCGACGAAGAAGACGGCATGCCGATGGATGAAGACCATCCGATGTGGCGCTCCGAAAGGATCACCCTCAACTCCGTCGGCATCGACATCGGCTCATCCACTTCGCATCTGATTTTTTCTCGTTTGACCCTCCGTCGCCAGGGGATCGCGCTGTCAAGCCGGTTTGTCGTCGTCAATCGCGAGATACTTCACGAGTCACCGATCCTGCTCACCCCCTATATCGACAAAACTACTATC
>Ga0335082_10004575_pt1 | contig 15101 bp, 13 predicted proteins | sample Lox_Sample_41_FD_206718 | JGI IMG/M metagenome (GOLD analysis project Ga0335082, IMG submission 206718) | Soil microbial communities from Loxahatchee National Wildlife Refuge, Florida, United States - Lox_Sample_4.1 | ecosystem: Environmental > Terrestrial > Soil > Wetlands | place: USA...
GGCATCGGCTCCAACCAGGGCACGCCGCGCGCGCAGGTCGTTGCCGCGTTCGAGGAGCTCGCCGATCTGCCGCGGACGCGGCTGACCGGGCGCTCGCCGATGTACTCGAGCGATCCGGTCGATGCCGCCGGACAGCCGCGCTATGTCAACGCGGTCGGCGCGGTGCGGACCGACCTCGCGCCGCAGGCGCTGCTCGCGTCGTTGCAGGCGGTCGAAGCGCGCCGCGGGCGCGAGCGGCCGTTCCCCAACGCGCCCCGAACGCTCGACCTCGACCTGCTGCTGTACGACGACATCGTGCTCGATACACCGACGCTGACGCTGCCACACCCGCGCATGCACCTGCGCGCCTTCGTGCTGCAGCCGCTGCTCGACCTCGATCCGGGCGCGTCGGTGCCGGGGCGCGGCGACGCGCGGACGCTGCTTCGCACCTGTGCGGGACAGCGGATCGCGCGCCTGGACTGACGTGGAGCGCCACCGCTACATCGCAATCGAGGGTCCGATCGGTGCGGGCAAGACGAGCCTCGCGCGGCGCCTGGCCGTCCGGCTCGGCGCCGACCTGCTCCTCGAGCAGCCGGCCGAGAACCCGTTCCTCGCCCGCTTCTACCAGGACATGGCGCGCTATGCGCTGCCGACGCAGCTGTTCTTCCTGTTCCAGCGCGCCCGCCAGCTTGAGCCGCTCGCGCAACCCGACATGTTCGGGCGGCCCACGGTCGCCGACTTCCTGATCGACAAGGACCCGCTGTTCGCCCGCATCACGCTCGGCGGCGAGGAGCTCGCGCTGTACCAGCAGATCTACGACACGCTGCGGCCGCGGGCGCCGGCGCCCGACCTCGTGATCTACCTGCAGGCGCAGCCGCAGGTGCTGGTCGAGCGCGTGCGGCGGCGCGGCGCGGGTTACGAGCGCGGCATCGCGGAGGAATACCTCGCGCTGCTGGCCGAGGGGTATGCGCGATTCTTCTACCAGTACAGCGCGGCGCCCGTGCTGATCGTCAACTCGGAAAACCTGAACTTCGTGGATCGCGACGCCGATTTCGACCTGCTGCTCGAGCGCATGCGCGCCATGAAGAGCCGGCGCGAGTATTTCAACCTGGGCTGAGGCGCGCCCTAGCCAGGGTACGGGTCGAACGTGATCGACTCGACCGGGCAGCCCATCGTCGCGGCCAATCTGTCCATCGCCTCGTCGGTGAGCGCGACCGGCTGGAATTCGCCGTCCGCGCCCTTGCCGGAGATGAACGCCTTCGCGGCGGCCTCGGTGTTCCAGGTCACCACCGGATCGGGCGTGATGCCCGAAACCTGCCGGCAGATCGGGAAGCCGTCGGACTTGTACACGATTGCAAACATTCCGCCCCTCCGCTTCTGATCGCTTGCCGCTGAGACGCGGTCTTTATAACCGATTCGTCCGCCGCGCGCCAAGCTTGCGACGCGCAGCGCGCGCGCCGTGCACGATGCGCATTGCGCACATGAATGACATGCGTCGCCGCGCGAAGGCATTCGCGGCCGGTGAGCGCGCGCCATGCGCCGATTCGCCTGCGACATGCGCCGCGCCTGCGTTCGCGATCCACGAGCCGAACTTCGCCATGGCGCATGTCGAAATTACAACAATCCGCGCCGTCTATCGGTCTCGGGCGACCGTCCAGCGTGGAAAAAGTCGCATCCAATCCCCTGGGCCTTTTCTCGGAATTAGGTTGATTTGCCTATGGATTGTCAAACAGCGTTAAATGGTCTCCGGGAGGCTCGCGCGCGCTTATCGCCGCGTCCGGGCCTGGGCAACGCCCCTCGCCAATGGGGGCTTTTCGTCAGGGAAGGAGTCATTGTCATGAGCAACATGAACGACGTGATCGGTCTGCGCGCGCCGTGGCTGAAGAACTACGAACAGCTCGAGTACGAGTTCGAGCCCGCGAGCGGAACGCTGTGGGGACTGATGAAGCCGCGCGGCAATCCGTGCTTCAACCTCGGGCTGCTGAAGGACATCCGCGAGCACGACACCGCGCTCGCCGCGAACGGCGGCCGCGTCGAGTTCGCGGGCGAGCTGCACCGCGTGAACTGGTACATCGCGGCCTCGCGCTCGCCGCGCGTGTTCAACCTGGGCGGGGATCTCGCGCTGTTCCTGCTGCTGATCAAGGCCAAGGACCGCGACGCGCTGGCGCACTACGCGCGGCTGTGCATCGACAACGTCCATGCGCGGATCGTGAACTACGGCTGCCCGCAGCTGACCACGATATCGCTGGTGCAGGGCGACGCGCTCGGCGGCGGCTTCGAGACCGTGCTGGCGTCGGACGTGATCGTCGCCGAGGAGTCGGCGCAGATGGGACTGCCGGAGATCGTGTTCAACCTGTTCCCGGGCATGGGCGCCTACAGCCTGCTCGCGCGCCGCATCGGCATGCGAGAGGCCGAAAAGCTGATCCTGTCGGGACGGATCCTGCCGGCGGCCAAGCTGCACGAAATGGGCCTGGTCGACGTGCTCGCGAAGGACGGGGAAGGCGAGCAGGCGGTGCGCAGCTATATCGCCGCCAACGAGCGGCGCATCAACGGGCTGCAGGGCGTGCTGCGTTCGCGCCAGCACGTGTTTCCGGTGACGCGCCAGGAGTTGGACGGCGTCGCGGAGGCCTGGGTGGATTGCGCCCTGCGGCTGCAAGACAAGGACCTGCGCATGATGGGCCGCGTGGTCCGCGCCCAGATGCAGCGCATGGAAGACGGCAGCGTCGGCGACGTCGCGGCGGCGGCGCTGGCGGAGGCGGTCTAGGCGGGCGCGAGCGAGCCGCCGGGCCTGAAGATCTGGCCGAACTGATGGAAGTTGACCTGCGTCGAGCGCAGGATCGACGCCTGGGCCGCCGGATCCTCGATCGTCTTCAGCAGGCGATTGAGGCTCGCCATGTGGTCGAGGTCCATCGAGGCGTGCGAGGACAGGAACCGGAAGCCGCCGGCGGACACTTCGCGCCCGATCTTGCGCGCGATGGCGTCAGCCACGCGACCGCCGTATACCGACGAGACGACTTCGAGCACGTAGAGCATGCCCAGCACGGAGCACGGATGCACCCGCTCGGCCGCGAAGTAGTTGAACGCGATCATGGCCTGCACCGGCGCGCTCGGCGCCGGAATGCCCTTGGAGACATCGCCCCCCATTGCCCCGATGTCTTCGAGGACCCAGGCCTCGTGCCCCTTCTCCTCCTCGATTCGCTCGTAGAGCGCGTAGCGCACGTCGCGGAACTCGTCGCCGCAGCGCGAGGCCGCCTCCGCCATCACGGGACAGAAGTGCCACACGATGTGATACAGATCGCGCAGGAACGCGCGGTATTCCTCGAGCGCCAGCCCGTGGTGGATCATCCCGTGCACACGCGGCTCGGCCTCCAGCGCGCGGCGGCTGCTATCTGAGTTCTCGATGAGAGCGATGAAGAACGACATCCCGCAATTCTATCTTCTCCCCGCCACGCAAGAGTGAAACGAGCGCCATGGATCCGATCAAGCTCTACGCGATGATGCTCCCGGTGTTCTTCGTCGCCATCGGCGTCGAGGCCCTCTATTACCGGCGCGCCCTGCACCGGCCCTACGGGTGGAAGGTGACCGCGTCCAACCTCGCGGTGGCGCTCGGGCGCCTGGGAACGGACGCGTTCACGAAGAGCCTCGTGGCGGCCGTCTACGTGGCCGCCTACCAGATCCGGCCATTCGACATTCCGATGGACCGCTGGGAAAGCTGGGTCGCGCTGTTCTTCGCCGTCGAGCTCGCCTACTACTGGCTGCACCGCTTCAGCCACGAGGTGCGCTGGATGTGGGTGCAGCATAGCGTGCACCACTCGGCCCGGCAGATCACGCTGTCGGTCGCCTACCGCCTGGGATGGACCCAGTTCCTCGCGGGCCCGTGGCTGTTCCTGGTGCCGGTCTGCTGGCTCGGGTTCGATCCGCGCGCCGTGGTGCTCATGTACGCCGCCAACCTGATGTACCAGTTCTGGCTGCATACCGAGACAGTGCCCAAGCTCGGGCCGCTCGAGTGGGTGCTGAACACCCCTTCCCACCATCGAGTGCACCACGCCGTGGAGCCCGAGTACCTCGATCGCAACTACGGCGGCGTGCTGATCCTGTGGGACCGGCTGTTCGGCACGTTCGCGCCCGAGCGCGAAGGCGCGCCGCGTACCTACGGGCTGGTGCGCCAGATCAATACGCTGAACCCGGTCGGCATCGCGTTCGCGGAATGGGCGGCGCTGATCCGGGACCTGCGCGCGGCGCGCGGCCCGCGCGAGGTTCTCGGCCTGCTGTTCGGCCCTCCCGGATGGAAGGCGGACGGCAGCGGCCTGACCACGCGGGCGATCCGCCGGGCCGCCGGGATAGCGGAAGATTCCCGCTTGTCGCCCGCGCGCGGCTCGCCGGCGCTTGCCGGCCCGCGCGAGCGTTAGCTCTAGCCCGCCGTCGTCGCCCGGCGCTCGCGCAGGTGGCGCTCGAGCTCGGCGCGACCCTGCTCGAACTCCTCGGTCAGCGAGCGCACCAGGGCGGTCGCCTTCAGCCGCAGCTCGTTGTCGCTCAGCTTGCCCAGGCTCGAGCACAGCTGCGTCAGGCGCTCCGTGCCGATGCTCGCGGCGGAGCCCTTCATGGCGTGCAAGTGGGCGCGGAATTCCGTGAAGTTACGCGCGCCCACGGACGCCTCCATCTTGGCCAGCAGCGCCTGGCTGTCGGCGATGAAGACGCTGATCAGGCGGTCGAGGAAGTCCGGCGTCGAGCCAAGCTCCTCGAGGTGCGACAGCGTGTCCGCATTGACGACGGCAGCGGTGGCGGACGCGGAGGCCGACGTGGCGGCCGCGGCACCGAGCACCCGTTGCGGCGTCGCTGCGGGCTTGTCCGCCGTCAGCGTGCGCAGCTCGTCGAGCAGCCGCACCGCCTCGATCGGCTTGGGCAGGAAGCTGTCGGCCCCCGCCTCCATGCATTCGCGCTTGGCCTCGATGGTCACGTCCGCCGAGAGCATGACGACGGGCAGCCGCTCGCGGCCGCGCGTCATCAGCCGGATGGCCTGCAGCGTTTCCAGGCCGCTCAGGCCCGGCATGTTGCGGTCCAGCAGCACGACGTCGAAGCTGCCCGACTCCAGCGCATCGAGCGCGAGGTCGCCGTCCGAGACCAGCGTGACGTCGTGCCCTCCGCGCTCCAGGATGCGGCCGAGCACCTCGCGGTTGGTGGCGTTGTCGTCGGCTACCAGGAGGCGCAGGCGCCGCGCATTCTGGTCGCGGCGCGCGTAGTCCTGCAGCCGCACCACGCCTTCGCCCACCTCCTCGCGCGAGGAAATCGCGTGCAGCACGTTGAACAGCTGCCGCTTCTCGGCGGGCAGCTCGAGCACGGCGCCGAAGCCGGCCGACAGCGCGGCGAAGCGCTGGACGTCGGCCGAGCGCGGGACGGCGAGGATCGCCGCGGGTACGGGATCGGGCGCGACGCGGCGGAACCGGCGCACGAGCTGCGTGTCGCCGCGCTCCGAGTACAACAGCACGCTGTGATAGGGCTGCGCGAGCGCGATATCGGCGACCAGCCGGTCCGAGCCCTCCTCCACGCCCGCGGCGCGCACGGACACGGCGCCCCAGCTCTGCAAGGCCTGCTCGAGCGGCTCGGCCTCGGCGTCGCCGAAGCCCACCAGCAGCACGCGTGCGCCCGCCAGCTCCCCCGGGTGCGCGGCCCGCTCGGGCTGCTTGTCGAGGCTGATCTCGAACCAGAACGTGCTGCCCAGGCCGACCGCGCTCTCGAGCCCGATGCGCCCGCCCATCAGCTCCACCAGCTGCTTCGCGATCGTGGTGCCCAGCCCGGTGCCGCCGAAGCGGCGCGTCGTCGACTGGTCGGCCTGCGTGAAGCTGTCGAAGATGCGGTGCTGCGCCTCCGGCGGGATGCCCACGCCGGTGTCGCGGACGGAGAACTTCAGGCGCACGCTGCTCTCGCCCTCGTCCTGCACCGAGACATGAAGCGTCACGCTGCCGCGCTCGGTGAACTTCACCGCGTTGCCCGCCAGGTTGATGAGGACTTGCCGCAGGTGGTGCGCGTCGCCGCGCAGCGCGGGCGGCACTTCCGGCATGATCGACACCACGAAATCCACGCTCTTGGCCCGCGCCTGCGCCTGCAGGATCCGGCTGGTGCTGTTGACGAGCGCGTGCAGGTCGAAGTCCGTCCGCTCCAGCACCAGCTTGCCGGCCTCGATCTTGGAGAAGTCGAGCACGTCCTCGACCAGGCCCAGCATGACCTGACTCGAGCCGCGAAGGGTCTGCAGCATGTCGGCCTGCTCGCGCGTAAGCGTGGTGTCGCGCATCAGGTCGGCCATGCCGATGATCGCGTTGAGCGGCGTGCGCATCTCATGGCTTACCACCGAGATGAAGCGGCGCTTGGCCTGGTTCGCGGCCTCCGCCCGGGCCAGCGCGTCGAACATGCGGGTGACGAGCGACTTGACGTAGAAGCTGAGCGCGACCAGCCCCGACATGAGGCCGAGCCCCTCGACCATGTGCGACTGCCAGAACGCGTCGGTCGCCAGCACGGCGCCGAATCCGAGCGCCGACAGCGCAAGCGAGAAATCGAGGTAGCGCGGCCCGAAGCGAAAGCCGTTCGCCAGCGTCACCCAGACGTAGACCAGGATGAGCGGCATGCCGCGCGACCCGAAATACCACATGGTCCACGACAGCATGGCGACGTCGAGCGCGATCGCGAACCCGCGTCGCACGGGCGACGGCAGGTTCGAACGCAGGATCGAGGCGAGGACCAGCGTGGACAGCAGCAGGTAGCACGTAAAGGCGATGACGCCGAGCGTGTGCGACACCGAACCGGCGTGTCCGGTCCATTCCGGCAGCAGGTAGGCGCCCAGCAGCACGCCGACGGCGATGCGCACGATCGCCTGCTCGTGCTCGGTGTCCGGCCGCGCGCCCAGGCGCGTCCGCGCCCAGCCCAGCCAACCCATTCCCGGGATTCTCATGACCGCACCGCCTCGGGATCGCGCAGCTCGCCCTGGATGCGCAGTACCTCGTCGCGCACGCCGACGAAGGCGTCGACCAGCTGCGGGTCGAAATGGCGGCCCCGCTGCTCGCCGAGGTAGGCGAACGCGCGCTCGGCCTCCCATGCCGGCTTGTAGGGCCGCACGGAGGTCAGCGCGTCGTAGACGTCGGCGACGGCGACGATGCGCGCGCACAGCGCGATGTGATCGCCGACCAAGCCGTTGGGATAGCCGGATCCATCGTATTTCTCGTGATGCCCGAGGGCGATCAGCGAGCCCATGCGCACGTACTTCGAGGCGCTGCCCTTCAGAATCTCGTGCCCGATCAGGGGGTGCCGGCGCATGCTGCGCGACTCGGTGCCGTCGAGCTTGCCGGCCTTGAGCAGGATCTGGTCGGGGATGCCGATCTTGCCGATGTCGTGCAGCGGCGCCGCGAGCTCGACCGATTCGGCCTCGTCGTGCTCGAGCCCGATCGTGTCGGCGATCAGCCGCGAGTAGCGCGACATGCGCACCAGGTGATAGCCCGTCTCCTCGTCGCGGAACTCGCCCGCGCGCGCCAGCCGCATCAGCGTCTCCTTCTCGCGCTCGCGAACCTCGCGCGTCGCCTCGTCCACCATGCCCTCGAGCAGGCGCCGCCTGTCCTCCAGCGCGAGCTGCTGGCGCCGCAGCGTGAGCAGGTTCCGGCACCGCGCCATGCACTCGCGCGCGTCGACCGGCTTGATCAGGAAGTCAGTGACACCTGCGTCCAGCGCGTCGTAGCGCACCATGCGGTCGTCGTGCGCAGTCACCATCATGATCGGGACGTGCTCGTAGCCGGGCAGCGCGCGCAGCCGCTTGGCAAGCTCGATGCCATTCATCTCCGGCATCATGTAGTCGATCAGCACGAGGTCGGCGACGTGGCGCGTGGCCCAGACGACGGCGTCGACGGGCCGGCCGAAGCCTTCTACCGACACGCGCTCGTCGAGCGAGCGCACGACCTGCTCGAGGATCGCGCGGCCCGTCGACTGGTCGTCGACCACCATCGCCGTATTGCGCGCCGCCGGCATCACCAGCACCTGCGCCTTGCCCATGCCCGCCCTCGGAATTTGGGTGCCCGCAAGACTACCGCCGGGCCACGGCGCTGTCCAGCTAAGCAACTGACCCAAAAGCAAGAAAAGGTGATGCGGGCAGGCGCCGCGGCCACGCACGCTGGTGCCGGAAGAGAGACTCGAACTCTCATGGTGTCGCCACCGGCGGATTTTGAGTCCGCTGCGTCTACCGGTTCCGCCATTCCGGCGCCCGAGGGCCTCGATTATAGAACCCTATAATCCCCGGCCATGCGCGTCTCCGAGTTCGACTATGCGCTGCCCCCCGAACTCATCGCGCAGCATCCCGCCCCCGAGCGCGCGGCGAGCCGACTGCTTCATCTGGACGCCGCCAGCGGGCGGGTGGAGGACCTCGCCTTCGCCGATCTGCCCGGCCTGGTCGACGCGCGCGACACGCTGGTGCTGAACGACACGCGCGTCATCCGGGCACGCCTGGCCGGCCGCAAGGCGAGCGGCGGGCGCATCGAGCTCTTCGTCGAGCGCGTCACCGGCGCGCGCGAGGCGCTCGCGCTGATCCGCTCGAGCCGCGCGCCGCGCGCGGGCGCCGAGCTCCTGGTCGGCGACAGCGCGCGCGTGAGCGTGCTCGGCCGGGACGGCGAGCGCTACCGCGTTCGATTCCACGAGAACGTTCTCGATCTGCTCGAGCGCCACGGGACCGTGCCGCTGCCGCCCTACATCTCGCATCCGCCCGATGCCGGCGACGCCGAGCGCTACCAGACTGTGTATGCGGCGCGTCCCGGCGCCGTCGCGGCGCCCACCGCGGGCCTGCATTTCGACCGGGCGACGCTCGAGCGGGTCGCGGCGCGCGGCGCGCGCGTCGCCCACCTCACGCTGCACGTCGGGGCGGGCACCTTTCTTCCGGTCCGGGTCGAGCAGGTGGAGGCGCACCGCATGCACTCGGAGCATTACGAGATCCCGCAGGAGACGCTGGCCGCGATCCGCGGCCAGCGCGTGCTCGCGGTCGGGACGACGACGCTGCGCGCGCTCGAGAGCTGGTCGATCACGGGCCGCGCCGCGGGCGAGACCGATCTCTTCGTGCACCCGGGTTTCCGCTTCCAGGTGGTGGGCCGCCTGCTGACGAACTTCCACCTGCCGCGCTCCAGCCTGCTGATGCTGGTCGCCGCGTTCGCGGGACTGGACAATATCCGCCGCGCCTATGCGCACGCAGTGGCCGAGCGCTACCGCTTCTTCTCGTACGGCGACGCCATGCTGATCGAGCGCGCCGCGTGAAGTTCGAGGTCACCCGCACCGATGGCGCCGCGCGACGCGGACGCCTGACCCTCGCCCACGGCGAGGTCGACACGCCTGCGTTCATGCCGGTGGGGACCTACGGCACGGTCAAGGCGATGTCCCCGGCCGAACTGCGCGAGGTCGGCGCGCAGATCGTGCTTTCCAATACGTTCCACCTGTGGCTGCGCCCGGGCATCGAGGTGATCGGGCGCCACGCGGGCCTGCACCGCTTCATGGGCTGGGACGGGCCGATCCTCACCGATTCGGGCGGTTTCCAGGTGTTCAGCCTGGGCGCGCTGCGCAAGATCACCGAGGAGGGCGTGCGCTTCGCCTCCCCCGTCAACGGCGACCGGCTGCTGCTCACGCCCGAAGAGTCGATGCGCGTGCAGCGCGCGCTCGATTCCGATGTGGCGATGGTCTTCGACGACTGCACCGCGTACCCGGCGACCGAGAAGACGGCGGAAGCGTCGATGCGGCTCAGCCTGCGCTGGGCGGAGCGCTCCAGGGCGGCGTTCGAAGGCTCGCGCAACGCGCTGTTCGGTATCGTGCAGGGCAGCGTCTACGAGGCACTGCGCGAGTCCTCGCTCGACGGCCTGCGGCGCATCGGGTTCGATGGCTATGCGATCGGCGGCCTCGCCGTCGGCGAGCCGATCGAGGACCGGCGGCGGATCCTTGCCCACACCGCGCCGCGGCTGCCGGCGGACCGTCCGCGCTACCTGATGGGCATGGGCACGCCGGAGGACCTGATCGAGGGCGTCGCCGCCGGCATCGACCTCTTCGACTGCGTGCTGCCGACGCGAAATGCGCGCAACGGATGGCTCTTCACCCGCCACGGCGACGTGAAGATTCGCAACGCGCGCTGGCGCGACGACCCGCGGCCGCTGGACGAGGGCTGCGCCTGCTACGCCTGCCGGCACTTCTCGCGCGCCTACCTGCACCACCTGCAGCGCGCGAACGAGATCCTCGGCGCGCGCCTCAACACGATCCACAACCTGCACTACTACCTCGGCCTGATGCGCGAGCTGCGCGAGGCGATCGAGGCCGGCCGCCTCGCGGCCACCGCGGCGCGGCTGCGGGAGGCGCGCGCGCTGCTGCTATAATTCGCGCCCTTTCCCAGCGAGTTCGCAGCGATGATTTCCAACGCGTACGCACAGGCCGCCCTCGGCGGCGAACCGGGCTTCATGGGCCTGCTGCCCATCGTGCTGATGTTCGTGCTCCTGTACTTCCTGATGATCCGCCCGCAGATGAAGCGGGCCAAGGAGCACAAGCAGATGACCGAGGCGCTGCAGAAGGGCGACGAGGTCGTCACCAGCGGCGGCATCGTCGGCCGCGTGAGCGAGATCCAGGACGCCTACGTCGACCTGGAGGTGGCCGCGGGCGTCCTGGTCAAGGTGCAGCGTGCTGCCGTGCAGACGCTGCTGCCCAAGGGCACGATCAAGTCGCTCAAATAGGCGCGGTGAACCGGTTCCCGGCCTGGAAATACGCGCTGGTCGCGCTTTGCGTGGCCGTCGCACTGCTCTATACGCTGCCGAACTTCTACGGCGAGTCGCCCGCGGTCCAGGTCTCGAGCCTGAAGGCGACGGTCAAGGCCGACGACGCGCTGATGGCGCGGGCGGAGAAGGCGCTGCAGGACGCCGGGCTCGCGCCGACCGGCGTGGTGCTCGACAGCACGGGGCTGCGCGTGCGCTTCGCCGATACCGACACGCAGCTCAAGGCGAAGGACGTGCTCGTGCGCACGTTCAATCCGGACCCGCAGAACCCGGGCTTCGTGGTCGCCCTTAACCTGCTGCCCGCCTCGCCGCGCTGGCTGTCGGCGATCGGCGCGCTGCCGATGTACCTCGGGCTCGACCTGCGCGGCGGCGTGCACTTCCTGCTGCAGGTCGACATGCAGGCCGCGCTCGAGAAGCGCCTGGACAGCCTGACCGCCGACGTGCGCAGCCTGCTGCGCGACAAGAACATCCGCTACGGCGGCGTCGACCGCGAGGGCCTCGAGCTGCGCGTGCGCTTTCGCGATGCCGATGCCCGCGCGCGCGCGCGCGACGTGCTCACGGGCGCGCTCTCGGACTTATCGTTCGCAGAGCGCGACAACGGGCGCGACCTGCTGCTGGTCGCCACGCTCAAGCCCGAGGCCGCCAAGCGCACGCAGGACTACGCGCTGAAGCAGAACATCACGACGCTGCACAACCGCATCAACGAGCTCGGCGTCGCCGAGCCCGTGATCCAGCAGCAGGGCGCCGACCGCGTCGTCGTCCAGCTGCCCGGCGTGCAGGACACGGCCAAGGCGAAGGACATCCTGGGACGCACGGCGTCGCTGGAGATCCGCATGGTCGACGAGGAGAAGATGCGGCCCGAGTACCTCGGCGCGGCCGCCCGCGGCGACGTGCCCTTCGGCGACGAGTACTACGTCGACCGCAACGGCGCGCCGCTGCTGGTCAAGAAGCAGGTCGTGCTGACGGGGGACCGGCTGACCGACGCGCAGCCGGGTTTCGACCCGCAGACGCACGAGCCCGCGGTGCACCTGACGCTCGACGGCGCCGGCGCGCGCATCTTCAAGGAGGTGACGCGCGAGAACGTCGGCAAGCGCATGGCGATCCTGCTGATCGAGCGCGGCAAGGGCGAGGTGATCACCGCCCCGGTCATCCGCAGCGAGATCGGCGGCGGCCGCGTCCAGATCTCCGGCCGCATGAGCACGACCGAGGCAACCGACATCGCGCTGCTGCTGCGCGCCGGCTCGCTCGCCGCGCCCATGGACATCGTCGAGGAGCGCACGGTCGGCCCGAGCCTCGGGCGCGAGAACATCGAGAAGGGCTTCGACGCCACCCGCTGGGGCTTCTTCGCGATCGTGATCTTCATGTCGGTCTACTACTCGGCGTTCGGCGTGATCTCGGCGCTCGCGCTGGCCGTGAACCTGCTGTTCCTGGTGGCGCTGCTGTCGCTGATGCAGGCGACGCTGACGCTGCCGGGCATCGCCGCGATCGCGCTCACGCTGGGCATGGCGATCGACGCCAACGTGCTGATCAACGAGCGCATCCGCGAGGAGCTGCGCGGCGGCTCGACGCCGCAGGCGGCGATCGCCGCCGGCTACGAGCGCGCCTGGGGCACGATCCTCGACTCGAACGTCACCACGCTGATCGCCGGGCTCGCGCTGCTGATCTTCGGCTCCGGCCCGGTGCGCGGCTTCGCCGTCGTGCACTGCCTGGGCATCCTGACATCGATCTTCTCCTCGGTCGTGGTGTCGCGCGCGCTCGTGAACGTGGTCTACGGCCACCGCCGGCGCGTGCAGCGGCTCCTGATCGGCAACACCGCGTGGAAGTGAGCTGAACCGTGGAATTCTTCAAGATCCGCCGCACGATCCCGTTCATGCGGCACGCGCTGGTGTTCAACGTGATCTCGCTGATCACGTTCGCGCTGGCGGTCTTCTTCCTCGCCACGCGCGGCCTGAACTACTCGATCGAGTTCACCGGCGGCACGCTGCTCGAAGTGAGCTACAAGCAGTCGGCCGACGTCGACCGCGTGCGCCAGGCGCTGTCGCAGGCCGGCTACAAGGCCGAGGTGCAGACCTTCGGCTCCTCGCGCGACGTGCTGATCCGGCTGCACGCGGAGAAGGCGAAGGGCGGCTCGAGCTCCGAGGTCTCGCACCGCGTGCTCGAGCTGCTGCAGAAGGACGACGCCTCGGTCGAGCTGCGGCGCGTCGAGTTCGTCGGCCCGCAGGTCGGCGAGGAGCTGGCGCAGTACGGCGCGCTCGCGCTGATGGTGACCGCGGTGGGCATCGTGCTGTACCTCTGGATGCGCTTCGAGTGGCGCTTCGGGCTCTCGGCGATCATCGCCAACCTGCACGACGTCGTGATCATCCTGGGCTTCTTCGCCTTCTTCCAGTGGGAGTTCTCGCTGCCCGTGCTCGCCGCGGTGCTCGCGGTGCTCGGCTACTCGGTGAACGAGTCGGTGGTGGTCTTCGACCGCGTGCGCGAGATGTTCCGCAAGCTGCGCAAGGCGACCGTCCCCGAGGTGATCGATACCGCCATCACCGGCACCATCTCGCGCACGATCATTACGCACGGCAGCACGCAGGCGATGGTGACGACCATGCTGATCTTCGGCGGCCCGGCGCTGCACTACTTCGCGCTCGCGCTCACGATCGGCATCCTGTTCGGGATCTACTCCTCGGTGCTGGTCGCGAGCCCGCTGCTGATCTGGCTGCGCGTCGACCGCTCGCAGTTCGTCAAGCCGGCGAAGAAGCCGGCGCGCGACGAGCACGAGGGCGCGGTCGTCTGACCCGCGCGCCCGCCTGGCCCCGGCGCCTCACGCGCGCTTCGCGAGCGCCGGCGCAAGCCCCACGTAGCGCGCGGGCGTCAGCGCGAGAAGCCGGCGCCTGGCGTCGGCGGGGATCGGCAGCGCGCGCACGAAAACGGCGAGCTGGCGCGCATCGAGCCGCCGGCCCCGCGTCAGCGCCTTGAGCTTGTCGTAGGCATCGGGCACGCCGTAGCGCCGCATCACCTGCTGCACCGCCTCGGCGAGCACCTCCCAGTTGGCGTCGAGGTCCTCGGCCATGCGGGCCGGATCCGCCTCGAGCTTGCCCAGGCCGCGCAGGCACGCGTCATAGGCGAGCAGCGTGTGCCCGAGCGCGACGCCCACGTTGCGCAGCGCGGTCGAGTCCGACAGGTCGCGCTGCCAGCGCGACACCGGCAGCTTGTCCGCCAGGTGGCGCAGCAGCGCGTTCGCCACGCCGATGTTGCCCTCCGAATTCTCGAAGTCGATCGGGTTCACCTTGTGCGGCATCGTCGAGGAGCCGACTTCGCCCGGCTTCGCCTTCTGGCGGAAGTAGCCAAGCGAGATATAGCCCCAGAGGTCGCGGTCGAGGTCGAGCAGGATCGTGTTGGCCCGGGCGTAGGCGTCGAATAGCTCCGCGCACGCGTCGTGGGGCTCGATCTGCGTCGTGTAGGGGTTGAACTCGAGGCCAAGGCGCTCGACGAAGCGCCGGCAGAAGGCCTCCCACGGAAACCCCGGGTACGCGACCTCGTGGGCGTTGTAGTTACCCACCGCGCCGTTCATCTTTCCCAGCAGGCTCACGCGCTCGATCGCCGTCCGCGCGCGCATCAGGCGCCGCGCGACGTTGGCGAGCTCCTTGCCGAGCGTCGTCGGCGAGGCCGGCTGCCCGTGCGTGCGCGACAGCATCGGCTTCGCCGCGTGCTTCTTCGCCAGCGCGCGCAGCGCCGCGGCGAGCTGCTCCAGTCGCGGCAGCATGACCCGGTCGCGCGAATGCGCGAGCATCAGCGCGTAGGCGAGGTTGTTGATGTCCTCCGAAGTGCACGCGAAGTGGATGAACTCGAGTGCGCGCTGCACCCGGGCGTTCTTCGCGAGCTTGCCGCGCAGCCAGTACTCGATCGCCTTGACGTCGTGGTTGGTCTCGGCCTCGATGTTCTTGATGTGCGCCGCGTCCTTCTCGGAGAACCCGGCGAGCAGGCGGTCGAGCGCGGCGCGCGAGGCGCGCGAGAACGGACGCAGCCCGCGGATCCGGCGCTCGGCGGCCAGGGCCTTGAGCCACTCGAGCTCGACCAGCACCCGGTAGCGGATCAGCGCCGACTCGCTGAAATAGGGCCGCAGCGGGTCCGCGGCGCGCTCGTAACGCCCGTCGAGCGGCGAGAGCGCGGCGAGCGGGGAGGCCATGGGCGCTATTATAGAGCCGCGTCGGAACGCTATAATCCGCGCCCGCCATGAAGCTTCTCTACGGTCCCGCCAGCCCCTACTCGCGCAAGGTGCGCGTGGTCCTCGCCGAGAAGCGCATCGACTGCGATCTCGAGCGCGTCGACGTTCAGCCGCAGGACAATCCGGTGAACGCGCACAATCCG
>Ga0335082_10004576_pt1 | contig 15101 bp, 13 predicted proteins | sample Lox_Sample_41_FD_206718 | JGI IMG/M metagenome (GOLD analysis project Ga0335082, IMG submission 206718) | Soil microbial communities from Loxahatchee National Wildlife Refuge, Florida, United States - Lox_Sample_4.1 | ecosystem: Environmental > Terrestrial > Soil > Wetlands | place: USA...
CGACGAGGTAGAGCGCGCCATTCGGGCCGCGCGTCCGGTCGATCACCGGCGTCGCAGTGATGCCGATCTCGGGCGTCACCTGCCCGCAGCCTCGTGTGTCGCTCGGCGTCTCGCCGCTCAGCAACGTCGAGGTGCGCCAGAGCTGGGTGCCGCTGTTGGCATCGAACGCATAAGCGCTCCCGTGCTCGGTCACGATGTACACGACGTTGCGCACGCCCACCCCGGGGATGTTCACGTTCGACAGAAACAGCGGCTGCGCGTCGACCTTGCCATCGACCGTGTAGGAAGCAACCTTGCCGAAGGTCTGCGCGCTGACGTTCGCCGGGGTCAGCACGGTCTCGTCGTTGTATTGCCCGGTGCGGGCGTTGTCCTTGTGATAGGTCACGACGTCCACACTTCCGGCCGGTGCGGGAGCGGGCGTCGGCGTGGGGGCGGGCGTCGGCGTCGGAGTCGGTGTCGGAGCGGGCGTCGGTGCAGGTGCAGGGGAGGGCGCCGAGGTCGAGTCACTGTTGCAGCCGGCCACCGTGGCGACGACGAACAGCGCAGCGATGGCCGCCAGGCCCCGATCCGACGTTGCCGCCATGTCTCGCTCCTTCGAGTTGATCCGGTCGCACCGATTCTGTGCGACGCAACGGCGCGTCGCCATCGAGCGTTCCGCCTAGCCCGATCGTTCGGTCATGCGGTCGCTTTCATCGTGGTGCTGGACTGCGTCCGCCCTGCCGCAGGCAAGCGCCGTTCCTCATCGAATGCCCCGCACGAAGGAGAACGCGCGTGCAAGCGTCTGCGCGCACTCAGACTGCTCATGGCCAGCGCCCATGTGAAGGCGCCCGCTCAGTAAGGAGAGTGTGGCGTCCGCAGCGTTGTGCCGCTACGGACATCCACCTTGCGGGGATCGCGTCCCGCCCAGCGTCAGGACGAGAGTTGCGGCTGCGGCTGGTTTGGCTGCGGCAGAACTTCGTTCAACACGACATCGAACAGCTTGATGCGTGCGGCGTAGTAACGATCGAGCCGCCAATCCTTCAACAATTCGATCGCGAGGTTGAATTCGTCGTAGTTCAGCCGGTACAACGCGGCGAGCGAGTAGTCCCGCTCTTCGGCCAGCGCAGCGGCGAGTTCAGCCAGCGCGCGTGCCGACTCGGTAGATGGATTTTTCTCCAGGTATTTTCGAATCTGCTTGATCGCGTTCAACGTTCTCTCCCGATTCTCCATTCGTGCATACACAACCGCGAACGAACGTAAGGGGTGTCGTGTAAAGCGTCAACCCGCGGCGTGACCGAGGAGCGGCCCGTCACGCGAGTGAACAATCTGTCACGTCACGCGGTTGCGCGAATAGGCCTTGAGGCAACGTGAGCGCGCCGAAAGTAGGCACCAACAACTCCGTCGGTTTCCCCTGGCTGTCGGCAGTGCCCCTCGCGCGTTCTTGGCTGGCGGACGCGCGGGACGCAACACGCCAATTGCTGCCTAGCCGTCGCCGCAATGCACCCGAATGGGGCGGGCGAAAGCCGAGCTGCTGGATTGGATGCGTCGACGTTGGCGCAGCGGCGCATGCAAGGTCGGTATGTTCTTACCGATATATCGAGATATGCCCCGATGCCGATGCTGGTCCGCAGATTGACCGCGATTGCGCCTTCAGCGCGCGAGCAATCCCATCAGGCGCTTGATGTCGGCGCGCGAGGCCGACTCCGCAGTGCGCTCGATACGGCGGTAGAGCGCGATCAACTCGCGGCCGCGATCGGTGAGCGCGCTGCCACCGCCGTGCGGGCCGCCCTTTGCGGAGTCGACGGCGGGCAGGCGCAATGAACCGTTGAGTTCGTCCAGGAGCAGCCAGGCACGCCGGTAGGACATGTCGAGGCTCTTGGCTGCGGCCGTGATCGAGCCGGTCTTCGCGATGGCCTCGAGAAGCGCGATCTTGCCGGGGCCGACGGCGATGCGATCACCATCGGTGATGCGGGGCCGAAAGCGAAACACCGGTCTCGGACGTGTCATGGATGCGGTCCATGCAAAGCGACGAGACAAGCATAGGCCAGCCGTACCAATAGCGCTCGTCCCCGCAGACGCGGAGGCGACGCGCTTGCGGCGCCGAGTGCAAAATTGCAGTCTCATGTCCGAACTCGGCACGAATCCACTCGCCGCCGGCGAAAAGAACATCAGCGTCGACGCCGCGCGCGCCGCCATGCGTGCTGCGGTCGTCCCGATCCGCGAAAGCGAGGTCGTGTCGCTGGCCGACGCGTTCGGCCGCGTGCTTGCGGCCGACGTGATCTCGCCGATCAACGTGCCGGCGAACGACAACTCGGCGATGGACGGATACGCCTTCGACGGCGCGGCCCTGCGGCCGGACCGCGAATTGACGCTGCGCGCCGTCGGACGCGTCGTGGCCGGACAACCGCCGATCGCGAACGTGCGAGCCGGCGAGTGCGTGCGCATCATGACGGGTGCCGTGATGCCCGGCGGCCTCGACACGGTCGTGCCGCTCGAACTTTGCCGCGTGGACGGTGACCAGGTCGTGATCGAGCCGGGGGTCATCCATCCTCGCGAGAACCTGCGCAAGGCCGGCGAGGACCTGGCGCGCGGCCGTCCCGCGTTGCTCGCCGGGCGCGTCCTTCGCCCAGCCGACATCGGGCTGATCGCATCGCTTGGCCTCGTGCAGGCAGAAGTCCTGCGTCGGGCGACCGTGGCGGTCTTCTCCACTGGCGACGAGGTGGTCGCACCAGGCCAGCCGCTGCCAGCAAACTGCATCTACGACAGCAACCGCTTTGCGCTGATCGCGGCAGTCGAGCGGCTCGGCATGAAGGCGCTCGACTTCGGATTGCTGCGCGACGACCCGGCGGCGCTGCGAGGCGCACTGGAGCAGGCGCTCGATCGCGTCGACGCGATCGTCATAAGCGGCGGCGCGAGCGCGGGCGACGCCGACTACACGCGCGACGTGATGGCGCGTCTCGGATCGGTTGAATTCTGGAAGATCGCGATGCGGCCCGGCCGGCCCTTCGCGTTCGGCTTTTTACGAGGCAGAAACGAGCGGCGCGTCTGGCTGTTCGCACTTCCCGGCAACCCGGTTGCAGCGCTGGTCACGTTCTACGTTCTCGCGCGCGAGGCGTTGCTTGCGCTGGCCGGTGCAAGTGCGGAGGCGTTTCCAGCAGCGCAGGCGCGCAGCGTCGCGGCAATTCGCAAGCGGCCGGGACGCACGGAATTCCAGCGCGGAATCGTCAGCCGCGCGACCGACGGCATGCTCGAAGTGCGCACCGTCGGTTCGCAGGGCGCAGGCGTCCTGCGCAGCATGACCGAGGCCAACGCGCTCATCGTGCTGGGCCACGACCAGGGCTCGGTCGCGGCCGGGCAACCCGTGGACGTGTGGCTGTTCGAAGGGTTGACGTAGCTTCGTCCCGCTAGCTGCGCGAGTCTTTCCTGCGACCGTAGCCGATGGTCGGCGCCGGATCGCCACCGGGCGCGACCGCAACGGCGCAGTACTTGAACTCTGGAATCTTGCCGAAAGGATCGAGCGCCGGATTGGTAAGCAGGTTGGCCGCCGCTTCGTAGAACGCGAACGGTATGAAGATCGCACCAATGGGTGTGCCGTCATCGCGCCGGACACCCAACGCAACCGCGCCCCTGCGCGAGCGCACCGTGATGACGTCGCCCGCCTCGACACCGAGCTTGCGCAGGTCGGCGCTGTTCATCGATGCGGTCGCGATCGGCTCGATCGCATCGAGCACGCTCGCGCGGCGCGTCATGCTCCCTGTATGCCAATGCTCGAGCTGGCGCCCCGTGATCAGCACGAACGGGTATTCGGCGTCGGGACGTTCGTTGGCTGGAATGATGTCGGCGGGAACGAGCTTGACTCGGCCATCCGGCGTCGGAAAGTGATCGATGAAAACGATCGGCTGGCCCGGATCCTCTTCAGTGAGGCACGGATAGGTGATGCTCGATTCGCGCTCGAGCCGTTCCCAGCTGATCCCCGCGATGGCGGCGTGCATTGCCTGCCGCATCTCTTCGTAGACCTCGGCCACGCCGCACTCGGGCCCCTTGTAGTTCCAGCCGAGGCCGATGCGCTTTGCGATCTGCTGGATGATCCACATGTCGGGCTTGGCGTTGCCGGGCGGGTCGAGCGCGCGCCGTCCAAGCTGCACCATGCGGTCGGTATTGGTGACGGTGCCGGTCTTCTCCGGCCAGGCGCTTGCCGGAAGGACGACGTCGGCGAGCCACGCCGTCTCGGTCATGAAGATGTCCTGCACGACCAGATGCTCGAGCGTCGCGAGCGCATGCCGCGCATGGTTCAGATCCGGATCGCTCATCGCCGGGTTCTCGCCCATGATGTACATGCCGCGGATCTTGTGCGGGTCGCTGTCCGGCGCGCGCACCTTGTTCATGATCTCGACGACGGTGTAGCCGGGCTTGTCATCCAGCGGCGTGTTCCAGAAGTTCTCGAACCACGCGTGTGCGTCCTTGTCGTCCACGCGCTGGTAGTTGGGCAGCATCATCGGGATCAGGCCCGCATCGCTCGCGCCCTGGACGTTGTTCTGGCCGCGCAGTGGATGCAGGCCGGTGCCCGGCCTGCCGATCTGCCCCGTCACGGTGACGAGCGCGATCAGGCAACGCGCGTTGTCGGTGCCGTGCACGTGCTGGCTGATGCCCATGCCCCACAGGATCATCGATCCCTTGCTGGTCGCGAACTCGCGTGCGACCTCGCGGATCGTTTCGGCCGGGATGCCGCAGATCGGCGCCATGGCCTCGGCGCTGTAGCCCTGCACGTTGGCCTTCAAGGCGTCGAAGTTGTCGGCACGGCGCGCGACGAACTCCTCGTCGACGAGGCCCTCCTCGATCACGGTGTGGATCATCGCGTTCAGCAGCGCGACGTCGGTGTCGGCGCGGAACTGCAGGACGCGCCACGCGTGTCGCCCGATGTCGGTGACGCGCGGATCGGCGAGCACGATCTTGGTTCCGCGCTTGGCGGCATTCTTCATCCAGGTCGCTGCGACCGGATGGTTGCCGGTCGGGTTCGAGCCGATGAGGAGGATGAGGCCCGCGCGCTCGACGTCGTTGACCTGGTTGCTCACCGCGCCGGAGCCGACTCCTTCCAGCAGCGCCGCCACGCTCGAGGCGTGACAGAGGCGCGTGCAGTGGTCGACGTTGTTGCTGCCGAAGCCCGTGCGCACGAGCTTCTGGAACAGATACGCCTCTTCGTTGCTGCCTTTTGCAGAGCCGAATCCCGCAAGCGCCTTCAGGCCGTGCGTATCGCGGAGCGCCTTGAGCCTGCCGCCTGCAAGATCCAGCGCCTCATCCCACGTCGCCTCGCGAAACACGGCGCTCCAGTTCGCCGGATCCGGCGTCGCATCGGGATCCTTCGGCATGCCGGGCTTGCGGATCAGCGGTCGCGTAAGGCGTTGCGGATGGTGGGCGTAGTCGAAGCCGAAGCGGCCCTTGACGCAGAGCCGCTTGTGGTTCGCCGGTCCGTCGCGCCCGTCGACGCTGACGATGTGCTCGTCCTTGACGTTGTAGGTGATGAGACAGCCGACGCCGCAGAACGGACACACGGAATCGACCTTGCGGTCGACGGCTTGCGCGCCGATGTGGGTCTTCGGCATCAGTGCACCGGTCGGGCACGCTTGCACGCATTCGCCACAGGCCACGCACGTGCTCTCGCCCATGCCGTCCTGCAGGTCGAACACGATCGCGCTGTAATGGCCGCGATGCGCGTATCCGATCACATCGTTGACCTGCTCCTCGCGGCACGCGCGCACGCAGCGCGTGCACTGGATGCACGCATCGAGGTTCACGGCCATCGCGGGATGCGAGAGATCGGCAGCGGGCTGCTCGCGCGCGGTCGCCGCCAGTGCGGGCCGCACCGTCACGTCCATGCGCGCGGCCCACTCGCTCAGTTCGCCGTGCTGGCGCGTGGCATCGTCGCCGATCCACTTGTGACCCTGCGCGGGCATGTCCGACAGCAGCATCTCGAGCACCATCTTCTGGCTCTGGACTGCCCGCTTGCTCGTTGCATGCACCTTCATGTTCGCGGTCACCGCGCGGCAGCAGCTCGGTGCAAGCACGCGTTCGCCTTCGATCTCCACCATGCATGAACGGCAGTTGCCGTCGGGCCGGTAGCCGGGCGTATGGCAGAGCCGGGGAATCGTCACGCCATGGCGGTCGGCCGCCTGCAGGATCGTTTCGCCTTCGTTGGCCTCGACCAGGCGCCCGTCGAGCTGGAACGCGACCTTCGCGGGCGTCAGCACCGAGCGTTCAGGCGCATTCATCAGGCGACCTCATGCGGAAAATACTTCTGCACGCAGCGCACTGGGTTCGGTGCCGCCTGGCCGAGTCCGCAAATCGAGGCATCGATCATCACCACGTTGAGATCCTCCAACGTCGCATGATCCCAATGCGGCGATTCCATCAGCGTGGCCGCCTTGCCGGTGCCAACGCGGCACGGTGTGCACTGGCCGCAGCTTTCGTGCTCGAAGAAACGCATCATGTTCAGCGCCGCATCACGGACGCGGTCGTGCTGGCTCAGCACGATCACGCCCGCCGACCCGATGAAACAGCCATGCGGCTGCAATGTATCGAAGTCGAGTGGAATGTCGCTCATGCTCGCGGGCAGGATGCCTCCCGACGCGCCGCCGGGCAGGTACGCGTAGAGCTCGTGCCCCGGCAGCATTCCGCCGCAAAACTCGTCGATCAACTCCTTCACGGTGATGCCGGCAGGAGCGAGCTTCACGCCGGGCTCGCGCACGCGCCCGCTCACGCTGAACGAGCGCAAGCCGTGCCGATCATGGCGCCCGAAGCCGGCAAACCAGCGCGCACCGCGTTCGACGATGTCGCGCACCCAGTACAGCGTCTCGAAGTTGTGTTCCAGCGTCGGGCGGCCGAACAGACCGACCTGTGCGACATAGGGCGGTCGCAGCCGCGGTTCGCCGCGTTTGCCTTCGATGCTCTCGATCATTGCCGATTCTTCGCCGCAGATATACGCACCGGCGCCGCGGCGCAATTCGATATGCGGCAGCGTGCACGGCGGATCCGCCTTCAGCCGCTGCAACTCGCGTTCCAGGATCGCGCGGCACCCGTGGTACTCGTCGCGCAAGTAGACGTAGCAGGCGTCGGTGCCGACGACGGTGGCGGCAATCAGCATGCCCTCGAGAAATCGATGCGGATCGCGTTCGAGGTAGGTGCGATCCTTGAAGGTGCCGGGCTCGCCCTCGTCGATGTTAACCGCCATCAGGCGCGGAGCAGGCTGCTCGCGCACGATGCTCCACTTGCGTCCCGCGGGGAAACCCGCGCCGCCGAGGCCGCGCAACCCCGAGTCGGTCATCGCCTCGAGCACCTCGTCGATGGGTTTCGTCCCGCCAACGACCGCGGCGGCAAGCCGGTATCCGCCGCGTGCGCGATATGCGTCGTAGCCCACGTACGCTGGGGCAATCTCGGTCGGCGACGCGGTTATTGCGCACGGCGCGTCTTTAGCGGGATCGAAATCGGCATCGTCCGCAGGTGACGGGTGCACAGTGTGTTGGCGTTGAGTCGCAACCTGTACCGCGGTTGCATTGACCACGGGTGCCTGTCCGACGACCGCGGCGGGTGCCTGCTCGCAACGACCGATGCACGGTGCGGCAATCACGCGCACGTCGGCACCGAGCAGTTCCGGCAATCGCTTCAACAGCGCCTGGGCGCCGGCAAGTTCGCATGGAAGCCCGTCGCAAACTCGTACGGTCAGTGTCGCGGGCTCGGCATCGCCGCGAAGAATTTCGAAGTGGTGATAGAAGGTCGCCACCTCGAACACCTCGGCCATCGGAAGGTTGCTCTCCTGTGCGAGCGCGACGAGATGGCGATCGTGCAGTCCGCGGTAAGCGTCGTTGAGGCGATGCAGGTTCTCGATCAGGAGATCACGCCGATGCGGGCCGTTGCCGATCAGCGCGCGGACTTCCTCGATCGAAACGTCGTCGGGTTGACGGCCCTTGAGCTTGCTCTTTCCGCGTAGACGACTTCTCAGTTGGTCGACGGAGGCGATGCGCACGGCGCCAGCTTCGGAACTCATTTGCGTGGTGCGGTGCGATACGTTGTTTCCCGCGCTCGCCTGCCGCTGGTTTGAAGCGATGCGTTCAATCTAACATTTCGAGAGCGATCCGGTGCGTTGGTGTGCAATCGCTCGACGCTCCATTGATGAGACCAGCGATGACCACGCGCAATGACGTGACCGGACTCGTGCTCGCAGGAGGGCGCGGCAGCCGCATGGGTGGTGTCGACAAGGGGCTGCAGTTGCTCGACGGCGTGCCGTTGGTGCAGCACGCGCTGCGGAGGCTTGCGCCGCAGGTCGCATCGCTGATGATCAACGCGAACCGCAATCTCGAGGTTTACGCGCAATTCGGCGTGCCCGTCTGGCCGGATGCCGAGTCCGATTTCGCCGGTCCGCTTGCGGGCTTCGTCGCCGGGCTGGCGCATTGCGCGACCGAGTGGCTCGTGACTGTTCCCTGCGACACGCCACGCTTCCCCCTCGATCTCGTCGAACGCATGACGAAGTCGGTGGGAACCGCGCGTGTCGCGGTCGCTTGCACCACCGAAGAGGGAGCGGTGCAAAGGCAGCCGGTGTTCTGCCTGATGCGGCGTGACACCCGCGCCGACATCGTCGCGTATCTCGCGGGCGGCGGACGCAAGATCGATACGTGGTTCGATCGCGAGGGTTGCGTCGACGTGCTGTTCGAAGATGCCGACGCGTTCTACAACGCCAACACCGCAGAGGAATTGCGCCGCCTCGGGCCGACGTAGCCCGGCAGCGAATCGCCCTTGACACTCCGTAAGCCAAGGCTTACAGTAAGTGATGGCTTACGGAACTGCACTCGCCGCCCTCGCTGATCCGACGCGACGCGCCGTGTTCGAGCGACTGAGCGGCGGGCCTCTGTCGGTCGGCGAGATCGCCGCCGACCTGCCGGTGAGCCGGCCCGCAGTCTCGCAGCACTTGAAGGTGCTGAAGGAAGCCGGCCTCGTGCGCGACGAGGCCGACGGGGTGCGGCGCGTGTACGAAGTCGATCCGCGCGGACTCGCGGAGCTGCGCTCCTGGCTCGACCGCTTCTGGGACGACGCGCTCGCTGCCTTCAAGGCAGAAGTCGAACGCTCACCTCAACCTCGCCGAAGGAAGAAAACGCGATGAACGCTACGACCGCTCCCGCCTACATCGAGCCCGTGCGCAGGACGATCCGCGTGCAAGCACCTGCTGTGCGCGCATTCGATGTCTTCACCGCAGGGATGTTTCGCTGGTGGCCCGCGACGCATTCGATCAACCCGACCAAGGCTCCGATCGCGGAGATCGTGATGGAGCCGCGCACCGGCGGCCGCTGGTACGAGCGCGGCGCCGATGGAAGCGAGTGCGATTGGGGTCGTGTGCTTGCGTGGGAACCGCCGCTGCGCATCCTGCTTGCGTGGCAGATCGATGCCGCATGGAAGTTCGATCCGTCACTGGTCACGGAAGTCGAGATCCGATTCGAAGCGCAGGGCCCGCTTGCGACCGAGGTGAGGCTGGAGCATCGCAAGCTCGATGCGCTCGGTGAGACCGCGCCGGGAATGCGCGCGATCATCGACTCCGCCTCCGGCTGGAGCGGACTGCTGGAGCGCTACGCGACGGAGTTTTCCTCTCCGTAGAGGGGGCTTTCTAAAGCTCGCGCGAAGTTTCGCGGCACGAAGCGCGGCATCGGCCAAACCGATCGCGCCATTCCGAAACCACGATTTGAGATCGCAGGCGAGCGTCCCTATTGTTCGTCGCGAGTACTGCCGCACGCGGCAGTACGAATCAAGGAAAGGGACTCTCATGAACGGCTTCGACTTTTCGATCCTTCAACAGCAAGCGCCACATCGAGACCGCACGACGCCATACGCGCGCAAGCTGCGTGAACAGGAAGAACAGGCGTTCTACGAACACTTCGGCAAGAGCAACGCGCCCGGTGCATGGAAGCGCGCGCTGACCTCGATCACGGGAATTGCCGTGACCGCGGTTGCCGCGATCGGCGTCATCGTGGTGGCGGTGCGCGAGACGCTCGGTACCTGACGTTCGTCGTAAGAATCGGTCGCCGCCAACGTGGCGGCGGCCGCAGATGTCAGCTGACTGGTAGGTCCAGCCAGTACAGTTGCAGAGAGGGCGAACTGCATTCGCCCAGTCGGACTCCGCGCCGCATTCCCGATGGACGTCGCCGAGTGCATCAAGGGCTACCACGCAGGGCGTGACCCGGAACGGTTGCAACTGAAGTATGTGGGGATGCGGTCAAGCGCCTTTGCGTTCCTGCGCGGTACCTGCCATTTGTTCTATCGGCGCATTCCGCGCGAAGCGTTGCGCGGCGAAGCCCCGCCAGCCTGGGCCTGCGGGGATCTTCACCTCGAGAACTTCGGAACGTTCAAGGGCGGCAACCGCCTCATCTACTTCGACATCAACGATTTCGACGAAGGATCGCTCGCGCCGGCGACCATCGATCTGCTGCGGCTCCTGACGAGCGTCGTGATCCAGGCGCGCGCCGTCGGCCTGCACGCACGCGACACCAGGGAGCTTTGCGCGACGCTGATCGACGCCTATGCGGCCGCATTGCAGAAGGGCAGCGCGCGCTGGCTCGAACGCGATACCGCCGAAGGCGAGATCCAGATGCTGCTCGATCGCCTGCGCGACCGGCGGCGCATCGCGTTGCTCGACGAGCGCACCGAGCGCCGCAACAAGGTGCGCAAACTCAGGATCGACGGTGTCAAGGCGCTGCCTTCGACGGAGAGGCGGCGTGAAAAGGTCATCGGATTCATGCGACGGTTCGCCGAAACGCAGGCGCATCCGCCGTTCTACAACGTGCTCGATGTCGCGCGTCGCATCGCGGGCCTTGGCAGCCTGGGTATCGTGCGCGAAGTCATCCTCGTCGAAGGCAACGGGTCGCCCGATGGCAACTATCTGCTCGACCTGAAGCAGAGCCTGCCTTCGTCGCTTTCGCCGTGCTTGAAGCTGCGGCAACCGGCCTGGCCGAACGAAGCGGCCCGCGTCGTGGCGATCCAGACGCGAATGCAGGCCGTGTCGCCCGCGTTCCTGCATGCGGTTTCGCTCGGCAAGAAGTCATTCGTCTTGCGCGAACTGCAGCCGCGGGAAGATCGCTTGAGGATCGAGCATCACGTGGCCACACCCGGCGCCGCACAGGCACTGCAGACGATGGGCGAACTGATCGCGTGGGCGCAATTGCGCAGCTGCGGCCGTGGCGGCTCGGCGTCGGCGGATGACCTGATCGAATTCGCCGGAAGAAGCCGGTGGCGCCGTTCGCAGCTCGACCACGCAATCGAGTCGGCCGACCGCGTCGAAGCCGACTGGCGTGTGTATTGCCAGGCGTTCGACGACGGTATGTTCGGCTGAGAACTATTGCGGCGGGATCGCGCCCTTGCGCTCGACGATCATCCGGTAGTGCTCCGGCTCGCGGTGACGCGCAAAGTTGAACGTCGTGTTCTTGTAGCTGTTGCAGAGGTCGAGGTCGCAGCGCGCGATCGCAAGCTCGTCGCCGGTCGTCGCGCATGCGGCGATGATCTCGCCGCTCGGCGCCACGACGATCGAGTTGCCGATCTGTTCCACGCCTTCCTCGATGCCGGCCTTCGCGACCCCGACGACCCACGTGCCGTTCTGATACGCGCCAGCCTGCATCACCAGTTCGTTGTGGAAGTGCGATAGCGCATCGTGCTCGGGCGCTGGTGGGTTGTGCACGGGCGTGTTGTAGCCGAGCAGGATCATCTCGACGCCCTGCAGACCCATCACTCGATAGGCTTCCGGCCAGCGCCGGTCGTTGCAGATCGCCATGCCATACAGGCCCGGGTGTTCGCCGAAGGATGCGCGCACGACCGGCCAGCCCAGGTTGCCGACTTCGAAATAGCGCTTCTCGAGGTGCTGGAAACGTCGCCATGGCTCATGCTCGGAGTGCCCCGGCAGATGGATCTTGCGGTACTTCGAGAGGATGGCGCCGCGCTTGTCGACCAGGATCGAAGAGTTGAAGCGGCGCATGCGCCCGCCCTCGTGCGCGAGCTCCGCATACCCGAGATAGAAGCCGATGCCGAGCATGCGCGCGGCGTCGAACAGCGGCTGCGTATCGGGCCCCGGCATGGCACGCTCGAAGAACGCATCGATGTCGTCCTGCCGCTCGAAATACCAGCGCGGAAAGAACGTCGTCAACGCGAGCTCCGGAAAGACGACGAGATCGCAGCCGTGCCGCTTGGCCCGGTGCAGCAGCGCGAGCAACCGCTCGACGACGCGTGAGCGCGCATCGGCGCGCGCGATCGGCCCGAGCTGCGCTGCGCCGACCGTGACGACGCGGGCCATCGGGCAACCTCAGGCAGTCAGCTCGAGCAGCGTATGCAGGAGCACGTCCGCGCCTGCCGCCAGATGCGCTGGCTCGGTGTGCTCGGCCGGGTTGTGGCTGATGCCCCTCACCGAGGGCACGAAGATCATTGCGGTGGGGCACATGCGCGCCATCATTTGCGCGTCGTGGCCGGCACCCGAGGTCATCGGCCGGCACGAATGCCCAAGCCGCTGCGCGGTGCGCGCGATCAGACCTGCGACGTCCTTGTCGAAGATCACCGGGGCAAAGCGCGCAAGCGAATGCGTCTCGATCTTCACGCCCTCGTCGCGTGCAAGCTGCGCCAGGAACTCCGTGAGGCGTCGTTCCGCCTGCACGAGGACCGCATCGTCGGTGTTGCGCAGGTCGACCGTGACGCGAGCGCGCGCCGCGATCACGTTGACGAGGTTCGGATGCAGCGTGATCGATCCGACCGTGCCGACCTGGCTGCCCCCGAGTTCGCGCGCAATGCGCCGCGCGAACGCGCCGATCTCCGCGGCGCAGTAGCCTGCATCGTGGCGCAGCCGCATCGGCGTCGTGCCGGCGTGATTCGACTGGCCCGTGATCAGCACTTCGGTCCACGAGATGCCTTGCAGGTTCTCGACCGCACCGATGGTGATGCCTTCGATGTCGAGCACCGGTCCCTGCTCGATGTGCAGCTCCACGAACGCGTGCGGTTTGTAGAGCGGCACGGGCGCGTCACCAAGGTAACCGATGCGCTGCAGCTCGTCGCGGAAAAGCCTGCCGTCGATGCTGCGCGTTGCGTAGAGCTCTTCGAGCGGCAGCCCGCCGACGTAGGTCAACGAGCCTGCCATGTCCGGGTGAAAGCGCGCGCCTTCCTCGTCGGTGAACACGCCGACCACGAGCGGACGCCGCATCGTGATTCCAGCGTCGTTCAGCACCTGCACCACTTCGAGACCGCCGAGCACGCCGAGGTTGCCGTCGTAACGCCCGCCGGTGCGCACCGTGTCGATGTGCGAGCCGGTCATCACCGGCGCGACATCGGAAGTGCCGCGCCGCAGGCCGAAGATGTTGCCGATCGCATCGACGCGCACTTCCAGACCCAGGTCGCGCATCCATCCGGAGACGAGGTCGCGCCCCGCGCGGTCTTCGTCGGTCAAGGCGAGGCGACAGCAGCTGCCGTCGTCGGTGCGTCCGATTTCGGCGAGCCGGTTCAGGCGCGCCATCAGCCGTGCCGGATCGATGCGCAATTGCTCCGCCTTCATCCCAACACCTCCTCCGCCGTGCGACCGACCACCTCGCGGTAGATCGCCGGATCCGTGTCGCCTTCGCTGCCGATCAGGAGCACACGTGCGTCGCGGTCGAGCGCAAGCGTGTCCCTGATCTCAGGATAGTCCCGTGCCGCCAGCAACGCTGCGAGTCCCGAACCGCCGGTTTCGCCGGCGACGATCGGTGCGTCGCCCGTTGCTGGATTCGCCAGCGCGCGAACCGCCTCGAGCGCGTACGCATCGTCGATGGCGATCGCCCCGGCGGCACCCTCGTGGAGGATGTCCCAGGCAAGCTCGGAAACTTCACCGCAGGCAAGGCCGGCCATCACGGTGTCGAGCGATCCGCCCACCACGACCGGGTGTCCGGCCGCGAGGCTTCGATAGACGCAATCGGCGCGCGTCGGCTCGACCACGATGCTCGCCGGGCGGCGCTCGCGCCAGTGCAGCCAGAAGTACGCACAGAGCACAGCAGCGAGCGCGCCAACCCCCGCTTGCGCGAAGACGTGTGTCGGCGGTTCGCCCGCCGGCAGCTGCTGCGCGATCTCCGCAGCCATCACGCCGTAGCCGTGCATCACGTCGAGCGGGATCTCGCGATAGCCTGGGTACGAGGTATCCGAGACGACGGTCCAGCCGAACGCCGCGGCAGTCGCCGCCGCTTGCCGCACCGAGTCGTCGTAGTTCCCGTCGACGACCCGCACTTCGGCGCCGTACCCCGCGATCGCGTCGCGCCGGCCCCGGCTCACCTGCGCGTGCACGAAGATGACGCAGCGGCAGCCGAAGAGCTGAGCACCCCATGCGACGGAGCGGCCGTGATTGCCATCGGTCGCGCAGGTGACGGTTGCGCTGCCCGTGATCGAGGCGAACTCGCGCGCGACGAGTTGGCGTGACGTCACGGTGGTGATGCCGAGCTCCTGCATCACGCGTCGGCGCAGCACGTTTGCCACTGCGTACGCGCCGCCGAGCGCCTTGAAGCTTTTCAGGCCGAAGCGGCCGCGCTCGTCCTTGTACCAGACCTCGCGCAAGCCGAGCGTGCGCGCAAGGCCGTCGAGCCGCGCGAGCGGTGCCGGAGCGTAGCCGGGCCAGCTCGAAATTTCGGCGAACGCGGCTTCGAAGCCGGCCTGGCTGAGTACGCGTGAGCGCGCCTCGCCGTACGGTTCTTGCGCTGGTGCGGCAGCGGGGTTGCGAATTGCGCGGGCTTCGATACTCATCGATCGAGTTTCCTCGGCTTCGCCTCGGAATCACATCGTGTCACTCGGAATGACACCCGGTCATCCCGAGCGCAGCGAGGGATCTCGATCTTGCCTGAACCGAGATTCCTCGCCATTGGCTCGGAATGACACTGCTAGCGCAAATGACACGCCACCCACTGACCGCTCCCAACTTCCTTCAACACCGGCTCCTCCACCTTGCAACGCGCCTCGACGTACGGGCAACGCGTGTGGAAGCGGCAGCCCGAAGGAGGATTGATCGGACTCGGCACGTCGCCGACCAGCACGCGCCGCTTCTTGCGCCGCTTCGGATCGGGAACCGGCACGGCATCGAGCAGCGCCTCCGTGTACGG
>Ga0335082_10004577_pt1 | contig 15100 bp, 11 predicted proteins | sample Lox_Sample_41_FD_206718 | JGI IMG/M metagenome (GOLD analysis project Ga0335082, IMG submission 206718) | Soil microbial communities from Loxahatchee National Wildlife Refuge, Florida, United States - Lox_Sample_4.1 | ecosystem: Environmental > Terrestrial > Soil > Wetlands | place: USA...
CCCCGAACAGCCACCGCAGGCCCAGATCTTCGCGGCACCCGGCTCGCTCACCCTGCCGCCGGGCACCACCTCGATCGGCGTGTCCATCCAGCCCCTGTCTGCGGCCAGCGCCGGCGACGGCCAACCATCCGATGGCCACATCGCCGGGAACATCTACCGGATGGCGGTGGCGACCCAGGACGGAACGCCGGTGACCGCGCCGGCCTCGGCCCTCGTCAGCGTCGTCCTCCGCGGTCCCGGGGCGATGGACGTCGGCACGATCCAGCAGTACGTCGACGGCGGGTGGCACCCGCTCAAGACGTCTGCGGCGGGCTTCTCCTCGACCTTCCTCGCCGTCGTGACGAGCTTCAGCGACTTCGCCGTCGTCGCCCCCGGCGAGGCGCATCCGACCCCCTCGGCGGCACCAGCCGCCTCGGGATCCGCGGCCGCGAGCGCGGCCTCGGCGGGACCGGCCACGTCGTCGGGGCCGTCGTCCGCGCCCGGGTCGACGCCAGCGCCATCCGGCGCTGGAGGAGGCGACTCGGGATCGGTCCCGATCGTCGCGGTCGTCGCCGTCATCGTCATCCTCGGCGGCGTCGTGGTCGTCCTGGCCAACCGCCGGAACGCCCCGCCGCCGCCACCGCCGCGCTACCAGGGGGCGAGGCGGCGCTGAGGCAGCGATGCCGCGTCAGCGGCGGAGGTAGTCGGGCAACGGCAGCTCGGGTCCACGCCAGCGGGTGAACTCCTCGGTCGAGAGGCGCCCGAAGTAGTTGATGAAGTGGCCGCCGGCCGCCACGAGCGCGTTTCGCGCGGTGAGCATCCGGGGCCGGTCGCTCACCCGGACGGCGACGACCACTCGGCCGTCGCGGATGGCCGCCTCGTAGGTCCGGAAGTCGGGCATCTGGTCCATCGTCATGTACTGGAAACCGCGGACCATGCGCCGCCACCAGCCGCCCACCTCACCGAGGCCGTCGAGCCGGTCGGCCCCCTCCGATCCGCGGAGGAGCGTCACCTCGGCGGGCGCGAAGCCGGCCCCGGTGAGCGCGCTCGCGGCGCCGGCGGCTGCGGCGGGGTCGTCGACCACGCCGAGGAGATGATGGGTCGGGTAGGCGAACGAGCGCCGTGTCTCGGGCATCGTCGCCTCCTCGGTCGGGCCGGCGCGGTGTGGCCGACCTGCTCGCCGACGGGGTGCGGGTGGTGGAGATGAGGGGACTCGAACCCCTGACCCCCGCGATGCGAACGCGGTGCTCTTCCAGCTGAGCTACATCCCCACGGAGCGGGTCGCGAGTCGCGTCACGGACCCCGCCGAGCCGCCCGGGTCGGCCGGTGGCCGAGTGTAGCACGGGCCCTCCGGTGGACCTCCCGGGCGCGTGGCCGGTCCGGAGCGACTCGGATCAGACGTGCTGGAAGTGCGTGTCCTTGAACGTCGTCGGGTACTTGAGACCGTAGCCCGCCAGCCGGTCCATCCCGATATGGGCGAGCAGGATGGACCCGCCGATGGCGAGCCAGCCGATGCCGAGCCACAGGCCGATCCCGAGGACCGCCCCACCGGTCACGAGGTTGTGAGCGGCGTTGTACGTCGTCGCCCCGAACCGGGCGTCGCGGACGTAGCCGACTGCCGAGAGGTCCGGGGCGAGGAGGAGCGGGACGAAGGCGAGCCACAGGCCGCCGAGCGTTGCGTAGATGGCGATGCCGGCGACGAAGAGTGGCAGGCCCTCGGCCCGCAGCGTCGCCCGGACGGTGCCGCCGACGCGATCGGTCCACGAGCCGCCGAGCTGGATCGCCTCCGGGTCCTCGACCGCGCCGGTGAGGGTGGCAGCAGTGGCGCTCTTCATCGTGGTCTCCTTGGCGCTGGCGGGGTGTTCGTGCGGGTCCGGCCCGGGAGCCGGACTGATGACTACACCCTATAGCCTTGCAAGGCTATAGTCAATAGCCTACGATGCGGGGATGAGCCCTGCCCACGCCCGGACGTCGGATGCGGCCATCCGCGCCGCGGCCGCGGAGCTGCTCGAGAGCGGCGGACTGGACGCCCTGACGATGCGGGCCGTGGCCCATGTCGTCGGGGTCCGGGCGCCGTCGCTCTACAAGCGCATCCGCGATCGAGCCGCCCTTGTCCGGGCGGTCGAGGAGGATGCCCTTGGGGAGCTCGCCACCGAGCTCGAGCGGTCGGCTGGCGGACTCGACGCCCGGCAGGACATCGTCGCCATGGTCGATGCCTTCCGCGCCTTCGCCCATCGTCGGCCGGGCGCGTACGGCCTCCTGTTCACGGCCCTGCCGGAGGACCTCCGGATCTCTCCCGAGGCGAATCGGGCGGCGGTCGAGCCGCTGTTCCGGGTGCTGGCCCCGCTGACCGGCGGCGATCCGGAGCGGACGCTCGAGGCGGCCAGGCTTCTCGTCGCCTTCGCCCACGGGTTCGTGAGCATGGAGCTGGCGGGGGCCTTCCGCCTCGGCGGTGACGTCGAGGCCTCCTGGCGGGTCGGCGTGGCCACCATCGTCGACGCGGTGGGCCGCTCCGTCATTGACTTATAGAACAGATGTTCTATCATCCGAAGGACCATGACGGACCCTTCCCTCGATGTCTCGGCCGCCCTGGCGACCCTCAGGGACCGGTGGGGCGCGGCGGCGCCGCGGCGGCTCGGGACCGGCGCTGAGGCTCGCAGCGAGGCCGACGATCGCACTGGATCGTTCACTGGATCGTTCACTGGATCGTTCACTGGATCGATCGCTGGGTCGGTGGTCGGGTCCCTCGCGACGGTTCCCCTGCCGGTCGATGAGCCAGCCTCGCTCCCGCTCCCCGCCGACATACGGGTCGTCCCGACCGGGTTCGCCGCCCTCGACGCGATCCTCGGACCCGGAGGCGTCCCCCGGCGGGCCGGCCTGGCGGTCCGGGGCGATCACTCGAGCGGCAAGACGACGCTCGCCCTCCGCCTCGTCGCGGAGGCCCAGGCGGCCGGCTCCATCGTCGCCTGGCTCGATCTCGCCCGCGGGCTCGATCCCGTCGAGGCGGTGGCCCGCGGCGTCCGGCTCGAGTGGCTCATCGTCCTCGCCCCGGACACGCTCGACGAGGGCCTGGCGATGGCCGGCGCCCTCCTCCAGGGCCGAGCGGTCGACCTCATCGTCGCCGACCTGACCGTCGAGCGTCCGACCGAGCGCCTTGCCATCGGACCATCGAAGCCGGGACGTGGTCGCCGGCCGAGCGCCGCCGAGCGCCTCCATCGTCTCGCCGCCCTCGCCCGGCGGTCCGACGCCCTCCTCGTCGTCCTCGCCCCGCCGGGCCTGCCGGCGGGCCTGAGCGGAGCCCTCGGCGAGTCGGCCGGCCTCCATCTCGAGCTCGCCCGCCAGGCCTGGATCCGTCTCGGCCGCGATGTCGTCGGCCAGCGGATCGAGGTGAACGTCGCCCGCAACCGTTTCGGGCCGCCGGGCCGGCGGACCGAGCTCCGGATCCTCTACCCGCAGGGCGGCGAGCGCGACGACTGCCTCCGGAGCGAGTCGCTCCTCCGGGAGATACCCATCGGAGTGCCGCCCGGTCGGCGAGCGCTCCCCGACGGCCTCCCTCGTCCCGAAGCCTCCGTTCCCCTGATCGCCGAGACCACGACCCATGCGACTCCTCCACCTCCACTGGCCGCATCTCCCCCTCCGCCTCGCCCGGTCGCGCTCCACGTCGTTCCCGACCGGGCCGGTGGTCCTCGGCGGTCAGCCGTGGGACCCGGGCGTCGTCCTCGACGCCGACCCGGCGGCGATGGCGATGGGCGTCCGGCGGGGGATGCCGCTCGGGAGCGCGCACCGGGTCGCCCCTGAGGCGACCTTCCTCGACCCCGACCTCGAGGCCGACGGGGCGGCCCTCACGACGGCCCTCGACCGGCTCGCCGCGTTCAGCCCGGGCCTCTCGGCTGTGACCGATCCGACCGCCGCCGCGTTCGGTCGGATCGAGGTTCAGGTCGACGGCCTCGAGCGACTGTGGGGACCCGAGCCGCTCCTCGTGGACCGGGCCGCCTCGACGCTCACGACGACGCTGCCCGGCCGGCCTCGATCGGGGATCGCCGGGACCCGCTTCGCGGCGCTCGTCGCGACCGCCGTCGCCCATGACGGCTCGCCGGTCATCGTCCCGCCGGGCCGGGAAGCGACGTTCCTCGCCCCGTTGCCGGCCGCCCTCCTCACGTCGGACGCCGAGATCCGCGGCCGTCTCGCCCGGTTCGGGCTCCGCCGGATCGGTCAGGTGGCGGCCATCCCCCGTTCGGCGCTCGTCGCCCGGTTCGGGGCCGACGGCGAACGGCTCCACGCCCATGCCCGTGGCGAGGAGACCGACCGGTTCGTCCCGCGGCGGACCCCCGAACGGCTCGTCCTCGCCCTGCCGGTGGAGCCCGCGGTCGAGGATCTCGAGCCGCTCCGCTTCCTCCTCCACCGGCTCGCGGGGGCGCTCGCGGACCAGCTGGCCGGGCGGGGGATGGCGGCCGGCCGGGCCTACCTGCGCCTCGCCCTCGACACGACGTTCGCCGATCGGGACACGCCGGCCGCACTCTCCTTCGAGCAGCGCCTCCCCGAGCCGACCGCCGAAGGGGAGGCGATCGAGCGGCTCCTCCTCGCCCGCCTCGAGCGGACGCCACCGCCGGCGGCCGTCGCCCGGCTCGAGCTCGAGCTCGTCGACGTCGCCCCGGCCGCCGGCCAGCAGCTGTCCCTCTTCGTGCCCCAGGCCGCCCGGGCCGCCCGGCTCGGCTGGCAGCTCGCCCGTCTCGCCCTCGCCTATGGCGACGACCACATCGGCCGGGTCGAGCTGGCCGACCCCGAGGCGCCGCTGGCCGAGTGGCGCTGGCGCTGGCTGGCGGTCCGCGGCGACGGCGTCGACGGGACCCATGCGGCCGTCGCGGGTCCCGGCATGCGACCCGCGGCCCGTCGATGACCCGCCTCCTCCGCGAGCATCCGGCGATCGATGTGGAGCTCGACCCCGACGCCCGGCTCGTCGCCATCCACTGGAACGGCCGACGCGAGGCGGTCGAGGTCTGCAACGGCTGGCGGGTCGACGAGTCGTGGTGGGGCGGGCCGATCGCCCGTGACTACTTCAAGGTCGTCGGGTCGCGCTGGCTGGCCCTCATCTACCTCGACCGGCTGTCGGGCGACTGGCACCTCGAGCGGCTCTATGACTGAGCGGGCGGGAGGAACGGGCGGGCAGAGGACCGGACGAGGAGGGACCGGACGACGTGGGATCCGCTCGGTGGGACCTCCCGGGTCAGGGCGGCACCGGGGTCAGCGGATCGGCGTGGAGCCGAAGATGGCGCTCAGGACGAGGAGGATCGCGAACAGGCCGACGACGAGGCCGAGCATCCCGAGGTCCCGCGGCTGGGTCGACTGCACCGTCTCGTTCCCCCGTCCGACGGACCGGCTCCGGCCGATCCGGGCTCGTCACGTGCCGCGGCGCTTGGCGCCGGTCGCGTCACCCGAAGACGCCCGAGCACCGGGCGGCGTGACGCGGCCCATGGATCGAGGGGTCGGTGTCAGGGCCCCGAACGTGACAGGAGCCCCGCCACCCCAGGTGGCGAGGCTCCTGCGGCCTCGATGCCCGCTCACCAGGCGTCGAGGCGGGTCAGCGACCGGCTTTCTGAGCCGGTGCCGCCGGGACATCCCGAGCCCCCAGGCAACGGGATGGTTCTTGGACGGAGCGAGAGTCCTCTTCGGTTATCCCGTCCCTGCCTCTGCGGCGAGGACGACCGGGAGAAGGACTTCGATGAGGAGGACCGCGAGTAGGGCGAACGCGATCGGCTTGATCACGCCCGGGACCGCCACGCTGATCCGCTGCATCGTGACCTACAGACGGCAGAGTACGCCTACTTGTTTCATACGCGCCAGATACATCCGACGGATCGTGGCGCCGTCACGCGCCGGGGCATCGTCCCGGCGCCCGGGACGCTGATCCGATGCCCGCTCCGGTCCCCTACGCCGAGCTCCATTGCCATACGAACTTCTCGTTCCTCGACGGGGCGTCCGCCCCGGACGAGCTCGTCGAACGGGCGGTCGCGCTCGGGCTGACCGGCCTGGCGGTCACCGACCACCAGGGCCTCTACGGCGTGGTCCGCTTCACCTCGGCAGCCGAGGCGGTCGGGCTCCATCCGGTCATCGGCCTCGAGGTCGAGCTCCTCGATCCGGCCGCCCCCGATCCGCACCGGCTCGTCGTCCCGGCCCGCCGCCGGTCGCGCTCGAACGGAAGGCGGCGGATCGCCGACGGCCCCACCCTCCTCGGAGCCGATCCGGCGACGGCCGACTCGGGCCAGGACGAGGTGGCGAGCGAGGGCCTGCCGGCCCGCCTTCGTCCGGTCCGGGCACGGCTCCCCGGCCACCGGATGACGGTCAAGGAGGACCTCCGCGGCATCGGCACCGCGGTCGGCGGGCCTCATCTCGTCCTCCTCGCCCGTGATGAGACCGGGTATCGGAGCCTCTGCCGCCTCGTGTCGCGGGCGAACATGGCCGGGACCAAGAGCGTCCCGCGGTTCAGCCAGGCCCTCCTCGCCGAGCACGTCGAGGGGATCGTCGCGCTATCCGGCTGCCGCGACGGCGAGATCGCCCGGCGGCTGCGGGCCGGCGACCGGGCCGGCGCTCGCCTCGTCGCCGAACGGTACGGCCGGCTCTACGGGAAGCGGCCGACGGAGGGCCGCGAGCCGGCTGCCCCGGCTGCTGCGGCAGGCTTCGTCCTCGAGCTCGGTCACCATCTCCTGCCCGCCGACGACTGGCTCGTGGCGGAGACGGCGGCCCTCGCCGACGAGCTCGCCCTGCCGGTCGTCGTGACGAACGACGTCCACTACGCCCTGCCCGAGGATCGCGAGCTTCACGACGTCGTGACGGCGATCCGCCACGGTCGGACGCTCGAGACTCTGGCCGACCTCCGCTCGCCGTCCGGCGAGCACTACCTCAAATCGGGGACCGAGCTCGCCGCCCTGCCACCGGGCACGGCGTCCGACGACCCGCGGACGGCCCGGGCCTGGGCGGAGGGGCTGCGGACGGCGGGGGAGCTCGCCGCCGCCTGCTCGGTCGAGCTCGGCTTCGAGCGCTATCGCTTCCCGGGTTTCCCGGTACCACCCGACGAGACCCCGTTCAGCTATCTGCAGCTCCTCTGCCAGGACGGTGCCCGGCGGCGCTACCACCCGATGTCGCCGGCGGTCTTCCGCCAGCTCGCCCACGAGCTCGACGTCATCGAGCGGACCGGGCTCGCCGAGTTCTTCCTCATCTGCTGGGATCTCATGCGCTTCGCCAGGGAGCAGGGCATCCCGGCCCAGGGCCGGGGGAGCGCAGCCGACTCGATCGTCGCCTATGTCCTCGGCATCACCCGGGTCGACCCGATCCGCCACAACCTCCTGTTCGAGCGGTTCATCAACGAGGGGCGGACCGCCTACCCCGACGTCGACATCGACTTCAGCTCGGAGCGGCGGGAGGAGGTCATCCAGTACGTCTACGGCCGCTACGGGCCGGACCACACGGGGATGGTCTGCAACCTCGTCACATACCGGGCCCGTTCTGCCGTGCGTGAGGTCGGCTACGCGCTCGGCTTCCCGCGGCCGCTCGTCGACCGGGTGGCGAAGGCGCTCGAGACGTACGACAGCGTCATGGTCCGGCGCGACCTCGAGGCGGAGGGCGGCTTCGGCCAGTTCTTCGTCCGGCCCGACGGCTCCAGCGCACCGGGCGACGCGGTCATGGCGGTCGATCGCACCGGCCAGCTCGGCTTCACCGACCGGATGGGCCAGCTCAACCACGCCCGCGGCGGGCGGATCGTGAGCGCGGATCAGCGCGCGAACGAGGGCCGGACCGAGCCGGGCCCATCGCGTTCGGGGATGTGGGAGGAGGCTCCGGCGTCGCCACCGTCGATCCGTCCAGGAGAAGGGGACGACGAGGGCGGACCCGGGGACACGCCGGCGAGCGTGGCCTGGCTCCGGGCGGGGCGGGGGACCGGGTATCGGGCCGGCGAGGGTCGAACGGGCGGACCCGCCACGCTCGGCGAGCCAGGCACGATCGACGGTCGGCGGATCGATCCCGGGACCGGTGTCCTCGAGGCGCCCGGCCGGCGGACCGACCGCCTCGGCCGGCCGAACCACTGGGACCCGCCGTCGCCGTCGCCGGCGCGGATGGGCCGTGGCGCCGAGGCGTCCGACTCGTCGGTCGCCCGGGTCGAGCCCCAGCTGCCGCCCCGGGCCCGCGGCGGCAGCACCCGTGGTCTGTCGGACTGGGAGCGCTGGCTCGAGTTCTGCGCCCGCATCGACGGCTTCCCCCGCCACCTGAGCATCCACAGCGGCGGGATGCTCGTCACCGCCGCCCCGCTCATCGACATCGCCCCGCTCGAACGGGCGACGATGGCCGACCGGGTCGTGGTCCAGTTCGACAAGCGCGACGTCGAGACGCTCAAGCTCATCAAGCTCGACCTGCTTGGTCTCGGGATGCTCGCCGCCATCGACGAGACGCTCCAGCTCATCGAGCACGACTGCGCGACGTGCGTCGACCTCGACCGCCTCCCGGAGGACATCCCCGAGGTGTTCGAGATGCTTCAGGCGGCCGACACGGTCGGGGTCTTCCAGGTCGAGAGCCGGGCCCAGATGCAGACGCTCCCCAAGAGCCGGCCACGGAACCTCGACGACCTCGTCGTGGAGGTCGCGATCATCCGGCCGGGCCCGATCCAGGGCAATGCCGTCCATCCATACCTGCGGCGGAAGCAGGGCCTCGAGCCGGTCACCTATCTCCATCCGACGCTCGAGCCGATCCTCGCCGACAGCATGGGCGTGATCCTCTACCAGGAGCAGGTCATGCGGATCGCCATCGACGTGGCCGGCTTCAGCCCGGCCGACTCGGACGGCTTCCGTCGGGCGATGGGGACCTGGCGCTCGACCCGCGAGATGGAGAAGCTCCATGCCCGGTTCGTCGAGGGCTGCCTCGGCCAGCCCGGCATGGACGAGGCGACGGCCGAGGAGCTCTTCCGGCAGGTCGCCGCGTTCGCCAGCTTCGGCTTCGCCAAGAGCCACGCCGCCGCGTTCGCCCGGACCGCCTACGAATCGTCGTTCCTCAAGCTCTTCTACCCGGCCCAGTTCGTGGTCGGGCTCATCAACGCCCAGCCGATGGGCTTCTACCCGGTCGAGGTGCTCGCCAACGACGCCAAGCGCCACGGGGTCGCGATCCTGCCGATCGACGTCAACGCGAGCGCCTACAAGACGACGACCGAGTGGGTCGGTCCCGACGGCGGACCGGATCCGGTCCTCTCACCGGCCTGTGTCATGCCGTCGGTCGAGGCCCAGGGCCGGTGGGCCGCCGAGAGCGCCCCGGGCTGGGGTGTCCGGCTCGGGCTCGGCCTCGTCAAGGGGATCGGCAAGGAGCACGCCGAGCGGCTCGACACCGAGCTGGCCCGGGGCCCGTATCTCGACCTGGCCGATGTCGTGGAGCGTACCGGCCTCCCCGAGGAGGTCATCGAGCGGCTCATCCGGGTCGGCGCCCTCGACTCGCTCGGTCGTCCCCGGCGGGAGATCCTGTGGCAGCTCCGCGAGGTCGCCGGGGCGACCAAGGGAAAGGCCCTCGCCCGGGTGGCGCCTCGTGCGGCGGGTCGTCCGGTCGATCTCCGTCTCCCGGCCACCGACGCGCCACGGCTGCCGGGCCTCTCGGAGACCGAGCGTCTGGGCGATTCCTACGCTGTGATCGGACTCGACGCCAGCCGCCAGGTCGTCGGGCTGTTCCGGCCCGCCCTCGAGCGGCTCGGGGCGGTGACGAACGCCGCGCTCGCCGAGCAGCGGCCGGGCCCGGTCCGGATCGGTGGGCTCGTCGTCACCCGGCAGCACCCGATGACCGCCCGGGGGACGGTCTTCCTCGCCCTCGAGGACGAGACCGGGATGGCCAACGTCACCCTCTGGCCGGACACGTGGGCCCGCCTCCGCGGGGTCGTCCGCCGCCATGCCCTCCTGCTCGTCGATGGCGAGCTCCAGCGCGAGGCGAACGTCGTGAACATCGTCGCACACGCGGCCCAGGCACTCCCAGAGGCGGCGGCAGCGGCCGGCGGTCCTGCCTCACCGCCCGGCGTGAGGCAGATCGGCCATGCGGGGATGCGGCGGCTGGGGTAGAACGGAGAGGTGAGGGATCGGCTCTCCGGCCATGCCGGAGCTCGGGCGGTGTCGTAGCCTCCACCCGTGCGCTACACGACATCGGTCGAGGAGCTCTTCACCTGCTGCCTCGTCCTGCGGTGCCGCGATCTTCGCATTCGCGACGGTGAACAGGCCTGAGCTCCATCGACCCGACCCTCCTGGTCCTGCTCGTGCCACTCGTCGTCATCGAGCTCGGTCTGATGGCAGTCGCGCTGTGGGACCTGACTCGACCCGGTCGGCGCGTCCGGGGCGACAGCCGGCTCATCTGGGCGTTGGTGATCGTCCTCGCGAACTTCGTCGGACCGATCGTCTACTTCGTTGCCGGGCGGGAGGACATCGCGGACGAGGCGGACGCCGGACTTCCGGCGCGAGATGCCCTCCCCGGGCAGGTCGTCCCTACGCAGGCGGGGGTACCACCCCTCGGACCGCCCACCCGGGCCTCGCCGGCGACCCCGCCTTCGTCGACTGCGGCACCAGCGCCACCCGGTGGCTCCGTCTCCGCCGCACCCTCATCGGGTGGTCCGGCCCCCGGGCCGGGGATCGATCCCCTCTCGCTTCCCGGGGCTCCGGTCCGCGGCCTGCCGGTGCACCGTCCGCTCACCCCCGGGGAGTCCGCTATCTCGGCCCGTGCGCTGACCAAGCGGTTCGGGACCGGCGAGAGCTCCGTGCTCGCCCTCGACCGCCTCGACCTCGATGTGCCGGCCGGGTCCGTGTTCGGTCTCCTCGGCCCGAACGGGGCCGGAAAGACGACGACCCTCCGTATCCTCTCCGGCCTCGCGCACTCGACCGGTGGCACGGCGACCGTCGCCGGGATCCAGGTCGATGCAGGCGGGCCGGCGCTCACGGCTCGGATCGGCTACCTCGACCAGGACCCGCGCTACTACGGCTGGATGAGCGGGCGCGAGCTCGTGACCCTCGTCGGCCGACTCCACGGCTTCGATGGGTATCTTCTCGAGCGCCGGGCCGAGGAGGTCCTCGAGCAGGTCGGCCTGGCCAGCGCGGCCGACAGGCGGGTCGAGTCGTACTCGGGCGGGATGCGCCAGCGCCTGGGCATCGCCCAGGCCCTTGTCAACCAGCCACCGCTGCTGATCCTCGACGAACCCGTCAGCTCGCTCGATCCGGAGGGTCGGCGCGATCTGCTCGCGCTCATCGCCGAGCTGCGGGGGACCGCGACGGTCCTCTTCTCGACGCACGTGCTCTCGGATGTCGAGCGGATCTGCGACCGGGTCGCGATCCTTGACCACGGTCATCTCGTGACCGAAGGCCCGCTCGACGAGCTCCTTGACCGGTACGCCTCGCCGATCTACCGCCTCGAGCCCGAGCCGGGTCAGGAGTCTGCGGTCGCCACGCTGGTGGAGCGCCTTCGAGCAGCCACCTGGGCGACCGACGTCACCGCGGCACATGGCCTCCTGCGCGTCACCGTCTCCGATCCAGCGTGGGCTGCACGCGAGATCCTGCCTGTCGTCGTCGAGGCCGGGGTCGCACTCGCCGCCTACGAGCGGGTCCGTCCGACGCTCGAGGATGTCTTCATCGAGCTCGTCGGTCGGGATCGGACCGGGAACGTGGCATGACCGGGCTCGTGCCACTTCTCCGCAAGGAGCTGCTTGAGTCGTGGCGGACGCGACGGCTGCCCGTCGCGATCGTGCTGTTCCTGGGCGTCGGCATCCTGTCGCCTCTCACCGCACGGTACCTGCCCGACATCCTTGAGGTCACGCTTGGCGACCAGGTGTCGATCCCATTGCCGCCGCCGACGGCCGCCGATTCGATCGCCCAACTCCAGAAGAACCTCGGGCAGTTCGGGGCACTGATCGCGATCGCGCTGGCGATGGGCTCGGTCGCCGCCGAGAAGGATCGCGGGACCGCGGCGTTCATCCTGACCAAGCCCGCGAGTCGTGGCTCGTTCCTCGGGGCCAAGCTCGTGACGCTCTGGCTCGTCCTCTTGCTGGCGACCGTCGCCGGGGTCCTCGTCGGTTGGGCATACACGGCGATCCTGTTCGAGCCCCTGCCGCTCGGAGGATGGCTCGCCTTGGCCGAGCTGACCTGGCTGAGCCTCGCGGCATGGGCGTCGGTGACCTTCCTCGCTTCGACGCTGACCCGGTCCATGGCCGCGGCGGCAGGGCTCGGATTCACCATCCTCATCGGCCTGTCCCTGGTGGCGGCGATCCCGCCACTGACCCGCTTCCTGCCGGCCGGCCTCGACCTGCCCGCCTCCCAGCTGGCCCTTGGTCAGGTCGACGGTGTCGACTGGGCCCGCCTGGGCACGGCCGTCGGTGGGACCCTCGCGCTCATCGCGGGAGCCGTCGTCGGGTCGTGGCTGGCGTTCCGTCGGCAGGAGCTGTGACGGATCGAATGTCGGCGGTGCCACGACAGCGGAGGCCGGCGTCCGTGGGCTCGTGACGGCGTCGAGGATGCGCCTCGGGCGTCCCGAGGTGACCTGGTCACGAGGGGCTGAGAACGCTGCAGGTGAAGCAGAGGTCGGGAGACGACAGTCGCAACTCGGCGAGGCTAGTTCGCTCGGGCTCCGGCCTTGCTCCGCGGCTTGGGCTTCGATCCGGCGCGAGGGCCCTGGGGGTTCATCGACTTGAGGAGCCGGCGGTAGTAGCCGAGGCCTGCCCCGATCACACCACCGAACAGCGTGTAGAAGGTCAGCGCGTAGGCGACGTCGGTCACGGCCGGAGCGGTGCCCGTCTCCCCGCTGACGTTGATGGCCCAGAGCGCGTAGAGGACGAGGCCGAGCGTGCCGATGAACGACGCGATCCCGCCCATGAGCCAGGACGCCCGCGGGGCGAGGACCCCGGCGGCATAGATCGAACCGATCGGGAGCGGCCCGAGGAAGAGCGTGACGACGATCGCGGTGATCGTGTTCGGTGGGATCGCGATGGCCATGACCGTCGAGGCGAGTGACAGTCCCGCGGGGATGAGGAACGACCGCCCGCGGAGGAGCTCCGGGAGCGCCCTGAGATCGCCGCGCACGTCGGCGACCTGGTACGACGTCCGGAGGGCGGTGAGGAAGGGGACTCGCTCGGGCGGGGCCGTGCTCGCCTTCGAGGGGGTGGGCGCCTTCGACTTGCGTCCGTAGGTGGCGGCAGCCGTGGCAGTCGCGGCTGCGCTGTCGCGGGATGGCAGATCGGCCTCGACCGCGGTCGAGACCTCCTCGTCGGCAGCGGCCTGGGCCGCCTGGTCGGCACGGTAACGGCGCCGCGCATCGGCGCGAGCGGTCCTCTTGGCGCGGGCCACGGATCCTCCTCGGATGAAGTGGGCGCATCGTAGTCGAGCCGGCCCCGTGCCGCAGGGACCTCGCGGCTCGGGCCGCGGCGGACGGCGTCGGACTCGGGATGGGGTGAGTCGGCGGTGAGCGTCGAGTAAGCGGCCGGTGAGCTGCGCCGGATACAACGGTCGGGCTCGCGCGCCGCCGGTCCCCGCCGGGAGGTCGTCCCATGGATCGTGCCCGGCGGCTCGCGGCCTGCCTCGTCCTCGTCGTCGTCCTGCTCGCGACGGTGGTCGCGTCCGGCCCGCCCTCGAGCGGCGACGCTCTCGCACCTGTGGCAGCGGTCGGCTGGCCGGTCTCCACGCTCGTCATCGGCGAGGTCGTGACCGGCGGAGCGTCGGCGTCCGACGAGTACGTCGAGGTCGCGAACGGTGGCCCGGCGCCGGTCGACCTCGACGGCCTCGAGGTCGCCTATGTCACCTCGAGCGGTTCGACGGTGACCCGCAAGGCGACCTGGTCCGCGCCGAGGCCGCTGGCGGCCGGCCAGCACCTGCTGATCGCGAACGGCTCGGGTGCATTCGCTTCCGTCGCCGATGCCATCTACAGCGGCGGCTTCGCCGCGACGGGCGGGGCGATCGTGCTCCGTCCGGTCGGGGGAAGCCCGGTCGACGCGGTCGCCTGGGGTGACGCGACGAATGCCTTCGTCGAGGGAACGGCCGCGCCGGCACCATCGGCCGGATCGAGCATCGAGCGGCGTCCTGGCGGAAGCGCCGGGAATGGCCAGGACTCGAACGACAACGCAGCGGACTTCCTCGTCCAGCCGGCGCCGGTCCCGCAGAACCTCGCCTCGCCGCCCACCCTCGGGAACGGGAGCCCGACCCCGACGCCGACCCCGACTTCCACGCCCGCGTCCACGCCGAGCCCCGTGCCGACGCCGAGCCCCATCCCGACGCCCAGTCCGGCACCGACGGTCGTGCCATCGCCCACGCCGACTCCATCGCCCACGCCGACTCCGACGCCCACGCCGACTCCGACGCCGAGCCCGACTCCCACCCCGACTCCGACCGCTACACCGACACCGACCCCGCTACCCGTGATCGCGATCGCGGCGGCGCGGGCACTGCCCGACGGCTCGTCGGCGCGGATCGACGGTGCCCTGACGACAGCGCTCGGAGCGCTCGAGGACGGCCGGACCGGCTTCGCCCAGGACGACAGCGCCGGTATCGCGCTCTATCTCGACGAGGCACTCCAGACGCCCATCGCGGCGGGCGAGCGGATCCGCGTCGCCGGAACCCTCGACTCGCGGTACGGACAGCGGACGCTCCGCGTCGACGGGGCCGCGGTCGAGGACCTCGGACCCAGCGCGATGCCAGCCATCGAGACGGTCCCGACCGGGAGTGTCGGCGAGGCGCTCGAAGGGTCGCGCGTCTCCATCGCCGGGACCGTCACCGAGGCGCCGTCCGCCCTCGCCGACGGCACCGGGCTGCTCGTCGACGACGGCAGCGGGCCCGTCCGAGCGGTCATCGCGCCGGCCGCCCTCGGAAGCCTCACGATCGCGCGCGGGTCGTCCGTCTCGATCCTCGGCCCCGTCGGGCAGCGCGACAGCAGCGGCACGGGAACCGCCGGGTACCGGGTCTTCGCGACCCTTCCGGGAGAGCTCGCCGTCATCGCTGCCGAGCCCACGCCGACCCCGACCCCCTCGCCGTCGCCCACGCCGAGTCCGACGCCGAACGCCTCGCCGATGCCATCTCCGACCTCCGTCGGTGCGACCCCGACGCCGACGGCAGGCGCCACCTCGTCACCGGCGCCGTCACCC
>Ga0335082_10004579_pt1 | contig 15098 bp, 10 predicted proteins | sample Lox_Sample_41_FD_206718 | JGI IMG/M metagenome (GOLD analysis project Ga0335082, IMG submission 206718) | Soil microbial communities from Loxahatchee National Wildlife Refuge, Florida, United States - Lox_Sample_4.1 | ecosystem: Environmental > Terrestrial > Soil > Wetlands | place: USA...
CGGAAATTCTTCAAGGCATTCGTATCTGCAACGAAAAAAGACGGGCCAGCCAGCCGCTGGGGCAAAAAAGCGCCGGATGCATCTTCCGGAACCCCCCCGGAGGGTCAGCCGGACGCATGATCGATGAGCTGGGGCTGAAGGGGCATTCGGTGGGGGACGCCAGGGTGAGCGACCGGCACGCCAACTTCTTCGTCAATGCGGGCAAAGCAAGTGCCCGGGAGATGCTGGCGCTCATTGCCGATGTGCGCGGCCGAGTAGAAAAGAGTTTTGGTGTAACTCTCGAAAACGAGGTGGTGGTTTGGAACGCGTAAAGCCCATGCAGCGAAACGCGTCTGCCGCCGCGGCGGCAGAGCAGGAAACCTACCGGCCGGAGTTGGTGGCGGAGGACGAGCCGAGGTATTTGCGGCGACAGAAACCTGTGGAGATCCGCCGCAAGAAGTTCAGCGGTAAGACATGGCCATTCTACCGGCGAGTGCTGGTTGGCACGGTGGTCGTGTCGGTGCTCGGGGCGGGAATCGGGTTCTCGGCATGGTACTTGCTGTACTCACCGCAGATGCTGCTGGTGAAGCCGGACCAGATCGACGTCCAGGGAAGCCACATCGTGGCGAAAGAAGAAGTGCAGAAATTGTTTGTCCGCGACCGAAACCGCAGTGTGTTGAGGATTCCGCTGGATACGCGGCGAACACAAATCGGGGAGTTACAGTGGGTCGAAGATGCAAGCTTGCAGCGAGTGCTACCGAATCACCTGAAGGTTTTCATAACGGAACGCACGCCGATTGCGTTTTTCCGAAATGGCACCGAGCTGGCATTGATTGATGCGCATGGAGTGCTCCTCGACCGGCCGCAGGGAGAGGAATTCTTTTTTCCCATTGTGACGGGATTGAGCGACAGCATCCCCCGGGAAGAGCGTGAAAAAAGGATGGCCACTTACCAGGACTTCATCAAGAGCATCAGTCTGGTGAAGGCGGGATCGGCCGACAAGGTGAGCGAGGTTGATCTGAGCAATCCTCGGGATTTGCGAGCGGTTCTAACCGGATTGGCAACGGAGGACAATGCGCGAGGCGTGACCGTGCATTTCGGGCAGGGCGAGTTTAACCGCAAGTACCAATTGCTGGTGGAGAATTTTGCGCAGTGGCAGGCGAATGCAGGGCAGGTTCGGTCGATTGATTTGCAGTACGCGAAGCAGGTGGTGGTGAACCCCGACACCAGCGCCGTGGCTTCCAAAGGGAAATAGCAAAGCGCAGGAGAGCGACTTGGCGAAGAAAGACAAGTATCTGGTCGGGCTGGATATCGGAAGCACGAAGACGTGTGTGCTGCTAGCGGAGATGGATGGAGAGCAGGTGCGTTTCCTGGCGCTGGGCGCGGCCGAATCCAAGGGGTTGCGGAAGGGCTTGATCGTCAACCTAGATTCGACGGTGAGTTCGATCAGGCGCGCAGTGGAGGAAGCTGAGGGCGTCGCCAACGTGCCGGTCGAATCCGCGGTGATCGGGGTTGCGGGCGGGCACGTACGCGGAGTGAACAGCCGGGGCGGCATATCGCTGGGACCGAGGCCGCGCGATATCGAGCGCGAGGACGTGAAGCGGGCCATCGACACGGCGCGAAACATCGCGCTTCCCGAAGATCGCGAAGTGCTGCATGTGTTGCCACACGAGTTCCTTGTGGACGCGCAAGCAGGGATTCACGATCCGATCGGCATGGTGGGCCAGCGTCTCGAGGCGAATGTACACATCGTGACTTCGTCGAGTTCCGCGACGCAGAACCTGGTGAGCGCCGCGAATAAGGCTGGAATTCTGATCAACGACACGGTGCTGGAACCGCTGGCGTCGGCGGAAGCGTGCCTGACGCAGGATGAAAAGGATCTGGGCTGCTGCATGCTGGATATTGGCGGCGGCACGACGGAACTCGTCGTCTACGGAGGAGGAGTCGTGCGGCACACGGGAGCCGTCGCGATTGGCGGAGACCATTTTACGAATGACCTTGCGGTGGGATTGCGGACGCCGATTCCGGAAGCGGAGCGCATCAAGAAGCATCATGGTTGGGCAGCGGCAGCGCTGATGCGCACGGACGATGCGATTGAGATTGCCAGCGTGGGTGATCGACCGCCGCGAACCATTTTCACGCGGATGCTGACGGAAATTATCGAACCGCGGGCACAGGAGTTGTTATCACTTGTGGCCGATGATCTGCAGCGCGCCGGGCTTTTGAAGCAGATACCCGCCGGATTTGTGCTGGCGGGGGGCGGGGCGCAACTCAATGGCTTGCTGGAGATGGCTGAAGATGGGTTCCACCTGCCCGGGCGAATTGCCGAGCCGCGCGGGATTCTGGACCTGCCGGAACAAGTAGCCAGGCCGGACTACGCGACGGCTGTTGGCCTGGTGCTATACGCCGCAAAAGCGAGGCGAACGGTTCCTGCCAAGGGCGGCACGCTGGTTTCGAAACTCCGCGCGATGTTCGCGGGAGCGTGAGAATTTGAGCCGCACAGAGCGGCGGCGAACGCGGGAAGGGCCTAAAATGGGGCGTTTTTCCACAGCCTGGAAAACTGCCTGTGGAAACCCTGCTATCTGCGCTTTATAAAAGAATTTGGACCAGCCGGAAAGGGGCAAGCATGACAGCAAAAGACGCAGGCATCCGGATGAGTTTCAGTGAGGAGCTTTCACCCGCGAAGCTCAAAGTGATCGGCGTGGGCGGCGGGGGTTGCAACGCGGTCAACCGAATGATTCGCGCGAAAGTGGAGGGCGTGGAGTTCATCACGGCGAACACGGACCTGCAGGCTCTGAAATTGTCCCAAGCGCCGGTGAAACTGCAACTGGGCGCAAAACTGACGAAGGGGCTGGGAGCGGGCGCGAACCCTGAGATCGGCCGCAAAGCGGCACTCGAAGATACGGACAAGATTATCGAAGCGCTGGAAGGCGCAGACATGATCTTCATCACTTCGGGGCTTGGGGGGGGGACGGGCAGTGGCGCGGCGCCGGTGGTCGCGTCTCTCGCGAGCGAATTGGGCGCGCTGACCGTCGCGGTGGTGACGAAGCCGTTCGCATTCGAAGGGAAGCGGCGAATGCTGCAGGCGGAGCAGGCACTGCAGGAACTGGTTGGCGTGGTGGACACGGTCATCGTGATTCCGAACGAGCGACTGATGGAAACCGTGGAGCCGGGAACGAGCTTCTTCGATGCGTTTCGAATCGCAGACGATATCCTGCGACAGGCGGTACAGGGAATCTCGGACATCATCACCGTGCCAGGCATCATCAACCGCGACTTTGCCGATGTGAAGGCGATCATGCACGGGCAAGGATATGCCGTGATGGGTACGGCGATGGCGAGCGGCGCGAACCGCGCGATCGATGCGGCGAATCGGGCAATCTCGAGTCCGCTGCTGGAAGACAATTCGATTCAGGGCGCGCAGGGGATTCTCATCAACATTTGCGGCAGTTCGTCGCTTTCGCTGCATGAAGTGCACGAAGCTTCCAGCGTGATTCAGAAAGCGGCGCACGAGAATGCGAATATTATTTTTGGGGCGGTGATGGACGACGCTATGAAAGATATGGTGAAGATCACCGTGATCGCGGCGGGGTTTAAGGACGCGGGTAAGAAACAGATTGCCCAAAAACCGGCATTCCTTCCGAAGACGTGGAAGGCGGGACGAGACGTGCCGACACAGACGGAACTGCCGGTACAGGCACCACCGAATGTGGTCCACCAGGTGGCGCAGAACGTGCGCGAGGTTCAGCACGACGTTCCCAAGGACGACCTGGACGTGCCGACGTTCCTACGTCGCCAAGCGCAGAAGGCCTGAGCAAAATTCCAAGAAAGAGAACAAAAGGGGCACGCGAAAAGCGTGCCCCTTTCCTGTTTAGAGTTGTCGTGAGGCCCGTTCAGTTGGCCGGAATGATCTCCCAGGTGAAGTTGTCGCCGTGCTGCTGGGTGTAGAAGACGCGCCAACCGTTGCGAAACGGCGTGGGGATCTTCGCGCCGAGCAGGCCACCGACCGTGGGATCGCCGTCGGACTCGTGCCAGCCGGTGATTTCGTTGTCGCCTTCGTTTTGGTAGCCGGGCAGGCCGCTGAACTGCGAGTCAAGAGTGGCCGAAGCATCGCGGCCTTCAGCGAGCACGCGAGCGGGCTGAACAGCCGGGTTGCTGTAATTCGCGTTCAAGTCGATCAGCCAAGCGGAGTCGAGGGCGTTGCGCTGGCTATGTAGGGTGTCGCCGGCGTCTTCGACAAAGACGATGCGATTGGCATCCCAGAACGCGCAATTGTCGAAGCCGGAGTGAACGACATCGCCGTTGTAGGCGAGAGAGAGAATTCCAAAGGGACCGGCGAGGTTACGCAGTCTGAAGATAGCGCCAAATCCACCGTAGGTTGAGCCCGCTTCAGTCAGAGCATTAGTGTCGCCTGTTGTCGCAAACACGAATTCGGAGAAGTCCGTGCCGGGACGGAATTGGCCGTTTTCCGGACGCTTGAAGGGCGTGCCACCGGCCGTCTTGGCAGCGGCGTTGGCGTTGAAGGGGTCGCTGCCCTGCGTCGCTGTGTCATGGATAGTGATCCATGTGGTGAGGAAGAGCTTGCCGTAGGTGTGCAGATCTTTGACATCCTGCGAGAGGATATCGGCGTCAGGATCCGTTCCGAACACGATTGCACCAGAGTGGGCTTGTGATTTCACCTGCAGCACCTGCAACTTGCCGCCGGCTTTGAGATCCGAAGGATTGTAGGGAAGGAATCGGTAGACAAAGCTGTTGGGCTGTTTGGCGTGGGTGTTCACCGCGCCAGCCTTTCCGCTGGCGTCTTCCACGAGGAGGATGCGGCCAAAGCGGTCTGCCTGGACACCTTCATAGGCGGCACGGCCGACGATTCCCGAGATGTCTTCTACGGTCGACGGATAGTCGGGCGTGGCCTGAAGGATGCTCGCGTTGGAGCCGCTTTCTGAAGTGAAGAGGAGCCTGTGGGAAAAGGGATACCATGTTGAGCCATCAATTGTGGGGAGAGCGTTGCCGTTGACATCCGTCGTGGCAAGCTGAGTGACGCGGTGGGCACCATCGGCATCCAGGTTGATGCGAGTGATATATCCCTTGCCGTCAGCGCCGAGTTCATGGCCCTGATAGAGGAAGTGGGTGCCATAGTCATAATCGGGATCAGAACCGTGCTGATTGCGGAGAATCAGGTAGGTGTTCTTGTCCGGCTCGGTTTTGGTCGCTTCAACCTTGTGTGAGCCGGAAGGCAGGTCGCCCGGCACCGGCACAAGGGGTCCGTCGTTGTTGTAGCCATAGTAGTTGCTGACGTCCGAACCATTCTCTAGGACGACCGAGCCCTGCGCGACGGGCGCTTCCGTCAATTCGGGCGGCAGGACGTTGGGCTGTGAAGAGCCGACGATCTTCGGATTGGCGCTCGGCACCGGTGTGAACCGGAACGAGGGGCCATCCTTGGCGGAATTTACTGGGACAAAGACTAGCGCGGCCGAGGCAACTACGGCAACAGCTCGACTGACGAAGTGATACATCTTTGGTTTCTCCTAAATGTGAGTTCGACAGACCTGCACAGCAAGCGATGCTGTGGAACCTCATCACAGGTTCAGAATCTCGCCTGTAATGAGTGCGCGGGGGCCGGGCGAACATCTTCGCGGCTGACTGTTAGGGAGTGGTAAATGCTCCGTCAAAATAACAGGTAGGAGAGTTGTCGTATGTCAGGAAGGTTTACGTGGGTTGCTGTTTTGTTGCAGAAGTGTAATTCAAGCTGTGCAAAACGCGTTTCATGCTGTGGATCTCCGACTCGAATTTCGCAAGGTTGGTGCTTCCGTAAGGAAGGACCGTTCCCAGTCCGGAGTGAAATTCGTTTGCACGAGTTTCGGCTGCAACTTGAGCGATGTTGCCCGAATGCAAGCCCGCGCCCGGGACAACCATGATGCGGTCGCCAGCAGCGTGTACCAGTTGACGTAGAGCGGCAGCGCCTTCGGGAGCTCCCTTTGCGCCGCCGGAAGTGAGAATGCGGGTCGCCCCCGTCCGTAGAACGTCATCCAGCGCGCGAAGAAAATCCGGTGTGCTGTCGAAAGCCCGGTGGAATGTGACCTCGAGCGGACGTGCCGCATCGACGAGCTCGCGAGTGCGCTCGATATCGATAGTACAGTCATCGCGAAGAATGCCGAGCGCCACACCTTCAAGAGAGAGGTCGCGCACGGTGTCGATCGAGCGAAGCATCACCTGGAACTCCGCGTCGGAATAGACAAAGTTGCCGGCACGCGGCCGAATGATGGCAAAGACCGGAATCTCCAATTCGTCATGGATTTTGCGAAGTGCAGCGGCAGGAGGCGTGACTCCTCCATGAGTAAGTTCGGCGCAGACTTCGATCCGGTCGGCGCCACCTCGCTCGGCCGCCAGTGCAGTGTCCAACGATTCAACGGTGACTTCCAGAAGACGATCGATCAACATGCAGCCCCCTGGGGAAGATGAGGGATTTATATACTCCGGGCGGTTTCCGGATGCAATGGGCGAGCTGGCACGGCGGGCAAATCAGTTTTGGGGCAAAATGGGGACACCAGGATCGCCTACACATGAAAACATCCCAGACTGGACTCCCAGAACGAAAAAGCGGAGATCTCTTGTTTCTTGTCATCACGCTCGCTGTGCTTTCCCTGTTTCCCATCACGGGAAGGGCACAAACCATCGGCGAAATTCTTGCTTATCAGAAAACGCCACACGGAGTCGAAGGCAAAACTGCGGAGGGGTCTTTCGCGGTGTCCGTTTACTCGGAGAATGTGATTCGGCTTCAGGTATCTCTCAAGGCCAGACTCAAGAGTTTCTCCTATGCGCTGACGGACAATTCAATTCCGCCGTTCGCAGATTTCTCGGTAGAAGAATCCGGTGGAAAGCTTGCCGTAAGAACGGCGCGACTAACTCTCGAGATGGACACCTCGCCCTGGCTTCGCGCGACTTTTCGAGATGCAGGAGGCTTTGTCCTGACTGAGGACATCAGAGGGCCAGGGCTGGGGACGACCTTCTCCGGCGAGAGGGTCGCCATTTACGAGAAACTGCAGCCGGAAGAACGGTTCGTGGGGCTGGGCGAAGAATTGGGGAACCTAGACAGGCGCGGCACTGTGGTGACGCTGCGCAACACCGACAACTACAGGTACGACGATCCGCGGATTCCGATGTACGTAAGCATTCCGTTTTTCCTCGGCCTCCATGATCAGCGGATGTACGGGATATTTTTCAACAATTCCTACCGCGCGGTGTTCAATTTCGGCGCATCGAACAATCGGTTCGCGTCCTACACGTTTGACGGAGGCGACCGGGACGAATTCTTCATACACGACGAGTCGATCGCAAAAATCCTCGAACACTACACATTACTCACTGGCCGGATGCCTCTCCCGCCCCGATGGAGCCTCGGCTACCAGCAGTCGCGGTGCAGCTATTTTCCGGAAGATCAGGTGATGTTCATCGCCCGGACGTTCCGAGACAAGAAGATCCCGCTGGACGGTATCGTGCTGGACGCCGATTACCTCAAGGACTACGAGCCATTTCGCATCGACACGTCGCGGTTTCCGGATATGGGGGCGATGGCGGCGAAATTGCGAGCAATGAATATCGAACTTACCGCTTCGGTGAATCCCGGGATCAAGATCGACGAAACATATCCCGCGTACAGGGGCGGGCTCGAAGAGGATGTGTTTCTGAAATATCGGGATGGCGAAGCGTACGTGGCGGATATCTACCCAAACACAAACGTGTTTCCGGATTTCACGGATCCTAAAGCTCGCGCATGGTGGACCGACAACATGAAGGTCTACCAAGATGTGGGAATCAACGGCTATTGGAACGACATGAATGAACCGGCAATCGACGGCCAAGCGATGCCCGAGAACGTGGTGTTTGATTTTGACGGGCATGGCGGAACGACGGCGGAAGCCCACAACTACTATGGAATGCTTATGGCCAGGTCATCCTTCGAGTCATTCCGGAAATACGCTGGAAACAAGCGTCCGTTCGTACTGAGCCGTTCAGGGTTTGCGGGAATCCAGCGCTATGCGGCGGTGTGGAGCGGTGACAACCAGGCGAAAGATGAGCACATCTTGCTGGGGACTCTGCTTAACACGCAGATGGGACTCGCGGGCGTGTCGTTCACGGGGCCGGACTTGGGCGGGTACATCGGCGACGGAAACAAGGAATTGTACAAACGTTGGGTAGAAGTTGGGGTGTTCTCCCCTTACCTGCGCAACCATCGTGAACAGTTCGCGGCGGCAAATGAACCGTGGGCCTATGGTGAAGAGGCGGAAGCGCTCTCGAAGACATACATCGGGCTGCGGTACCGGATGCTGCCGTATCTATATTCGAAATTCCACGAGAGCTCGGTCACCGGGATACCGGTCAGCCGCTGCCTGTGCCTCGACAGTCCTTTCGATGCTCGTATATACGAAGTGAAGAATCAGTATGAGTTCCTGTTCGGTGATGCGCTTTTGGTGAATCCGATGACGAGCCAACAGCGGAGCAAGACCACCTACTTGCCTGCCGGCGAATGGTACGACCTGTTTTCGGACCAGAGGATCGCCGGTGCAGGAGAGTTCGGCAGCGAGTATCCCACATGGCGAATACCGGTTTTCGTCAAAGCGTCGTCGATCCTCCCGTTGCAGGGCGCCGTGCAGTCGACTAGGGATGATCCGGGGGACACGCTGTTTGTGCACATCTACAACGGCTCGAAGAGCAATACGTTTGCCTATTACGAGGACGATGGAAGCACGCTGGACTACCAGCGGGGCGACTACTATTTCCGCCAAATCACGTTTGATCCGTTCCAGAGGCGGCTGGCTTTCGGAAAGCCAGAAGGGAAGTATCCATCACGATTCAAAAAGATCGAGCTTGTGCTTCACGGCTTCGAAAAGGAGGGCAACTTCCTGTGCGATGGCAAGTCCGTTACGGTTCGCGAGGAAACCCGTCCAATCGTGGATCCGCTCGATGAGCTGGAGCCGCTGTACTTCGACAAGGCGCAGTTCCGTGGGCTTAGAGAGAAAGAACGGATGAAACCCCAAAAAACGGTGATCGTCGAGAATGCCGACGAGATTATGATTTCGTGGGAGTGAAGATGTCGGTAGCGCTACGCCAGGCTACGAGTTCCAAGCGACTCGCGTCATCTGTTTCTTTCGTGATTCCCAATCGCCGCTGGAAAGAATGCGCGGAGCGACCTCCACAAGGCGCGGTGTGAGTTTAAAGACGGTGGCTGCGTTCCATGGTTGACCATCGCGCGTGCGATATCCCCGAATATTGAGTGCGTCCGCCATGCTTTTGAATGACACATCTTGCACGATCATCTCGGTCAGGAAACGCAAGGTTTCCATCTCTTGAGGATCATCTTCGAGATGGCGGCAATCCGGCGCGACGCGGAGGCCAAAAGGAATCTCCTCTGAACCGGAGGTGAGCTCCGCGGGTGACGTCGCCGGATCCTCAGGGACGTCGATTTCGCGTTCCCATTCCAGGGCCACGAGTTTCCACCCAGCGTCATGCATCTTGGACAAATATGTCGCGGTGGGCAGAATCGTAATCTTTTCGCGAACGCGATCGATCTTCTTCATAGGGGCCTCCCACACAATCGGCAGGATAAACGTGCTTTTTAGTTTCAAGGCAATTTCTGGACCGTAGCGCGGCGCCCGGAAATCATACAATCACATGCGTAAACGCAAATAAGAGCGACGACAGTCGTGGCGGCGGTGTCCGCTTGCGGGATAGGACTGTGTCGAATTTGGGACAAACCGCTCGACGGGGAGGTGGCCAGAATGGATGGTCTTCCCCGCTTGGAACACCAACCCGATGGGGGCGATCGGTGTCGCCTTCGACCTTCGGTCGGTTGACTGAAGACAGGAAGCTTAGCCGGACGTCGGGGGGAATCAAGGGGCAACGAGTTGCAAACCACCTTACAGAAATGGAAGTAGTGGTGTGGGTAAGACGCCGCCGTCAAAGGGGTCCAGCCCACCCGGCTCGGGCACAAGAGTGAGCAGCGAAACAGACGAGAAAGGCGAAGTGATGTCCCGTCCAGACTGGGCCGATGCGCCGGCTTGGAAGCAGCTCGTGTTGTCGGTATCCTTTGTTGCGCTCTTTCTCCTGGTCGATGGCTATGCGGCTCCCTTGCAGCAATGGGAGGGCGCGCCGACTTGGTATCTGCCGACAGGACTGGCTGTAGCGTTGGTTCTGTGGGGCGGAATGCGATATTGGGCGTTGGTATTCTTTGCGTCAATCCTCGCGGCCCGTCTGAACTACCACCGGGCTTGGTTTTCGTGGTGTGGCCTGCCGGGTGCCATCGCCACATACCTTCCATACATAACAGCAACGAAGTTTCTGCGCGACCGAATCCGGATCGACATGAGTCTCAAACGGCTGAGGGATGTGGGATGGTTTGCGCTGACTTTTCTGAGCGTGGAAGTTGTTTGCGCCCTTATCGGCACCGCCACGTTATTGGCTGACGGGCTTTTGCAGAAGACCAGCGTAAGCAAAACGGCGATCAATTGGTGGGAGAGCGACGCCATTTCCTTGGTTTCTTTCGCTCCTCTGTTGCTGGTGCATCTGGGTCCGAGGCTCAACAGATGGATGACGGGAGCCGATTCGAGGAAGGTCGACCAGCCGGCGCCGCTGGAAAACTGGGCCAGAGAACTAGCAGAACTTGGCGCACAGTGCGCGGCGATTGTCTGGGCGCTGTGGCTGGTGTTCCGTTTTCCGGAAGCCCGGGAGTTCCAGCCTCTCTACGCTTTGCTTATTCCGGTGATGTGGATTGCCCTGAAGCACGGAGTCAAGGGGGTATCACTGGCGACGTTCGCGATGAACTCCGGGATGATCCTGCTGACACAAAGCGTCGGCCGAGTGGAGGGCATGCCGCGATTACAACTCGTGGCCTTGACCCTAGGGCTTTCGGGATTGTGCGTCGGCGCGGTGGTGAGCGAACGGAAGCGGGCCGAATCAGAACTGGAAGAGCGCGCAAAGCTCGCGGCATTTGCGGCGGAGATAGGCGCAGTGCTCACACACAGCAAGAGTTTGCCGGAAGGCCTCCGGTCGTGTGCCGAGGCTTTCGGACGGCTTCTGGAAGCAACACAGGTGATGGCGTGGTCAGCGAACGAGAAGACCGGAGAACTGGAGTTGGAAGTAACCAACGGCAGCGCTGACCGGGGCCCCTCGGCGATCGCGTGGGTTTGTACCTACCAGAAGTTGGTCGTAGGCGAACGCACTGTAGGCGCGATTGCAGCATGGTCGGGCCGGTCATTTACGGCGAACACGCTGCGGGCGTTGGAGACCGCTTCGGAGAACATCGCGCTGTTTATCTTTCGAGTTCGTACTGAGGAAGCGCTGCAGCGCGCGAAAGAGGCGGCTGAAAGCGCGGACCGCGCGAAGAGCGAATTCCTGGCCAACATGAGCCATGAGATTCGGACTCCCATGAACGGCGTCATCGGGATGACGGAGTTGACATTGGAAACACCGCTTACGAAAGAGCAACGGGAGTATCTCGGGACCGTGAAATCCTCGGCGGATTGCCTGCTGACAGTCATCAACGACATCCTGGATTTTTCGAAGATCGAGGCGGGGAAGCTGGACTTGCAGAATGTGGCGTTCGATGTACGCGAGACAGTGAACGCGACGCTGAAGATGCAGAGCCTGCGCGCTCAGGAGAAAGGCCTGGAACTGGTGTGCGAGATTCAGGCCGGAGTGACGGAAAAGGCCATGGGTGATCCGGGCAGAATTCGCCAAATTCTGGTGAATTTGGTAGGGAACGCGGTGAAATTCACTGACTATGGCGAAATTGTCGTTTCGGTATCCGCCAAGGACGGTCCGCGGGGACGTCTCTATTTGCATTTCGCGGTGAAGGACACGGGGGCAGGCATCGCCAAGGAACAACAAGAGAAAATCTTTGAGGCCTTCGCTCAAGCTGACGGATCGATCGCGAGAAAGTACGGGGGCACCGGCCTCGGCTTGTCGATCTGTAAGCGCTTGGTAGAGCTGATGAACGGGACGATCTGGGTGGAAAGCGAAGTGGGAAAAGGCAGCACGTTTTACTTCACGGTGCAGGCGGGGCCTGGCGGCGCCGATCAGCGCAAAGCGCCGGCGCTCCCGTCTGAGTGCGCCGGCGCCACCGCGCTTATTGCGGACGACAATGCCACATGTGCACGCGTACTAGCGCAGATGCTGGGTGCGGCAGGCATGCGCGTACTGACCGTAGGAACCGGGTTGGAAGCCATTGACGAAATCCAGCGTGCCAATACGAGGGGGAGTGCTTTCTCGGTGGTGCTGGTCGACTCGAAAATGAGCAGTATGAGCGGGCTGGCGGTGCTGGAACGGTTTCGCGGCCAACCCGGAATTGTCGGCTCGACGATCATGATGTTGGACTCTGTCAACCAGGTGAGCGATGCATTGTTGAGTCGCGAGCTCGGGGTATCGATCTGCCTCACAAAGCCGATCTGCGAAAAGGAGCTTCTCGAAGCGACTCGCCGGATCCTCTGCAAGGAACCTCAAGTGGGGCAGGCGGTCAGTGTCCTTCCCACAGTTTCCGGCCATTCCGGAAGCGCAATACGTGTCCTGTTGGCGGAAGACAATGCGGTGAATCGCAAGCTGGCCGTGCGCATCCTTGAAAAGCGCGGATTCCGCGTCACCACGGCCGAGAATGGCCGCGCAGCGCTCGAAGCTCTGAAGAAAGATCACTTTGATCTCGTGTTGATGGATATCCAAATGCCCGGAATGGACGGATTCGAGGCGACCGCAGAAATCCGGAGAAGCGAGCGCGGAGCGAGTCGGCGCCTGCCGATCATCGCGATGACCGCTCATGCGATGAAGGGAGACGAGGAGAAGTGCCTGGCGGCCGGGATGGACGGCTATGTCTCCAAACCGATATCGGTGCCGGAACTGATGACGGCGATTAACACGGTCTTGCAGGCTGTCCACGCGGACGTGGCCAGCAAACAGTGAATGACTAGCCGGCTCAGAATTCGCCGGTCGCCATCCTTACGGAGCTCGTGAAGACGCGGTAGTCGGCGAATACGCCGCGGCACCAATAAACCCTTCGGTTGTATTCTGCCTGGCTGGCAATCGTGCGGGGAACCAGCCGAGTGGATTCCCCATCGCGATGGAGCCAGCCGTACGTTACAACGGCCTGGTAGTCCCGCCACTTTCCCGGGAGCTCGTAGTGCTCTGAAATTCGCACGATGTTGCTGTTTTCGTCGGTCCAGACCTCACCGTGACAGCCGACGGTGACGTCCTTGTTCGCCGAGAACAGGACGAAGTCGAGACTCGAGCGCCAGCGGCAGACCTCATCTTCCGCACTGGCGCGATATTGAAAGACTCTCATGAGCTGGCCGCCCAAGTCGTGTACTCCGTAAAATGTGATGCGCAGCCGCAATGCCGTACCGACCATTTGCGGGAGCTCCGACCACTCGCCGCCGGAGATAATTGCGGTGTTCAGCGGCGGGAATGGTACGTCCCGCAGCAACCTCGTGCCGTCCGGATATTCGCGGAATTTCTGAGAGCCGTCAACGACGCGGACTTCGTAGGCCGCCTCGGCGGCAGCGGGTTTGTCTCCCGAACCCCACGTGAAACTTTGGACGGCGATAAAATCGCGCATGCTATCCGCCAAAAATTGGGCACTGGCGCGCAATCGCTGCACTTCTTCAGGTTCGCTGCCGCGCGTTTGCAGGCGCCTTTGTGCATTTAGTTGGACGGGATTCGGATCCAAGTCCGGAGCCAGTGGGGAAAGACCCGACTGAGAGGGAGGGAGAATTTCTTGCGCGGCGAAAGGCTCAACCCGGCTCACGAAATCGGCCAGCGATTGCGCAGGTACAGCGAGGGCGATGTCTCCCATGTTCGTCCCCACGCCGTTCAGCATTCCGACAATCCGTTGAGTCTTTGCGTCAACCACGATGCCGCCGCTTGCGCCAGGATGAATCGTGTTTTCGTGAACGTCATATGCAATGGCAAGGAGGCCCGGTGGGGTCACGGCCACGAACTGTCCATGGAGAAGCTCGAGTTTGCGGGAACGCGGGTTTTCTTTCGGGTAGGTATAAATGTCGACTTCAGCCCCGATTTGAAGATCGTCGAGTGAGAGATGGCCAGCGCGGCGATTTGGGATCGGATGACGCAGATCAAAGATAGCGATGTCGCGCGCCAGGTTGAAACGCATTCGGCCGCCAGCTGGCATTTCGTTCAGCATAGCGCCCTCGTCGTTAGGGCCGGTGGCGAGGTGTCGGCGGATGACCTCTTTGCCCGCGATCCTCTTTAGCGGAGCCATGGTCGCGAAGTGGTATGTAGTCGCGACGAGTGTGCACGGAGTATTAAGGCAAAAGCCCGTGCCGTATGCGAGCTGAACGCCCGGCACAGCCGCGTGCACGGCAGTGAGAGGAAGTACGGTCGCATTGAAATCCTGTGCCGCGACCACCTGCGAGAGCAGTAGGACTGCTGGGGAAAGAAAGTGAAGACGCCGCAATTTGATCCGCCATCGCGTACGTGTACTGCGCGATAGCTAGGGGAAAATGCAGGAAGGCATCCAAAGGAGCTTTGTTTGAGCCAATTGGGTTTACAGCGGCATCGGGCGCGACACGCGGCTCGTTCGGATTCTGCTGTGTGCCAAATCGGTATCAAATCAACGTGGTGGCCCGCAAATGGAACTGCTGATTTCAACCATCTACGCAGGGACGGCGCTCGTCTTTGCGAATTTGTCGGACCAGCGGATCCGGCCGGTCATCTGCATCACGAAGAACAGGGTGAGAATTGCGCCGATTGTGATCGCCAACCCGGTAAAGCCTTCGAAAAAGAAGGCATAAGAAAACAGCACAAGGTAGACGAACTGCGCGAGGCCTGCGTCCAGGATCGCAAAGCGCAGATTAACCACCAGGCGAAGGTACGTCACCACGAGGGCAAGTGAAACCACCGAGGAGGCCAGGAACGCCAAATGAATTGAGACATGGTCGGCCAGGTAGGCCAGCAATAAGTGAAACGCGAAGAAGGCCGCTGCCAGAAAGAAATAGTTCATCGGGTGGAGATCAATGCCACGGAGCGTGGAAAGTATGAAGATCAAGAAGAAGAAGAAAAAGAGAGAAACAGGGGCAAAGTAACTGATTTCCCCTGCCAAAGGGCCCGGTTGCAGCTTC
>Ga0335082_10004581_pt1 | contig 15092 bp, 15 predicted proteins | sample Lox_Sample_41_FD_206718 | JGI IMG/M metagenome (GOLD analysis project Ga0335082, IMG submission 206718) | Soil microbial communities from Loxahatchee National Wildlife Refuge, Florida, United States - Lox_Sample_4.1 | ecosystem: Environmental > Terrestrial > Soil > Wetlands | place: USA...
CGACGGCAAACAGCGGCGCCCCTTCGATGTAGCCGGCGGCCTGCAGGCTGACCGCCGCCCACCACAGCGCGATGGCGAGTGCGGCGCTCGCCGCCGCAACCAGGGCATCGACGAGCATCGCCGTCGCCAGTACTTGCACCACGTAAACCATGAGAAAGGGGCTTTGGATGCCGCCGCTGTTCACCACCAAGTAGGTGGTAAACACGTGGTCGAATGGGATGGCCACCGCCGACACCAGCAGCACGTAGCGGCGCTGCCGGACGCACCAGCCGTTCACGGCATTGAGAGCACCCCCGAGGAAAGCCACGAGGAAGACGGGCACGACTGTCGTGAACAACCCGCACGCGTGCGCGACGGCGGCGAGCAGCAGGAAGCCGACGATCGTCAGCCAGCGCACGCGAACCGCCCACAGAAGCCGGTCCGGTGCCGACAGTAGCGTCTGCAAGCGCTGAGCAAGCGGCGGCATGGATGTCAGCGGATGTTACGACCACCGAGCCGCAGAACACAAGCACGTGCACCCCGCGTCCTCGATACGGACCCAGGAAAGGGCTCCTACTCGGGCCGAACGGAATTGGATCGAGGTTCAATACCGTTCGTGCCGAGTAGTCGCCCTCCTCTGGCGACGTATCGAGGCACCCACCAGACTTTGGCAGGACCGGCATGAGCATGATGAGCCTGCCTGCTTGCTTGACAACCTGGCAGGTGGATACTAGCTTTCGCGATGCGAGTCAGACTCCGCGATACGTCGAAAGCCCAATCAAATAAATGTGTCGGCAGCGGCGTCCAAGGCGCAGGAGGTTGCTGAGATGTCCAACATGCTGAAGACCACCGTGTTGTTGGCGCTCCTCACAGGCCTCATCCTGTGGATCGGAGAGTACCTGGGAGGCTCCCAGGGACTGGTGGTCGCGTTTGTCTTCGCCGTGGTCATGAACTTCGGCAGCTACTGGTTCTCGGACAAGCTCGTTCTCGCCATGTATGGCGCCCGACCCGTCGATATGAATGAAGCGCCCGATCTCTATCGCATTGTGCAGAACCTGGCGACACGAGCACACATGCCGATGCCGAAGCTGTATGTCATCCCGAGCGAAGCCGCGAATGCCTTTGCCACCGGGCGGAATCCCGAGCACGCAGCCGTGGCCGTCACCGAGGGCATCATGCGACTGATGAGCTGGGAGGAGCTGGAAGGCGTCCTGGCCCACGAGATCAGTCACGTCCGCAATCGCGACATTCTGATCAGCTCCATCGCCGCCACGCTGGCGGGCGCCATCATGATGTTGGCGAACATGATGCGCTGGGCCGCCATCTTCGGCGGGGTGTCACGCAACGAGCGCGAAGAGGGCGGCGGCATCCTCGGCTTGCTGGCCATGACGATCCTGGCGCCGCTCGCGGCTACGCTCATCCAACTGGCGATCTCGCGCTCGCGCGAGTACCAGGCGGATGCCAGCGGCGCCGAACTGCTGCACAACGGCGAGCCGCTGGCGCGGGCGCTGGAGAAGCTCGAGTCGGCCGCGGCGCGCGTACCGCTGCAGGCCAGTCCGCAAACCGCCCATTTGTTCATCGTCAATCCGCTCACCGGCCGGTCATTCGCGAATCTCTTCAGCACGCATCCGCCGCTCGAAGAACGCATCCGGCGCTTGCGTGAAATGAGGGCCTGAGTGACGCCGCCACGTGCACGCACTGAGCCCGATGCTGCGCCCCGCACATCGGGCTTTTTCGTAAACTCATGAGCGCCGACGAGGAAAAGCAAGAGAAGCGCGGGTTCAAGGTCGAGGACCGGCGGCGCTTCTCAGAAAGTGGCGAGGCGCGTTCTGAGCGGCGGGACAGCACGCCGCCCGAGAGCAGTACTCCCAGCGCCGCGCCGGCCGCGGACCAGGGTGCCAGTGCCGCAGCGGAACCACGCCATTCCGAGGCGCCACCGCTCGACCTCAATTTTTCCACCTTCGTCATCAGCCTGAGCACGCAAGCCCTCGCCCACCTCGGCGAGATCGAGAACCCGATCGATCGCAGCAGGGCCGTCGACCTGGGCGCGGCGAAGCAGCTGATCGACATCCTGGGCATTCTCAAGGACAAGACGAAGGGCAACTTGGACGCGACGGAAGCAGGCCTCCTCGACAAGATGCTGTACGATCTGCGCCTCCGCTACGTCGAACGGGTGCGTCGATCCGAACAGGTCTAGCGACGCACCAACGCCTGCATGTCATACAGCCAAGTGGAGCTGCAGAAGGAGGAAGCATGAGTGCGCACACGCGCGCCCGTCGAACGATTCTGTGGATTGCCGGGGGTTTTCTCCTCGGTGTCCTGACGACCGTAGGATTCAACCTGGGCTCCCAGGTGCAGGCCATCAGCTTCTGGGGCGAGCAGGAATCGACTCCCAAGGCAGAGGCACCGACCCCTGCCGTGCAAGCGCCGGCCGCGGTGGCTGGACTGCCGGACTTCGCTCGCCTGGCCGAGAAGCTCAGCCCGTCGGTGGTGAACATCTCCACCACCTCACAGGGCGAATCCCATCCGCAGCTGGGCGGTCCCCAGCAGGGACCGTTTGGCGGCCGCCCCGATCCGCACGAGTTCTGGGAACCGTTCGAGCGCTTTTTCGGTCCGCTGCCGAAGCGGCCCTTCAAGCAGCGCAGCCTCGGCTCGGGGTTCATCGTCAACCGCGACGGCGTGATCCTCACCAACAACCACGTCGTGGAGAACGCCGACGAGATCCTCGTGAAACTCGCGAATGACAAGGAGTACAAGGCAAAGCTCCTCGGCCGCGACCCGAAGACCGACATCGCCGTCATCAAGATCAACGAGGCACCTGATCTGACGCCGGTCACCTTGGGGGACTCCGACGCGCTGCGCGTCGGCGAGTGGGTGATGGCCATCGGCAACCCGTTCGGCCTCGAGCACAGCGTCACCGCCGGCATCGTCAGCGCCAAGGGCCGCTTCATCGGGCAAGGCAGCTACGACCAGTTCATCCAGACCGACGCCGCCATCAACCCCGGCAACTCGGGTGGCCCGCTGATCAATCTGCGCGGCGAGGTCGTCGGCATCAACTCCGCCATCTTCAGCCGCTCGGGCGGCAACATCGGCATCGGCTTCGCCATTCCGATCAACCTCGCCAGGGACGAGCTTCCCGAGCTCGAGGAGAAGGGGAAGGTCACGCGCGGCTGGCTGGGCGTGCTCATTCAAAAGGTGACGCCCGAGATTGCCGAATCGCTCGGCCTCGAAGAACCCAAGGGCGCGCTGGTCGCCGACGTCATCAAGGAAGGGCCGGCCCTCGAAGCCGGAATGAAGGTCGGAGACGTCATCGTCGAGTTCGACGGCCACGCGGTGAAGGACAACACCGAGCTGCCGCTCCTGGTGGCGCGCACACCGGTGGGCAAGAGCGTCAAGGTCAAGGTGATCCGTGACAAGAAAACCGAGACGCTCAAGGTAACGATCAGCGAGCTGAAGGACGAGGAAGTCGCGGCGTCTGGCGGCCAGGAGGAGGAAGGCTTCGGCCTCACCGTGCAGAACCTGACGGCGGACATCGCCGAGAGCCTGGGTATCAGCTCCGACGTCAAGGGCGTCGTGGTCACCGGGGTCGAGCCCGGCAGCAGCGCCGACGACGCCGGGCTGCGACGTGGCGACGTGATCCTCGAGGTGAATCGGGAGCCGGTGAAAGATGTCGGCGCCTACCGCAAAGCGGTCAAAGCGGCGGGCAAGGGGAAGAATGTGCTGTTCCTGGTGCGCCGCGGCGACAACTCCATCTTCCTCGCGCTGAAGCCGTCGACCGACTAGCGCGGCACGCCGCGCGTCTCGCGTTCCTCGTCACTCGTATCTCGTCAGGCATCCGGCGAGATACGAGAGACGGGCGACGAGAGACGCGAAGTGGATGGGCGCGAGATCTTGCCATGCTGCGACGCCTCGCATTCAGCCTGCTGCTGCTCATCGCAGCGACAACGTTCGCCGCTGTCGGCGTGGCGTTCCACTATGTGCGCAAGTGGGATGCGATCGTCTCCGAACGCTTCCGCACGCACCACTGGGATTTTCCTTCAAAGATCTATGCCGACAGCCAGCTGATCTACCCGGGTATGGACCTCAAGGCGGTAGCCTTCTTCGACCACCTGCACGATCTGGACTACCAACCAGTCACCGGCCCGGCGAGTCGTAAAGGGGACTACCACGTTGATGAGCACGCTGGGGTCATCGACATTTGCCTGCACGACCTGCCGACGACCGGCGGCGAGGCGGAGCCGCGACGCGCGCGGCTCCACGTCTCCGGCAGCACGGTGACGCGGATCGCTGACCTCGACGACGACACGAAGGATCTGTACGCGATCGAGCTCGAACCGGAGCTCCTCAGCGGGCTGTACCAGGGCGTGTGGGAAGAACGTCACCTCGTCACCCTCGACGAGGTCCCGCCGCTGCTGCTGCGCGCCATCATCGACGTCGAGGACCAGCACTTCTACGAGCACCACGGCATCGATCTGGGCGGCGTGGCACGGGCGTTGTGGGTGAACCTGCGCCGCGGTCATACGGTGCAGGGTGGCAGCACGCTCACCCAGCAACTGATGAAGAACTTCTTTCTGAGCGACGAGCGCAACATCAAGCGCAAGGCGCGCGAGGCGATGATGGCACTGATCGTCGAGCGCCGCTTCAGCAAGCAGGAAATCCTGGAGAACTACATCAACGAGATCTACTTCGGGCAGAAAGGAGCGCAGGGAATCTACGGCGTCTGGGAGGCGTCGCGCTTCTACTTCGGCGCCGAACCGCAACAGCTGTCGGTGGCGGAGATGGCGATGCTGGCGAGCCTCATCAAGGCGCCGAACCGCTACTCGCCGTTGCACGACGCTGAGGGCGCCCAGCGCCGCCGCAACTACGCGCTCGGCTTGATGCTCAAGCAAGGTGACATCACCGCCGAGCAATATGCCGCCGCGGTCGCCGAACCCGTGCGCGTCGCACCGCTGCTCACTCAGGCGAAGGACGCACCGTACTTCGTCGACTTCGTGCGTCAGGAACTGGCGCAGGCGTACCCGTCGGATGTGCTGAACACCGAGGGGCTGCGCATCTACACGGCGCTCGACATGCGTCTGCAGCACCTCGCAGAGCAGGCCCTGCAAAACGGCGTGGCCGACCTCGAGAAGCGTTACCCAAGGCTGCGCGGCGACAAGCCGATCGAGCAGCTGCAGGCGTGCCTGATCGCCATCCAACCGCAAACCGGCGCCATCAAAGCCATGATGGGCGGCCGCGACTACCGCTTCACGCAGTTCAACCGCTGCACGCAGGCGCTGCGGCAACCCGGATCGGTGTTCAAACCGTTCACCTACCTGACCGCCTTCGAGCAAACCCGGCACGGCGATCCGCACATCCTGCCGACGACGCGCATCGAAGACGAACCGTTCGACTGGGCCTTCGACAATCAGGTGTGGAGCCCCGCCAACTACAAGAAGCACTACATGGGCATGGTCAGCGTGCGCGAGGCACTCGAGTTTTCACTGAACGCCGCCACCGCCCGGCTGGCGCAGCAGATCGGCCTGGCGGGCATTCTCGATACGGCACGGCGCATGGGTATCAGCTCACCGCTGCCGCCGTATCCCTCGGTCGTGCTCGGCGCCGCCGAGGTCACGCCGTCCGAGGTGGCGCAGGCGTTCTCCGCCCTCGCCAACAGCGGCCTGCGCGCCCAGCCGCTGTCCATCAAGAAGGTGATCGACCGCGGCGGCTTGCCGATTGAGCGCAAGCCCGTCCAGGTGGAGCAAGTGGTTTCGCCGGACACCGCGTATCTGGTCACCCATCTCATGGAAGGGGTGCTCGACTACGGCACCGGCCGCCCCGCCCGCAAGCGCGGCTTCTCACGCCCTGCCGCCGGCAAGACGGGGACCACGAACGACTACCGCGATGCGTGGTTCGTCGGCTTCACACCCGACCTGCTCGCCGTCGTCTGGGTCGGTTTCGATCAGAAGCGGCCGCTCAACCTCGCCGGCGCCGAAGCTGCGCTGCCGATCTGGACCGAGTTCATGAAGCAAGCGACCGCGAGCATGCCGGCAACCGACTTCGCACCGCCCCCGGGTGTGTCGCTCGTCAAGATCGATCCGCTGTCCGGTCAGCTGGCGACACCGGCGTGTCCGGAAACCATCGAAGAGGCCTTCTACAAGGGCGACGAGCCCACGACCCCATGCGCGTTGCATGCGCCACCCGCCGAGGCGCCGGAGGCACCCAATGGAGCACCGCTATAGGCACCGTCACCGACACCGTCACCCGCTTGCCTTCCTTCCACTAGCTCTCTAGCCTGCCAGCCTCCTGGAGGCGGAGATGAAGAACGCGATCGCAACCACCGAGGCACCACAAGCCATCGGCCCTTACTCGCAGGCAGTGAGCGCGGCGCCGTGGCTGTTCTGTTCCGGGCAGATCGGTCTCGATCCGGCAACCGGCGCACTGGTAGCCGGAGGCGCCGAAGCCGAGACCACTCAGGTGCTGGAAAACCTGCGCGCCGTGCTCGCTGCCGCCGGAGCGACGCTGGACGACGTCGTGCGGACGACGATCTATCTCGTCGACCTCGGCGACTTCGGCCGCGTCAACGAGATCTACGCCCGCCACTTCCGCGCCCCGTTTCCGGCGCGCGCCACGGTCGGGGTCGCAGCGTTACCGCGCGGGGCACGGGTCGAGATTGATGCGATTGTGATGATAGGAAAAGGTACAAGCTGAAAGCCTCAAGTGGCAAGCCAGAGAGATGAACCTTTCTGGCTTTTCGCTTGTCGCTTTCCGACTTTCTTGCTGTAGTTCTTACGCCGCCTTCTGACGTGGCGACGCCTTCAAAACGCGGCCCGAGCGGATGCACTGCGTGCACGCCAGAATGTGGCGCACAGTCCCGTTGACGTTGGCACGCACGCGCTGCAGGTTCGGACGCCATCGGCGCTTGGTGCGATTGTTCGCGTGACTGACGTTGTTGCCCACCGACGGGCTCTTGCCGCAGACCTCACAGGTTCGTGCCATGCTTGCTCCTTGGGTTGGAGTCGGTAGCACAGGGGATATGCGACTGCAACGTAAGGTCCACAGTCCCAAGTCCAAGGTCCAAAGTTAGGATTCCGGACTTTGGACGTTGGACCTTGGACGTTGGACCTTGGACCTTGGACCTTGGGCCTTGGACCTGATCCTGTCCACCAGCCGCGTCGTCGAGTACCCCGGTGCAAACCGCAGCGACCGCACCACGCCACCGCGGGCGCGCACGACGTCCGCCCCGACAATGTCGTCGGGCTTCCAGTCGCCGCCCTTCACCAATACATCGGGCTGCAGTTGCTTGATCAGCTCGTAGGGCGTGTCCTCGTCGAAGATGGTGACGTAGTCGACCATCTCCAACGCTGCCATCACCTCGCACCGATCACGCTCCGGGACCAGCGGCCGCGACGGCCCCTTGAGCCGCCGCACCGACGCGTCGCTGTTCAGTGCCACCACCAGCACGTCCCCAAGCCGCTTCGCCGCTCGCAGGTAGCGCACGTGGCCGGGGTGGATGAGATCGAAGCAGCCGTTGGTGAAGACGATGCGCTTTCCCTGCCGCCGCAGGGTGTCGAGGCGGCGCTGCAGGCTGCGACGGGTAAGGACCTTGGTCATCAACGGCACTGCTTATCCCGTTTCCACCAACGGTGATCAAGCGTACGCGCTTCCCTTCCCCGTTCCCATCGCGCACCTCTATCCACAGCCTCGCATGCTCCGTATCCGGTGTCCGTGAAGCAGAGGGACCGCGTCTCGCGCAGGCTTCACGGGTGGCTTGTCCGTCTGGTCACGGTGCCAACTCGCGCTCAATCGCACGCGCAAGCCGCGGTGGCCCTCCTACAACCCACGACTACCCTTGCATCGGATCGGGCGCTGAAAAGAGCGAAGTCAACCTCGGTCACTCAGCCGACGGAGGCAACGCAAGCCTAGTTGCCATCGCCGCGCCAGTAGGACAATGGCTTCGACTGGAGATCGTTCGCTAATCGCGTCATCCCTTCGTGCAGGCCCTCTTTGAGGATCAGGGGTATTCCGTCGAAATCAGCGGCCCAGTTGTAATACAGACCGACCGTTTTGCCCCAGTTGCCGGAGACCTTGTGCGACCAGACCGTTTGCTCGTCAGAGGCGCGCTTGAGCGCCATTGTGAGCATCAAGCCGTTGTGCGTGGTCCCGGCGGGCAGGCCGAAGAACCAGAGGAGCGGACCCTCGACCGACAACCCGTAGGAGATCATCTTCGCGTCGTAGCGGGCCTCCTGGATTTCGCCGGAAAGAATCAGGTCGACGCCGGGCTCATGCTCCCGCTGAGTCAAGAACACCTCCGAGAAGAACTGATCCTGCTGCAGTTCGTCGACTGCCGCCTTGGCAAGATCTTCCGGCGGACGAAAGTTGTACGCTGCGTGAAAGAGAAATCCATTGGCAGCGTCTGGGCGGTCATAGTTGATCCACCCAAACGGCATGAGCGGAATCATGTACAGCAGGAGGCTGTTGGTGTTGTTCTCGCCCCGCAGGTCGCGGAATGGCAACACCGCCACCTTAATCGGGATGGGCGCGTTGCTGGCCGAGACGCGAGGCGACAATTGGTAGTTGAACGCGGCCCGCGACGCGCATCCCCATGCAACCAGGGTCAAGACAAGGACAAGGAGAACGCGCTGCGCACCGCGAAATCGAGGAAGACCGCAAACCTCTCGCCGAGGAAACGACATGATTCCCCCCTTCTTGTGGTTGTGGTGGCCCCTCCATTGGGCCGTTGAGCGTGCTCATCCCACTGGAAGCGGCTAGCCCCTATCCACAGCCTCTCTCATGCTCCGTATCCTGGTGGCGGTGAAACAGGGGCACCGCGGCGCACGCCGGCTTCACGGGCGGCTTGTCCGACTGGTCACAGTGCCACCTCGCGCTCAATCGCACGCGCAAGCCGCGCTGGCACCTCCCACAACCCGAGACCACCCTTGCATCGGACCGGGCGCTGCAAAGGTCTAGGGTTTCTGAGCACCCGCCCGAGCGGACCCTTGAACCAGCGCGATCGGCAATTCTCGACGACTTCGACAACGTCAACAACCCCAACAATTGCACCACGCACAAGCTCATCGCCGCTTGGCCTTCGAACCCCACGCGGCAATTTTTCGAGCGGATCGAGACCCATCGAGGCGTGAACAGCGATCGTGCCGACCGTGTGCTTGTTGTGCCAAGACCGGTTCTCGACATCTTTTCCAGCGTGCAGGATGGCCCACGCCCAGGGTTGCCGAATGCTCAATGCCCTCATCGTTACGTCCCCCCTTGCTTGTCAGCTATCGTTGAACATCATGTGAAAGCCAAGCCGGGCTGTCAAACCGCCGCCTCCTCCTTTACCCGTCTACCAATGGCCCGGGCGCCACCAAGGGTGAACGCGTTGTACTGCGCTTGCCGCAAGAACAGGAGGTCAAAGGCCATCTATGTAAGCCAATCTACGTATCGCCGGAACCCGCAGACAGCGACAGCGTCGGTGCGTCGTAGGAAGGATCGAAGCCGATTTCCGTGCTCGCCCATTGTGTCGCAAGAACTGAAATAGATGATGCGACCGTGGCATTGACCTTCGAGCGATCGCCCGAGCTCGTCCAGCGTGACCAAGTTCTCCGTCTTTCGAAGGTCGCCAAGATCCCCTCGGCGAGATGACGCTCGGCTGCGCCCGCGCCGGTCAGCAGGCAAACAATGAAGCAGGTCGTCGGCTTGTCACCCCACAGCGTCGCTGCTCGACCGGGGGCATCGCCGGCGCACGTCTTCGCGTCCATCTGCGGCTCCGTTCCTGCCGTTGCTTTGGATACGGCCGGTCTACGGCTGCTGCGCGTGCTTCCTCAGCCGGGCAAGCAGGCGCTGGTGTGAGTCGGCGAGCTTCTGCGGATCGATCCGCCCGTCGGCAACGAGACGGGCGTAGATCTCGGCAGCCTGTGCCTCTGTCGTGCTATCCAGCATGGCGAGGTCATGGATGAGATTCTCGACGATCACTTCCCGCTCGACCTCCGTGATCTCGGCGAACTTCGGCCCCATCAGGGTTCCCCCGATTCTTGCGACGCCTTCGCTGTCTGCTCATAAAGACGATACGGGCCGACCGGCTGGATTTTCGTGCTGCCTTCGGCAATTTGTTGAGAATCTTGCACACAGCCGGCCGTAGCCGCGCGTTGCATTGATTGAAGCCCAAGCGATACACTAACCGCCAACGGAAGACTTTGCGTATGGCGGAGAAGCAGCACGCAATCGTGATCGAAGAGGTGACCGACCCGGACGAGCTGGCGAAGGCGCGGGCGCAGGACGAGCGATTCGAACGCAACCTGCGTTGGTTCACGCTGCACGCCGCAGAAATCTACGCTATCCACCGCGGCAAGTGCGTGTGTGTTGCCGGCGAAGAACTCTTCGTCGCCGACGCGCCTCAAGATGCCGTGGCCCTAGCTCGCGCACGTCATCCGGAAGATGACGCCTTTCTGATGCGCATCATTCCGCGCGAGCGCGTAGCGCGAATCTATGCGCATCGCCGGTGAATGGTATCCGTGCGACGACGGTGTCGAGCGCCCCGTGCTGCGCGGTGAAGTCCTCTCGGCCAACAGTTCCTGGGTAAAGGCCCTCTTCCTCGTCGACACCGGTGCTGATCGGACTGTCTTGAGCGCTGATGTCTTCAGCGCACTTGCGATTCAGCCGATTTCAAGAGGCGAGCGCCTGGCCGGTGTCGGGGGTTTGGTTGATTCGGTTACGGTCGAGACCAGGATTCGGCTGACCACCGAAGGCGGGCGTAAGATCTCGCTGCGTGGGCAGTACGCCGCCATCGCACAACCTGAAGCCCTCGACATGAGCGTACTCGGTCGCGACGTCACTGGCCTGTTCGCCGTAATCGTCGACCGACCGGGGGACGCGGTCTGCTTGCTTGGGCAACGGCATCGGTACCGCGTTGAGCACGACTGAATCCCTCGCCCGCCAACACGGCGAGTGACGTCACCTCAACGGCGGCCAGCGACCCGCCTGCGAACCCACCTCCGCGTGAATTCCGGCGGCGTCTCACCCTGCATGGGCGGGAGTGCTTTCGTAATCGGGTCGGACGACCACCACCGGCCGGCTGCGGACCCACCAACAAAGGAATGGGATCCAGAGCGGACGGAGGATGGTGCGATGAATGAAGTTGAGCACCGCGAACGGCGCCGGAACGAAGAAGGGGTTCGTCGATACCAGGGAGCGCTTCGCCTCCAGCTGCTCCACGATCTCGGCGCGGGCGCGGAGGATCCAGCCGGCGCACGTAACGGAAACCTGCGGGTCGTGTCGGATGTTGCGGATCCAATCCGACCGCCACCCGTAAGTCGAGATGACGATCAGCGCATCGCGCGTCCGCTCGCACGGCAGGAGCACCTCGCGGGGCAATCCGGTTTTTCGTCCTGTCGTGGTCAGCAGCACCCAGCCCGGCGCCTGCACGAAGTAGCGCCGCAGGAGGCGGACGATGCCGGCCTGCAGCGGCCGAATCGATCGCGGGATGAAGTGCAGCCGTGCGGCGAACGGTTCGCGCCGCCCACCGTCTGCGCGGTGCGGCTGCGTTCGGCTTGGAGCGCTATCGTGAGGCACCGCGCATACTTGTCGCCAATCCGCGCCGCCTGATCAAGGGCTGAGGCGGTGTGCTTGGTACGTCGCCCGCTCTCCGCGCTCTCTCCACCTTACCTTGTAAACCCCCCACCCCGGTGTTAGGTAGCGCGCATGCCGGACTATCGTCGGCGGGCGGCGCGCGAAGCGATGAGCGTGCGGCTCGACGTGAACGGCATGATGGCAGAGGCCATCGGCCAGGCGGGGGTTGCTGAGGAGGAGGTGGAACCGTTGGCGGCACGGGGGGTGGAGGCCGCACATGCCCTGCAAGCGAAGCGCGCCGCCGGCGAGCTGCCCTTCTCCGACCTGCCCTATCAAAAGGATGCGCTGGCAGCGACCAAGGCCCTGGCAGCCGAAGTGCGCGCCGAGTGCGACACGCTGGTGGTCCTCGGCATCGGCGGCTCGGCCCTCGGCATCAAAACGCTCACCGGCGCGCTCGAAACGACACGACGCATCGTCGTCGCCGACAACATCGACCCCTGGACGTTCGGCGCGCTGCTCGACGGCCTCGACCTGAATCGCACCGCGTTCAATGTCATCAGCAAGTCCGGTGACACCGCCGAGACGATGGCGCAGTTCCTGATCGTGCGCGATCTGTTGCTGCGTCAGCTCGGGGCGGTCGAATATACGAAACACGTGGTCATCACCACCGATGCGGACGCCGGCGCGCTCCGCCAGATTGTCCACGACGAGGGCTTCCGCGCCCTTGACATGCCGGCCGGCGTCGGCGGGCGCTTCTCCGTGCTCAGCGCCGTTGGGCTGTTCCCGGCGGCCGTCGCGGGCATCCGCGTCGACGATCTGCTCGCCGGCGCCGCCTGGATGGACAGCCGTTGCCAAGACGCGAAGCTGTGGCAGAACCCAGCGCACCTGCTCGCCGCGCTGCTCCACCTGGCGGACACGCATCACCAGAACATCGTCGTACTGATGCCATACGCTGATCGCCTGCGCGGCCTGGCGGCATGGTGGGCGCAGCTGTGGGCCGAGAGCCTGGGGAAGGCAGAGACCATCGAGGGCGCCCCGGCACACGTTGGGCAAACTCCGCTCCCCGCCGTCGGTGCCACCGATCAGCACGCGCTGCTGCAATTGTTCGTCGAAGGACCCGTGGACAAAGTCGTCATCATGCTGCGTGTCGAGGACCATGGGCGCGAGATTCCGATCCCCGCGGCGTACGCCGACCTCGACAGTCTCGGCTACCTGGGCGGCAGGGGATTGGGGCAACTCCTTAACTATGAGCAGCGTTCCACCGAACTGACACTCGTGCAGCAGCAACGTCCGGTGATCACCATCAGCCTGCCGCAGATCAATCCGTTCACGCTCGGCCAGCTGTTCTATCTGTTCGAAGTGGCCGCGGTGTTCGCCGGGGCGTTGTATCGCATCAACCCGCTCGATCAGCCGGGTGTGCAAGCCAGCAAGCGGCTGACGTTCGGCCAGCTGGGACGCAGTGGATTTGCGGACGAACGCGCTACGGTAGAGGCCTGGGTGGCGCGCAAACGTGCTGAGTATATTCTGTGAGTCGTATGGAAGCCGTCGCGCGAGAAGCCGGACGCGTGCGGGTGCTGCCGCCGGAGGTAGCGGACAAGATCGCCGCCGGTGAAGTGGTCGAACGTCCGGCGTCCGTCGTGAAAGAGCTGGTCGAGAACTCACTGGACGCCGGGGCCCGTCAGATCCGCATCGAGCTGGAGGATGCCGGCATCGGCCTCATCGCCGTCGTCGACGACGGCGAGGGCATGACGGCGGACGACGCCGTACGCGCCTTCGCGCGCCACGCCACCAGCAAGGTCACCTGCGTCGACGATCTGTTCCGCATCACCACGCTCGGCTTCCGGGGCGAGGCACTCGCCAGCATCGCGGCGGTCTCGACCACGACGCTGACGACGCGCCGCCACGGCGACCTCGGCGGCACGCAGGTGTTGGTGCGCGGCGGTACCGCCGTCGAGGTGCGCGCCGCCGGCGCCCCCGCCGGCACGCGCGTCGAAGTGGTCGACCTGTTCGGCAACACGCCGGCGCGGCGCAAGTTCCTCAAGGCGCCGGCGACCGAGGTCGGTCATGTCAGCGAGCTGGTGACGCGCACCGCGCTGGCGTTTCCGGGCGTCGGTTTCCTGTTGCGCCACGGTACGCGCACGCTGCTCGAGTATACCGCGGTCGCCGACGGCGCCGAGCGGGTCGCGCAGGTGTACGGCCGAGAGCGCGCCGCGGCCATGCTGCCCTTCCACGGACGCGCTGCGGTCGGCAGCATTCGCGGCTGGCTGAGCGGCTCGCACCTGACGCTGCCGTCGGCGCGGCAGATCTTCACCTACGTGAACGGCCGCTACGTGCGCGACAAGCTGGTCAGCCACGCGCTGGTCGCCGGCTACAGCACGCTGCTGATGCATGGCCGCTACCCCGCCGCGGTGGTCTTCATCGACGTGCCGCCGGAAGAGGTCGACGTCAACGTGCACCCGGCGAAGTCGGAGGTGCGCTTCCGGCGCGGCGGTGCCGTGCACGACCTGATCACCCGCGCGGTCATGGAACGCCTGCGCGCGCACACACCGCCTGCCGCGGCCGGCGCACCGCCCGCCATGCCGCCCGGGGCGGCCGACGAGGCGGCTGCTCAAATGACGATCGCGTTGCAGGCCCCGCGACCGCATGCACCGCTGCGTATCGTACCGCTGGTGGTGCCGGCATCGGATACCGCGCCGCCGCATCTACCGCCGCCGCACACACAGGGCCCCATGGAAGCGCCGGTTCCATTCATGCGGCCACCGAGTGCTCGACCGCCTGTCGCGCACGCGGGTCCGCCCGCGTCGGGCGCGTCGTCCGCCGGCTTCTTCGCCAACCTGCGGGTCATCGGGCAAGCGTTTGAAGGCTATCTCATCTGCGAGAGCGGTGAGTCGTTGCTGGTCATCGACCAACACGCGGCGCACGAGCGCGTGACCTTCGAACGGTTGCGCCACGCCTATGCCGACGGTGGCGTGGCGCGCCAACGCCTGCTGGTACCGACCGTGGTCGATGTCGGTGCACAAGCCGCACCGTTGCTCGCGGAGCGTCTCACCGATCTGGAAAACCTCGGCTTCGAGCTCGAGCCGTTCGGCGGCGGCAGTTTCGCCGTGCGCGCTGTGCCGGCCTTGCTCGGCGACGGCGATCCCGCGGCGTTGGTGCGCGACCTCGCCGAGGAACTGACCGAGGTTGGCCGCTCACGCCGCCTCACCGATGCGGCCGAGTCCGTGCTGGCGCGGCTCGCCTGCCACAGCGCCGTCCGTGTCGGCCAGAGCTTGGGCCCCGAGCAGATCCGCGCGTTGCTCACTGCCATGGACAACGTTGATTTCGCCGGCAACTGCCCGCACGGCCGCCCCGCTTACATCACGCTGCCGCGCAGCGACCTCGAGCGGCTGTTCAAGCGCACGTGAAGATGAAGAACATCACGAAAGCAGGAAATACCGAAATCACGAAAGAAGAGTCCGAATTTCTTCTTTCGTGTTTTCGAACTTTCGTGCTTTCGTGATTCTCCGGATGCGCTCATGACCATCATCGCGCTCGTCGGCCCCACGGGCGCCGGCAAGACCGAGTTGGGCATC
>Ga0335082_10004582_pt1 | contig 15091 bp, 17 predicted proteins | sample Lox_Sample_41_FD_206718 | JGI IMG/M metagenome (GOLD analysis project Ga0335082, IMG submission 206718) | Soil microbial communities from Loxahatchee National Wildlife Refuge, Florida, United States - Lox_Sample_4.1 | ecosystem: Environmental > Terrestrial > Soil > Wetlands | place: USA...
GCTCACGGGAAAACGATTGAGCGCCACTTTGGCTGTACAGTCCTCAGCGGCACTCCGCGCAACGCGATCGTCTTTCGCGCTGTTGACGCTCAGCGGCCGTTCGTCACGCGAAATGCCGAGCTTCTGGCAATGCTGGCGCCGCAATTCGAAGCAGAGCTGAAACAGGAAAGCGCGGACGAGAGCTTTGTCGAGCGTGTCCGCAGAGCGATCCAGCAAAAACTCACCGGCAGGCGTCCGACCATCGACGATATCGCCGACGCGATGCATATCGGCTCGCGTACTCTGCAGCGGCGCCTGCAAGACGCTGGGTCCAGCTTCCAGCGCGTTCTGGAAGAGGCCCGCCACCAGCTTGCGCGCCACTATCTCAACAACTCCGTCCTCGAATTGAACGAAGCTGCTTACCTTCTCGGATACGAGGATGGAAGTTCGTTTGTGCGCGCCTTTCGCACCTGGGAAGGAGTTCCACCAGCGCGCTGGCGTGAACAGCAGCGGGGAAGGGCAGCGTCATGACTGGACTGCGGTCGGCTCGGGTAGAGCTGCGCTTTAGCGCGGCGTCAACGCTGTCTCGTCGATTTGTTGAGCCGGCTTCACAGTTTGCTGAAAGAGTCGGATGGGAAGCGTTTTGTGTCAGGGCACGACTTCAGTCGTGCCGACAGGCTTTATTTCTATCGTCCCGAGCGGGCTTCAGCCCGCGAGGGACCCGCTATTCCGAGTTTTTCAGCAAACTGTTCAGGCGGCGACGGACCGTGGCACCCGCTGAAGCCGAGTCCGGTCTTAGATCACGGCTTTGACGCGGGGCCTGAAAGGCCCGCGCTACCCGATCACAGCCCGCGTTTGTCCGACCGTGACAAGAACTGAACCACCTGAAAGGAGAAAGAATGCAAACTCGCAAACTTGGAAAAAGCAATCTGGAAGTCTCGGCCATCGGACTCGGCTGCATGGGGCTGAGCTACGGCTTCGGTCCGGCGGTGGACAAGCAGGAGGGGATCTCGCTGATCCGGGCCGCCGTGGAACGCGGCGTGAGATTCTTCGACACCGCCGAAGCCTACGGTCCGTTCGCCAACGAAGAACTGGTGGGCGAAGCTCTCGCTCCCGTCCGCGACAAGGTAGTAATCGCTACGAAGTTCGGGTGGAAAATCGATCCCAAGGCGGAGCGAGGCTTAGCTGGCCTAGACAGTCGTCCGGAGCACATCCGGGAAGTGGCCGAGGCGTCATTGAAGCGCCTCAGGACCGACGTCATCGATCTGTTCTATCAGCATCGTGTCGATCCAGAAGTCCCGATCGAAGAAGTCGCAGGAGCGGTGAAGGACCTGATTCAGCAAGGCAAGGTCAAGCACTTCGGACTCTCGGAAGCAGGAGTCAAGACCATTCGTCGCGCGCACTCGGTTCAGCCTGTCGCCGCGCTGCAAAGCGAATATTCGCTTTGGTGGAGAGAGCCTGAGGGGGAGGTACTTCCAACGCTGGAGGAACTCGGGATCGGATTCGTTCCATTCAGCCCGCTGGGCAAAGGCTTCCTCACGGGCAAGATCAGCGAAGACACGGAGTTCAACAAGACCGACTTCCGTAGCATCGTTCCTCGCTTTACGGCGGAGAACAGGAAGGCAAACCAGGCGCTGGTTGACCTGATTGGCAAGTTCGCGCAGCAGAAAAAGGCGACGCCTGCCCAGATCGCGCTTGCCTGGCTGCTGGCGCAGAAGCCGTGGATTGTTCCGATCCCCGGGACAACGAAACTTCATCGCCTCGAGGAGAATCTCGGGGCGGCTTCTGTCGAACTCACGGCCGACGACCTCCACCAAATCAACGACGCAGCCTCCAAGATTCCGGTGCAGGGCGAGCGTTATCCCGAGCACCTGCAGAAAATGGTCGGCCGTTGAGTACTGAGCCCAGCTAGAATTCGCACAATTTTTTGGATTGGGGAAGGGTTGCGACTATGTCCAACGCACAAGAACACGCCCTGCTCGAGGCTCTGCTCGATTCCTGGGACCGAAACAACACCATTCTGACTAACCTGCTCCGCGTGCTTCCTGAGGGCGGGCTGGAGGTCAGGGGTATGGAGGGAAGCCCATCGGTCGGCGAGCTGTTCACCCACATTCACTACGTGCGACTGGTTTTCGTCTCCGAAGACGCTCCCGAGGTCGCCGGAGAACTGCCAAAGCAGGAGTGGGCAGTCGAGCTCGATGCTGCCCGCATGGCGGAGATGCTGAACGGCAGCGGCCAGGCGGTTCGCGATGCGGTAAAGGGCAGAGTGGAGGCTCACCGGGAAATGGACCTTCACTACGACCACCCGATCTTGCTTTTGCAGCACATGCTGTGGCACGAGGGCTACCATCACGGGCAGATCAAGCTGGCTCTTAAGCTGGCCGGCCGCCCGATCACCAACGAGGTTGCCGGGCCGGTCACGTGGGGCGTGTGGATGCGGAAGAGCCACCGATCTTAGGTGCTTATAAAGCGTACTCAAGGAAAGGGCGACGCAAGATGGAGATCAAACGAATCGGCTCGCAACCTTCCGCCGAAGGTCCGGCAGACTGGTTCACCGGAACCGTACGCATCGATCCGCTTTTCCAGGCCCCCGATCCCGCCCTGGTTCAGGGTGCCAGCGTGACCTTCGAGCCGGGAGCGCGGACGGTATGGCACACACATCCGCTCGGTCAGACTCTCATCGTCACAGCGGGCTGCGGGTGGGCTCAGCGCTGGGGAGGGCCCATCGAGGAAATCCATCCCGGTGACGTGGTCTGGTTCTCGCCCGGTGAGAAGCACTGGCATGGCGCTACCACGACGACAGCCATGACGCATCGCCATTCAGGAAAAGAAGGACGGCAAAGTGGTGGACTGGTTGGAACGGGTCAGCGAGGAGCAATACCGGCAATAAGTTCATCTATCCCGGCCCACACGCCCGCAGTTTTCGATGCAGGAGGTGCCTATGCCAGCGCGGAACGATAGTTTGAAAGACCGGCTTTCGCGATATCGCGAAATTACCATCACGGTGACCGGCAGAAAGTCGGGACGTGCCATCTCCACCCCGGTGTGGTTCGTGTTCGAGGACGACACACTGTACCTGCTGCCGGTGCAGGGGTCGGACACGCAGTGGTACAAGAACGTGCTGCACACCCCGATGATGCGCATCGAGGCGCGAGGCGCGAAGGCTGACCTTCAGGCTGCGCCGGTCACGGATGCCCAACGGGTTTCGTCCGTGGTCGAGAAATTCCGCGCCAAGTATGGGGCTGGTGACGTGAAGAAATACTATTCCAAGTTCGACGTTGCCGTGCTCCTCCAGATCCCCTAATCACTGGTCATCAGCTGCATGGCCGCGGTTGGCGCGATGGTCAGCGATTAGCGAAAATGTGTGCCGATCCAGGAATACTGCCACGCCACCGAGACGTTCTGATAATTACCTCCGAAGCGGATGTATGCGCCGTCGCTATAGCTGGCCTTCAGCGACTGGTGTTTGCTGATGGGAAACGAGAACGTGCCTCCGATGCGTGAGGCGGTCTGCCGGGTGGCCAGATTGCGGATCCCGTTCAGGGTGGTGACGCCGCCGAACCAGAAGTTTCCGTCGAGCGAGGTCCACAGCCGAGCACTCTTGCCAAAGTCGTAACTCAGGTGCCCTTCGAAGGAACCGATGGGCGCCTGGCTTTGCGGCGTGGGCACCGGAATGTTGAAGAAGGCGTCATTAGTGGTATAGAACCAGACGCCGGCGTAGCCGTCGAGGATCCATTTGCCCCAGCGCTCCGAATAGCCGAACTCCGGCTTGAAGGCCCAGCGGTTGATGCCCCAGTTGACCAGCTTGGTCGGGTCGTACTGTCCGCTTGGGGCGATCACCTTCAGGCTCGCCCCTAGGATCACCTTCTGCTTCCATTTGGCGAACTGTTTAGCCTGCATCGCCGGACCGCCCTTGAGGTTAACCGAGAAGCGGGCGGCAAAATCCAGCAGACCGGAACGGTAAATGGAGCGGTCTGTCCCCAGCACCTTCCCCGAGAAATTTCCCACCGCGTACGGCAATGCCAGGTTGATATTGGCCGAGCGGCCAAAGAAGCTGAAGGCGTGGTAGTAAGTGAGAATTGGTACGGTGTACCTCCCGGTGGCCCCGGTGATCGGGACGGTTCCATTGAAGTTGAGCCCCCCATCGTAGAAGGACCACGTCACGGTGACTGCGTTGGAGTTCACCGGCGTAACGATGTAGGCGCGCGGCGACAGGTCCTGAGCGCAAAGCACTTGCCACGGCGACAGCAATGCCATCGCCGGCAGCACAAGCTTGAAGCAGAACTTCATTGTCCTCAACAGGTAAGCTGCACCTCAGATTTTGTAACAGCAGGGCAAGGGACAGGACAACTATCAAAATTAGCAGTCGGATATAGCAGGGATACGAGGCTGCGCCAACAGCATTGGCCACAGGCTCTCGGTCCGGTTTCCCATCCCGATGCTGTCGCGATAGGATGCCCTTATCCCCAGAACCACGGAGAACCCATGACCTCGCCGTTAGCTGATCTGGAACCCCAGGCCGTATGGAAACACTTTGCCGCGCTGGCGGCGATCCCTCGCCGCTCCGGCAACGAAGCGGCCGCGCGGGACTACGTCGTCGGCGTAGCCAAACGCCTCGGCCTCAATGCTGTGCACGACAACGCCGGTAATACGGTTATCCGTAAGCCAGCCCACGCCGGACGCGAAGCCGCCCCCATGGTATTGCTGCAGGGACATCTGGACATGGTCTGCGAGAAGAACGAAGGCACGGCCCACAACTTCGATACCGATCCCATCAGGGTTGTCCGCGACGACGACTGGCTGAAGGCCGACGGTACTACCCTTGGCGCCGACAACGGTGTTGGCGTGGCATCAGCGTTGGCAGTGATGGAGAGCACCGACATCGCCCACGGCCCCCTGGAGTTTGCCTTCACCATTGACGAAGAGAGTGGCCTCACCGGCGCCGTGGAGTTCCCCGCAGGTTTGCTGAAGGCGAAGTACTTCCTCAACCTCGACAACGAGGAGACAGGGACGCTGTGCATCGGCTGCTCGGGCGGCATCAAGACCACAGCGCGCCGTAAGCTGAAGCTGAAAGCCGCCGGCAACGGCGCAGGATATCGCATCAAAGTCAGCGGCCTGAAAGGCGGGCACTCCGGGGTTGACATACACCAGGGCAGAGGCAACGCCTTGCGCTTACTCGGAGGCGTACTCCACAGCGCACTCGAGAGCTTACCCGTAGCGATCGCCAGTATTGACGGCGGCAGCGCCCAGAACGCCATACCCCGCGAGGCCGTCGCCATCGTGGTGATGGATGCGGCGAAGGAGAAGGAACTGCGGTCACTCGTCGCTAAAGCGGAAAGCGAAGCCAAAAGCGACCTCGGCGGCTTCGACCCCGGCGTAGCGATTACTGTCGAGAAGGTGCTGAAGCCGGAGAAGGTCTTCGACGCCAACGACGCCAGGAACGCCGTTGCCTTACTCCTCAGCGTACCTCATGGCGTGCTGGCCATGAGCCCCGACGTCCCGGGGCTGACGCAGAACTCGACCAACCTGGCCATCGTCAACACCAAGGGCGATACCGTGGAGTTCGTCACCAGCCAGCGCAGCGCCATCGATAGCAGCATGCTGGCGGCGGCGCGCATGGTAGCGACCGTGTTTCGGCTGGCAGGGTATGACGCGGAGCACAGCGGACGTTATCCGGGATGGAAGCCAGAACCGCACAGCGATATCGTCGGCAAAGCGCAGGCGGTACACCAGGAGCTATTCGGCCAGGAGGCGAAGCTGATCGCCATGCACGCCGGCCTGGAATGCGGCGTCATCGGCGAGAAGTATCCGGGGATGCAGATGATCTCGTTCGGGCCGACGATCGTGGATCCGCACAGCCCCCACGAGCGGGTCCAGATCTCCACCGTGCAGAGCTTCTGGAAGTACCTGAAGGCAGTGCTGGAGAAGCTGTGATAGTTACGGGCATGATAATTTTATAGTGATATTTAGATAATTTAATAATTAACAACCCAGGTCGCGGCACGCCTAAGAACATGCGGCGTGAAGTCGTGAGATTGTTGTTGGTCTCGCTCATGAGTCCTCTGCTCCTCTAATAGACTAGTTCGCGGTGCGGTAGTTGGGGGCACAAACTACAGGTTGGCTCGTTTGCGAAATTCTACACCGCCGTGCGGATAGGCGGCCTCCGCAAACTGGTAGGGTTTAAGGTGTGATTTACGGCATGATTCAACGCTCATACGCTTTAGGCGCGCTTTCCATTGATGAAAGTGACCATTGATATCAACGCTAGTCGCCCGCGTGGGGCACCCGCACTTTTCAGGCACAATTCGACCCAAGGAGGTCAGCGTGACAGAGAGAACAAATGCGGATCCGCGAGTGGCGCTTGGCGCAACGGCGCACTCGCCTGGCGACCTTTCGCACCGCGCAGGCACTGGATCGCACCACTCTTGCATGGGTGCGGACGACGCTCACCATGGGAAGTTTTGGCTTTGGCATGATCGGTTTCTTTCGAGCGTTGCACCTGCAGAGCGCTACACCAGAGGCGGCTCGCCTTCACCACGCGGCCATTCGATTCGGTGAGCTGTTGGTCCTGACGGGAATCGCTGCCACGCTCCTGGCTGGATTTTCGCACTGGAAGACTCTGCGTCGCATGGAACGCGGCGAAGAACCGAGGGCCGCTCGTTGGCCGCTCAGTATTACTGTTGCGGTGTTCGTGGCTGTGCTCGGTATGACTGGGCTTTGGTCGATGGATTCCTCACGTTAGGATTTCGCGTGCTCCTGTTTAGCTTTCACTGCGTCTTTGCGATGTCGCCAGGCACCCAGCTCTTGTCGATCGCGGCTTCTGTCGGACCGTAGAGCCTCAGCATGACGAAGTAGCCTCTGCCGGCGGGAGTTGCCATCCAGTTGGCTTCCTTCCCTGCAGGATGGAGAAAACATTAGACGCATGACCAATCAAAGGCTACTATTCTTCCACCCCAAAGTACTTCGAGCGCGGTGGAATGTATCTCTCGCGCAGCGCGCGGGAAGCATACGGAAACGTGCAAGAAGCGCTCGGCACTGTTCTGGCGGAGCGTAAGGATGGCACGGTTAGTGCTCCCGACTACGATGCTGTAAGAACTCAGTGCAGCAACCTGCGAAACGAACTCACGAATGACCTCCTGTCGCGCCGGGAGGCGCCCGACCTTGCACTCGTCGCAAGGGCGTAGGCCGCGAAGAAAAAATTCGTATCCAGCGTTTGCCCAATTTAATTCCCGCCACAAAATAGTTTAACGTTAAAGGTAGTTAAAGGTAATTTACCTTGCGGAGAAAACGATTCACGACCGCGCACTCCTGAACTGCAGGTCCGTCAGCTCGCGCTCCGTCGGTCCACAGAACGACCTCCGCCGCGCTCGCTCGGGATGAAAGCCAGGAAACTGGGAGAACGCTTGCGCCGCGGCGGAATGTGTTAAAACTAGAAGTCGAGATTTACGAACTCCGCCACGGTCCCACCCTGTTATCAGCCTCTGGAGTTTGCGCTCTGTGGAAGTAAGAACGATACCGCGCGTTCTGCACAACGAAGTGGTTTTACTGGTGGCGCTCTCAGTGGCCGCCTTCGGGGTTTTCGTCTTCACCCGGCACATGTCGGCACGAGAACAGAGGCTGGAAGCCCGCATAGCCGCCATCTGGTACGAGCGCGGGGAACAGTTCATTGCCGCAGGCGACGTCGAGAAGGCCATTCAGGCCTTTCGCCGGGCCACCGCCGACAGCCACGACAATCAGAAATACATGCTGGCGCTAGCCAATGCCCTGACCCTTGGGCATCACGACGCGGAAGCGCAGCAGTTGCTGCTGCAGTTGCGCGAGTCGGACCCGGAGGACGCCGAGATCAACATCTCTCTGGCGCGGCTGGCGGCTAAGCACGGCGACACCGATGAGGCGGTCCACTACTACCAGAACGCATTGTATGGGCGCTGGAGCGGCGACCACGTGGATGAGCAGCGAGGCCAGTTACGCAAAGAATTGATTCATTTCCTGTTGCGGCGCCAGCAACGCGAGCTGGCAGCCTCCGAACTGCTCATTCTGGAGGCTGGCCTTCCGGACTCGGCAGCCTCACATGTGGAAATCGCCAAGCTGTTTGTGGACGCGGGCGACCTGCAACATGCGCTGAAAAACTACAGCGAAGCAGCGCAACGCGACAATCACAACCTTGAAGCGCAGGCCGGCGCCGGCGAGATCTCCTTCCAACTGGGGAACTACGCCGGGGCCATTCCTTACCTGAAAGCTGCGCTGGAACTGGATCCGCAGTCGCAAAAGACACGACCGCTACTGGAGACCGCGGAGCTGGTGCTGGCCGAGGACCCGCTGGCCTCGCATCTTAGCCCCCAGGAGCGGCAGGACCGGATCCTGGCGGACCTTGACCGGAGCCTGAAGCGGCTGGATAGCTGTCCGGAGCCGGCGTCCGGCAACCAGGCAAGCAGCGAGATGCAATCGCTGAAAGCCGAGGCGCTGGCCCTGCAGCCCAAGCTCAACTCGAGAAAGCATCCGCCCGACTCCGACGCCGCGAAGTCTGCGCTGGGGCTCATCTATCGCATGCAGAAGGCCTCCGCCCATTGCGGGGAGCCGGCGGCTGCTGACCAGGCGCTGCTGCTGATCGGCCGCCAACACAATGGAGTGCGGCCATGAGCGGGGCCGAGCTGCCCATCGTCCAGAAGCTGCGCCTGCGCGAGAATCACATCTTTCTCGCCCTCACCATCTTGATCGCCATCCTGGCCGGGCTGTCAGCGGTGTTGTTCACCCTGGCCATCAAGGGCACCAGCTATCTGCTGTTCGGTATCGCCCCATCCTATCTGCGCTACATCCTGGTGCCGACGCTGATGAGCCTGGTCACCGGCTTCCTGCTCTACAAGTTCTTCCCTGACGCCCGCGGCAGCGGAGTCCCGCAGACTGAAGTCGCCTATCATCTGCGCCAGGGATATATCCCGGGGCGGGTGCCGCTAGGGAAATTTATTACCGGCGTGTTGTGCATCGGCTCCGGCCATTCGATGGGAAGGGAAGGGCCGTCGGTGCAGATTGGCGCGGGGATCGCCTCCTCCATCGGCCGATGGTTTCACCTTTCGCCGGCGCGAGCACAAAGCCTGATTCCGGTTGCCTCCGCCGCCGCTCTGTCGGCGGCCTTCAATACGCCGGTGGCGGCGGTGTTGTTCGCTCTGGAGGAGATCATCGGCGACATGAACGCCGCGCTGATCGGCTCCACGGTACTGGCCTCCGTGGCTTCAGTGATCGTCGAACGTTCCATCCTGGGCAACAACCCTATTTTTCATGTTCCCCAATATCACCTGGTGGATCCTGCAGAGCTGATCGCCTACGCTGTGCTGGGAATTGTCGGCGGCATTGTCTCCCTGGCGTTCTCCAAGGGACTGCTCTGGCTGCGGGGAATCTTTCTCGCCATGCCGCAGCGCACCCGCATCTTCCAGCCGGCCATGGGGGGCGTTGTCATTGGCGTCATCCTGATTTTTGTTCCCCAAGTTATGGGCGTGGGCTACGAGTTCGTGGGGCAGGCGCTGAACGGCGGTCTGCTGTTGAAGACGCTGTTGCTGTTATGCGTCGCCAAGCTGGTGGCCACGATCATCTCTTACGCCTCCGGTAACGCCGGCGGTATCTTTGCCCCCAGCCTTTATCTGGGAGCGATGGCCGGGGGAGCCATTGGTGTACTCATGCACCGCTTTGCTCCCTTTCCCACCGGCGATCCCGGAGCCTACGCTTTGGTCGGGATGGGTACGCTGTTCGCCGGAATCATCCGCGCACCCATGACCTCGGTATTCATGATCTTCGAGCTAACCCAGGACTACCAGGTCTTCGTACCGTTGATGATCGCCAACATGATCAGCTTTGCCATCTCCAAGCACTATCAACCCACTACGCTGTATCATGCCTTGCTACAACAGGACCATGTGCATTTGCCGGCGCCCGGCGTCCGCATGCCGCCTGTAAGGACTCGCGCTGGAGACATCATGGCGCGCGAGGTCACCCTTATCTCCCCGGAGGCGTTAGTAGAGGAGGCGTTAGCCGCCTTCGCTGACGGCGACTCCCAGGCTTATCTTGTCGGCAAAGACGGGCTGTTCTCCGGCTTGATAACCCGCAGCCAGGTCGAGCAGGCGGTGCAGTCGGGCACGTCGAAAGCTCCCCTCGCTGTGCTGATAACCCGGGACTTCGCCCACGTCCATCCTGACCACTCCATCGAACTCGTACTGGAACGTCTCGGGAAGAACCCGGGGCTGTTGCCGGTGGTGAGCCGGACTGACGTACACCAAGTCTTGGGGATCATCACACCCAAGACGATCATCAACTTCCTGCAGAAGAACTCGGAAGAGCAGGATCTTGTCCAGCCCAGCCAAGGAGAGGAGAAGGCCATATAGCATCCAGGTGCTAGAAGGCTGGTAGTCGGAGCCGAGGGCTTCTCGCAGGCAGCTGACCTCTACGCTATCGCCCCTGATTTCCCTGCCAGCCGGCGCAACAGCCCGATCTGTCCGTTGTGGTAGCTCTCGTGGTAGGCAAGGCGAGCCAGAGCCTCTCCGACGGATCCTGTCAGGGGCGGGCGCCGCAGCGCCTCCGGCACAGGACGCGACAGGGCCTCCTCCGAGATGACGGCAAGGGCGGGGATGAGTTGATGTTGCGAGTCTGACAACCAGCCCCGCAGCGTGCCGAGGTCGGGAACCTCATCTCTGGACTTGAGCGGTGCCGATCCGCGGCGATAGCGCGATGCAGCTTCGCTGTTGGCAATGGGTGGGGCGCCGACCAGCGTTAGGACAGTATTGCGGGCAGCTACGATGTGGCCCAGGACCCAGTTAATGCAGTTGCCGGCGGGTTCGGGGAGGAACAGGCTCTCCTCGTTGGTGATGCCGTCAAGATTTCGATTGAGCGCTCCGAAGCTGAATTCGTAAAGGTTCACCAGCTCACTGCCAGTCATGCCATCTCCTGTCTGGTGGATTGTACACGTAAGGCATCGCCGTCAGCGGCGCCGGAAAAGCGGGTTGACCCGCCCGCTGGCGTGGTGTGGAATGACGAAGCAGGGCTGTAAAACGTTTGCTGCTGTACTGCTAGTTTTACCAGTATCCGAAAGCGTTCCTGTTCCCTTAAGATCGGTGTGTCGGTTTCCTGTGGGCATTGGGCCCATCGTTTCGAACACGAAATGGATTCAAGGTCGCCGCGTTACGCCGGGATGGTACGAACGCAAGCTCAGGTCCATGTCTGGCGGTCATCCACAATACAGGAGAAGAAGATCATGAATAAGCGCAGGAGTGTACGAATCGCATCGGCCATAGCCCTCTTGCTCGTAGTATTCACGTTATTTGCCACTGTTGCCTCTGCTCAGTCTCTGAAGATCCAGGGCAACATCATCAGTCGCGCTGGAAGTACCATGACCATGACGACTTCGGATGGCAACAAAGTAGTTGTCGTGCTGACCGACAGCACCGACGTACAACAGGTGCAGGGCATGCTCAAGGCGCGCAAGAAGGAAATGTCCATGGCTGCCCTGATTCCCGGCCTGGCGTGCCAGGTGCAAGGCAGCTACAACGCGCAGAATCAGCTCGTCGCAGATTGGGTCCGATTCACCGGCGAGGACCTGGAGCAGGCGCAGTCGGCCCAGGCTGCCGTTCACGCGACGGCGGTGCAGGCGGCCAAGAACCAGGCTGAGTTGCAACAGCAGGCTGACGCGCTGGCCGCCCAGAACGCAGCTTTGAAGGCGCAGCAGCAAGCCCTCGACAAGCAGCAGGCGGAGATTGCCGCCAATAAGGCCCAGATCGCCGCCACCAGCGCGCGCTTCGGCCAGCTTGACGATTACTACATTCTCGACGAGGTCACCGTGCTCTTCGGCAACGGCCAGACTAAGGTGGACCCGAAATACACTCAGCCGTTGATGGACCTGGTAGCGAAAGCCAAAGAGTACAACGGCTACAACATCCAGGTGAAGGGCTACGCCTCGTCGGTGGGCAATGCCGCCTTCAACCAGCAGCTCAGCGAAGAGCGCGCCCAGAACGTCAGCAACATCATCGTCCAGCAGGGTCATGTTCCTTTGACGGCCATGCTGGCGCCGGGCGCCATGGGTGAGAGTCGCCAAATCGGCAGCGACAAAACGGAACAAGGACAGGCGGAGAACCGTCGCGTCGTAGTCCAGGCTTTGCTCAACAAGGGCATTGCCGGGACGATACAGGGACTGCCTGAAACCAAGAAGTAAGCCTCGCCTAAATACTTGGATGTTGAAGTAGATCGGGGTGTGAAAAGTTGATATCCCAACCCGGCCCGTGGCAGTTCTCCCGTGCGCTTTGGGCCGAATGGACGATCGAAGAAGTCCGAAAAAGCAGGTCCCTCGCGGACTGAAGTCCGCTCGAGGTGACCAAAATAAGGGGCGCTTGGACGCGCGCCTTAAGGCCCGCTCTAGCCGAGCAGGGCGTCCAAGCCGACTCTTTTGGCAACCTGTTAAGATGACGAAAGGGAAGAACAGGGGCGACGTTCGCAACAGCATTTTCAAGGGAAGCGGTAATCGATCCCCAAATCTGATTGGGTTCCCGTCGGCGGTCCTGGCCCTCTGGCGCTTCCCACCAAGGAGGGTACCGATGTTAAGCAGTACGCCCGTTCCCTGCCATGAGAGTGCGGTGCTGAACAGCGCATCGCTCGCCGCGTACCTCACACGTGAGTTCAAAGCGCCGTCCGGTGGAGCAGCCACTCCAGCACCCAGCCGTAAGAACGACGACGATGTTGATGGATGTGACGTCGCTGTAGAACATGCAACGTCCGATGAGGAGCTCCCTGCCAGCGAAGGAGGGGTGGCCTGACATGGCATATTCGTTGACCTGGTTAGCTCAAGCGCTGATGGACGCCGGTCTGAAGGTTGCCCCCGTGGAAGGCTGGGAGAACCGGGGAGACGGTGACGTCGGCAGTATCGTAGGCGTCATCTGCCACCACACCGCCGGGCCCAGGAATGGCAACATGCCGAGCATGGGGACTCTCCTCAATGGGCGGCCCGACCTGCCCGGGCCTCTCTCTCAGCTTGGCCTGGGTCGCGACGGCACGTTCTTTGTGATCGCTGCCGGAAGGTGCAATCATGCCGGAAAGGGCTCCTGGAAAGGCGTGAGCACCGGCAATTCCAGTTTCATCGGAATTGAGGCAGAGAATACCGGACTCTCGAACGATTTTCCCTGGCCGCAAGTGCAGGTGGACGCCTATCAGCGTGGCGTAGCAGCGATTTTGAAGCGCATTGGACGGCCGGCTGACTTTTGTGCCGGACACAAGGAATATGCATTACCTGCCGGCCGCAAAGACGATCCCGACTTCGACATGAATCCGTTCCGTGCCGCCGTGGCCGCGATCCTGGCGGGCACAGCTCCTGCCCCTAAGCTGATTCCGGTGGCCGAGCCTCCGACGCGACCAGGGGCCCCCGCCGGCCGGCCCACGCTTCGCCGTCCTGCGACGGGTGACCTGGTTAAGCAGGTGCAGGCAAAAATCGGAGTTATCCCGGATGGCAACTTCGGACCGAAAACCGAGGCCGCGGTGCGCGGCTTCCAACAGGCCCGTGGCATGGTCCCCGACGGTATTGTGGGACCGAAGACCTGGGCGGCCCTAGACACCGTGCCGACCCCCGTTCCGGTGTGACAATTCACCGGGAAGGCGATCGGACCGCGGTTTCCTAATTCGTTCCTGCCGCGGCAGCCCTGCTGCTAACATGTTGGCGTTCGTTTTTCGGAAGGCCCCATACGCTCGGACTTCAACCGGCGTCGGCAGCGGTCGCTGACGCGGCTCTGGACAAGACGGCCCAGGGGCCCGGGGGCTGAAAGCCCGAATCAAGGCATGACGTTCGTTCGACGGGCCGAAGCCCGGCGCGGGCACGGAGCTTGACGGCAGCAAGCACAACTACACCGTGACCTTCGCCAAGGGCGAGTTGCCTCCGGTCAATGCGTTCTGGTCGATCACGATGTACGACGGCAAAACGCAGTTGCTCATCGAGAACCCGATCAACCGCTATCTCATCAACTCGCCGATGCTGCCAGGTCTGAAGAAGAACCCGGACGGCTCATTGACGATCTACATCCAGAAGGACGCACCGTCCGCCGACAAGAAGGCCAACTGGCTGCCCGCGCCCAACGGCGCGATTTACATGGTGATGCGTTTGTACTGGCCGAAGGAGCCGCCGGCGCCGTCGATTCTGCCGCCGGGGGACGGCACTTGGAAGCCCCCGGCGGTGACGGTGGCGCAATAGTTAGTGCTGATTTGTTGGGATCGGTTTTTTGAAAGGGCGCGGCTTCAGCTTGGCGCAGGACACCAAACTCAAGCCCGGCGCCATCAAGGGTGAAGTCATGAGCTACACCAAGGCGCGCAATTACGCATTCTGCGAAGTCTATGTCGGGTTCGGCAAGATTGCCCCGAGTACCGATCTGGAATGCTACAACTCCACCGGCACTACAGGCCCCGATAGCGGTTGCCCGGCGGAGACCTTCGCGTCTTTGGATCCCAAGAAGGTCGCCGCGCCTCTGGGCGCATCCATGGTCTTCTTGAATCCCAACAAGCCCACCGCCCGGAAATGGTGGGTCGTGGACGAGTTGTACGTGTATGCCGCGGGGCAAACTTACGATTTCTCGGGAATCAAAGCGACCTGGGTGGCCAAAATGTCGGTGGCGGACTTGGAAGCGGCAGGAAAGGCAGCCCAGACTCCCTACCAACCCCTGACCAACAATCAGTTTTCGAAGTGGGTGTTTAAGAAGGGCAACCCGGCCTTCGTGCCTCGCGCGCCGGAAGGCAAGGTGTATGTCATGCAGGCGTACACGAACATAGAAGACCCCAGCCTTACGTATGAGCAGCTTCCGCAGCTTGGCAGCAAGTTGAAGAAGCTGCCGCCAGGATGGAAGTACGAGGTGAAAACGCTCGACAAGGACCTTGTGTTCGACGTTCGAAAAGCCACGCCAGCCGGCCTCAAGCACCTCACCTTAGATGAATTCGGAAACGTTTACCTGGGCTGCGGCTTCGACGCAGCCTGCAATTACACGCCGTAGGTTTATCGCCAGACAGAGCAGCTCACACGGGCTGCCCCTGCTTCGGGAGGGCACAGTGAACCGAGAACGGGCGCTGAAGATCGTGTTGGGCGTTGTGGGAGTGCTCTTTT
>Ga0335082_10004585_pt1 | contig 15083 bp, 13 predicted proteins | sample Lox_Sample_41_FD_206718 | JGI IMG/M metagenome (GOLD analysis project Ga0335082, IMG submission 206718) | Soil microbial communities from Loxahatchee National Wildlife Refuge, Florida, United States - Lox_Sample_4.1 | ecosystem: Environmental > Terrestrial > Soil > Wetlands | place: USA...
CGCCGTCAATATCGCGGGTCAGGTCGAACTGCAGCGTGATGGTCGTCAGTCCGAGTGAGCTGTTCGACGTCATTTGTGTGACGCCGGCGATGCGACCGAATTGCCTTTCGAGCGGCGTTGCCACGGATGACGCCATGATCTGAGGGCTGGCACCCGGCAACGCAGCCGTCACTGTGATGGTCGCAAAGTCCACTTGCGGCAGTGAAGCAATGGGTAGGACGCGGAAAGCAGCCAGTCCGGCAAGGGTGACGGCCACGGCGAACAGAGTCGCCGCCACGGGTCTTTTGATAAAAATCGCCGAGAAGTTCATGACGGGTCCGCCAATAAATCGCCGGACGCCGAATTCACCTGCTTTGCACCGAGACTCTTTGCGAAGCGGTCGAAGAACACGTAAATCACAGGTGTCGTGTAAAGCGTCAGAATTTGGCTGATGAGAAGGCCTCCCACCATCGCGATACCCAGTGGGTGGCGCAATTCCGAACCGATGCCGGTGCCAAAGGCCAGCGGAATGCCTGCAAACAGGGCGCAGAGCGTCGTCATGAGAATCGGACGGAAGCGCAGTTTGGAGGCCTCGAAAATCGCTTCCTCTGCTGGCCGATTCCTGGAACGCTGCGCTTCGAGAGCGAAATCGACGATCATGATTCCGTTTTTTTTCACAATGCCGATCAGCAGGATGATTCCGATCACCGCAATAATGTCCAGGTCGTAGTGAAAGAGCCGTAGCGCCAGGAGTGCGCCAACGCCCGCAGACGGGAGAGTCGACAAGATCGTGATCGGATGGATAAAACTCTCGTAGAGAATTCCGAGCACGATATAGACGGCCACCAAGGCGGCAAGGATCAAGATCACCAGGTTCGTCCCAACAGAGTTATACGCCGCCGCAGTCCCTTGAAAGTCCGTCTGGACGCTCGCCGGTATATTCAGGCGCTTTTGTGCTTTCTGGATTGCTTCTACGGCCTCTCCCAGTGAATAGCCCTTGGCCACGTTGAACGAAACAGTCACAACGGGGAATTGCCCCTGGTGAGAGACAGTCAGGGGCGACGCCACTTTAATCAATCGGCTGATCGCGGCCAGTGGCACCGGAGCTGCCTGGCTCGTGGTCGAGTTCGTGGAACTGGAACTGCCGCCGGACGCCGCGGAGGAGGATCCTGCACTTGTCGCGGCACTCCCCGTGCTCGCCAGAACCGTCGTCGGAGTTGATGACGCCATTGTTTGCCCCGATGACGTGAGGGCTGAAGTACTTGTAGAAGACGAGACCAAGCTGCCATTTCCAGTCGTGTTCGACAGCGAACTAGTTGGAGAGGCGGCCAGTGCCGATCCCGAGGTCGGTGTCAGAGTCGCCTGCGAACCGCTGTTCATGGCCGCGGTTCGCCCCGAAACGCTCTGGGCTTGGGTGGAAGTCCCGGTCGAGCCCTGGATGTAGATATTGTTCAGCCGGTCCGGACCCGTCTGGAACTGTGGCAGAACCTCCAGGATGACGTGGTACTGATTTGACTGCGTGTAGAGAGTGTTCACCTGCCGCTGCCCAAAAGCATCGTAGAGCGTCGAACTGATCTGGTCGGGGTTGATGTTGAACCGTGAAGCGGTCGCGCGGTCGTACTCCAGATGAGCACTGACTCCATTGGGCTGCTGATCCGTGACCACGTCTGAAACTTCTGGAAGCTTGCGGAGTTCCGTCACAATCTTGGCGGTCCACTCGTTCAGTTCAGTCACATCCGGATCTTCCAGTGTGTATTGATACTGGGTCCGGCTGACACGATCGTCTACGGTGAGGTCCTGGACCGGCTGCAGATACAAATGAATTCCGGACACCTGCTCCGCCCGCTTTTGCAGACGACCGATGACAGTCGATGCGGTTTCCCGGCGCTCCTCGAAAGGTTTGAGATCGATCTGGATGCGCCCGCTATTCAGAGTGGTGTTTGTTCCGTCCGCACCGATAAATGAGGACAAATCCTTTACGGCAGGATCTTTGAGCAGCTCAGCGCTAAGTTGGCTTTGCTTTTGCGCCATCGCGGCCAGGGAGATCGATTCCGGTGCCTGCGTAATGCCCTGAATAATTCCCGTATCCTGAGTTGGAAAGAATCCCTTGGATATTTCGATGTATTGGAACACGGTGAGCGCAAGTAGACCGATGGCAACAAGGAGTGTCGGCGTTTTGTGCGCCAAAACCCAGCGCAGACTCCGGCCATACGCGTCGATGGTCCGCTCAAACAACGCTTCAGTCACCCGATAGAACCTTCCTTGTTTCTCGACCGGCTTGTGCCGCAGCATTCGGGAAGCCATCATCGGCGTCAGGGTGAGTGAAACCACCGCGGAGATCACAATAGTTACGCCCAGAGTGATGGCAAACTCCCTGAAAAGCCGTCCCACCACATCCCCCATAAGAAGCAACGGAATCAGCACGGCGAGCAGAGAGATGGTCAGGGAGATGATGGTGAATCCGATTTCGCCCGCGCCTTTCAGCGCGGCCTCGACCGGACGCATGCCCTGCTCGATGTAGCGGGAGATGTTTTCGATCATGACGATGGCGTCATCGACCACGAAACCCGTGGAGATGGTGAAGGCCATCATCGTGAGATTGTTGATGCTGAAGCCCATAATGCTCATCACCGCAAATGTCCCAATCAAAGAAAGGGGCACTGCCACGCTGGGAATGACGGTGGCCGAGAGTGTCCTGAGAAACAAAAAGATCACCAGGACGACGAGGCAGATCGTGAGCATCAGTTCGAACTGAACATCCTTGACGGAAGCATGGATGGTAGTTGTGCGGTCGGTCAGGACATGCACCTGGATGGAGACCGGAAGCGAGCTGCGGAGCTGTGGCAACAGATGCTCAATTTCATCTACGACCGCGATGGTGTTGGTGCCGGGCTGCTTGCGAACGTTCACAATCACTGCGGGGGTCGTGTTCATCCATGCCGCGAGTTTCGTGTTCTCCACTCCATCGGTGACCTTCGCCACATCGGTCAGCATGACTGGTGATCCGTTCTTGTACGCCACCACCACGTCGCGATAGCGCGAACTGGAAATCAGCTGATCGTTGGCATTGATCTGAAAGTTCTGCGTGGGTCCGTCAAAACTACCTTTCGGGGAGTTAACGCTGGTATTGGAGATCGCCGTTCGGACGTCTTCGAGATTGATCCCATATGAGGCAAGGGCAACAGGATTGACCTGGATGCGAACGGCTGGTTTCTGGCCGCCACTAATCGTGACGAGTCCGACGCCGCTCAACTGGGAGATTTTCGGAGCCAGCCTGGTGTCGGCAAGATCTTCGACCTGCGACAACGGAAGAGTCGACGACGTAAGAGCCAGCGTCAGCACAGGCGCATCCGCTGGATTGGATTTGCTGTACACGGGAGGTACCGGCAGGTCGGTCGGCAGATAGCCCTGTGCGGCGTTGATCGCCGCTTGAACCTCCTGCTCAGCCACGTCCATGCTCAGATTCAACCCAAACTGCAGAACTATGATGGAACTCCCGTCCGAACTCGTCGAAGTCATCTGCGTGAGTCCGGGCATTTGTCCAAATTGCCTCTCGAGCGGAGCCGTTACCGACGATCCCATCACCTCCGGGCTTGCCCCGGGATAGAACGTTTGCACTTGAATGGTCGGGTAATCCACCTGCGGAAGCGCCGAGACGGGCAAATTCAGGTACGCGGCGAGACCGATTACCAGAATCGCCGCCATCAGGAGGGCCGTGGCAACGGGCCGCTCAATGAATGTCTTCGAGGGATTCACTGGATGTGTGCTCCATTTGCGGACATCCCGGGAATGGCGTTCGAGGAGGACTGATTGTTAACAACCGCGACGCGCGTCCCATCCTGGATTTTGTCGAAGCCGCTAGTGGAGACGATGTCGCCAGCCTGAAGACCTTCCACGGCGGCAGTCTCGCCTTCCGTAGCAATTTCCGTTACGGATTTGAGATGCACAGCTCCGTCGCTCACCAGATACACAAAAGCTTCCGTGCCGTTGTGTTGCACCGCAGCCGTCGGAACCAGAGTCTGATTGGTGAGTGTTTTCACCAGAAGACGCGCATTCACAAACTGATTGGGGAAAAGAGCGAGATCGGCATTGTCGAACTGTCCGCGAAAGCGGATCGTACCCGTGGATGTATCCACCTGGTTGTCGAGCGTGAGTAGCTTTCCCGTTGCGATTCGCGTAAGGCGGGACCGATCGTAGGCTTCTACGGACAGAGCGTGACGATGCGTTATTTCCGAACGCACCTGATTGAGGTTGTCTTCCGCAACATTGAAGACCACGGTGACCGGCTGCAACTGAGTTATCACAGCGATGGGGCTACTACCACCGGAGAATACGGTGTTGCCCGGATCTACCAAGCGCAACCCTACGCGTCCACTGATGGGAGCCGCCAGGTGACAATAACTTAGCTGAACCTCTCCGTACTTTACTTGGCCGATGTCATTTTTTACGGCTCCTCGATATTGTTCGACCGTCTCTTCCTGATCATCAAACGTCTGCTTGGGAACCGCGTCCACTGACCGTGCCTCGCGGTAACGTTCGAGGTCGATCTCCGCCTGTTTCAAGAGAGCTTGGTCACGTTCGAGCTGTCCCTGGTACTGCTGCAGCTGCGCTTCATACGGTCGAGGATCGATGTCCACCAGAGGATCGCCGCGATGCACGATCTGTCCTTCGACGTAGTGAACCGCTGTGACCTGTCCGTTGACTTGGCTGTAGAGGTTAACGGTAGCTAGCGGCGTGACCGTTCCCAGCGCTTCAATGTATTGGCCGATGCTGCCTCGGCGCGCAGTGGCGGTTCGGATGTTCGGTGTTGCCACAGGATTCCCGCCAACCTGGGCGCCCTGGGACGTCTTGTGCATCAGCGCAAAAGCGATGACCGCAGCAAGAGCGAGCAGCACACCCGGAAGAATTGCACGCGTGGCACTCCGCCGAGGAAGACTCGGTGGCGCCTCGTTCGGTTTCGTGGACTGTAATTCCGTCTTGTGCCCTTCAATCATTGCTGGTTCTCCCGCGCTTTTTATTTGTTGTCGCCCGTTTTCTGTGCCATTCAAACAATTGTTTCAAACTGCCGATTGAAATCTGGCTTGCATGAAGGCAACTGCCGTGCCAAGAGAGAACCGCGGATAAGTCCAATGAACTCAATTGCTATCGGGAACTTCGACCCGAAACAAGATGTTGAAAGTCAAAAGTGTCAAACGCTGACTGACAGCTTCCCAGGTAGAAGCGGGGCATCAAATATGCCAGGCGGAGCGCAGAGGGGGCGGACTTTTTGCCGTTACTTTTGCACTCGTTTATCGTATAGACGATAGTTACGCGAAACGGCCGTGAGGCACCGTACGGTATGGATGAAAACCCAAATCTTCAGCGGGTGCAGACTGATCAAGCCCTGCAGCAACAAAATGAACGCCTGCAACTGCTCTTGAAGCTGACGAATAGCATCACCGCAAACCTGCACCTCAAGGAAGTTCTTCGGGCGATCGCGGCAAACATTCGCGAGGTGATGCACTGCGATGCGGCTAGTATTTCTCTGCCCGATACGGAGCCCGGGACCTTCCGTAGCCACGCCGTGGACTTTCCTGGTAGCAAGGGATTTCTCAGAGAAGGCCAGAGCGTTATTCCCGGCAAGGATAGTCCACCTCGGCGGGCGTTCGAGACGTTGAAACCGGTGGTCTCCTCGAACCCTGCCAATGGTTATCCCTATAGCCAAGGACGCGAGATTGCTACTCAGGAAGGCCTCAAGAGCGCCTGCTTTATACCGCTGGTGAACCGGGGACGGGCGGTCGGAATTCTAGTGCTTGCGCGCGCGTCAGACGAAAAGTTCACGCAAGACGATGTCGAGTTTCTCAGCCAAGCGGCAGGTCAGATCGCCATCGCAATCGAAAATGCGTTGGCATTTGAAGAAATCTCGCAACTAAAAGACAAACTCGCGCAAGAGAAGCTGTATCTCGAAGAAGAGATTCGCAGCGAGATGAACTTCGACCAGATTATCGGTACAAGCCCAGCACTCAAGCAGGTTCTGAAACTGATCGAGACGGTTGCGCCAAGCGATTCCACGGTCCTGCTTTTGGGCGAGACCGGTACCGGAAAAGAGCTGATCGCCCGCGCGATTCACGATCACAGCCGTCGAAGCGAGCGAACCTTTGTGAAGCTCAACTGTGCGGCGATACCCACAGGACTGCTCGAGAGCGAACTGTTTGGTCATGAAAAAGGTGCGTTTACGGGCGCCATCAGCCAGAAGATTGGGCGAATGGAATTGGCAGACCAAGGCACCCTATTCATGGACGAAGTGGGAGATATCCCAACCGAAATTCAACCGAAGCTACTGCGTGCTTTGCAAGAGCGTGAATTCGAACGGCTCGGCAGCACCCAGACTCGCAAGGTAAATGTTCGCCTGATTGCGGCAACGAACCGCGATCTGGAAAAAATGGTCGCCAGCCGCGAATTCCGCAGCGACCTGTTCTACCGATTGAATGTGTTTCCGATCCGTATTCCGCCATTGCGGGAACGCCGGGAAGATATTCCCCTGCTGGTCAGCTACTTCGTGCAGAGATTTGCCAAGCAGATGCAGAAGCGAATCGACGCGATCCCCGTAGCAGTCATGAAGGGACTGGCGGCCTGGGACTGGCCGGGGAACATCCGTGAATTGGAGAACTTCATCGAGCGAGCCGTTATCCTCACTCGTGGCAAATCCCTTGAGGCGCCACTTGGAGAACTGCGGAGAACTGAGCAACCCAAACGCATTGCTCAGGAACCCGCTCACGAGGACATTGCCCGCATTGTCCGAGAAACGATCAGTGCTCTAAATGGCAAGAAAGATCTCGACGAGTCGGCCAAGAAACAGCGCGATGAGATCGTGCTCGCCCTCAGGGCAAGCAAAGGACGCGTGGGTGGAGCTGACGGAGCTGCGGTCCGGTTGGGCATCAATCGCACAACCCTGCTGGCACGAATAAAGAAATTTGGAATAGATCCCAGACAGTTCGCCTGAATTCGCCCTCTCTCCGCGCCTCCAACCAACCTCCCTCGAAGTGATTCTCACTAAGTTCCAATCGACGCAATCCCTCACGCTACACCTGTCAATCGTGCGTTGACAGTGTTGACTGTCAACGGCCGCGTTCCTCTCGCGCATTGAAAAATCATTACTTGCACACGAGGAGGTTTGGAACCTCTGTTGCCTTTTATCAGTGCGAGCAAACGCCATGTTGAAGATCTCCACCATGGAAATACGCAACCAGAGACGCCTGGTCTTGGAAGGCAAGCTGATCTGGCCTTGGACGACAGAACTCAGGCGCGCATGCGAACACGCATGGAAGAACCTGGATGGCCGCGAGCTCATCATCGATTTGAAGAACCTGACAGTCATAAGTCAACAGGGGGAATACCTGCTAGCCGCGCTGATGAACGAAGGGATTAAGGTCCGCTCTTCAGGCGTGTTTGCGAAACAGGTGGTGCGGCAACTTGTTCGTCATGCTCGTGAACAGTTTCCGGAGCCGACGCCTGGAGGTCAGTCATGACATTTTTCAGTTTGGTGCTATTCCTACATGTTTCTTCAGCACTACTCATGTTCGCTTCGCTCGTACTCGAAGCGATTGCGCTCAACCGCATGCGCCAGGCATTCACCGCGGAAGAAGCGCGCCGCTGGTTCGATATTGCCCCCTGGCGCGCGACAGTCGTCATCGTCTCTGCTGTAGTTCTCTTCCTCACGGGCGGATACATGGCGTCGCAACTGTCCGCGTGGATGTTCGGCTGGCCTAGAGTGGCTGCCATGAGTTTGGGCTTGGTGGGTGGACTCGGAAGACTCACGGGCAAGCGCTTGCGTGCGATCCAGCGAACTCCTGATTCCGGTGATCCGAGTAAGGAGGGACTTCTGATTCGGCTGCGGGACCCACTGTTGAAAATCTCCATCAGTTTGCGAATTACGGTGGTGCTTGGCATCACGTTTCTGATGGTCACAAACCCAGATCTCCTGGTATCGGCAGTGGTCATGGCGATATTCGCAGGTCTGGGCCTTGGTTGGGGCCTCCTGAGCAGCCGGACAAGCACAGCCTCCGCGGTGCCTGTGGGCGAGATGCTCCGATGAAAGACCTCTGGCTGTGGACTGCTCTCATTATCGTAGTAGTTCTTTGCGAGGCAATTTTCCTTGAATGGTTCTTTCGCAAGAATCGGGGCCGGCGTCACGATTGGACAACCCTGTTGCCTGATAACCCGCTCGCCAGTCGTCAACAAATCTACGAAGTCGAGTTATCAAAAGCCGCCAAGAATGAGATTCACGAGACAACAGAGGCGGTTGAGCCTACGAACGAGTTGTGGGCAAACGCCGACTACTTCTGGATCGTTTTGTGCAAAAACGAGCGCTTCCACCATGAGTCAAATCACAACTACGCACACCGGATACCCTTGGGGCAGACCGACGCGGTATCTCCCAAACCTGTAGGCCAGCGGTTTAAGGCCCGCTGTAATTCATGCGGAAAGGAATACGTTTATGCCGCATCGGATGTTTTGCGCTGGGAGATGGAAACTCCAGAGAACTTTGAGCCCCACCCGCTTTTTCGTGACTGAGCGCGGGCTGGCGTTCGTAAAGGGGAAGAAAGCTATGCAGATTTACAAATCAATTTGTTTTTTCTGTGAGACAACTGGAAAGATTGCGCTTCGATTGGCATGGCTCATTGTGATGCCGACCTTGCTGCTTGCTCAGACAATTATTCCGGCTGATCCAAAAGTCCCAGCGCCGAAAGGGCTGCGCTTTGAGGGAACCTGGAGTTGTGGGGGTACTTCGTCAGCAGCCAAACTCACTGTAAGACCGGCGCAACAACCGGGGCATGGTTCGACGGGGCTTGGCAAGAACTGGACAGAAATCATCCAAAGAGATGGCAGTGCCAGTGGCCATTATTTTGTGGCCTATGACCGCGATAAGCAGGAGTTCATGATGATAGACCCCGACGACCCCGCCTACGCCGCCTACGCAACGGATGGCTGGCACGACGACAGACTTACGCTTACCCCCATCGTTGGCGGAGCCCAATCTTCTCCCTGGTACCGGCTGATTTATGAGGTGCACGGCCCCGCGCAATTTACAATTTCCTGGGAATTATGGAATGACAAAGATTGGAATGTGCGATCTGTGTTCACCTGCAAGAAAGAAGTCAAAGCGCCCAGCAAGTAGCGAGCGTCGGTTTGCCGCAGCTAGCCGCTATGTCTGTATCCATCCAATTAATTGACGCCCGACGGCTGCCCTTCGACGATGCCCTTGCGGCGATGCTCGCCGGGGGTCACACCGAGAACACGTTTGAACGCTTTACTGAAAGCGGCGTCGGACTCGTACCCAACACTCCTGGCAATTTCGAAAAGTTTCTTGTCCCCATGCTCCAGCAGCTGGACGGCCTTCTGCATCCGCCATTCCGTGACGTACTCGAGCGGCGCCTGCCCGAGCAGTTCCTTAAACCGGCCCGCAAACGAGGAACGCGACATTCCCGCTGCCGTAGCCAGAGATTCGACGGTCCAAGGATGGTTCACATTGTCATGAATTGCTTTCAATGCCGTACCAATTTGCGGATCGAAAATTGCGCGGAGCCATCCATGAGTGTGGCAATCAGCACCTGACGCAATATGAGCGCGAATCGCTTGAATGAACAAAACCTCCGCCAGGCGATTAGCCACCACTTCCGAACCCGGAGCCTGCTCTGCCATCTCCGACGCAAGCAATTGCAGGGTGTTGTGCAGCGCCAAGCTGCGCGCCTGTTCGGCTTTGATCAGAATCACCTTGGGCAGCAATTGGGTAACTGGCTTCAACGTTGGCTTTTCGAAGGAGAGCCAGCCGGAAATGATGGTGGTCGGCGAGCCCCCGCCGCCGTACTGGATCACGTTTCCGTCTCCGGGTGGACGTGCTTCACAAAAACTCTTTGCTTTGGTACGGGGATTGTCCCGCAGCGCATACGTGTTTTCTGGCGACAACAGGAAGAAATCTCCTCCGGTAAGCGGAATCGGATCGGTGATTCCGTCGACGGTCAGCCAACAATTACCCCGCGCGATCATGCCAAAGAAAGCCAACTCGGATGGGGAAATCGGCAAGGAATGCGCCTTGATATTTGCCTCGTCGCGAGCGTGCATCAGTCCCCAAGGTGCCGTCGCCTCCAGCCTCGCATGCACAACGGCCCGTAAATGCATGGTTCTAAATATGTCGGTTATCGGATCCACGGCAAACCTCCTTTGGACGATTAGACAATAAATCAGGACACCTGAGCAGTGCCAGTCCAAGGTTCTGGACATCTACTCCAATGCATTCGATGAATGCGGGCGCTCGAAAGGCGCACAGCAAAATCAGAAAAATCTCACATGGGGAGGAGATTATGGCGGCAGCTTCTACGGCTATTCCTTATTCAGCAGAAAGTTCCAGCGTGGCAAACCGCGCGGTGGTTCTTTTGGGGCGATTCCTTTTCGTAGCGATATTTCTAATGTCAGGTCCATTTCATTTTACGAAGCAACTCACCGGGTACGCCGCGTCGCAAGGCGTTCCGTTTGCGCCCGTCGCGGTGCCCATTTCCGGGCTCATCGCCATTGCGGGCGCTTTGAGCATTCTTTTTGGATATCGCGCAAAGGTCGGCGCGTGGCTGATCGTACTGTTTCTGGTTCCGGTGAGCTTCATGATGCACAAGTTCTGGGCGGTGAGCGATCCGATGATGGCGCAAGTGCAAATGATGATGTTCATGAAGAACCTTTCTATTGCGGGCGCCGCATTGTTGATTACCCAGTTCGGGGCCGGCCCGTTGAGCCTGGACGCCCGGCGCTCGCGTTGAATGTAGACATCTGTTTGAGGCGCGGATCCGCGTCTTCGAGGAGAGTCGTGCGATGAAGAGAACATCAACTAAGCTTCCCACTTTCTATCTGAGTCATGGAGGGGGGCCATGGCCTTACATGAACGGAGATCTCCGGCCACGTTTCGCCAAGCTCGAATCTTCACTGAAAACGCTGCCGCAGCAAGTCAGCGTGAAGCCGAAGGCCATTCTGGTGATTTCGGGTCACTGGGAGGAAAGAGACTTCGCTGTAATGGCAAGTCCTGCCCCTCCGATGGTTTACGATTTCGGTGGATTTCCAGAATACGTGTACCACGTTCGGTATCCCGCGACAGGCTCACCGGAACTCGCGCAAAGAATCGAGAGTTTGATCCAAGACACAGGGTTGCCCACACATCTGGACCCTGTTCGTGGATTTGACCACGGGACCTACTCGATTCTAGCGGTCACGCACCCGGAAGCAGATATTCCGGTCCTTCAGGTTTCAATCCGCTCGGATTACGATCCGGAATCTCACTTGGCCCTTGGTAGAGCTCTAGCTCCTCTTCGTGACGAGGGCGTACTCATCATTGGAAGTGGAAGCAGCTACCACAACCTGGGTGCGCTGATGTCGGAACGAATCGGCTTCTATCCCAATAAACCCCGTGAAGAATCTGCGCAATTTGACTCTTGGCTCCGCAAGACGCTCACGGACTTCTCATCGAGACAACGTTCTCAGCACCTGCTGAACTGGGAACGCGCCCCGTTCGCTCGTGCGGTTCATCCCCAAGAGGATCACCTAGTCCCACTTCATGTAGTCGTCGGAGCGGCAGAAGACGAGCCCGCGCACCTTATCTACGCGCAGGATGATTTTTTCGGAAAGATCACGATGTCGAGCTATCGCTTCGGGAATTAATCAACGAGGTCTTACGTAGTCGATTTAGCGGAACGAAAACATAAGAACAGGAAATCCAAGAACAGGAGAATTCAATTATGGCTACTTTGCTTTACATCACGGTCAGTCCCCGCGGAAATCACTCGATTTCGCGCCAACTTGGTAATGCGGCAGTCGAGGCCTGGAAAAAGAAAAATCCCACCGGGTGGGTCATTGAGCGGGATTTGTCGAAGACCGCTCTCACCTTTGTGGATCTCGATTGGATTGGCGGTGCCTTTGCACCGCCGGAATACCACACGGAAAACCATAAGAAAGCCCTCGCGATCTCGGACGAGTTGGTTTCGGAGCTTATCGAAGCCGATGAGATTATTCTCGCGACGCCGATGTTCAACTTCGCGATTCCTGCCTCGCTCAAGGCCTGGATTGACCACGTTGTCCGCGCAGGGAAGACCTTCCGCTATAACGCCGAGGGCAGGCCCGAGGGATTGCTTGCGGGTAAAAACAAAAAGGTGCTCGCCATCATCGCCAGCGGCGGAGCCTACTCCGAGCGTTCTGGAATGACCGCGTTGGACCACGAGTCGCCCTACCTTCGCTTCATCCTTGGTTTCATGGGTATCACCGACGTTCGTTTTGTCCAAGCGGGCGGCACCGGCGAGGTTCTGCAAGGACGGAAATCCGCGGACGAGTTCCTTGTGCCACATCTGAAAGAGGTCGCCGCCGCCATCTGATAGGGACAAGCCCAAATCAGACTGCTCGCACAAAGGAGAGATTGTTATGCCCATTGAATTCTCGAAAGTCATTGCCGGAAAATCTCGCGGGAATGGAGGCACCTTTTCTGTTCAGAGCATCGATCTGGCACAGTTGGGTGAACGGGCTTCCCCTGTCGAAGTCCTTGACCAGTTCCGTGTCCGGAGCCGGCCGTTTCCTCCGCACCCGCATGCGGGTTTCTCTGCAGTCACCTACGTACTAGAGGACTCCCAAGGAAAGCTACGCAGTCGCGATTCCCTCGGCAATGACGTTGTAGTTGGACCGGGAGGGATCGTTTGGACCCAAGCGGGGAGCGGTGTCATTCACGAAGAGGTCCCGGCAGAAATGGATCGCGAACTCCACGCCGTTCAAATTTTCGTCAACTTAAGCTCAAAGAACAAACTCACAAAGCCCCAGATGCTTCGGCTCACGCAGAGCGAAGTCCCAGAATGGCAGAGCAAGACCGGCGATCGCGTGCGTGTCGTCGTTGGATCATTTGGAGGTCTTGTTTCGCCGCTCGTTCCGGTCGAGCCCTTCGATCTGCTCGATGTCCAGTTGAGGCGCGAAATCTCCATTGATCTGCAGGATGGTCACAACGCTATCGTTTATGTCCTGAAGGGGGCGACCACCGTTCAAGCTAATGGCCGCACACAAGACCTGATAAGGGATCACGCACTTGCCCTGCACGGAGCTGGACAGGTGAAGTTTCAGGCCACTGAGCCAGCCCACTTTCTCGTCCTTTCAGGAGCCGAGATTCGCGAGCCGGTCCTCGCACAGGGACCTTTTATTATGAATAAGCCTTCGCAGGTCGAAGCTGCCCTCGCACGCTACCAGGCTGGCCAAATGGGCCACTTGGCCCCGGTCGCAGAGAGTTGAGCGCCACCTGACGAATAGAGCGAAAAATCCGAAGTGAAGCAGACTGTTAGTCGAATCCGACAATCGCCAATTTGGACCGAAGGTGACTGCAACGGTTTCAAACACCGTTGTATCTGGCATTCTCTCGATTTGTGTAACTGCCCACGAGTCCCGCAACTACGCTCCTTGTAAGAGCGGATTAACCTGCATTACACCGTGATGTCATGCTCTCGTTCGTAGTTGCAATCCCAAACGCGCCGCTAGGTCATTTTTCTGATTGTCCACCGTGGCTGCCGATAATCAGTATGTGGTCTTAGGCCACAGATGGGAGGCTGCCATGAAAGCATATTCCCGTTACCAAAAGGGCTATCTATACGAGGAGCATGGCGCGTGGTATGTCCGATATCGCCAACGAGTCCTTCAAGAGGACGGCTCCAGCGAGCTTAAACACATCTCCAAGCATCTAGGGCGTTCCAATGACTTCTCCAACATTTTTGCGGTAGAGCGATGCCGGGAATCATTCATGCAATCCGTCAATCAAGATCGGCTCAGCACGAATTCGAGAATAACCTTAACCGCCTTCGTCGAAGGGCTCTACCTACCTTGGGCCAAAGAAGAGCGTCGAGCCAGCACAAGCACAGGGCATCGTCAAATCTGGATCAATCACCTCCGCGATCGCGTCGGAGAACTTCGCTTGCGTGAATTCCGCACCGTGGACGCGAGTCGAATGTTGCGAGCGGTCGCCAAGGAGAAGGATCTAACGAAGGCAACTTTGCAACACATCAAGTCAGTGCTGAGCACCATCTTCACCTGCGCCAAAAATGAGGGAGCCTTCGATGGGGCAAACCCCGTCGACGGCGTTTTGATTCCCTGGAATGCGCGAGAACCGGGAGAGACGCACGCCTACGATCTCGGCCAAGTGCTCCAAATTCTCGATCTCCTCCCGCTTCTCGCAAAAAGTCTTGTCGCGACTGCGGCCTTCGCGGGGCTACGGCGAGGCGAGCTCCGCGGCCTTGAGTGGACCGATTACATGGGCACTGAATTAAAAATCAACCGTTCGATATGGAGATCGGTGATCAGCCTTCCGAAGACACGTGCCAGCCGCGATTCCGTGCCGATAATTCCTGCCTTGGGGGAAATCCTCGACGCATACCGAAGATCTGCGGGTAACCCAGAATGTGGTTCCGTTTTTCGCTCCGATGATGGGCTTCCTATTAACCTCGACAACGTCGTGCGTCGGATGATTCGGCCGGCTTTAGGGGCCATCGATCTACCGTGGCACGGGTGGCACGCGTTCCGTCGAGGCCTCGCCTCGAATCTATACGCCATGGGTGCTTCCGACAAGGTGGTACAACGCATCTTGCGCCACTCGAGACCTCACGTTACCAAGGAACGCTATATAAAGGTGTTTGATCGCACTGTACTCGAAGCGGCGGAGAAGATGCAGACAGGGATCGAAGAACTAAGACAAGCAAAAGAATCCTGCCGGCAGCTAGAATTAAGCTTTGGCGACGGAGTTGAACGACCACGAACTGCACCAGACGAACATCCAGCGTTCACGCGCCTCGCGGCTTCATCGCTCTCCGGCCAGCAGTTGGCCAGCACTTTATCTTGAATACCACGGAAAGCTAATTGAAATTATGCTGGCGTGCTTAGAGCAAGTCTCGACGCTAGATGCAGTTACAAGAATCTGGCGGAGAGGGGGGGATTCGAACCCCCGGTAGAGGTTTTGGCCCCTACAACGGTTTAGCAAACCGCCGCCTTCAGCCTCTCGGCCACCTCTCCGGCGTGTGCTTTCAACAGCTTACCACAACTGCCCTACTAAATTTGGTGCACTCTTGGTG
>Ga0335082_10004587_pt1 | contig 15078 bp, 31 predicted proteins | sample Lox_Sample_41_FD_206718 | JGI IMG/M metagenome (GOLD analysis project Ga0335082, IMG submission 206718) | Soil microbial communities from Loxahatchee National Wildlife Refuge, Florida, United States - Lox_Sample_4.1 | ecosystem: Environmental > Terrestrial > Soil > Wetlands | place: USA...
TGCCCCACCCCCCGGCAGAACTTGCCCCCGGAACCGTAATAGAACCATCACTAAAGATCTCTCCTACGGAGAGATCTTCTTCCCCGAAATCCAGCGACGTCGCTCTTTTTGCCACCGGGGACGACGTGGCCGCCCCGCAGCCGAAAGCCAGGCGCGGTCGTCCAGCCGGCCAGAAGGCCACCAATCCGATGTTCGCCGAGTGGTACGCCACGTACCCCATCCACAAGGCCCCAGGGGACGCTGAGCGGGCGTATGCGAAAGCGGTCCGCGAGGGCGCAGACCCGCTTGTCCTCCTCGCTGCCGCCAGGCGTTATTGCGACGACCCGCAAGTTCTCGACGGCTACGGCAAGCACCCCGCCACGTGGCTCAACAAGAAGTGCTGGCTCGACGAGCCAACACCCACGCGCGGAAGCAACGGGTACAGGCCGACCGGGGACCGCCGCCAGCAGGCGACCGACGACCTGTTCGACGGCGCTATGCGACGCGCCCGCGAACGAGAAGGCAGGACATGAAAGACACCGAGACCGTGCTGCTCACGCGCTACGTCAAGGCATGCTGCCCCCAGCAGCACTTCGACAGCTACACGCCCGACGCCTGGCACAAACTCCTAGGCGACCTGCTGTTCGCCGACTGCGAGGCGGCTGTCACCGAACTGGCGAAATCCCAGCCGTTCATCGCCCCGTGCGACATCCGCGCCGAAGTCAAGCGGGTCCGCGAGGCCCGCATCCTCACAGCGGAAATCCCCGCCCCGCCGCCAGAGCTGACGAACGACCTCGCCGCCTACTCCGCCGCGCTGTACGCCGCCCGTGTCGCCGCCGCTGACGGGCGCGACCCTGAGGCTGCCGTCCAGCTCGCCGCTGACCGCACCCGACGCGAAATCGAGGCCCCCCGTGACTGACACCGAGATCCCCGACCCACCCGCCCTGCCACCTGACATTCTCGCCGCCGAGAAGGCCGTCGTTGGCACGATGCTCAGCTCGCGGACAGCCGCCGAGAACGTTCTCGCGGTGCTGGACGAGATGTGCTTCCGTGACAACTCGTGCCGCACCGTCTTCGTGGCGGTCCGGCATGTCACTGAGGCCAGCGAGCATCTTGACCCGGCGTCGGTGCTGACTCGCCTTGTCGCTACCGAGCAGGGCGTGTGGCGCACCGGGACTGCCGGGGTGATCCTCGCGGGCCTGATGGAACACGCGACCCCCGCCTACATGGCGCACGCCCGCACAGTGCAGTCAGCGGCGCGGGGCCGCGCCCTGACCGCCGCCGGGTACAAGATCATCGACATGGCATCCCGGCCGGGATTCGACCCCGACGAGGGCGCCGACATGATCCGCCGACTCATCGACGAAGCCGCCGGGACTGGCGACCGGACGGGTGCGCTCCGCACTCAGGCGGAGATCTTTGAGGCCGTCGTCGGGGATCTCGAGCGGGGTGTCGAGCCGGGCCTGCGCACCGGGTACAGCGACCTGGACGAGGCGACCGGGGGGCTGCGGCCCGGCACCCTCACCGTCGTCGGCGCCCGCCCCGGCGTAGGCAAGTCGGTGCTCGCGGGGTGCATTGCTGACCACGTGGGTACCCGGCTGGGCCTGCCAGTCCTGTTCGCCAGCCTGGAGATGACCGCCGCCGAGCTGATGCACCGCCGCATGGCCGCCCGCGCCCGCGTCTCCCTGGACGCGCTGACCAAAGGCAGGCTCACAGAGCGGGACTGGGATCGCATCGCCGCCGCCCGCGAATACCTCACCGAGTCAGCCATTGCAGTCGATGACGAACCGGATGTTTCCCTTGCGCATATCGCTGCCCGGCTGCGCGGCATGGAACGCGACGGCAGCCCGGCCCGCCTGGTCGTCATTGACTACCTCGGGCTGCTGAAAGAACCGAAAGCGGAAAACCGGCAGGTGGCCGTCGCCCAGTTGGCCCGCGAGTGCAAGAACCTCGCCCGCCGGTACAAGGTCCCCGTGCTGCTGCTGGTCCAGGTCAAGCGGGAGGCGGAGCACCGGCAGGGCAAGGTCCCGCTCATGTCGGACCTGCGCGAGTCCGGCGAGATCGAGGCCGCTGCCGACATCGTGCTGCTGCTGCACCGGGAGGACGCCTACGAGATGGAATCCCCCAGGGCGGGCGAGACGGACATCATCGTGGCGAAGAACAGGCAGGGGCCGCGATGCACGATCACCGTCGCGTTCCAGGGCCATTACGGGCGGATGGTCGGCATGACCAGGGACGACGTGGATCTTTCGGAGAGCGACTGGTCCCCTTCTACTGTGATCGGCGGTGCGGCATGAACGACCTGACTCTTATCTGCGAGAGGTGCGGCTTCCCGATCGCGCACGGTACGGGGAGCATCTACGCGACCTACCAGGACCTCGGCGCCGCCCGTGCTGACGGCACCCCCGTCCACTGGTACACCCGGCATGACAAATGCAGCGAGCACCTTGAGGAAAGCTCATACGAACTCGGTGCCGACCAGCTCGCGTCGCAGTCCGATCTCGCCCGCTGGACCGCTCACCTGAGGGTCAAGAGGTGGTTGGCTCTGACCGACTGGGACGACCTCCTGCGCGAAGTCGCGGGGGAGATCCCAGCGCGGCGTGTTCTCCTCGTCGCCAGGAAAGCCGCATGACCGCCGCCGATCTCGGGACCGCCTGCGAAAACCACTTCCCCGGCGACTACCCGGCTGTTCTCCCGTGGCTTGTCCAGGTAGCTGGGGATGGGAGCCGGACGGCGTTCTACTGGTGCCCTGAACCTGGGTGCGGGAACAGGTGGTCGTGTGACTGGGATGCGGGGGCTGTTGGGTGGCCCGTGTCCAGAAGCGAGGCGGCAGTGCGAGGCGGCTCGGAAGCTGGCCGGGGAGCAGTCGGGATTGACTTGGATGGGGATTCCCTGGGTGCGGCCGTGAGGAACCGGTTTGGCCAGGGCGACTTGCTCGCGGAGGCGTCGTGAGCGCGTACACGGGCCCCGTCCGCGAGTATCTCGCTTATTGCAAGTGGGCCGGGGCATGGGATGATCCCGCACGGCGGGGATGCAACCCGGGCGAGGGAGATCCGGGCGGCGTTCCGCGAACTGACCGAGACATCAGGGAGGACACGATGAGCACCACCGATCAGGCGCATTACGTCCATAAAGAACGCGACGGGCTCGTGCTGTGGGATCTGTCGGGTGGTTTCTGCCTGAGGTGTCACGCCGAGGGCCGCTTCGATGTCACTATGGCGAACCCCGGACCGTTCAGGGTGCTGCCGTCCGACTACTGGAAGGACCGCGCTGAGGTGGCTGAGGCGAGGCTGGCTGAGGTTCGCGACGCCTGCCGTAGCATCCCGTCCCCGATCGCGAACCGCATCCTGGCCATCATCGACGGCGAGGAGGAGGAGGAGGAGGAGGCCAAGTGACGCGCATCGTATTCATCGACACAGAGACGACGAGCCTGCGGCCCGACCGCCGCGCGTGGGAGGTCGGGCTGATCGTCCGCGAGACGGGCTGGGACGACCGCGAGCACCAGTGGTTCATCCGCAGCGAGGACCTAGACCTCGGCAACGCGGACGTGATATCGCTGAACATCGGCCGGTTTTATGAGCGACACCCGTCTTTCCGCGGCATGGTGAACCGGCTGGCTAGCGAAGCGGAAGTGATGGCCGCCGTCGAGAAGCTAACCCGCGGCGCGCATCTCGTCGGCGCGGTCCCGAACTTCGACGCTGAGGTTCTCGGCGCGCGGATGCGGGCGCATGGCATCTGTCCGTCCTGGCATTATCACCTCATCGACGTGGAGGCCCTGGCGGTCGGTTACCTGCGCGCCTTGGACGCCGCCCCCGATGGCAACGATCCCGACATCCCGCTTCCGTGGAAGTCCGATGACTTGTCGGCCGCGCTGGGCATCGAGGTCAGCGACGAGGACCGGCATACCGCCCTCGGTGATGCCAAGTGGGCGCGGGCGATCTACGACAAGGCGGCTGGTCATGTCCGGTGACATGGTGACCGTTCCCGCTGACGCCCTGCACGCCGTCCTGGGGGTGTTCGCCCGTATCTCCCACCTGGCGGAGTCGCCTGCTGTGCGGGAACTCAGGGACGCCCTGGAGGGCCTGAGCGGGGCGCAGCCTGCCCCGGAGGAGCCGCACCCATGACCGTTGATCCTCTGGCGGGGCTGGGTGAGCCGTGCGGTACGTGCGAGGGCATGTTCGAGGTTGCGTGGTGCCCGGCGTGGGGTGCGTGGCTGTGCACCGGGTGCCGTGACCGCCGGGCTGAGCGTGAGATGCGGGTCACTCTTGAGGAGAAGCAGGCGATGCAGGCGGTGGCTGACCTTCCCGGGGTGGCGTGATGGACCGTCCTCACGGCGCGACCCGCTACCGGCGCGGCCCCGACGAGAACGGCAACCCGGGGAAAGGGTGCCGCTGCGCCACCTGCCGGGATGTCGTCAACAGCAAGGACCGTCACCGCCGCCGGATGATCGCATACGGCAGGTGGAACGCGCGGCAGGACGCGACGGGGACACGCCGCCGCTTGCAGGCGCTGATGCGGTGCGGTTATTCGCTGCCGGCGCTGGCGGTGAGGCTCGGGTGCACCCGCCAGGAGTTGCGCGTGAAGCTGCATGACCGCGGCAGTGTCACGGGGAAAACCGCCCGCGCGGTGGCGGTCCTGTACGACGAGCTGTGGGATCAGCCGCCGCCGGAGAGGACGCACTTCGAGAAGATCTCGGTCAGCCGGACACGGGCCTACGCCCGGAAACACGGGTTCCCGCCGCCGCTGGCCTGGGATGACGACACGATTGACAACCCCGGTGCCGGGCCGGCTGACGGGTGGGAACGCGGCGAGGGACGCGAGTGGAGGACGCTGGCCGAGGAGGCACTCGACCTGCTCGGGTTCGGGCTGGGCCGGGCGGAGGCGGCGGAACGGCTCGGGGTGTCCAGGTCCACTTTGAGCACGACCCTGGCACGGGCACGGAAACAAGGGGGGGAGAATGGCGATGTCGCAGCATGACCGTTCGTGCCTGCCGTTGCTGCTGTCCGCGCGGATGCGCGTGTGGTGGCTCCTCTATCAGGCGCGCCGTAATCCGCGCCGCGTCATAGTGACGGTCATCGTTGTCGCGGTGGTCCTGGCGGGGCCTGTCGCGGCGGCTTTCAGCGGCCCCGCGCCGGGGTGCTCGTTCCGGCCTGCGGCGACACCGGGACGAGCCCACTGGGTGTGCGTCCGGGAAGGGCGGGCGTCGTGACCGAGATCAGGGAGTCCGCTGACGAGTTCATCTCCATCGGCCGCGTGGACTGGCTTGTCGCGGGTTGCGGGCGCAGGCTCCACGCAGTCAGAGACGAAGACTGGACCGGGGAACACCGGGACCACATGGAGGAGCACTGGGGTGTCGGCTGCCCGGTAAGGCTTGCCTGCGGCCGGACAGCGGCCTCCGTGTGGATACCGGGGATGTTCACCAGGATGGGCGCGGAACGATGCCAGGGATGCTGCCGGGCGCTCGGGTATCCGGCCGGCGTCGGGAGTCCGAAGAACGACCAGGCTTGCAGGGCGATACTCGGGTTGCCTGCGAGCGGTGACGGGGCGAACGTGGAACGGGTGATGTCGGCGGCGGAACACCCGGACGGGCTGGAGGAGCGGTGATCAGGTATCCGCCGTGGGACCCCAAGGCCGGGCTGATCATGTGTATCGGCTGCCCGTACTGCCGCGATGATGACCCCGACGTGGCTTGCGACTGCCCGTGCCACGAGGAAGAACGCAGCGACGAGGAGGACGAGTGATGGCTGGAGACTACGCCCGCTGGCTTGCAGCAGAGACAGCCGAACCGACGCTTGAGCGCATCCTGGCCATCATCCACAACGTGGACCTCTGGCTAGACGCCGAGGTTACCGAGACCTATGTCGGTCAGCCGCTCGCGCAAGACTGGGCGCGGGTGGCGAAGTGCTCCGAGGAGGTCGGCGAGGCGATCGAGGCACTGATCGCATACACGGGCCAGAACCCGCGAAAGGGCGTCTGCGGCAGCCGGGACGACATGCTCGGCGAGTTGGCCGACGTCGCCGCCACGGCCATGTTCGGCATCCAGCATTTCACCAAGGATGAGCAGCAGACCGGGGCCGTGATCATGGCGGCGCTGGAGAAGGCGGCGAAGAGGGCCGCGGGGGCGGGCTATGGCGATGACCTCTGCCAGGACCGGGCCCGCCAGTGACCCCCACCCCGGAACGCGCCCTCTCCGCCGTCGACCTCCTGCGCCAGGCTCTCCACCTCCGCATGAACGGGGAGCGCGCTCCCGGCGGGAACGAGACGTGGCGAGACTGGGACCTGAAGGCCGAGGCGTACCTGCGCGGCTTCGACGAAGGCTCGCAACTCCAGGCTGACGCCGACCTCGCCCACCAGGCGTACGACCCGGTGGTAGCTGTACCGCCTGCACGTAACCCGCAGGGCATGAGGTACCCGCGGCCATGACCGCTGACACCGGCTACGCCTACATCGTGACCCCGACCAGGCCGGACGGCTCCCCGCTGACAGGCGCGACCGTGGAGTTCAGCGACGAACTGGACGACTACGTGGACGCACTGCTCCGCAGCGATCCGCTGTTCGCCCGCGCCTACTACCGGCGACGCGCCGCCGAACCTCTACCCTTGCGTATCGACGGCGAGGAGTACAGGCGCAGGCAGCTCGCGAGGAGGAGAAAGCGGTGAGCGGCGCCATCTACCACTGCAGAGGGCCGGTGCAGCGATGACCGCCGCCGGCCAGGCATCCTCCGTCTTGGCCGAGATCGGGGCGCTCATCACCCGCCGGGACCAGCTGCTAGCCCGCATGAACGCCGCATCATGGGACGACAGCGGCTACCGTGAGGCAGAGGAGCGGTTCACTGAGGTACAGGACAAGCTAGCCGCCCGCGCACCCGCCCTCGTTAAAGCTGTGGAAGCCGCGCTGGAGGTGGCCACCCTGATTGAGCGTTACGGCGCGGTACTCCCCGGCAGGGGGGCACCTGTCCAGCACGCGTCCGAAGCGCTCCGCCAGGCCATCACCACTGCCCTGACCGGGAAGGCGGCCGGCGATGACTAAGGGGCGGAGAGGGAAAGACCAGGAAGCCCGCCTCCATGACGCCGTAATGTCCGCCGCCGCCCGCGACCAGACCTCTGATGAGACAGGCACGAGGCGGGATAGTTTCCGTGCCATCTTGGCTATCGCACGAGTGGGGTGGCGTCTCCGCCGGGCAGAGAAAACGAGGGAAGATGAGAACCATGACTGAGCCTGACCTGACCGCTGAACTGGACGCCGCCGAGGCGATCGTGATGGGCCGCGTCGAACTCATCACGACCGAGTGGGGTGTGCGTCACGACGGTTGCCTGGACGACGTTCACGATTACGGCTGGGACGAAAAAGCCGCTCGCCAGTCCGTCGTCGACCATGCGAGGCTGAACGGCAGGCTCCTCCGTCGCACGGTCACCTATAGCCCGTGGGAAGAGGTATCGCCTTTACCGCCTCAGACTCTAGCGCCCGGTAGATAGTCGGCCGGCTCACGCCAAGCTCGGCGGCGATAGCGGCGACGGTGTAGCGGCGCTTGCCGTCGGCGCCCTTCTCGTCATACATCTGCCGGGCGAGTTCCACCTGCCGGGGTCGCAACTTAGGTTTCTGGCCGCCTGTGCGCCCGCGAGCCCGCGCCGCCTCAAGGCCGTCCCGCGTCCGCTCGGACATGAGGGCATGCTCGAACTCGGCGATGGCACCGAGGATCTGGAAGAACATGCGCCCTATTGCGGTGGACGTGTCGATGCCCTGGTCGAGCACCACAAGGTCTACCTTGCGGCGCTGGAGGTCGGCGGCTAGGTCGATCAGGTTTGCCAGGGACCGGCCGAGCCGGTCGAGTTTCGTGATGACGAGTTGGTCCCCTTCACGCAGGACCATGAGCGCCTTGTCCAGTTCGGGGCGGCGGGCGAGTTTCCCGGAGGCCTTGTCGATGTGAATGTGCTCTGGGTCGCATCCGGCGGTGGCGAGCGCGTCGCGCTGCGCTTCGGGATGCTGGTCGCGCGTTGAGACTCGCGCGTATCCGATCTTCATGTAACAGATACTACCTTACGTGTGACATAGGCGCGGACACGCAACTCTGATACACAAAAGCCCCCGAACGCCCCGTCACGCCTCACTGCGTCCAGATTCGATCGTTTCCGGACAGGGGGGTCGGAAGGTCGCGCCGGGGGAGCGGGGGAGACCTTCTACGGCACTCGCATAACGATTCAGGTCACCTTGCACAACTTTCCGCCGGGTTGCGCGTCTTCTCATACGGGAGCGCATGTCGCGGGGGGAACAACAGTAGCGATGAAGAGGACCGCCCCCTATGCCCATCCTGGCCACTGCCGGCCGCGTGCTGTGGTTCGCCTGCGGTATCACCGGGGCCGTGACCCTGACCCTGGTCGCTGTCCTGGCGGTGTGGGTGGCCCGCGCCGCCCGGAGGGAACCCCGGCCGCTTCCCCGCCGGGACTCGTTTTACGTGCTGACCGAAGCCGAGCTCGACGCGGGGATACGCGCGCTGCTGGATGATGCCCGCCGCTCACCGGAGGCCGGCGCGTGATCACAGAAGGATGGCAGCGGTGAGCATGCCGCAGGTACCTGAGAAGGCAGTCCCGGTCCTGTACCTCGACCTGGACGGCACCGTCCGCCAGGGGAAGGACGACCCGCTCGGCCGGTTCGTGAACGGCCCCGAGGACGTCGTGGTGTTTCCTGAGGCGGTCGAGATGATGCGCCGCTGGAAGGCCGGGGGCGGCCGGATCATCGCGGTCAGCAACCAGGGTGGCGTGGCGCTCGGCATCGTCTCCTACGCGAAGGTCGCGGCGGCGATGCGGAAGACCTACGTGGATACGGAGCGCCTGTTCGACAAGATCGCGTTCTGCGTCCACCACCCGAAGGCCGAGCACCCGGAGATGGCCCGCTGCTGGTGCCGTAAGCCGTCGCCCGGCCTGATCATCGAATCGGCGCTTGAGGTCAGCCGTCAGCACGGCGAGTTCTACCCGCCGTACATGGGCCTGATGGTCGGCGACCGCCCCGAGGATGAGGAGTGCGCGCGGCTGGCCGGGCTGGATTTCCAGTGGGCCGCCGACTGGAGAGCGCAGGCGTCTCTACCTACAGACTCCCGCCCGGCATGAGCCCGGGGCGGGTCGCAGGGCCAGCCCCCACGCAGGGTGGCGGCTGGAGTCCAATAGGAAGGAGTCCCCTAGTGGGATTCAGGACCAAGATCATCGCCGGGGCAGCATCCGTGATGCTGCTCAGCGGCGTGAGCGTCGCAGGGGCGCTCACCTCGCACGCGGCAACGCCGTCGTGCGGCTTCTCATGCGTCGACGTGTTCAACAGGGCGTTCGGCACGCACCGCAGCCCGAACTTCACCCTCGACGTGTTCCGCCAGGCCGCGAAGATCGGGCAGCCGATCATCCTGTTCCGGACCAGCAACACCGACCCCGCGGAAGACTTCACCGTCGGGTTCCAGGGGCAGGTGTCGGACTTCTACCAGGCCGGCCTCGTGTCGTCCTCGGTCAACCTGCACTACGGGTGCGGGGCGAACTTCTACACCGGGGTGTGCACGAACGGCTTCCAGGACGACTACGCATTCGAGGTCGAATACTCGCCTAACGGCGTGAACACCGGGCTGTGCGTCGGCGTCGCGTCCACCGCGTACCAGGGCGAGGGCGTGTCCCTGCAGCATTGCGGCGTTTCGGCGCGCACGGTGTGGATCATCGACACGGCCGACGCGACCGGCTTCAACAACAACTACTCCCCGGCGATCAACGGGTCGGACACGAACTTCTCGCACCCGTTCGTGCTGACCTACCCGTCGAACGGGTACCCGACGGACTCGTCCCGCCCGCAGGTTCTGGTGGACGAGCTGACCGGGTTCTCGGGCGGGTTCGGCCCGGGGCCGGGGACAGTGAACGATTTCCAGGAGTGGGGCGCCGACTTCGGCGTCCTCAAGTAGCAGCCTGACACGCTCCGCCCGCTGATCACTGGGACAGCGGGCCGGGACAACAAGAAAGCCTCCCCCCTTCCGACCAACAGGGGCCGGAAGGGGGGAGGCTTAACCTAATGTCCTAGTAGCGCGTCATGCGGCATACTCTCGCAGCAAGACACCCCCGTCCCGGCAGGCGGGACGGGGGTGAGTGATCAAACAAAAAGGAGTCTATCCGTGACAGCCACCCTCACGCCGTTCAAGCCATCTACGCAGGTGCTCCACAGCACGGAGACAAACGAACGTGCCCAGGTCTACCGCGACGCCATCCGCAAGGAACGGGCAGCGGAAACCAGCAGCATCATCGCCGCCTGGGAAGCCGGGCACGCGTTCCGGCAGTACGAGGACCCGGTGACGGTGATCTCGGCGCTGACCGGCATGAGCGAGACGTACATCAACAAGCGGATCCGCCTCGCGGGCGCCTACACCAAAGCGAAGCTCATCGGCGCGATCGAGCAGTCGGGCGCCGCTCATTTCACCGCGTTCTACTCGTGGGCTTTCAACGAGGGGACGCATGCGAGCAATCAGATGTTCAAGCACCGGAACGTCCACGTGCCGGACGTGCAGTGGAAGTATTTCGAGGCCCTGCAGATCGACGTAGGCAAGGCCGTGAAGGAACTCCTGACGGTCATCCCCCCTGCCGAACTGCACGCGATCTTGAAGAAGTACGTGCCTGGCGAGTAGCCGGGGTTTGAAACCCCGCAGTAGCGGGGACGCCCAGTAGCCCCGCTAGACGAGACTCAACCTCGCCTGGCCCGGCCACCTGGGGGGAGAGTGTATCCGGGCCAGGGAGGTTTCATAGTCGGGCGGTTAGGGACGAGCGCGCTGGGTCACTACAGCGCGATGCCGGGTTCCGGTGGGCAACCGGACCCGGCGTTGGGTTAGGCCATGCGACCCGTATATGCCCGTTTCCGGGCGTGCGAAAACCGCCCCGCCACCCAGAAGGGTGACGGGGCGGCGCGGCCTCTCGTTGAAAAGCGACCCTACCGGGTCACGGGCCGGCGGGCGGCGCGGGCGGCTGGTCCTCGGGGGTGCCCTCGTTGATGACGAGCGACGTGGCCGCCGAGGATACGACGGTGATCGTATCGGAGGCGGTCAGCGGCGGGGTCACCGAGTTGTCCGTGACCGTGACGGTGGCGGTGCCGTCGACGCCCGCGACGCACAGGCACGACTGGGTGTCGGCCGACGGGGTGATCGCGATGACCGAGGAGTTGTCCACGGACCAGGCGAGCTGGTCCGAGACCGGCTGGGACTTGGAGTCCACCTCAGCCACGCTGAGGGTTACCTGCTGGAGGTCATTGAGCTGCACAATCATTCCTTTCCGGATGGTTGGACTGCCCGGACCCTCCGGTGCAGCCTGGTCGAACGTGGTCGGGTCGACGGTGAGGAGCAGGAATGCCGGCCCTTCCAGCCACTGGTAATAAATCGTGGCGACGGTAGTGACGTCGGCGCCTTTCATCGCGGGCGGGGTGACGTCACCGTCCGGGAGAACGGTCTGCATAGCGAGCTGGAGCGCGAGGACACGGTTCTCGGCAGTCACAAGTTCCTTCCGGGATTGTCGGCGGCCGGCGGTACAATCAGCGCCTACATCCCGGTAGGCGGGGCGGGCGGCTTCGGCTGATTCGGGACGGCGTACACGCCCAGCGCCGCGGCGACGGCGACCGCCAAGGCGACCCACCTGTTGTCCCCGTAATACAGCGTCGCGTAGGCCAGCGCCTGCCCGATGACAGCAGCGATGGCCTTGGAGTACGGGCTGAGTTTCGACATGGCGAACCTCCTAGAGGCCTTCCGGGGTGAGGTTGGCGGCCGTCACCAGGCAGGCGGCGATGTCTTCCGCCTCGGCCCGGACGTTGAGCGGCGTCCAGATGTCGTTCGCGATGGACACGCACCGGGCGGCCTGCTCGAGCGCGGCATCCCTGGCCGGCTCGGAGTACGGGCCTGGCTTGAACACGCGGATCCTCCTAAAGGCCGTGCGAATTGAGCCACTGCAGGACCTGCTGCCAGCCTTGCTGCTGCGACGTGACCACCTTGCGGATCAGCGCCGCCAGTTCCTTCAACTGGTCAGCCGGAGCGGGAGGCGCAGGCGTAGGCGGGATCGGCAGTGTGTGCCCGGTAAGCGCCTGGTAGTCCGCGGCGAGCTGGGTCAGGTTGATCCCGGCGAGGAATTCTTTCTGGCCGAGATGCTCAGGCCAGATGCACACCCACGCTTCTTCTACCTGGTTCGCCCAGAACGCGTCGGTGAACGAGGTTTCCTGCGCCCAGGTGATGAACCGCTCATTGCCGCCTAGCGGCCCCGGGCCGGGCTGTCCGTATCCCCCGGTGATGATGGAATGGCCGCCGATGACCTGGCTTGCCGCGTTGCGGTCCCATGGCTGGCGGGCGTTGAACTCGTCCATGTTGGCCTGGGTTACGTTCACGCCGGTCCACACGTAGCCGAAGATCGCGAGGGCGGCTTTCACCTCGTCCGGGTTCGCGTGGTCGACCTGGGCGAACGCGACAGCTTTAACACCATCGGGACCGCCGGTCTTCGCGAGGTATTCCAGGACTGTCTGGATGTCCATCCCGTCATCCTGGGCGGGGAAGCCGGGGTTCTGCGTCTTGTACAGGGCGATGACCTGATCAAGTCCCGGGTAGTTGCTCTTAGCTGTCAGTGTCGAGGTGACCAGGCGGCGGACGTTCGCCCAGGTCACGGCCACACAGTCCCCGTACTGGTCGTTCCCGAGCATCTGCCAGCCGCCACCCAGCGCGGCTAGGTAATCCTCTGCGGCCGGGTGCGCAGGCACGACGCCGGTCAGCAGCGGGCCCAGCCGCAGCGCCGGGGCGCGCTTCGGGGAGCGTCGGCCGAACTTCAGGGCAGCAGGCATGGCGCCTCCGGGGAAATGTCGCTGGCCTCAGTTGAGGAGGTGCTGCCAGGTTTTGCCTCTGACAACATCGGATATGGTCATGCGCCCGACGCCGAACACTGCGGCGATGGAGGCCTGCGTTTCGCCGGCATCATAGCGACGCCGGATTTCGGCGACGGCGGTATCAGTGAGTCGGCTCTGGGTATTGCGTTCGCCGTGATTGCTGGTTCCGTCACGCAGCCTGTCGGCTTGATTCTCGACGGGAGTTCCCCATCGGAGGTTGCTAAGGCTGTTGTCCAGTCTTCCTGCCGGGCCGTGGAGTCCCATCATGCCGGGCGGGCGCGGGCCGACGAACGCTTCCAGCACGAGCAGGTGCACGCGACGGTCACGCACGACGCCATCGCGAGATAGGCCTACGTGCATTTCCCCGCGCAGGTTCAGGCGCTGCTTGAGTACCTGTCCGCCCGCCCATCCTCGCTGCGTGAATCGCCGCAAGCTCCGGACTCTGCCCTTGTTGGAGACTTCGTAGAGATGCTCATAGCCGGGGACGGCGACAGGGAGCCAGAGCTCACCTGAGTCAGACTGACGATCGGGCGCGGGCGTAATCTGTTCCATGTCGGACCTCATGCTCTAGCGGGCAGGTCTGGCATCTGCTCCAGCGGTGTGCAACCACCGCTGGAGCGCCAAATTCGTACGCCTATTCTAGCAGGTCAGACCATATCGCAGTACGGTGGCCGGTTACGGGCGCGGATCGCCAGGTTGCTGGTGCTGGCAGTCGCACCAGCGACTACCGTGCCGGTCGATGTCGGGCAGCGTCGCGTCCATCTGCCGGGCCACCTCAGGACATTGAGCGTGGCGGCGTTCCCGGCACGGCTGGCAGATCATGGCGCAGCCTAGCTGTGCTGCCCGGTGACCAGCGCCGTCCAGGTCTGCTGCCCGACAACACCATCCTGGGTCAGGCCGGCCGACCGCTGGACCGCGAGCACGGAAATCCAGGTGGCCGGCCCGAACGCCCCGTCCACGGCGGTGACATGCCCCCGGGCGGTGCAGAGCGCCTGGACGGTGCGGACGTTGGTCCCGGTGTCCCCCTGCTTCACCAGGGGCAGGTCTGCGATCATGGCGGCGGTCCATCCGGTAGCGGGCGGCGTCGGGGCACCGAAGAAATCAGCGGCGAGAAGAGACTCGTCCAGGTCCCGGCCCAGGGCGTTCGACGTCCACTGGGTCCCGTCGGCGGTGACGGCGAGCTCGCGGCACGATGAAGGGCCGCAGCGGTGCGCGACGCCCGTGTAGTGCGCGGACCAGAGTCGGACGGCTGACCGCGGGATGCCAGCGGCGGTGAGCGCGGGGAGAACCTCGGTGTCCATGACGAACGCGGAGGCGTACAGGCACGGCCGGGCCGCGCCGCGGGCCTTCTGCCGAGTGAACCATCCGGGGGCCTGCCCGGGGGTGGCGTCGCCGGATTCAATGTCCAGCGCGTCCGCATTGTGCGAGGCGCTGACGGCGATGGACAGGACGTGGGCGCGCGGGAAAGCGGCCACCAGGTGCGGGTACGTCACCCAGTTGCCATTGACGTAGCCGGCGACTGCCTGAGCATCGGCGGGGATCTGCGAGACGTCGATCGCGTCAAACATCACCAAGGTCACGACCGGTCCTCCTCGGTCGCTCCCGCGCACCCTGCCGGGGGATGCTGCAGGCAGTGATAACGCTTGCAGGACGGGCACACCTCCAGGCCGCACCGGTCATCGGTCACGCCTTCCCCCGGGGGGTTTTAGGCGTGATCCGGGTACCCGTCCCCGCAGGCGGGGCAGGAGGGGCGGGGTCTTTCGGTGCTGTCTTCCGCATCCGCGTCGCCGCCGGCTCAGGAGCACCCGTGACCAGGGCAAAGCCCTGGATAGTGCTGTGGGCTGACTCCGCTGCCATCCTGGCGTCTTTTACCTCCGCCATCACCGCGGCGAGCCCGCCGGGGGTTTCCAGGCTGAGGGCGTCCATGTGCTCGGCGTGATGCCGGTCCCTCTGGGCTAGTTGCTCGAGGTGGTGGGCGATCATCCGGGCCCTCAGGCGCCACCACACCAGGGCCGCGCAGATAGCCGAGGCCAGGAGGTTGCTATAGACCGCCCCGGCGGGCCAGCCGAAATACAGCGTAAGTACGTGCACACGCCTCCAGTCAGGGGATGCTCGGCCCCGGAATCGGCGCGCTCGTCGCCGTCCGGTTCCTTCAGGCACGCCCGCAGCGCCGCGATCGTCGCGGACGCCTCATCCAGGGCCGCCGCCAGCGCACCCCCGGCCAGCGAGTCCCGC
>Ga0335082_10004588_pt1 | contig 15074 bp, 15 predicted proteins | sample Lox_Sample_41_FD_206718 | JGI IMG/M metagenome (GOLD analysis project Ga0335082, IMG submission 206718) | Soil microbial communities from Loxahatchee National Wildlife Refuge, Florida, United States - Lox_Sample_4.1 | ecosystem: Environmental > Terrestrial > Soil > Wetlands | place: USA...
CCGGAGGCGGCCCAATGAACTTGATCCCGCACGCCCCGCACACTTCGGCAAAGTTGGCGTTCTCGCTCAGCAGTCCGTATCCTGGATGAATCGCATCCACATTGGCGATCTCGGCTGCGCTAATCACCGCCGGAATGTTGAGGTAGCTCTCGGCCAGCCGCGGTGGCCCGATGCAGATCGCCTCATCGGCAAAGCGCACGTGCAGCGAGTTGCGGTCGGCCTCGCTGTAGATGGCCACCGCCTTGATGCCCAGCTCCTTGCACGCGCAAATCACCCGCAGCGCAATCTCACCGCGGTTCGCTATCAGGATCTTCTTGAACATGAATTGGTAGTTTCGACTTATTGATCGTCCGGAGCGCTGGGTGCTGCGACCTACATTGGGTCACCACCTGGATTAAGAGGTGGAAGCGCCGGCCTTCAGGCCAGCGGGAAGACCCCTGAATTCACTAAGGGCTTTAGAGGCTGCTGAAAAAGTCCGTTCGCCGACTGATTCGTATCAAGGCATGACTTTAGTCATGCCGCTAAGCCCTCTGTTTCTGACACTCCGCGCGGACTTTAGTCCGCGCGGAGCATTGCATCCAGCGTTTTTCATCAGCCTCTTTAGCCTTGGAAAAATGCGCTCGCAAAACGGTCCTACTTCTTCCGTATCCCAAACAGCGCCATCCCGTACTCCACCGGGCTGCCGTTGTTCACGAACCGCTTCACGATCTCACCCGAAGCGTCAGCCTCAATCTCGTTCATCAGCTTCATCGCCTCGATGATGCACAGCACCTGTCCCTCTTTCACCCAATCGCCAACTGCCACGAACGGCGGAGCCCCCGGCGAAGCCGCCTCATAAAACGTCCCTACGATAGGCGATTTCACGACGTGCAGGTTGGCCTCGTCCTCCGCCGCCGTCGCAGGCGCAACCGCCGCCGGATTCACAACCTCCGCCGCCACCGCCGTCGTCGTTGGCGGGCCAGGGATGGGGGCTGCCACCGGGGCTATCGGAACCGCCGGGGCCGCCAGTTGTACCACATGCGGCACATGCTCCGTTCCCCCACGCCTGATGTGCAGCTTCACATCGCCGCGTTCCATCTCAAACTCGGCAATGTCCTTCTCGACTAGTAGCTCTATGAGTTCCTTTATTTCTTTCTGATTCATCGCAATCCAATCATTCTCGGTTTTTCAGAGCCACCGCTTCACAGTTTGCGGAAAGATCAACTTTTGCACAGCATTGGTGTCGGGGCGACGCTTTACAGGCTGCTGGGAATCTCAATTTTCCGCGAAGGTTTGTGTCAAGCGACGGCTTCACTTGTGCCGCCAAGCTCTCTTTCTTATGGGCCGAGCGGGCTCCTGCCCACGAAGCCCTCTCTCGATAACTTCCGGCTCCGAGAACCGAAACTGCAACTACACTCCCGCCACTTCCACCAATTCCTTCTTCGCCGGCGTGAGCACGTCGCAGCCTTTGTCCGTGACCACCACCATGTCCTCAATCCGAATCCCGCCCTTGCCGGGCACATAAATCCCCGGCTCGATGGTCACGACCATGCCCGGCGCCAGCCGTTCCGTCTGCTTCTTCCCCAGCCTCGGTGGCTCGTGGATCTCCAGTCCCACGCCGTGCCCCGTCGAGTGCGTAAAGTACCTGTCCAGCTTCGCCTTGCGGAACACGCCCCGCACCGCTTCGTCCACTTCGCCCGCCGCAACACCCGGTCGGACGGCTTCGATTCCCACTAGCTGGGCCTGCAGAACCGCTTCGTACCAACCGCGTTCCACTCGCCCAACCCGGCCCACATGAACAGTCCGGGTCATATCAGAACAATAGCCCCGCAGTATAACACCCGAATCCACCACCACGAACCCACGCCGGGGAATCGCCTGTTCCGAAGCTCTCCCGTGCGGCAGCGCTCCCCGTTTTCCGGCCGCCACGATGGTCTCGAATGACATGCCATCGGCCCCCGCTCGTCGCGCTGCATACTCCAGTTTCCCAGCAACCTCCACCTCGGTCACCCCGGGACGAATCGCCTTCGCCGCCGCCCGGTACACCCTCGCCCCGAGCATCACCGCCTCGCGAATCAGCCTCAGTTCGTCGGCATCCTTGATCATGCGCTGCCGCATGACCAGCCCCGACGTCGGTTTCCACTCGATGCGCCGATGCACCAGCTCCTTCATCTGCGCTGCCGCCGCCACCGTCGTCAGGTTCGACTCGAATCCGATGGCAGCCGAACTCAGCTTGCCGATGACCTTCGCCGCCTCCGCCAGCAGCGCCCCGCGCGCAATCACAACTCGCGCACCTTTCACCTCTTCATGCGCCTGCTCGGTGTAGCGCCCGTCGGTGAAGAACACTCTCCGCCCCGCAAGAAACAACAGGAGACCGTTACTGCCCGTGTATCCGCACAGGTAGCGCAAGTTCGCCGGATGCGTAATCGCAAACCCGTCCAGATCTTCGTCAATCAGTGTCTGTTGGAATTTCTTCTGCCGCCCCGCGTTGTCCATCGGCAGCATTGTACGACTCGCCCTCCACGAGTATCGGATTATCGCGACCCCGGTATGAAGTCTCGCGGTGAAAGAATCCACCTGTGCGCGTTGACAAATCCCTTGCCACGTTTCCCGTCTGCGACTATGCTCGTCTCACTTGGCATTTTTTTGGTTCCGAATTCTTTCCCGGCCCGGTCTTAATCGGTTGAACTCACTGACCGTCGCGGGCGATGTGGTATGACAAGCTCAGACGACGTGCAGCTCTCGGTCACAGCGGCCGCGACAGAGGTTCCACCATTGGCGGCTACCAAGGACGTTGCTGCAGCGGCCCACTGCAACAACAGTTGCCTTCGCGATATGAGCACACCCGAAGGAACCCAGGTGTTAGCGTGAGGTGAGAACGTGAGAAAGTGTCAGGGCGAAACCACTGCAGAGAAGAAGATTGCCCCCTTCCAGCCTGCACTGGGCAAACCCGCGGAAAGGCTGGGATTCGCTTCCCCCTACAAACTCCTGGCTAGACTGGCGAGTGGGAGTCCGAATGTCGCCGCCCACGCGTCAGTGCTGCAGGGCATGGCCAGCGGCGGTCCCTTCCGCCCAAGCGACCTGCTTCTCCATTTGCAGCGAACCCACGGGAACCGTTACGTGCAGCGTGTGTTGGCAATGGCCAGGCGGGGAGAGGGCGAGGCTGTAGTTTCTCCCGATGTTGAGGCAGCGATTGAGCGGTCCTGCGGTGGTGGCCGTCCGCTGGACACAGGAGTGCGTCACAGCATGGAGTCGGCATTCGCATCTGATTTCAGCGGCGTTCGCATTCATACCGACGCTGAGTCCCACTCCCTGAATCGTGCTGTCAACGCAGTTGCTTTCACCACCGGGCGCGACATTTTCTTCAGTCACGGAGCTTACAACCCCGAGAGTTCCGGCGGTAAAGAACTGTTGGCTCATGAGCTGACGCATGTCGTCCAGCAAGGAGCGGCCTCCTCCCTTTCGACCAGCGTCAATCGCATGCAGATTCAACGAATGTGTCCGGAATGCGAAGAGGAAGAGAAGAGGATTCAAGGCAAGTTCACCGTCAGCGATCCCCACGACCGTTACGAACAGGAAGCCGACCAGGTGGCAAAAGCCGTCGCCGGAACCATGGCCCCTCAGGATCCCACTCGGAGTCCGGGAGGCGGCGGCGGCGGTGACGAAGACGTCACCGCCAACGGTGATGGCGGCGTAACGTCTGGGGATGGCGGAGTGAAATCCGGAGGCAGCGGAAAGCCACCTGCCGACAATTGCAGCGTAAAGTCGGGTCCAACGTACAGCCCGACTGGCAACATACCGGTTACCAAGTCGGGCGGGAGGAAGAGTGCGTCATTTAGTTTTTCCGCCGAGTTCGACAACGATGCCGCAACCGGCAAGAAGCCTTCGTGCTGCGAGGTCCACCAGTTTATCAAGTGGGACAAGGCCTACGAAACCTCGAAAGGCGGGCCTCCGCACGGTGGCTTTCCCTCCGGCACCAAGGCGGACACCTGGATTGAAGATCGCGATGCCAACGACAAGCGCTACGGCCACCGCAGCGACTCCCACAGCGACCCGATTGCTCACTGTGGCGATGAATACAAGACCGGTACGACCCGCGACCAGGCAAACGGTAATACCTACTGCGGAAGCGACAATCCAGGCGCGCCCGAGTCAAGGACGGGACAGTTTCAATTCCAGCTTAAGGTGGTTGACACCTGCAATGGCGATGCAGTCAAAGCTACGAGTTCAGTGATTTCCGTAAACTGGTGAGCCACTTTGCGCTGGATCTCGATCAGTGCGTTATTGCTGGTTCCGTTTGTGGGTGAGCTGGGGATAGAAGGACAACGCGTGACTACTGTGCCGTTTGAACTGCGGATCGAGATATCGCCGCCTGCCCGGTTGAAAGGTAAGGTGGTGCTAGTGAACCGCAGTAACATCGAAGCGCGAGTTTGGCGCATGGGCAACTCGTGGGGAGACGCAGCGCTTCATTTCGAAGCCACCAGCAACGCAGCTTCGGAACAGCTCACCCGCAAGCCCCAGGATTACACGCGTAACGTCCCCTCCGCCGTCACCATTGCGCCGGGCGGCAGCCTTGAAATTCCATTCGACTTGGCGGATGGAAGCTGGCAACCCGACTCCGTCGTCGAGCGCTTGGCTGTTGGGCCAGCCGCAATTGAAGCCGTTTACCTCGTCTCGAAGTCACCTGAAACCGAAGCCCAGCAAGTGTGGGTAGGAGAGCTGCACAGCCAAAAGCTCGCACTGAAGTAATCCCCAGCAAGCGCGCAACCCGGCCAACCGTTGAGCACCCAGTCGCATGCTCCGTTCTAACTTTGCGCAGCCCAGCGTGGGGCGGGGCGTTTATCATCGGGGAACCCTCACTCCGGCGCCTGAATCTCCAGTAGATCTGCCGTCTTCTTCCGTGCCCGATAGATGGTGTTGCTGCTCAAGACCTCCGCCACCGCGTCCGCATGCACGACATATCGGCCGGGTCCCGGAGAGGCTCCAAACGGAATCACCTGCTGCGTTCCCGCGGCCAGCGTGAACTTCCGATACCCAAGCGCAGTAGCCCGCCCGATCTGGTTCACGGCCATCACAATTACCGTGAGATCGACGGCCTGTTCTGTCAGGTTGGTCACTACCACCGAACCCTCCAGCATCTGCCCGTGTACCGCCGGCAATTCTTTCCACTCGATGCTGAGCGCCGCCGTGACCACCAGCGTGTACTCACGCTGGATCTGCATCGCCGGAACTCCCGAATCGGTCACCGTCACGCCGAAGTGAAACACGCCCGCGGTTGTGGCCTGGCCTGCCATGGCGCCTGTCGTGGCATTGAGCTTCAGCCCCGGCGGTAACTTCCCGCTCGACACCTTCCACGTGAGCGGCTGAACGCCGCCCGTAACTTTGATTGCGATCCTCACCTGCGAACCAGCGGCGACGGGCCCCAGTTTTTCAGTCCGGATCACCAGCGGTTTCGGGGCTTGCGCCCACGATGCGGACAATACGGCGAGAAACCCCGCCGAAATTGTGGCTGCACGGCATCGTGACCTTCTGACACCCATGGTGCCGCCATTATAGGTGGGCGGATGCAGCGTCCGATTTGCGCACGCCAAGGGGGAGGGCGATTACTCGAAACTGGACACTTGAAACTCGAAGCTTCTACCGGCCCGCGCGCATCTCCGGCAGCCTCTTGATGGCTGCCTCCAGGTCCGCGGGCTTGAACCCAAACGGCCCCGGCTTGCTCTTGTACACTACCCGTCCTTCGCTGTTGATCAGATACAACCGGTCCGGCCATCCCGTGTAAGCCTTTTCCGTAGTGTTGTCGAAACCGTCGATGACCGCGGGAAACTTGATCCCCAGCTTACGCACGCATGCTCCCGCCACCAACGCGCGCTCTTCTTCATTCTTCGGGCTGGCGAACAGCACCTTGTCTTTGATGTTGCTCCGCATCTGCCACACGTCGGTCGGATGGGCTTCCAGAATGTACACCGCATAAAACGCCATCTGGCCGCCGTACTGTTCATACAGTTTGTTGAGGGCGGGAACCTCCCGCCGAAACGGCGGTCAGGTGTAGCTGCCGAAAACCAGCACTACAGGCTTGCCTCGCAATGCGGCCAGTTCTACGTCGGATTGGTGGTCCAACGTCGGCAGGCGGAAGTTCGGCGCCGGGTCTCCTGGCTGCACGACGCCGGCTCGGGCATGGCTCCACATGGTTTCGAATGGGAACAGAAACAAGGCCGGCATCGGCATATGTGACATCACCCGGCCAAACGTCTCCGGGGGCTGCCGCATCGCCCAGCCGATCACGAGCAGAAAGCTGCCCCACAGCAAGAGCGCGACAACTGCACATATGGAGAGGGTTCGTCGCGTCGGTTTTCGCATCAGGAGTTTCGCAAGTCTATTGCGAACCCCACGCGTAGGTGAATAGTAGATTTAGATTAGGCGAGCGTACATCGCGTTTCGACTCCCGAAGTCACCCTGACTCCAGGCCGCCCGGTCACCCGACTTCACGCTGCCGAAACTGCTGAGCGCGTCATCACGACCCTGCCGTTCTCGATCGTATGCCCTTCCGCCCGCAGCCGTTGCGCCTGCGCCTCCGCTCCGCCCGGAAACTTCGCATTCAATCGACCGTTATCGCGCACCACGCGCCAGTACGGCGTGATGTCGGGCCTGCCGGCCTGCCGGTCTTCTTCCGCCGCCTCTGCGACAATGCGCAGAAAAATCCCGGTCACCAGCGGACACGTCACATCCGCATTGTGCCAGCGCGCCAGCCGCCTGCGAATTTCCGCCAAGGTGCTCACTTCCCCGCGCGGGATCTTGCGGATCATCGCATCCAGCTCCAGCGCCGTGGGAACCAGCATCATTCCCTGGCCCAGCCGCTTCGCCATGCCGTCGGGCACCGCCACCAGCTTCGGCCGCATGGGCTTGTGTAACTTCGCGCGCCACGACGTTTTCGTTTTCCATTGAACCTTGGAACCGGGCATACTTGCCCCTCCTCTGTGGCCACTGCCCCTCGTGGCCTCAGAATAGGCGCGCATTCACGGCGGTTTCAAGCAATTGCACAATTATTCGTGCCCCTATTCCCATTACGGAAAATTGGGCACCTGGGCGCATTACTCCGGCGGAAACACAAACTGGAACTTCTCCTCCCCCACCGGCACTGTCACCGTCACCAGATAGCTCTTCTTCCCATTATGCGAAATCGGCGCATGATCGGTGAGTTTGGGCATCGCAAAATACAGCACTCCTGCCGCCTCCCCCTCCGGCGGGATGGTGTTGGCCAGGAATTCGCTCTGCTCCAATTGCTCGGGACGCGCCCCCCTCTGCGGCAGTTGCGGCCCGTTGCCATCCCCGATTTCACGATTGCGCAACTCACATCCCAAATCGCAAGCCGCCGAGCTGTGCGCCACCGCCTTCGGAGTCCCCCGCACCGTCAGCTCCGGATACGACGCCTCGGCATAGCCCATCGCGCCGTTACCGCCCGGGTCCTTGCTCAGCTCGCGCACCAGGTCGGCCATGGTTGGGATGCCGGTCTCGTGCCCCGGCATGGGCGTCGCTGACCCACCTACGGCCGCGCCGGCGACCCGCATCCAGGTCGGCTGCCGCCGCATGCGGTCGGCAATCTCCGCCGCCGAGAACAGCTCCAACTGCCGCCCGCTCACCGAGTCTTCCACCATCACCGACTCCGGCAGCACGTTTACCGAGTTCGTTCCCCGGTTCAACACGTGCAGCTTCACCCCGAAGTACTTGCCGTTGAGCGTCGGCACCGCCGCTGCCACCAAGGTGAAGTCCCGCCCCTGCAGATACTGGTGCGCGATGCCGTTCAGGTAGAACGCGCCCCGCTCACGCGCCGCCCGGCTGAAATCCGGCCCGACGTCGGAGATGGTTGCGCGAGCCTTCGATCTCCCGCCAGGAACCGCCTCTTGCGCCACAGCGATACCGCACACCAGGACAACCCACAGCCATCCGCGCATGCAACCTCCCTGGAGCGCCCACTGCGCGCTCTGTTGCTTGCATCGGCAGCGGACGCGGAAGCTTCAGGGAGAGACTGTGGAAGAATTCTCAAAAATGGGAAGAACCAAGGAACGGCCGGGGGATCCCCTGTTGGGCACATCTTCCCCCAATAATTCCTCGTTTTCATGGGGATAGCGACAATTTGTGCGCAAACGATTCGCCACAGAGGTGCTATGCGCAAGATCGTGCGCCGCAAAGGGCGTCCCGGCCGTTTCTAGGCTGCTTGCGGGCTTGCAGGTTCAGGGATCTCTGCTGCAGGGCCAACAGCAGTGCACCGGCGCGCTCGGGATTGATGCGGTTGGCGACGAGGGCCTCGATGACCTCGCCGCGCGCGACCCGGTTCTCTAACAGAGTCTCCAGAGGCGGAAGGTGGAGGGTTCCGACGGTCCGCGGCTGCCTCATTCCGGTCGATGCGAGTCTCCAGATGTCCCATGCGAGTGTCCAGGGCATCGAGGCGAGCCTTCAACTCGCGAATCTCAGGAGCCAGAGTTTCCTGCAATGCCGGGCGGACATCCTGAACCATGCTCATACGTGGCACTTTACGGTATCTGCGGAAGCGACGGTCGGTAGTTTTGGAATTCACCACGGAGGCGCAGAGGACACAGGGGAACGAATACGAAAGGCCGCCGCGGATTGGCGCGGATTACGCGGATAAGAACCAAGGTTGAAAGGCAGGCTAGGGCGGAGAGTCGTGTCGCAACGGCCCGTCGAAAATCCCCACCCCGCCAAACGGCAGGCGAGGGCTACCCTCGTTAGAGATTCTGCTTGATGCCTGCGGGGCGGGCCGCCCCGCCAAAGCCGATTGAGGTTGGCAACAGCCGGATGAGAAGCCGTTAATTCATGTCAGCTCGCAATGTCCACGCCAGCCCTGTGGTGCTTCGAATGGTCTGCCGAAAGGCAGGAGCTTCGCTGGGTCCCAAGCCTCCCCATTAATACGAACCTCGATATCACTCGGGCGAAAATCGCTAACAGGCAGAGGAAAATCTCCAAATGCCTCGCGGACCAGAGGTATCTTCTGGGGATCAAAGCCCATCAGCCGGCAGTTCACCCACTCAACCGCTGCCGTACTCATTCCGGCAGTCAGGAATCCGCTTGGGTTTGGCGTATTCGCGAGAGGGCCCTCGCCTTCTCCGCCGATAATCGCATCCGTGACGGTCAGCACCTTCCGCTGAGGCTCCGATGCGAAAGAACCATCGCTGCACCCATACCGCAGAATTCTCTGCAGGTCGAGGCACATACGCCAAACCGTGTCATTACCGTACCAGGCCCCTTCAATGTTTAAATCACCGCCCAAGGCGGCGGCTACTTTCACGAGAATTTCAGCCGACCGTGATGCCAACACCTGAACCCCTGTGTTCGAGGACCTATTGGCAAGGTCGTACATATTTTCTGCGCCGAATTTCAGCCACGAATCCCCAGCGTAACAGTCACCGCCTGAACCTCCTCCACCCTTTCTATGATGCGGCAGATATTCCTTGTTTCCGTTGATCCCCACCAGGTTCTTTAGAGCTCCGGTCACGCCCGCCTTCATGTGAGTTTTCAGCTTGGGAAGATTGACAACAAGATCGGCATCCATCACCTCCCGAGCCACCAAATACTTGTGTTTCCCCCGGGAGTGTGTCCGGTTTAGGCAGTCTGGGTTGTACATCGTGACTCGAAACTGACCATCAATCCAGTCGAAGTCCTCGAGAAGGCTCCGATTCGCCAAGTCAAAGAGAACGTAGTCGCTTTCGGGCCGCTGATTCTCATTCCGAACCCAGCCGGTAGCGTCGTTGCTCAGAATCGTACGCCGAAAATCGACAATCCGGCACGGCACACCGAAGGTGTTTTGTATTTCTGCTGCAATGTCCGGCAGTGAGCAGTTTCGAGACAATTCTGCGAAATTGCAGCCTTGGATGGGTGCATCCCCAATCGTTATCTCCGCTGGTCTGGTGAGGGCAGCATATTGAGCTACTGCTCTGATCAGAGATGGGTGGGTGATCAGACAGTCGAGCGATGCGCCGGACTTGTTGCAATGCAGGACCCAGTTGGGCTTCAGTACTACGCGAGCACCCCTTGCGATGATATCGCCTATCGGATTCCAGTCAGAGGTGCCGAAATGAGCCCGATCCAAACCCCAGAACTGCAGTAGCAGCCTGACCGACTTCTGCGCCAGATCGACGATCGCTCCGCCAGGCAATTCAGGAGCCGATTCGGGCTTGGACAATGGCTGGTAAGACGCAATCTCTGCTCGGTAAACCTGCACAAACCGCTCAGGTGGTGCTGTCACCGCGACAGGATAACACTTCCTCACGCAGTTGAGGAGAAGCCTGCGGCCCTGCTCAAATGCGCCGAGGATCTACGTGCGCCGGACAACCAGTATCGCCCGGCTTGGGCACAACCTGCACCGGCATGCCTGATGCCTGGGCGAAAAATAGAGGCAGAACATCTCAGGTGGTCAGTCGACGCCTGGCCGATACGATACCGAGTCTCAGGCATACCTCAATCCTAAGCACGTGGATTCGCGCGGCCGGCGGTCGTCGAACTGCGTCCCTTGTCGGACATGTAAGTTGCTTCCTGGCCCCAGCCCTCTCGCAAAAATCCGCCGAAACGACTTGCCCTTACCAGGGTGAATGTTGCCCAAGTGGTAGCCACGGGTAAACCAACTGACAGTGCAGAGGAGCTTGAGTCGGCCTGCGAGAGCTTTATCACACGTTCAAGTGTCGACGCTCACAGACGGTGAGCCAAGTTGGGAGTATTAGGGGTAATGTAGGGATTTTTCGTTTTTGCCCTGTGTACGAAAGAGCGCCACATGACCTGCTTCGTAGGTACGCCCCGCCTCCTCTCAAGGCTCTGGATAGCTCGATATCTTTCTAGAAACTCTTGTTCGGCCGCGGAACTCGAGTCTTTCCCGAAATTCACCCCACAGGAGCAGCGGAAGATTCTAGCGAGCCGCCTGTTAGATCAGGTTCGCTATTTCGGGAATCGCGCCGACGCATTCCCCGAGTGGCGGGAGGCAGCCAGGCTCGACGACCCCGACGAGATTTGGCGAGTGTGGCCGTCACTGCCGATAGTGACTAGAAAGCACTTGCAGGAGCGATTTCCAGCGGCGGAAATCGGCTCAAGATTCGCCGTGCCGGGTTGCGTCAACTCAACAGGAGGGTCGACAGGAGAGCCCACCCATTTTTACCACGACACCCAGATGGTGTTGGCTAAGCAAGCCGCGAATTGCCACGCCCGCCGGAAGATGGGATGGCTACCCGGAATGCCGATTGTAATCGTCTGGGGCTCGGAGCGGGATATCGGGAAAGAGACTCATTGGAAAAATCGTCTGGACAACCGGCTCCGGAACGAATTCCTGCTGGATGCTTATCAGCTCAGCGACACGACGGTCGATAGCGTACTTCACATAGCACGTAAGCATGCTCCAATTGCAATCTATGGATTCACCTCCATGTTGGAGCTGATTTCCGAGATCATGCTACGTCGCGGTGAGACTCTCGCCCCTGGCACCGTAGCCGCTGCATGGAACGGCGGGGAGATGCTTTTCGATTCACAACGGGAAATATTTCATCGAGCATTTGGCAGCCCTCTGCTGAACCTATATGGCGGCAGAGAGTTGGGCTGCATGGCCTTTCAGCAACACGAGTCAGGTCCAATGAGTGTTCTGCGACCATGGCTCATGCTGGAGGTGGTCGATAACGCTGGTAGGCCAGTCGGACCGGGAGAAACCGGCAGAATGATTTGGACCAGCACCATCTGCCGCGGCACCCCTTTCTTACGATATGACGTAGGGGACTTGGGAACATACAGTTCCGAGTCGGTCTCAGACTCCGGCATTGCCGCCATTTCCGAGCTCCAAGGCAGGGTCGCGGGGATGCTTGAACTGGAGGATGGGCGAACGATCAACAACATATACTGGAATCATCTGTTTAAGGAGATGTCGGAGGTCAAGGAGTTTCAAGTGGTTCTGCGATCGGACAACAGCCTTCATCTGTTGCTCCGGGGAACTGGGTTCAACAACGAGAGAGAACGATATCTGCGGGGTGTGCTTGCCAACTTCCTCGGTCCCATAAGTGTCGATGTGCAGTGGGTCGATGCTATCCCACGCTCTGCCCAGGGAAAGCTGATACAAGTGACCAGGGAATATATGGCAGCCCGAAACTAACCCGGCGGATTGCCTACCCCGCGCTTCCGGGCTTCCAGGAAAATCTTGAGGCGGGTGCCCTACTCCGGCTTCCCTGGCCGGGTGGGGATTTTCCGACTCGAAACTGAAAACTTGAAGCCGACCTTCCGCAATTTGACCTTCAAAACGGTATTATAATCGATGTTATAAGTACACCTGTTTCCCGCTCGCCGCCAGCGCCCCTTCCCGACCCGGAAGGTCTACTTTCTCAGCATTCTGCGCAAAATAAGCGGGCGGGAGGGCTGCCCTTACAAGGCTAAATTCTCGCGCAGAATTCCGATGTCTTTGTCGCCGCGGCCGGAGATGTTGACGATCACCACATCTGACTGATTCATCCTCGGGGCGCACTTGATGCATTCGGCGACCGCATGCGCGGACTCCAGAGCACAGATAATTCCTTCTAAATGAGCAAGTTGTCGGAGGGCGTCGAGCGCTTCCTTATCGTCGGCGGAGACGTATTCGGCGCGCCCCTGATCGTGCAACCACGCGTGCTCGGGTCCGATAGCCGGATAATCAAGCCCCGCCGAAACCGAATGGGTTGGCGCGATTTGCCCAGCTATGTCCTGCAAAACAAAGGAGTAAGTCCCCTGCAACACGCCCGGCCTGCCTCCTCCCTCGCCGTCGAAGCGGGCGGCGTGCTCCCCGAGGGCGTGGCCGCGGCCTCCGGCTTCGACGCCGATGAGCTGCACCCCTAAGTCCTTTAGAAACGCGTAGAAAGCGCCGATGGCGTTGGAGCCTCCTCCGACGCAGGCGATGATGGCGGTCGGAAGCTTCCCTTCCGCCTTGAGAATTTGCTTGCGCGCCTCTTCGCCGATGACGCGGTGGAAGTCGCGCACCATGGTCGGATACGGATGCGCGCCCAGCACGCTGCCCAGCAGGTAATGTGTTGAGCGGACGTTAGTTACCCAGTCCCGCATGGCCTCGTTGATGGCGTCTTTGAGGGTGCGCGAGCCGGAGTCAACGCTGCGGACTTCGGCTCCGAGCAGACGCATGCGGAAGACGTTGAGCTCCTGCCGGCGCATGTCTTCCGCCCCCATGTAAACCACACATTCCATGCCAAATAGCGCGCAGACGGTGGCGGTTGCGACGCCGTGCTGCCCGGCTCCGGTTTCGGCAATGATGCGCCGCTTGCCCATGCGGCGCGCCAGCAGCGCCTGGCCGATGCAATTGTTGATCTTGTGCGCGCCGGTGTGCAGCAAGTCTTCGCGCTTCAGGTAGATGCGCGCGCCGCCGAGGTGCTCGGTCAGCCGGTGTGCAAAGAATAGCGGCGTGGGGCGTCCAGCGTAGGTGTGCAGGAGTTTCTGGTATTCGGAGCGGAACGATTTGTCTTTGCGCGCCGCGGCGTAGGCGGCTTCGAGTTCCTGAAGGGCGGCCATGAGGGTTTCGGGGACGTAGCGTCCGCCGTAAGGGCCGAAGCGGCCGCGGATCTTCTTGGGTTTCGGAGGCGTGGTTGTGGTTGCCATGGTGTGTCTTCCTATTATGCGGGATTCAGGGGCGAGGGTGGAATTTCAGGGTTGCGAAGCAACCGCGCGTGCGGCGGTGACGAAGGCACGGAGCCGGGCGGGGTCTTTTTTGCCGGCGGAGAGTTCGACGCCGGAGACGACATCGACGCCGCAGGGATCGAAGAGGCGAATGGCATCGGCGACGTTCGCGGGGTTGAGGCCTCCGGCGATGACGACCGGCGCGTACTGTTTGATGCGCTCGACGAGGGGGAGGGCGGCACCCCAGTCAAAGGTCTGGCCGGTGCCTCCTCGGGCGACGGGCGAGCCCGAGTCGAGGAGAATGCCGTCGATGCATTTGGAGTTGCGCAAGTACTCGTCGAGGGCGCTAGGCGCAGCGAGGAGTTCGCGCGCTTGCAGGGTCTTGATGATCCTGCGGAGGCCGAGCGCTCGGCGGTATTCGGGAAGTTGGTCGGGCGGTTCGTCGCCGTGGAGTTGGATGCCGGTGAGGCCAAGGGCGGCGGCAAGCTTGGCGAGAGCTTCGGGCGTTTCGTTGACGACCACACCGATTTTCTCGACGGAGGGCGGAAGGGCGGAGATGATTTTCGCGGCTTCGTCGGGCGCAATCTGGCGGGGGCTGGCGGTGAGGATAAAGCCGAGGGCGTTGGCGCCGGCGGCGAGGGATGCGCGTGCGTCGTCAAGATTGGTGGTGGCGCAGATCTTGATCCAGAGCACAAATACAGTTTCAGGTTTCGAGTTGCGAGTTGCAAGTCAAAACCGCTGGGGCTCTCCCACGGCTGAAACCGTGATCTTCCCCTCCGTCCCGCAAGGCGGGACTTTCGCTTCTGCAATCTGGGGCTAGCGCAATTCAGGCGGCTTGCTCAAAAAAGTGCCGAGGCGTGAAGCCTCGGCGCGTCCCTCGCAGAGGAGCAAACGAGCGGGGTGTTCATTTGCCGACGACCGTCACCGGTACGAAGTCGAGCTTTTCGGAAGGCGCGGCATTGGCGATGACGCGAGTCGTAACCGAGTATTTCGCCGGCACCTGGAACCAGAAAGCGGTCTTGAGTTCAGCAATGTACAGGGCATTCACCATCGCCTTCGGGCCTGCGTGCACGATGATTAACTGACTCTTCGCCGGCGAATGCAGAACCTCGGAGTACCCAAACTTCACGTATTTGCTCTTCAGTCCCGGATGCAGCACGACGGGGTTAGCAGACGTGGTGTCGAGGCTGAAGGTGTACGGCCCGGCCGACAACAGGACGTTCCCCCAGTAGGCATCGAAGGGGAGAGTGAAGCTGCCTTTAACCTGCTCAGCATTCAGCACGCTGGACGCGAACAGTGTCAGCAAGCTGACGAAGAGCATCCGACGGATCATGGAAGCGATTGAGGGTTTCATGGCGAGCCTCCTTGCAACTGGGAATTGACCGTGTTGCAAGCCGAGTGTCCGTCGGTGCGTCAGGGACTTCAATTCGCGCGGGCGCTTCTATTTGTCTCCAAGA
>Ga0335082_10004589_pt1 | contig 15071 bp, 13 predicted proteins | sample Lox_Sample_41_FD_206718 | JGI IMG/M metagenome (GOLD analysis project Ga0335082, IMG submission 206718) | Soil microbial communities from Loxahatchee National Wildlife Refuge, Florida, United States - Lox_Sample_4.1 | ecosystem: Environmental > Terrestrial > Soil > Wetlands | place: USA...
GGCGCACGAACAGAGTCCGCACGCCCTGGGGCCGGCATCGCAGGCGACGCCTCGGCGGCCTCGTCGAGCAGCGCCTGGAGGTCGAGTGGCGCGTTGACCATCGCAACGCCCGGGCCGGACTCGGGGCGCGGCCACTCCTCAGCCGGACGGTCGCGGTAGAGCTCGAGACCGTTGCCGTCCGGGTCGCGCAGGTAAATCGCCTCGGAGACGCCGTGGTCGGTGGCGCCGTCCAGCGGCCAGCCCGCCTCGACGAGCCGCCGAAGCGCATCGCCGAGCCTCGCGCGGTCCGGATAGCGGATCGCCGCGTGGAACAGGCCCGTCGTGCCCGGCGGAGGCGGCGGGCCGCCGCGCGATTCCCAGGTATTCAGGCCGATGTGATGGTGGTAGCCCCCCGCCGAGAGGAAGACGGCCTGGTCGCCGTACCGCTGCATGACCTCGAAGCCGAGGATGTCGCGGTAGAAGGCAATCGCCCGGTCGAGGTCGGCGACCTTCAGGTGGACGTGACCGATGTCGACGCGCGGGTCGATGCTCACCAGGAGCGACGATACCCGGCGCGACCAGGGGCTCGTTGACGGTGTCCGCCTCCGCGGGCAAGATCGGGATCCCGTGCCGGCTGGAGATCGCGAAGGGTCGAGCGGCGTCTCCGACGCTGTCCGGCCGCGTGGGCCGTTCTCGCTGCGGGCCTCGGCCCACCGCGCCGGCGACTCCACGCGCACGCGCGCCGACGGTCCGCTGGTCGCGGCGCTCACCACGGGCGGCCTCGGCCGCGCCTGGCAGCAGCCGGACGGAACCGTCCAGCTCCGCGCACCGGACGAGCCCGGCCTCGCGGAGCTGCGCTTCGTGCTCGCGCTCGACGACGACCACTCCGAGTTTCTCGAGTCGTTCCGCGACGACCCGCTCCTACGCCGGGCGCTGCCGGTGCTGCGCGGCCTGCGCCCGCTTCGGCTCGGGACGGTGACGCACTCGCTGCTCCGGGCGGTCTGCGGCCAGCTGATCCAGGCACGGCTCGCGCGCGAGATCGAGCGCAACGTGATCAGGGCGGCGATGCCGCAGGTCGGCGGTACGCGGCTCCGCCTGCCGCCCGACCCCGCGGCGCTCGGCCGCTTCTCCCCGGCGGAGCTGCGGCGCCTGGGCCTCGGCGCCCGCCGCGGGGCGACGCTCGTCCGCCTCTGCCGCTCAGTCGACCTCGAGCGGCTCCGGTCGCTCCCCACCGACGCGGCCGCGGAGCGGCTCGAGCGCGAGCGGGGGCTCGGGCCGTGGTCTGTCGGTGTCATCTCCCTCGAAGGGCTCGGCCGCTTCGAGCGCGGGCTCGTCGGCGACCTCGGCCTCGTGAAGCTGTGCTCGGCCCTACGCGGCCGTCGGGTCGAGACGTGGGAGACCGCCGAGCTGCTGGAGCCGTACGGGCGCTGGGCCGGTCTCGCGAGCGTGTACCTGCTCTCCGCGTTCCCGCGGGGCCTCGTGCCGCTCCCCGCTCGCGTAGCTGCCTAGACTCCTCGAGATGGCGAGCAAGATCGCAATCCTCGGGACGGGGACGATCGGCGAGGCCCTGCTGAGCGGCCTCTTGAGCGGTGGCTGGCGCGAGCCGTCGGAGATCGTCGTCACGGTTCGCGACGAGGAGCGGGCGAAGGAACTGGCCGAGCGCTACGGCGTCGAGGCGACGACCTCGAACCCAGAAGCAATCGTGGGCGCCGCCCTGGTCGTCGTCGCCGTCAAGCCGCAGGACTTCGATGTCCTGCTCGGCGAGATCGGGGGGTTGCTGACGCCCGAGCAGACCGTGCTGTCGGTCGCGGCGGCGATTCCGACCTCGGCGATCGAGAGCCGCATCGCCCCCGGCGTCCCGGTCGTCCGCTCCATGCCGAACCGCCCGGCGACCGTCCACGAGGGCGTGGCAGGCGTCTGCCCGGGAGCGCACGCGGACGAGGAGCACTTGAAGCTCGCAGAGGAGGCGCTCAGCCACGTCGGCGGGGTGGTGCACGTCCCCGAGCGCTACATGGACGCCGTCACGGCGGTGTCGGGCTCGGGCCCCGCGTACTTCGCGCTTCTCGCCGAGGCGATGATCGAGGCCGGGATCCTGCTCGGCCTCTCGCGCGAGGTCTCGACGCAGCTCGTCGTGCAGACGATGCTCGGCACGGCGCACCTGCTCCGCGACGAGGACGTCCACCCGGTCGAGCTGCGCGAGCAGGTGACCTCGCCTGGCGGGACGACGATTCGCGCGATCCGCGAGCTCGAGCGCGCCGGGGTTCGCGCCGCCTTCCTCAACGCGATCCAGGCCGCTGTCGAACGGTCGCAGGAGCTCGCCGCCGGAGAGCAGTGACGCCCGCAGGCGTCGAGCTGATCCGCGTCGAGAACGACGAAGAGGCCGCGGCTGTCGTTGCCGCCGAGCTGGCGGCGGCCGCACAGGAGGGGCTGCAGATCGTGCTGACGGGCGGGACCACCCCCCAGCGGGCCTACGAGCTGGCGGCGGAGCGCGAGCCGAACTGGAGCAAGGCGGGGGTCTGGTGGGGCGACGAGCGCTGCGTTCCGCCCGAGGACCAGCACTCGAACTACCGGCTCGCCCGCGAGCGGCTGCTCGACCGGCTCTCGGCCCAGCCGCGAAGGGTCGAGCGCATCCGGGGCGAGCTGGGAGCGGAGGCCGCGGCCGCGGAGTACGACCGGGCGCTCGACGGCGCGCGGCTCGACCTCGTCCTGCTCGGGATCGGGCCCGACGGTCACGCGGCCTCGCTTTTCCCGGGCGAGCCGACCCTCGACGAGCGCTCGCGGCGCGCTGTGCCGGCGAAGGCGAAGCTCGAGCCGTTCGTCGACCGGGTGACGATGACGCTGCCGGTTCTGCGCTCCGCTACCGAGGTGCTGTTCCTCGTCACCGGGGAAACGAAGGCTGACGCGGTCGAGCGTGCGTTCGGCTTGCCGCCCGGCCCGGCGACGCCCGCGAGCCTGATCCGCTCCGAGCACGGGCGCACTCGCCTGGTCGCCGATGCCGCGGCGACGGCACGGCTGAGTTGACCCAGACGGCGCCGGACCGTATATATAGGCGGCGCATGAGCTCGTCGAACGGCAGCGAGATCCTCGAGGTGCTGGTCCTGGACCGGCCCGAGCAGCTGAAGGCGCTCGGTCATCCGCTGCGCCTGCGGGTGCTCGAGACGCTCGGCACGGACTCCGCAGAGGCGCTCACGAACCGCGAGCTCGCGAACAAGCTCAGCGTCGACCCGGGCCACCTCCACTTCCACGTCCGCATGCTCCTGCGCGCCGGCCTGATCACGCTCGCCGGCACGAACCGCGGGCGAGAGAAGCCCTACCGGGCAGTCGCTCGGACGCTACGGGTCGCACCGGAGCTGCTCGCCTCGGGGCTGACCAGCGATCTGCGTGCCGCGATGCTCGACGAGGTGCAACGCGGCTGGGACAAGCACAGCGCCGAGGGAACGTTCCGCTCGGCGCAGGTGACCGCGCGGATCCGGCCCGAGCGCGCGCTCGAGCTGATCGCCGAGTTCGTCGAGAAGGCCCGGGACGCCGAGGAGGACAGCGCCGACCCGATCGTCATCACGGCCGTGCTCCACCCGCCGACGAGCCCGGGCCGGCTAGTCGGGGAGTAGCGGAGAGCTCAGCTCGGCGTCCATGTCGCGCCGCCGCGCGAGCGCCTGGAGCACGAGCACGGTGTCGGCGACGGGGATGTCCTCGAGGTACTCCTCGCGCCTCTCGAACGACTCGAGCACCGAATCGGCGGCCTCCGCGTAGCCGAGGACGTCCTGCGCTGCGATGAAGGCCAGCGCGTCGCCGACGTCGCGGGGGAAGTCGTCACGGATCCGGATCGCGTCTGCGTGCACGCGCGCGTCCACGTCACGGCCGAGCACGAGCAGCGCGAGCGCGGCCGCGTAGCCTCCGATCGGCGAGTCGGCCTCGGCAGCTCCCGCCTCCAGCGCCCATGCGGCCGCCTGCTCGGCGCCCGGCCAGTCGTCCGCCAGCACCAGTGCCTTGATCGCGCCGATCGGCCGGCCCCAGCTTCCGGGCGGCGCGTCGTCGAAGCTCTCCCGGTAGCGCTCGGCGGCGCGGTGGAGCCAGTCGGACGCCTCGTCGCGGCGGCCCTGCATGAGGAGCGCCAGGCCGGCGCCCCCTGCCGCATTGCCGAGCCGGGTCAGCTGGCGCTGGCGCCCGTCCGGATCGTCGTCCTCGTCCGGCGTCCGGAGCCGCGACTCCCCGTCGAGGTACCGAGCCTCCTCCCGCACGAAGTGCGCGGCCCAGTCCTCCTCCGGCCCGCCGGCGTCTGGTTTAGGCACACCCGACCTCCTCCCCACTGCGATCGTATCGAGCAACTGCGCACGGATGGGCTACGGGACCGTGCCGGATGTGTGCTGCTTCGTCCACCACGCGATGGACTAGGCTCCTCGGCGTGGCGCGTGAGCTGCGCGAAGTCGTGTACGTCGACGGCGTTCGAACCGCATTCGGGCGCGCCGGGCCGAAAGGAGTGTTCTGGCGGACGCGCGCCGACGACCTCGGCGTGAAGGTCGTCCGGGAGCTGCTCCGGCGAAACCCTCGGCTCGACCGGGCTCGGATCGACGACGTGATCATGGCGGCGACCGCGCAGGTCGGGGACCAGGGGCTCACCCTCGGCCGCGACGTCGCGCTCCTGGCCGGCTTGCCGCCGTCCGTCCCGGGCTTTGCAGTCGACCGGATGTGCGCCGGAGCGCTGACGGCCGTCACAGCGGGGGCCGGCGAAATCGCAATGGGCTCGGCAGACGTCGTCCTCGCGGGCGGCGTCGAGCACATGGGGCACCACCCCATGGGCGAGGACGTCGACTTCAACCCGCGCTTCGTCGCGGAGAGGCTGGTCGATTCATCCGCGGTCACGATGGGCGCGACCGCCGAGAACCTCCACGACCGCTTTCCGCAGCTGACAAAGCGGGACTCCGACGCGCTTGCCGTTCGCTCGCAGCACCGGGCGGCCGCCGCCTGGGAGAACGGGGTGATGCGCGAGACGGTCGTCCCGATGTCCGTCTTCACGGACGATGGGTGGCGCCTCGCCGACCGGGACGAGTTCCTGCGGCCGGACACGAGCCTCGACGGACTGGCCGACCTGCCCACGCCCTTCCGGCCGGGTGGCCGGGTCACGGCCGGCAACTCCGCCGGGCTGACCGACGGCGCGGCGGTCGTCCTCTTGGCCTCTGAACAAGCGGCGCACGACCTGGGCCTCGAGCCGCGGATGCGGCTCGTCTCCTACGCATTTGCGGGAGTCGAGCCGGAGCTGATGGGGCTCGGCCCGGTCCCGGCGACCGAGAAGGCGGTCGCGCTCGCCGGCCTGAGCGTCGACGACATCGGCCTCTTCGAGCTGAACGAGCCGTTCGCCGTCCAGGTGCTCACCTGGTGCGAGGCGCTCGGCGTCGCTCCCGAGGACGAGCGGCTCAACCCGTACGGTGGCGCGATCGCGTGCGGGCATCCGCTCGCTGCAACGGGGGCGCGCCTGCTGGCGCAGCTGGCCTACGGCTTCCGCGAGCGGCCCGGCGTGCGGTACGGCCTCACCGCCCTGTGCGTCGGGATGGGCATGGGCGCGGCCGTGATCTGGGAGAACCTCGCTGGCTGACACCGAGTTCAAGCTCGCGCGCGTCGAGACCGAGCGCGGCGCCGTCGCGCTGGTCACGATCGACAACGGCCAGGACTACACGAAGCCGACGTTCTTCGGGCGGGCCGCGCTCGAGTCGCTGGAGCGGCTGCTCCCACAGCTCGAGGACGGCGACTGGTCGGCCCTCGTCGTCACCGGGAAGCCGTTCGTCTTCGCGGCGGGGGCGGACATCAGCGAGTTCCCCGGAGCGACCCGCGAGCTCGCGATCGAGGGCAGCCGGGCGGGCCACGAGCTCTTCGGCCGGATCCGCGCCCTCCCGTACCCGACGGTCGCCGCCGTCAACGGCGCGTGCCTCGGCGGCGGGGTCGAGCTCGCGCTTCACTGCGACGCGCGTGCCGTCTCGACCGCCGTCCGACACTTCGCCTGCCCCGAGTGCTTCCTCGGGATCGTGCCGGCCTGGGGCGGCACCCAGCTCGTCCCGCGACTGGTGGGCGTCGAGACGGCGGTGAAGTTCGTGGTCGAGAACCCAATGCGCCAGAACCGGCTCCTGACCGGCCCGAGCGCGTTCGAGCTCGGCTTCGCCGACCGCCTCCTCGAGCCCGCGGAGTTCGTCGACGAGTCGATCGCGTTCGCGCTCGAGCTCGCAGCCGCAGGGACACGTCCGGGGGACAGTCCCTCGGACCTTGCTGCAGAGGACGTGATCCGGAAGGCCCGTGCTCGGTTGGACGGGCAGGTGCACGGCGCCGCGCCCGCTCCGTACAAGGCACTCGACCTGATCGAGGGCGCGTGCTCCGGCTGGTCGCTCGAGGACGGCTACCGGGCCGAGGAAGAGGCGGTCGGCGAGCTGTTGCCCGGCCGCGAGGCCCAGGCGTCGCTCTACGCCTTCGACCTCGTCGAGCGGCGGGCGAAGAACCCGCCGGGCCGCCCGGAGGCCGAGCCCAGGCCCGTGCGCAAGGTCGGGATCGTCGGCGCCGGTCTCATGGCCGCGCAGCTCGCCACGCTCGTCCTCCGCCGTCTCGAGGTACCCGTCGCCATGCGCGACGTGAGCGAGGAAGCCCTGACGAACGCGCGCGAGAGCATCGAGTCGGACCTGCACGAGCAGGTCGCAAAGGGCCGGTACGACGAGGGCAAGGCCCGCTTTCTCGCGTCGCTGGTGTCCACCTCGACCGGATACGAGCACTTCGTGGACTGCGACCTCGTGATCGAGGCGATCTTCGAGGAGCTCGAAGCGAAGCGACAGGTCTTCGCGGAGCTCCGCGAGCACGTCGAGCAGCCCGAGTGCGTCCTCGCCACGAACACGTCGAGCCTCTCGGTCGCCGAGATGGGTGCGGACGTCGGCATCCACTTCTTCAACCCGGTCGCCCTGCTCCCGCTGGTCGAGCTCGTCCGCACGGACGACACCGACGACGCGACGCTCGCCACCGCGTGGGCTTTCGCCGAGGAGCTGCGCAAGCGTCCCGTCCTGGTCGAGGATGCGCCCGCGTTCGTCGTCAACCGCGTCCTCACGCGGCTGATGGCCGTCGTCCTCGACGCCCTCGAGCACGGCAACACCACCGACGAGGCGGACGAGGCGATCCTTCGGCTGGGCCTGCCGATGGCCCCGTCCGTGCTCCTCCAGATGGTCGGCCCCCGAGTCGCCAACCACGTGCTCGGGACCCTCCACGACGCCTACCCGGACCGATTCGCGCTCTCGCCCACGCTCGCCAACTACGCCGCGGGCAAGGACGAGATCGCGGTGCAGGAGGACGACCCGAGAACCGAGGACGAGATTCTCGAGGCCGCGCTCGAGGCGGTCGCCGACGAGATCCGCCACCTCCTCGACGAGGGGGTCGTCGCCGAGGCGAAGGACGTGGACACCGCGCTCCTCCTCGGCGCCGGCTGGCCGTTCTGGCTCGGCGGGATCACCAAGTTCCTCGACCAGACCGGCAGATCGGAGAAGATGTTCGGGCGCCGGTTCGCCGACATGGGCACAGTGGCGCCGACGAGATGACAGACGACTGGCGCATCCGGATCGAGCTCGCCGAGGAGCAGCACGCCGAGTCGCTGCTCGACCGGCTCGGCCTCGATCTCGGCTCGGACGAGGCGAAACGGCTCGCGCAGGAGCTCGAAGGACACCGCTTGGCCGTGTCGCGCGACGGAAGCGAGCTGTTCGTGTACGCATCCGCCCAGTCCGAGGCCGAGCAGGCAAAGCGCGTCGTCGAGGCCGAGCTGGCCGACGAAGGGCTGGAGGCGGAGATCGAGGTCGCGCACTGGCTCGCGGACGAGGACCGCTGGTCGACCGATCCACCCGGCGAGACCTGGGAGGAGGAAGAGCTCGAGCGCGGCTACGCGCCCTGGGAGGTGCGTGTCGAGCGAGAGTCGCACGAGGAGGCGCAGAAGCTCGCGGACGAGCTCGAGCGGGAAGGCTACGACGTCGTTCGCCGCTACCACTACCTGATCGTCGGCGCCGCCTCCGAGGAGGAAGCGCGCGAGCTCGCGCGCAGGGTGCACGGCGAGGCCGAGCCGGGCGGAGAGGTCGTCTGGGAGGTCACCCCGCGGAACCCGTTCGCCGTCTTCGGCGGCCTCGGCGGCTGAGGAACAGGGCTCCAGAAAATCTCCAGCAACCGGGCGCGGATCGGTTATGCTCTGTGTGCGACGCTCGCCTAGGGGATCACCGCGGGCGCGCTCTCTTTCCGAGAAGGCAGCACAGGACGTGCTGCCAGACATGCAAGAAGCGACCGAGCATCTGACCTTGACGTCGGAGGCTGAGGGCCTCAGTGCCTCCGCCCTCCGCGCCGAAGCCTGGGCCGGGGAGCCCTTCCTCCACCCCGATGAAGACCCCGACCTCGTTCTCGCGCCCGGAACCGCCCGGCGGCGGGCGCTCGACGACGCGATCACCGAGATCGAAGCGGGGGCGGACGAGCCCTCGTACGGCTGGAAGATCCGCTACGCGCTGATGCTCGGGCTCGAGCGGGTGCTCAGCGGGCAGCCGCCGCAGCTGGCCTCTGGCACAGAGCTGCGCCGCCACCAGATCGACGCGCTCGCCGGGATGCTCACGGAGCTGATCGCCGCAACCCAGGTCGAGCCGGAGCTGAACGGCAACGGCGCGGCCGTCGAGGAGGTCGAGGTCGAGGAGGACGAGGACGACCTCGGCGTCCATCTCGAGGCGCGGCCCGACGATCTCGTGCTCCCCGAGGAGCACGCCGGCCGCGACCCGGGCGCGAGCCGCCGCTACCGGTTCCGGCACCCGACGGCCTCGGGCAAGACGATCGCCGCCGCCGGCTTCGTCGAGGCCGCGCGAACGCTCGGCGTCCTGATCCTCACGCACCGCCGCCTGCTCGTCACGCAGTTCCACCGCGAGCTGACCGCCGAGGGCTACGGCGAGCGTTTTGCGGATGCGATCGAGAAAGGCCACGCGCTCCCGAGGCGCAACCCGGTCACGGTGCAGACGTACGCGTGGTTCGCGCGCCACTGGCGCGACCTCGACCCGCATGCGTACCAGCTCGTGATCTGCGACGAGGCGCACACCGCGCTCGGCGAGAAGACGAGCACCGCGATCCGCGGCTTCTCGGAGCCCCTCTTCATCGGCATGACCGCGACCGAGCAGCTGATCGCCAAGCAGGTCTCGGACGTCTTCCCGGCCTCGATCGACGAGCTCCCGCTCGGGGACGCCGCGCGGAGGGGCCTGATCGCGCCGCTGCGGTGCCTACGCGTCCCACCGGCCGCGGCAATCTCGTCGGTCCCGATCGTCGGAGGCGACTTCGAGGAGCAGGCGCTGGCCGCCGTCCTCGACCACAAGGCGCTCAACCAGGCCGCTGCGAGCCTCTACCGCGATCGGTTCGAGAACACGCCCGGGATCGTCTACGCGGCAGGCGTCGACCACGCGTACAACCTGGCGAAGGAGTTCCGGGCCGCGGGGCTGAAGGCCCAGGCGGTCAGCGGGCGGACGCCGCCGGTTCAGCTCGCCGAGACGCTCGCCGCCTACGAGCGCGGAGAGATCAACGTGCTCGTCAACGCGATGCTGCTCGCCGAGGGTTGGAACTCGCCGCGGGCGACCGTCTGCATGCATCTCGCGCCGACGGCCTCGAAACGCGTCTACCAGCAGCGCATCGGCCGGATCATGCGCACCCACCCACGCAAGGAGGCAGGCGTCGTCGTCGACTTCGTCTCGAAAGCCGCGACGCACAGCGAGCGGGTCGTCTCGCTCCACAGCCTCCTCGACGCGGACTTCTACCGTGAAGGCGCCCGCGTCACCCCGGCTCCGCGGCGACGGATGCAGCGGCGCGCGCGACGGAAGCTCTCGCCCGCGCCCTGGCTCGTGCCGGTGACCCCGGACGTCAAGCGCCGGCTCGCCGTCATCACGCGGGAGTGGCAGCGGGTCGATCCACGCTACCTCGACGACGACGAGCAGCTCTACTGGGCGACGATCGCGGGCCGCAACGTGCGCTTCGACGAGCGCGTCGAGTTCGTCAAGAAGTTCACCGAGGGCAAGGCGAGCAAGGGCGCGCTCGAGCAGTTCCTGATGGCGTGCGCGGCAGAGAACCCGAACCGCCGCCTGCGCCTGACCGCGCTCGCCGACCGCGTCTCGATGACCGTCGACCGGGCCAGCTTCGACGACCTCGTCACGCTCGTGACCCAGGCGCCGACCTGGGAGAAGGACCGCGTCCATGGCGTGCGTACGCTGCTGCGGGCGCTCGGCGAGGGCAAGGTCGACGCGCCGGAGCAGATCCTGGCGCGCTGGACGTGGAGGCTCGCGCGCGCGACGCGCAAGGTGCAGGACCGCCGGGCGAGCGGAGAGTTCCCCGAGGCCAAGCGCCTGCTCGGAGCGCTCGCCAACTCGCGCGGGCACCGGCACGAGGAGAACGCTGCGAAGCTCGTGAACGCAGCGCTCGAGCAGCCGCGGGAGGTCGGCGCAGCGCTGCTCGCCTCCGCGGAGGGGTACACGCCGCGGGCGAACAAGCTCATCGACGCTGCCCGCGAGCGGCTCGGGACGATCGAGGAGGTCGCGAACGCGCTCGCCGACAACCTCCCCGCGCCGAAGGCTCCGTCCGGCCGCTCGCGCAGGCGACGGCGCAAGCGCAAGAAGAAGGGCCGCGCCCAGACGCAGGCCCAGCAGCGGAACGGCGCAGCAGCCAAGCAGAAGCCGGAGCCGCAGGCCGAAACCGCCCCGGCCCCAGAAACGTAGGCGTCACTTGTGACGCCGCCAGAGAGGCAATCCGGTTTAGCCGGATTGCCGTTGTAACGCCAGCAGCGGCAAAACGACTACCTTCGTAACGAATGCTTCTGTACGGCGTCGCCATCCTGGCGGGGGTCGTCACGGCGATCTCGCCGTGTGCCTATCCCGTGCTCCCGATCGTCTTCGCCGCGGGCGCGACCAGCGCCGGCAGCCGGCGCCGGCCCTACGCGATCCTCGCCGGGCTCATCTGCACGTTCCTGGCGTCGCTCTTGTTCCTCACGTGGCTGCTCTCGCTGCTGCACATCCCGGACGACTTCCTGCGGAACGTCTCGATCGCGCTGCTGTTCGTGGTCGGGATCGGCCTGATGATCCCGCAGATCGGGCGCCTGCTCGAGCGGCCGTTCACGCGGCTGTCGCGGCGCCCGGCCGGCGACCTCGGCGGCGGGTTCCTGCTCGGCGCCGGGCTCGGGCTCGTCTTCGCCCCGTGCGCGGGAACGATCCTCGCCGCGGTCGCGGGTGCCTCGGCGACAACTGCGGGCGTCCAGCGCGTCGCGCTCGCGTTTGCATACACGATCGGGGTCGCGGTGCCGCTGCTCCTGATCGCAATGGCCGCGCAGAGAGGCGCGGAGCGACCGAGCATCCTCCGCGCCGACATCGGCCGCGTCCGCGCGTTGCTCGGCGCGATCATCGCCGCCGCAGCGGTCCTGCTCGCCTTCGGCGTTGACACCTCGCTCCAGCGGCTGGTCCCCGACTACACGCAGTCGCTCCAGGCCGCCGAGCGCTCGTGCACGATCCGCTCGGACCTCAACCAGCGCTGCGTGGCCGCGCACCCGGGGCCCGGGCTGAAGAACTACGGGCAGGCTCCGGGCTTCCGCGACATCACCGCGTGGATCAACAGCAAGCCGCTCACCATCTCGAGGCTGCGCGGCAAGGTCGTGCTCGTCGACTTCTGGACGTACTCGTGCGTCAACTGCCTCCGCACGCTCCCGCACCTGGAGGCCTGGTACGCGAAGTACCACAGGACCGGGCTCGAGATCGTCGGAGTGCACACCCCCGAGTTCGCGTTCGAGCACGTGGTCTCGAACGTCCGCAAGGCGACGCGCGAGCTGGACGTGCGCTACCCGGTCGCGGTCGACGACGACGCGGCGACCTGGGGCGCCTACCAAAACTCGTACTGGCCAGCCGAGTACCTAATCGACCGGCACGGGGACATCCGCGAGATCAAGGAGGGCGAGGGCGACTACGACACCACCGAGGCGAAGATCCGCGAGCTGCTCGGCGAGCAGGCCACCACCCGATACGCGGCGGTCCCCGACACCACACCCGACCACGCGCTCATGACGCCCGAGTCGTATCTCGGCTGGCAGCGGCTCGAGAACTACGTCGGCTCGCGGATCGTCCCCGGCCGCGAGAAGACCTACCAGTTCCCGCTCCAGGTGCCCCCGGACTCGCTCGCCTACGCAGGGAGGTGGACGGTCGGCCCGCAGCGAATCGTGGCCGGCAAGGGCGCCCGCCTGCGGCTGAACTTCCTCGCCCAGAACGTCTTCCTCGTGCTGGGCGGGCACGGGCGCGTGAGCGTCCTGGTCAACGGGCAGCCGGTCCGCACCGTCGACGTCGGCGGCATCAGCCGCCTGTACACCCTGCAGCGCTACCCGAAGGAGCGGACCGGGCTGCTCGAGCTGCACTTCACGCCCGGGATCTCCGCGTACGCGTTCACCTTCGGCTAGCGGCGATGGCTACGGCTAACGCCGAGGTTACTGCTCGCGGGCGGCGTCCTCGCCTCCGCCGTTCTGCTCGCGCTCGCGCAGGAAGCGCGTCAGCTCCGCCGCCAGCGCGTCGCCGGAGGGAAGGTCGGACGACTCCTCGAGCGTATCCGCCCGCCGCTCCAGCTCCTCGACGTAGGCCGCGGTCTCCTCGTCGGAGGCCACCGCCTCGCTGACCTGCTCTTCGTAGCTCGCCGCGGCCTCCTCGAGCTCGGCCACCTCGATCTCGACCCCGATCAGGTCGCCGAGCCGCTCGCAGAGCGCGACCGCGGCCCGCGGGCTCGGCGTCAAGGAAACGTAATGGGGCACCGCCGCCCACAGGCTCGCCGACGGGATCTCCGCGCGCTTGCACGCGTCGTGCAGGACGCCGACGATCCCGGTCGGGCCCTCGTAGCGCGAGGCCGAGAGGCCGAGGCGCTGCACGAGCTCCGGATCGCTTGCGCTGCCAGTCACCGGAGAGGGCCGCGTGTGCGGGACGTCTGCGAGCAGCGCGCCGAGCGTGATCATCAGCTCGACGCCGAGCTCCTGCGCGAGGTCGATCAGCAGGTCGGCGAACGTGCGCCAGCGCAGGTTCGGCTCGATGCCGAGCAGCAGGACGATGTCGCGGTCGAGCCCTTCGGGCCGCGCATGGTAGAAGGCCGTCTCGGGCCAGTCGATCCGCCGCGTCATGCCCTCCTCGAGCGAGACGTGCGGACGGGTCGCCTGGAAGTCGAAGAACTCCTCGGGGTCGACGTCCGCGAACCGCTCGGCCTCCCACGTCTTGGCGAGATAGCCGGCCGCGAGGGATGCGGCCTGGGCCCCGTCGTTCCAGCCGCGAAACGCGCCGATCAGCACCGGCCGGGTGAGCTCCGGCCGCCGGTGGACACGAAGCTCGCCGGTCATGAGTCCAGTCTACGTGCGGCTCGGAACAAGCGAGCGCGGCGGGCGCCAGAGAACCGTCACGAACGCCACGAGGAGCGCCCAGACGGCCGCGGCCAGGCCGACATGGACGAGGACGAGAGGCCAGGGCAGATGCGTGCGGTACTGGATCTCGCCGATCGTCATCTGCGCGAACAGGAGGCCGAGCACGCCGAGCGAGAAGACGAACAGGTTCGGCGCCCGCTCCCGCAGCGGCGCGAGATAGCCGGCGACGAAGACCAGGGCGACGGCAAACACGCCCACCGCAGCAGCGTGCGCGTAGATGAGCGGTTGCAGGCGCCAGAGGCGGTCGACATGCTCGGCGCCCGCCCCGGAGTGGGGGCCTGCCGCTGTCGCGAGGGTTCCCGTCACGAGCAGCGCCAGCCCGGCGACGACCACCGCGATCCCTCCCCAGCGCAGCTCCTTCGGCACGATCGGCTCTGCCCGACCGTGCGCGATGTTGATGGCCTCGAGCGCGAGCACGACCGCCCCCGCCAGCACAACCGCCGAGAGGAGCAGATGGGCGGCCACTATCGGCCAGCGAAGGTCCGTCTTGACCGCCAGGTAGCCGAGCGGCGCCTGCAGCAGCGTGCCGACGAAGACGGCGAGCGCGAGCCTCCGCGCCCACCGCGGGAGCGAGGGCGTGCGGAAGGCTGCGATGGCGGTCAGCAGCACGATCAGGATCGTCACCGCGCCGATCGTCCGGTTCCCGAACTCGATGTACGCGTGGTAGTTCTTGGCCGGAAGCGGGTCGCCCTTCTCGCACCCGGGCCAGTGCCTGCAGCCGAGGCCCGAGCCCGTCAGCCGCACGGCGGCGCCCGTCACCATGATCAGCCAGAGGACGCCGACCGACGCCAGCGCCGGCCAGAGGAATTGCGTTGCCGAGAGCTCGAAGCTCCGGCGCTGCGCGGCGGTGGTTTCGACGTGCACTAGAGCAGCGGCTCCAGCACCGAAGGGTAGCCGTCCGCCCCGTCGAACGGGGTCGGTCGCGAGCCGAGGAAGAGCGGGCGGTCGGCGGCGTTCAGCAGGACGGGCATCAGGTCGGGGCCCCGAAGCTGGCCGAGGATTCCCGCCGCGCAATCGAGCTCCCCGAAGCGCTCGACGCGATCCGTGCGCACGCCCGGGCCAGCGACGAGGAGCGGCACAGGGTCTCCCGAGTGGATCACGTCGGGTGAGGCGGGCGTCGCATGGTCTCCGGTGAGGCAGACGACCGCCTGGTCGACCGGAAGATCTCCCAGCGCCGCGTCCAGCTGCTCGATCGTCTCCTGCTTGATGCGAGGGTCCTTCGTGTGCCCGGCCGCGTCGGTCGTCTTCTGGTGGACGATCACGAACGTGTCATCGGCAGCCAGCCGCTCGCGCAGCAGCTCGACCCGCGCCCGCAGGTCGGCGACCGGGTCGTCCGTCTCCGGCGCGTCCACTGGCTCGAGCCCGAGCGCGATCCCGAGCCCGCGGAGAAAGGCCGAGTCGGCGGCGAACGCGCCCGTCACGCCGTGGCGCTCGAGGAAGCTCGGCACGGCCCGCGGGCGCCCGAACCACTTGAGCGTGATCACGTCGAAGCGCTCGCCCTCCAGCCGGTCCATGACCTCCCGGGTCCACATCTCGCAGGCGCGGGCTGTCCGCTCCGCCTCGGGGACGAGCGGCTGCGGCCGAAGCATCGGGTGCCAGGCGCGGAAGAACGCGTCCGTGTCGGTGACTCGCTCGTCCGCGT
>Ga0335082_10004592_pt1 | contig 15065 bp, 11 predicted proteins | sample Lox_Sample_41_FD_206718 | JGI IMG/M metagenome (GOLD analysis project Ga0335082, IMG submission 206718) | Soil microbial communities from Loxahatchee National Wildlife Refuge, Florida, United States - Lox_Sample_4.1 | ecosystem: Environmental > Terrestrial > Soil > Wetlands | place: USA...
CCGTTGCCGCGACGCCAACGGCGACACAGCCGCCGTGCAACGGCGATTGCGACGCGGATCTTGTCGTCACCCAGGTCGAGCTGCAGACCCTGGTGCAGCTTGATCTGCTGGACGCCGGTAGCACGTGCATCGTCGGCAACACCGGAAGCATTCGCGTCGCCGACATCCTGCGGGCCGTCAACGACGCGGCGGGGCCCTGCCGCGGTGCGCTGTCGCTCAGCGGCGGAGGCTCGGGACTGCAGCACTGACGAGGTGGAAAGAGTCCATTGAACGTGTGCCCGTGAGGTCCTTCCTCTGTGAGCACTTCCGCGAACGGGGGAAGGTCAGGATGGGGGCGATTCTCTGCGCGGCCCTCCGCGGTCGATCAGTCGCGCAGCATCACCAGCAGCATCTTGAACCGCTGCACGGCACGCAGAGCGTGCGGGCGCCCCGCCGGCAGGCGGAGCATCTGGCCCGCTTGCACCTGGTAGGGTGTGCCGGCGATGGTGATCTCCGCCGCACCGTCGATCAGCAGCACCAACGCGTCGAAGGGCGCGGTATGCTCGCTCAACCCCTCGTTGGCATCGAAGGCGAAGGCCGTGACCGTGCCGCTCGGCCTCTTCACCAGCGTGCGGCTGACCACCGCGCCACTCTGATACTGCACGAGATCGGCCAGCGTCAGCACGTCGCTGCCGATGCCGGAGTCTTCCGTCGTTGCGCTCATGAGCGGCTCCTCTCTAGCGGGACGATTCAGCCCCTATTCAGGCAGGCCGGTCCTCTCCGGCAGACCGAGCATCAAGTTGAGCGACTGGATGGCGACACCGGACGCGCCCTTGCCGAGGTTGTCGAGGATGGCGATCAGCACGACGTGGCCGGACGGGTGCCCGACGACGTGCAGCTCGATGCGATTGGTATCGTTGCAGCGCCGGGGATCGAAGACGCGCTCGTCCGGTTCGGCGGGTTGCGCAAGCGGGATGACATGCACGAACGGCTCGTCGGCGTAGCGGGCGTGCAAGGCGCTCCAGATCCTCGTTGCGTCGGTGCCGGAGGGCAGGCTGGTGGCGGGCAGGGCCACTTGCACGCGCATGCCGCAGGCGAACGGCCCTACCGAGGGCAGGAACTGGGGCTCGACGCGCAGGCCGCTGAACTGCATCATTTCGGGGATGTGCTTGTGCACGCGGGTGTACGCGTAGGGCGTCTCGTACGGCAGCGAGGTAAGATGCAGCTGCGCGTCCTCCCAGCGTTGGATGAGCGCGCGACCGCCGCCGCTGTAGCCGGAGAGGGCGTGCACCGACGGCGCCACGTCCGGCGACAGCAGCCCGGCGTCGATGAGCGGGCGCGTCAGCAGAATGAAGGCGCTGGAGTAGCAGCCAGGATTGGACACGAGCTGGGCGGATTGGATCGCAGCACGATGTCCCGGACACAGCTCGGGAAGCCCGAAGGTCCAGCCGGGCGCGACGCGGTGCGCCGTGCTCGCGTCGATCAGGCGCGCCCGCGTGCCGACCGCCCACGCCGCCGCCTCACGTGCCGCGTCGTCCGGAAGGCACAGGATGCTGACAGCGGCGGCAAGGATGCGCTGGCGCCGCGCCTCCGCATCCTTGCGCTGCGCCTCCGGGATGCTCAGCAGCTCGAGATCATCGCGTCGCCCCAGCCACTGCCGGATGCGCAAGCCCGTCGTGCCGACCTCACCGTCGATGTAGACCTTGGGGTGCATTCGGAATCGGTCCGTCCTTCATACACGACGAGCCACGCATGTCCACCGTGCGGATTCCGTCGTCGTGGACCGCGCGGCGGCTGCGGTTCAGTTGGTCAGCCGCTGCCGCACCGTCCGCAATGCCCACGCCAACAACAGCGTCGACAGGAGGAGCAGATAGGCCACGTCCCAGCCCATGACCGCGGCGAACTCACCGCGGAAGGCCAGGCGTGCGATACGCACCGGATGCAGCAGCGGCAACACCTCGGCGACCCAGAGCCACATGCCTGAGAGGCGTTCCTGCAAGGGGAAGAAGATGTCGGAAAACAGGAACAGCGGCGTGAGGAAGAGGGTGAAGTAGAAGCTGAACAGGTCGATGTTGTTGAGCCGCAAGGTGAACGCGAGCCCGATGGCGGCGAACAGCAGCCCGGTCAGGGGAATCACCGGCAACGCCAGCAGCGCCCACGCCGACGGGGCCAGGCCGAAGCAGACCACGACAATGAAGAACGCGCCGCCATAGATGCACGAGCGTGTCACCGCCCACAACACTTCCCCGGCGAGCACGTCCTGCGGCTCGACCGGCGTGGTCAGCATGGCGTCGTACTGCTTCTCGAAGTTCATGCGTACGTAGATGTTGTAGGTCACCTCGAAGCTGGCACCGTTCATCGCCGCGACACAGACGAGCCCGGGGGCCAGGAAGGCGACGTACGGCAGACCGCCCATCGCACGGACGTAGTTGCCGACGCCGAGCCCCATGGCCGCGAGGTACAGCACCGGCTCGAAGAAATTGGGCAGGATGTTGAGCATCCAGGTGCGCCGGTACATCGAGGCGTTGCGACGCCAGACGGCGATGGCGTGCGGCAGTGAGACGCTCACGCGGCCGCTCCTTCCAACGCCGTGCCCGTCAGGGCAAGAAAGACGTCCTCGAGGTTCGTCGGCCGCACTACCAGCATGCAGCGACCACCGCCGTCGCGATGACGGATGTGGTTGGCCAGCTCCGTCGCGTCGTCGAGATAGAGCATCAGGCGCCGCCCGATACGCAGGCGGTGCGGTGGCAGACGCACCCCGTCGAACAGCGCTGCTTCGGCCGCCGTGTCGCAGTCGATCTCGACGGTCTCGGCCGCGAGGTGCGCGGTGATCAAGGCGCCGGGTGCGTCCTCGGCGATGATCTTGCCCGCCGCCATGATGGCGACGCGGTCGCACAACCGCTGCGCCTCGTCCATGTAATGGGTCGTCAGCAGCACCGTCGTGCCGCCGGCGCGCAGCTCGCGAATACGTGACCACAACGCCAGCCGCACGGCGGGGTCGAGCCCCGTCGTGGGCTCGTCGAGGATCAGCAGCTCGGGCCGATTCATCAAGGAGAGCCCGATCGCCAGCCGGCGCTGAAAGCCGCCCGAGAGATTGCGCACCGGCACGGTGGCGTGCGAACGCAACTCCAGGAAGTCGATCAGCTCGGCGATGCGTCGCGACAGCTCCGGCTCGCGCAGCAGATGGTAGCGGCCGAAGATGCGCAGGTTCTCCACCGGCGACAATGCTTCGATGAGGACGTTCTGCTGCAGCGTCACCCCGAGCCGCGCGCGCACGACGCGCGTGTGCGTGGCAACGTCCAAACCGAAGACGGCAATGCTGCCGGCGGTCGGTCGCGTGACGCCGTACAGCATGCGCAAGGTCGTCGTCTTGCCGGCGCCGTTCGGTCCGAGCAGGCCGAAGCATGCGCCCGTGGCCACGTCGAGGTCGAGGCCGTCGACGGCGATGCGATCGCCGAAGCGTTTGGTCACAGCACGCGCCCGGATGATCATGGCTTGCGGGCACGGTACCGCATGGGATAGCTGATGCAAACAACTGGTACGAAGAAGGAGACATGTTCCGATTTGACGCGGGGCGCGCGGGAAGCTCGCTAAGCCCGACGGTGCCTTGACCCCCCTGTGGTCCGCCCTTAGTAAGGAGAGACGCAGAAGCGCAGCGCCTGCGGGGGTGAATCCAGGCGCCGCGCGTCGATGCGATTCGTCACTCAGCGGATTTTCGAAGCAATGCGCTCCCGAAGAAAGGATGGATGCATGCGGCTTGGCTTGATGGTGGGATACTGGATGTTCGGCCCGGAGGATCCGATCGATCTGGTGCTCGAGGCGGAACGTTTGGGATTCGACTCGGTGTGGACGGCGGAGGCGTACGGGTCGGATGCGATCTCGTTGCTGTGTTGGCTCGGCGCACGGACGAAGCGGATCAAGCTCGGCACCGGCATCCTGCAGATCTCGGCGCGCACGCCGGCGTGCGTGGCGATGACCGCGGCGACCATCGACCATCTCTCCGGCGGCCGGCTCATCCTTGGGGTCGGCGTGTCGGGACCGCAAGTGGTGGAGGGCTGGTACGGGCAACCGTTTCCCAAGCCGATGGGCCGCACCCGCGAGTTCATCGCGTTGCTACGCACCATGCTCAAGCGCGAAGGGCCGGTCACCTTTCAGGGCGAGCACTACAAGTTGCCGTACCCCGGCGGTGCGGGGTTGGGGAAGCCGCTGAAGCTCATCATGAAGCCGCTGCGCGCCGACATTCCGATCTACCTGGCGGCCGAGGGGCCGAAGAACGTGGCGATGGCGACGGAGATCGCCGATGGGTGGCTGCCGCTGTACTACTCCCCGTACCGTCCGGAGGTGTACGCCGAGTCGTTGAAGGCGATGCCGCCCGGGTTCGAGATCGCCTGTCCGGTCACCGTCAACGTGCACGACGATCTCGAGCAAGCGTTGCAGCCGGTGAAATACATGTTGGCGTTCTACATCGGCGGCATGGGCGCCAAGAGCCGCAACTTCCACGCCGACCTGGTGCGGCGCATGGGGTACGCCGACGCCGCCGACGAGGTGCAGCAGCTCTTCCTCGAAGGCAAGCGCGCCGAGGCGGCCGCCGCCGTTCCCGACGCGTTCGCCGACGAGATCTCGCTGGTCGGCTCGCCGGCGCGCATCCGCGACCGCTTGCAAGCGTGGAAGCACACGCCGGTGACGACGCTCCTCGCCGGCACGCGCGACGCCGCGGCGCTGCGCGTGCTTGCGGAAGCGCTGTAGGCGCCGCGCTCGCCTCACGTGCCCGAGTCGCACACCTCGAAGCGCAGTGTCGTGCCCGGGACCGGCGTCGTCCAGTCCGAGCTCTCGGGCAGGGCGCTTTCGAGGCGGATCACGAACTCCTTGGTGTTGGTGGGCGGCACGGCGGCGAGTGGCCGGTTGGGTGCGCGGAAGAAATCCTCCCAGTGCGCCAGGACGATGTGGCGCGGGCGCATGTCGCGCACGATGGCTTCCGGGTAGTCTTTGACTTCGGCGAACGACGCCACACACAGGATGGCGACGTCGACGCCCTTCGCGTCGAGTTGCGGGTGAAACCCGTACGGCGGATTGGTTGCTGCGTCCTGATAGTGGATGCGGAGATCGACCTTCCCATCATCGCCGAGAAAGTCGATGACGTACGCGAAGGTCTGTCCTTCCTTCCACCCGTACGCCGTGCGCGGCAGGTGTTGCAGGTCCTCGGCGATCTTGCCCTTGAACAGCTTGATCCCCATGAAATGCGGCGCATGCTCGGAGTGCAACGCCATGAAGCGGATGCGACTGGTCGGGCTCGGCAGCCACTCGCCGGGCCGGCGCCACGTGCCGGCGCCGCTGTTGACCGAGTGCAGGCGACTCTTGGGCAGCACCGGCGCGAGAATGTGCGTCATGGTCGTGCTGCCGTACACGATGGCCTTGGGCGCCCGATGCCGGGCGACGTACGGGACATCCATCAAGTGATCGTAGTGGGCGTGGCCGACCAGGATGGCGGTGACGTCGTCGACCGGCGGCAGCAACGCCTCGACGCGCGCTTCGTTCGAGCTGATGGGGAAGCCGAGCCCGACCTGCAGCAGGTTGGGGTTCGAGTAGAAGGGCGCGGTCATGATGGCTTGATCGCCACGCCGGAACAGAAACCCGCCGGCGCCGAGGTAGGTGATGTCGACCGGCAGGGCGTTGCGGCGGGGCGCGCAGTCCACGTCCTTGAAGCCGCTGATGGGCTTCAGATAGCGCACCGGACCGATGCACGCGGAGGTAGCCAACAGCAGCAGCCCGGCGATGCTGCCGTGGACCAGGCGGTTGCGACGCGGTGCGCGAGTAGGTGCCACGAACTAATCCGGGTCGGGTCCGACACCAAGAGCGCGCAGGTCGGCGCGCGCCGGTTCGTACTGCGGGTCCACCATGAGTGCGGAGCGCAGCAGGGCGATGCCCTCGACGCGCTGACCGATTCGCAATTGACGGCGGGCGCGCTGGTGCATCAGCAAGCTCAGGTTGCTGACCGCAAGTGTGGCATTGGTGCGGGCATTGCGCGCCTCATCGGTTCGCCCGGTCGCCGCATACATGTCGCCCAGGAGGCTCCAGGTCATCGCCGCGTATGGATTGATCTCCAAGTAGCGCACCAGGAGGCGGCTGGCCTCATCATAATGTTCGGCGGCGGCCGCGGTGCGCGCGGCTTCCGTCAGCAAATGCGAATCGATCTCCAGGTAGGGCGATGCCAGCAAAGCCGCCGCATCGGCTTGCGCCTCGGGGGTTCGTTCGAGGTCGTTCAGGACCTGCAACCGCAGGTAGCGCGCGCGCAGATCGTTCGGGGCCACCTGGAGGGCGACGGTGAGGTCGGCCAGGGCGGGCTCCATCTCGTCCGCTGCATAGCGCTGCTTGGCGCGGAAGAATCGCGGCGCGAACGCGTCGGGAAACTGTGCGACGGCTTCGTCGAGTCGTTGCCCTGCCTGGTCGGCCGTCGCGGCGTCGCCGCGCAACAACTCGGCCTCGGCGACCAGGGCGTCCGCGCTGCGGCCCCGCCGAGCGGCCGTCGCCAGCAGCTGCCGCGCACTGTCCGCGTCCTGGCGGACCGTCGCGTACGAGAGGGCCAAGGCGCCGATGCTCTCGGCGTCGAACGACGAGGTATCGAGCGTCGCCCACACAGCGAGATGCGGCGCCTTCAGCATCTGCCAGTTGTCGCCGCTGGCGTCGGCGTACAGCGCCCATGGCGAGTGCAGTTCGACGAGCATGTTGTCGTCGGTGTTGACGCGGCCGCTGGCCAGCGTGGCCACATCGTCGGGCGTGAGGCGCAGGAGACTCCGGAGGTCCGCCGTCGAGAAGGTGTTGATGCGACGCAGGTCATCACGCACCGGCTCGCTAAGCTGCTGCCAGTCGGGCCACTGGTCGGGCCGCAGCGGCGCGTCGGTCGCCAGCAGCAGCAGATCGGGGCTGCCCAGGTCGTTGGCGAAACCGTAGACGACCGGGAACTCGGCATGCAGTGCCGACAGAATGGCGCGCAGATCGCTGGGGTCCAAGTTGTAAATCTGGACCCACTGCAGCAGGCGGCCCCCGGGGCGGAGGGCGGCATGCGCGGAGCGGAAGAACTCACGAGTGAACAGACTCGAGGCGCCGGTGATCCAGGGGTTCGATGGTTCGGAGATGATGACATCGTAGGCCGATGTGACCGAGGCCAAGTACGATCGGCCATCATCAGCGATCACGTGGACCCTGGGATCGTCGAGGGGGCGGTGATTGTAGTCGTCGAAGTAGTGGGACGCTTCGATCATCGCCGGCTCCAACTCGACGACGTCGAGGCGCTCGGGCTGATGCAGGGCGGCGGAGCCGACGGTGACGCCGGAGGCCAAGCCGATGGCCAGCACACGCTCCGCGCGCCCGCCGAACAGCATCGGGACCTGACCGAGCAACACCTGGGTGGACATGTCGCGACCGGTTCCGGCGTCGACCTTGCCGTTCACGCGCAGGTGCGTCTCGCCAAGCTTGCGGTGCACCGACACCGTCGTGTTGATGCCGTCGCGATACAACAGCAAGCGGTCCTGTTGTACGCCCGGCATCGGCAACGGTTCGATGCCGACGTCGAGCTGTTTGGCGGGCTCGCGGTACACACCTTCCGTCAGTCCGCTCGTATCCCACGCCGGCGGAGCGGCGAGCATCGCCAGCGTTGCAGCGCTCAACAAGGCCACTGTTGCCAGCCGCGGCGAGCCTGTCCACTCGCGCTGCCACAGCATGATCACGGCTGCGGTGCTCAGGTTGATGGCCATGCATGTCGCCAGCGTGACTTGCACGCCGAAGAACGGGATCAACAGGAATCCCGCCAAGAGCGAGCCAGCCGCCGAACCCAGGGTGTTGACGAAGTAGATGTCGCCGACCGTGCGACTCGGGGTGTCTGTGCCGCCGGCGAGGGTGCGCGTCAGTAAGGGGAAGAGCGCGCCCAGGACCAGGGTGGGCCCGGCCATCGCCAGCATCGAGACGACGATGCTGGTGGCCACCATCCCACTGCTGGACAAGCCGAAGCCGACGATCAGGTTGGCGAAGAGATCCGGTAGCCGACCGAGCAGCAGCACGGTGGCGAGGGAGAGCACCCCCAGCGCGGCCAGCCCGAACGCGTACGCCAGCAACGGGCGGCGCAGGCGATCGAACCAGCGTCGTCCGAGTAAGCTGCCCAGCGCGATGCCGGTGAGGAAGGCGGCCAGCATGGTCGCGAAGGCATAGATCGACGAGCCCAGCACCATCGACAGCACGCGCGTCCAACAGACTTCATACGCCAGCGCCGTGAACCCGACGAGGCCATACGACAGCAGCGCCGGATTCCACCCGGCCGTACCGCGGGCGCGCGAGTCGTCGGGCGACGGCACGGCGGCTGCCGCAACGGTTGGCGGCATCTGGAAGCGCGGGCCGACGACGGCAATCGCCAGACAGCCGATGAGCAGATCCAAGCCAGCGGCCACCAGGTTGGTTCGAAATACTCCGACGCTCGGGAAGAGGACGAAGGTGGCCACGAGCACGCCGGTGACGGCGCCGAGGGTGTTCAGGCCGTAGAGCAAGCCGACTCGGTTGGCCACGCCGTTGCGGGTGCGGACAAGCTGCCCCACCAGCACCGGAAGCGTCGCACCCATGAGCAAGGTCGGCGCGAGCAACACGGCCAACACGACGACGAAGCGACCGACCGCGGCCGGCCAGAAGCTCAACGCTCCGAGCAGGCGGTGGTTGAGGGCCGGCAGCAGATCGAGGATCCAGGGGACGAACACCGCGTACGCGGCGATGCCGATCTCCATCTTTCCATAGGTTTGGACGCCGCTCCGCAGCCGCATCGCCAGACGCCCGCCGAGCAAGCCTCCGACGCCCATCCCCAGCATGTACGCAACGAGGATGGTGCTGACGGCCAGGGTGGTCGATCCGAAGACCAGGCGGAGCAGGCGAGTCCACACCACCTCAAGCATGAGGCTGGCAGCCCCCGACAAGAACAGGCAGGCGGCCACCGCGGCGAAGCCGCGCGGCAGGCGGCCGATCGGTGCAGGCTGCGGCGGGGCCAGCGGCGGCGCCGGCAGGCGTCGAGCTTTTCGACGGGCCGCGCGTGACATGAGACGAGGGCGCGCCGGCCGCGCTACACCCTCCACGTCGGAGCGCGGCAGGTCATGCGCTGCGGAAATCGACGATCGGCGACGGCTCGGCGAGACTGATCTCGAAGCGCGGCTGCGGGCGCGCATCGTCGTCGTTCAGCGCGCGCGTGTAGCAGGAATACTCGAGCATGACACCGTTCGGATCCTTGAAATAGATCGACTTGGCCCACTCGTGGTCAACCACCGGCGTGACCTTGACCCCCTTGGCGATCAGCGCCGCTCGCTTCGCGCCCAGCTCGGCGACGCTACCGGCGTCGAACGCGAAGTGGTAGAAACCTTCCGGCACGCCGAGGGCACGGTTGATTGCCGGGTCGTACTCCTTCATGCCGGGAATGCCGCGCGGCTCCATGAATGCGATCAGCTGACCATGGCCGGTATCGAAGAACACATGCCGAATCTGCCCACCTTCCTTGACGGCGATGATGTCGCAACGCACCGCCTTGAAGCCAAGCACGTTCTCATAGAAGGCGCGCGTCTTGTCCATGTCGAGCGTCGACAGGCCGACGTGCGACCAGCCCTTGTTTGCCATCGCTGACCTCCCACGACTAGGTTGAGTGCCTGATACACGGACCAGCACAGCATGACAAGCCGAGCATCCGTGCATGGAACAACATGGCGACTGCTGGCGGCAGTCGTGGTTGGCGGCGGCCTCGCGGTTGTTGGTCCGTATGTCGGTGGTGTCGGGGCGCAGTCGTCGAGCTGTGTCGGCGACTGCGACCAGAACGGCGCGGTGGATGCCGTCGAGTTGCTCGGGGGCGTCGAGCTGATTCTTGGGGGTTGGCCGCCGGGCCGCTGTGACGCGTTTGATCGCGACGGCGATCAGGTCGTCAAGGTCGACGAGCTGCTCGCCGCCATCGCTGCGGCAGCTTCGGACTGCGCGCCGCCCACGCCGACACCGCCGATCAGCGTTTGCGGAGGACTGGTGAGCTCCGTCCCGGTGCTCTGCGACTTCGAGATCGTGCCAAATCCCGTCGCTGCGAGCGGGGCATCACAGCTGGCGTTTGGTGTGGCGGATCTGGAGGGCGACATCGACACCATCTGCTTGGGGATTGCGCCGCGTGGCGTCGAACCGGGGCTCTTCTGCGGCAGTGTGCCGCCGGCTGGCGTGATCATCAACGTCATGACCCAGCTCCCCGCCGTGCCGAACACCCTCCCCGTCGGCGACTATACGGCGGCGTTGGAGGTCGGTGACCAGGCCGGTCACGTGAGCAACCGGGTCAGCACCGACTTCGCGGTCGTTGACGTACCGCCTTGAAGGTGGGTGCGCGCCGGGACCAAGTTGAGCGTCGATGGTCGAAGGGCGGTGCGGCGCTGCTGGCTTTCGACGCCGCCACCGTCGTCAGGCTTACCTTCGCGTTGCGTGCGCTCTGCGCAGTCAACGGCCTCGCGACGCCGGGTGGCGCGCCGGGCACACCCTGGTGCGAGTTCCGCGAGATCGCTGAAAAGTGCCAACCGAGTGCCGGGCTGATTCAGGACTTCCCCTGTTGCGCGACGGCACCGGCGTCCGGCGCGGCTGGCACAGAGATTGTTCCCGTGCGCGGCGTGGAAAGCAGAGCATTGGACATGTTACCGAAGAAGCGCGCCGTTGTTCTGTTGCGCTGGGTTCTGATCATCGCCTTTTCGTATCTGCTGCTCTTGGACGCATCGACGGGCACTCCACGGCCCGGCGTCGTGCTGCTGATCGCCTTCGCGTTGGCGTCCAACCTGGTGGTCGCGCGGATGCCGGTGGCGTGGTTGGAGACGCGGGTGTTTGACTTCGGTGTGGTGCTGTTGGACGCCGGGTGGGTGACCCTGGGGCTGCTCTTGGCCCCGAACGTCTCGGGCGATCTCTTTCTGCTCTATTTCCTGGTGATCTTCATCGCCTCGATGGGCGAATCGCTGCCGATGATCGTCGGCAGCGCCGTGCTCGTCAGCCTCGTGTACGGGGCGTCGCTGTCGTATCAATCCGGGGAGAACTTCCGGTTGACGACGAGCGCGTTGCTGCGCGTGCCGTTCCTGTTCGTCGTGGCGCTCTTCTATGGATATTTCGTGACCGAGATCCGGGGCCGCCGCAGCGAGGCGCTCGAAGCACGCCTGCGTGAGGAGGCGAAGTCCGAGTTGCTGGCCGCCGTCAGCCATGACCTGCGGGGGCCACTCGGCAACGCGGAGAGCCTGCTCGCGTTAGTGCTCGAAGGCGATCCGCAAGACAGCGCGACGCATCGGGTGTTGCTGCTGCGCGCACAGGTGAACGTGCGGCGCGTCAGCTTGTTGGTCGTCAATCTGCTGCAAGCCGCGTGCATCAAGGCCGGACAAGTTCGACTTCAGGTGGCGCCGATGCAGCTCAACGATGTGGTCGAGGACGTAGTCAACCTGGAAGCGGGTGCGGCATTGCTGAAGGAGATCACCCTGACCAAGTCGTTGCACGCCGACTTGCCCGTCATCAGCGCCGACCTGATGCAGGTGGGAAGAATCGTGAACAACTTGATCAGCAATGCCATCAAGTACACGAGCATCGGCGGCAGCGTGAGCGTCCGCACCAGCTGCGACGACGAGGTCGTGCGCCTCAGTGTGCGCGACAACGGCCCGGGGATGAGTAGCGAGCAATGCCAAGAGCTCTTCGCGCCGTACCGGCGGGTGCACCTCGGTGGGGCGCAGCCCGGCACGGGACTGGGCCTCTACATCGTCAAGTGTCTCACCGAGGCACAAGGGGGCACCGTGGCGGTGAGCAGTCAGCTGGGCGTCGGATCGACGTTCACCGCCACCTTTCCGGTGGCGCGGCCACAGGCCGAGCACACCACGGCCACCCCGCGTCGTCCAGACGTCGCGGCAGTATCCGCGGATCGACCGGCGCCGGTGGTTGCCACCGCCGCGTGAGCCGCGCGCTAGATCTTGTAGCGCTGCAGCAGTTGCTTGGCGATGACCAAGCGTTGAATCTCGTTGGTTCCTTCGCCGATGATCATCAGCGGCGCATCGCGATAGTAGCGCTCCACCGGAAACTCCTTGGTGTAGCCGTACCCCCCCAGCACGCGCATTGCCTCGATCGCGACTTCCAGGCAGGTCTCGGAGGAGAACAGCTTGGCCATGCCCGCCTCGACGTCGCAGCGCTCGCCGCGGTCCTTCTTCGCCGCGGCCTGGTAGGTCAGCAGCCGCGCCGCCTCGATCTTGGTGGCCATGTCAGCCAGCTTCAGCTGGATCGCCTGGTGTTCGGCGATCGGCTTGCCAAAGGTCTCGCGTTGCTGCGCGTACCGGATCGCCTGCTGGAAGGCGGCCGTGGCCACACCGACGGCGCGCGCGGCGATGTTGATGCGGCCGACCTCCAAGCCACTCATGACGTGCAAGAATCCTTGGCCTTCGGTGCCGCCGAGCAGGTTGCTGGCCGGGATCGCGTAGTCTTCGAGGTTGACCTCGCAGGTTTCGATACCCTTGTAGCCGAGCTTGTCGATGTCGCGGCTCACGGTGAGCCCCGGCCCCTTCTCGCCGATGAACATGCTGATGCCGCGGTAGGGTGGGTCGGCGTCCTTGTCGGTCTTGGCGGCGATGGCGTACAGCGTGCCGTAGCGCGCATTGGTGATGAACATCTTGCTGCCGTTCAGCAGGTAGACGTCGCCGCGACGCACCGCGGTGGTGCGGATGCGTTGCACGTCGCTGCCGGCGTGCGGTTCGGTGAGACACAGCGCGCCGTGATGCTCGCCGCGCGCCATCGCCGGCAGGTAGTGCTGCTTCTGTGCATCGGTGCCGTGCGTGCGCAGCATGAACGCCAGCATCAGGTGGGTGTTGAGCACGCCGCTCAGGCTCATCCAGCCTTTGCACAGCTCCTCGACCACCATCGCGTAGGTGGTGACATCGAGCCCGAGGCCGCCGAACTCCTGTGGAATGGTGGCGCCGAACAGCCCCAACTCCTTCATGCGAGCCACCAGTGCGTGGGGATACTCATTGCGATGTTCCAACTCGCTGGCGATCGGCATCACGTCGCGTTCGACGAACCGCCGTACGGCGGAGACGATCTCCTCGCGGATTTCGCTGGCAAGTGTCACGGGTTCCTCCTGGTGCAACGTGGTGCGTAGGTAATACACGTTTACCGACGCGGATCAATTCTGAGTGGTGAGTCGTGCGGGTGTTCGTGTACGTGCTCGGAGAGGAGCAGGGCGTTTCGGTCGTTTTCGGACGAGCACCAGCACGAACGGGCGCACGACCGACTTCCTTGATCCCCCTCCCAGCCGCTGTTAGACAGCGCGGATGCGCGCGTGGCTGGTGCTCGCTGTGCTCACCTGCGCCGGTGTCGTGGCGGCGCAGGAGGACCCCCCGCCGACCGCCGGCACCGAGGTGTTCACCGGCGGCGGCGAGGTCGTGCCGCCACGCGAGAAGCCGCAGAAGCCGGTGACCACGTACTGGCGGGTGCAGCTGTTCTTGAAGATGAGCGGCGCGCCGCCGGGGGCGCACGCGCAAGTGCTGCTGCCGCTCTCCGATGCGCATCAGCAGATCATCGGCCGCCAGACCGAGACGCAAGGGTTCGCCTATCGCGAGGAGCCGCAAGCGCCCAACCTGTGGGGCCACTGGACGCGCACCGCCGCCGCCAGCGGGACGACGCAAATCGAGTACGAGATGCAGGTGGTCGCCACCGACACCGTGGTCGGCATTCCGCGTCTCGACCTCGACGCGTTGCAACCCGCCGAGGCCGAGCGACCCTACCTGCAGGCATCCAGTCTCGTCCAGAGCGCCGACCCGGAAGTGCGGCGCCGGGCGCGTGACCTGATCAAGGACGCCCGCAGCGTCGAGGACGCCGCTTGGGCGCTGTTCCAGTACACCGCGGCCTTCGTGCGCACCGGCGGTGGTGAAGCCAAGGAGGACGCGCTCGCCGTGCTGCGCCAGGAACGCGGCAACAGCTCCGGCAAAGCCCGGCTGCTGACGGCGTTGCTGCGCAGCATCGGGGTGCCGGCGCGCCTGGTCGGGGGCTTGAAGCTCGAAGACGCCTCCAAGAAGCGCGCGACGATCTCGTGGGTGGAGGCGTCAATCGGCGGTACCTGGGTGCCGCTCGACCCGGGCGGCGGCTACTTCGGGTGGATTCCGCATCAGTACCTGGCGCTGTATCGCGGCGATCTGCCGCTGATCGTGCACAGCTCCGGTCTGGCCTTGGAGTACGACTTCCTGGTGCATCGCACCAGCCGCGAGGCCGTGCACCAGGCGCCCGAGCCCACGCCCGCGGCGCCGCCGGCGCGCACGCAACAGGTCGGCGGCGAACGCGTGCGCACCGCCGCCAGCTACGTCGAGCGCCCCGTCGCGTCGGTGGTCGTGATTGCCGACCAGAGCGTCCCCGACGCGGTCAGCGATCGCATGCTGAAGGAATCGCAGGCGGACGACATCAACATGGTGATCCTGCACGCCCGCTTCGAGTCGCGCTACTTCCGCGAGCAGTACCTGCAGCGCCTGGTGAACAACAACCTTGGGCTGATTCGCGGCGCGCACGTCCTGCTGATTGCCACGCGCGACGATGCCGGCCTGTACGCCGTGTTGACGTTGGGGGAGAAGGACATCCCGCTCGGCGACATGCGCATCGTCATCTCCGGAGACTTCCCGCGTGCCGTCGGGCGCGTCCTCGGCGCCGTACTGTACCGGCTGGTGTCCGCCGGCGAAGTCGTGTTGGTGAACCGCCCGGCCGAGCTCCTCGGACTGTGGGAGATGGTTCGTGCCAACGTCATCAACGGTGTGCCGATGCAGGAGGAAGCGCGCAAGTGGGAGCTGTCGCCGCTGGTGCTCAATCAAAGCATGTACGAGGACCTCGGCTGGTGGCGCCACAAGGTGGTGGCGGCGTGGGCACGCGGGGTACGGGCGCAAGTGCCGCTGCAGGCGCTGACCCTGATCCTGGTGCTGCCGGTGATTGCGACGATCATCGTCGTCATCCGCACCCTGATCGGTCTCGACACCTTCGGGACGTTCTCGCCGGTGATCGTCTCGCTGGCGTTTCTCACCACCGGTCTGCGGTGGGGCGCGGTCATCTTT
>Ga0335082_10004593_pt1 | contig 15064 bp, 20 predicted proteins | sample Lox_Sample_41_FD_206718 | JGI IMG/M metagenome (GOLD analysis project Ga0335082, IMG submission 206718) | Soil microbial communities from Loxahatchee National Wildlife Refuge, Florida, United States - Lox_Sample_4.1 | ecosystem: Environmental > Terrestrial > Soil > Wetlands | place: USA...
GTTCTTCCTCTCCGGGCTCACCAAGCTGCACGACTGGAACATCACGGTGGCCCTCTTCACCAACGAGTATCACGTCCCCTTCCTCATGCCGGAGCTCGCCGCCACGCTCGGCACCGCGGCCGAGGTGGGGCTTCCGGTGCTCCTCGCGATCGGCCTGGGCTCGCGCCTGGCCGCGATCGCGCTCTTCGTCTTCAACATCGTCGCGGTGGTCTCGTATCCCGACCTTTCCGACGCCGGCCTCGTGGACCACATGCTCTGGGGCGCGCTCATGCTGGTGACGCTCTTCTACGGGCCGGGGAAGATCTCGGTGGATCGCTGGATGGGCAAGCGCTTCCTCACCTGAGCGGCGCCGAAAAGCGGGCGTCGGGAGGGCAAATCCGGTAAAATTTCCCCTCTCGAATCAAGCGGATCGCCCGTGTCCACCAAGAACGTACCCCTCACCTACCGCGATGCCGGCGTCGACATCGACGCGGGCGACGCGTTGGTCGAGAAGATCAAGCCGCTCGCACGGCGCACGATGCGTCCCGAAGTGCTCGAGGGCATCGGCGGATTCGGGGCGCTGGTCGAGGTGTCGAAGAAGTACAGGGAGCCCGTGATGGTCTCGGGCACCGACGGCGTGGGCACGAAGCTGAAGCTCGCCTTCCGCATGAAGAAGCACGACACAATCGGCATCGACCTGGTGGCGATGAGCGTGAACGACATCCTCGTCTCCGGCGCCGAGCCCATCTTCTTCCTCGACTACTTCGCGTGCGGCAAGCTCGACGTGGGCGTGGCCGCCGATGTCGTGCGGGGCATCGCCGACGGGTGCGCGCAGGCCAACTGCTCGCTCATCGGCGGCGAGACCGCCGAGATGCCCGGCATGTACGACCCGAACGAATACGACCTCGCGGGATTCGCCGTGGGCCTCGTCGAGAAATCGAAGATCGTGGACGGCACCTCGATCCGCGCCGGCGACGCGGTGCTCGGCCTCGCCTCGAGCGGCGTGCACTCGAACGGCTACTCGCTCGTGCGCAAGATCCTCGCGGTGAGCGGCTCGGACCTCTTCGAGCCCTTCGACGAGAAGCGCACGCTGGGAGAGGCGCTGCTCGAGCCCACGCGCATCTACGTGCGGCAGGTGCTCGCGGTGATGGAGCGCGTGACCGTGAAGGGCCTTGCCCACATCACCGGCGGCGGGCTCGTGGAAAACATCCCGCGCGTGCTGCCCGACAACACCTGCGCGCGGCTCGAATCGTCGCGGTGGAAGCGGCCGGCCGTCTTCGACTGGCTGCAGAAGAAGGGCGCCATGACCGACGAGGAGATGCACCGCACGTTCAACTGCGGCATCGGCATGACGATCGTCGTGGACCGGTCCGAGGCGAAGAAGGCCATCGACGCGTTCGGCGCCTACGGCCTGGAGGCCTTCGAGATCGGCTCCATCGTGGAGCGCGCCGCGGGTTCCGCGCAGGCGGTGGTCGTCTGAAGGGAGTCATCCTCATCTCCGGTCGGGGCAGCAACATGCGCTCGATCGTGGAGGCGGGGACGGGGCTCGACGTGCGCGCGGTGATCTCGAACCGCCCCGGCGCCCAGGGGATCGAGTGGGCCGCCGCGCGCGGCATCGCGACGAAGGTCGTCGACCACAAGGCGTTTGCGACGCGGGAGGCCTTCGATGCGGAGCTCGCGCGCGCGATCGACGGCCACGGAGCGGACCTCGTCGTGCTGGCCGGCTTCATGCGCATCCTCACCGACGGATTCATCTCGCGCTACCCGCGCCGCATCGTGAACATCCATCCGTCGCTGCTTCCGTCCTTTCCGGGCCTGCACACCCACGCGCGCGCCCTCCAGGCGGGAGTGAAGGTCCATGGCGCGACGGTGCACGTGGTCACGCCCGCGCTCGACAACGGGCCCATCGTCGTGCAGGGCGTGGTCCCCGTGATGCCGGGCGACACCGAGGAACGATTGGCCGCGCGCGTGCTCGAAGTGGAGCACCGCATCTACCCCGAGGCGGTGCGCTGGTTCGTCGAGGGCAGGGTCGAGTTCGCGGGCGATGTCGTCCGGGTCCGCGACTCGGGCGTTTCTACGGACTACCTCATCTCGCCCCGGAAGCCCTGAGTGAAGCCCTTTGCCGCACTGCTGCTCGCCTCGACGCTGGCCTCGGCCGCTCCCCCGCAGGAGATCCACGCCGAGTACTCGGTGGCGAGCTCCGGCCTGGTGATCGGCCACGTGAACGAGAGCTTCGAGCGCAAGGACGACCACTACACAATCCGCAGCGTCACGCGCAGCGAAGGCCTGCTCAAGATGTTCGTGGACGACACGTTCACCGCCGAGAGCACGGGAAGCGTGGGCGCGCACGGGCTGCAGCCCCTCACCTACTCCGAGCACCGCGGCAAGGATTCGCAGCGCGACCTGCGCAGCGATTTCGACTGGAACAAGGGCGAGATGCGCACGGTGCTGCACGGCGAGAACTCCAGGGCGCCGCTGCCCCGCGAAACGCAGGACCGCGTCTCGATGATGTACCAGTTCACCCTGATGAAGGATTTCGGCGCGACCCTGGTCGTCCCCATGGCCGACCGCCGCAAGATCGAGACTTTCACCTATCGCTTCGTGGGCGAAGAGAAGCTCTCCACGCCCGCGGGGGAATTCGCGACGAGGCACTACCAGCGCGTCGTGAACGATCCGAAGGAAACGCGCGCCGACGTGTGGCTCGCCAGGGACCGCTCCAATTTTCCCGTGCGCGTGGTCTACGACGATCCGAAGCGATTCCGCCTCGAGCAGACCATCGTCTCATTGGCCATCTCGAACTAGCGCGCCATGAACCTCACCCGCGCGCAGCTCGATGCCGTCGTGGACGCGCTCACGGTGATCCTTCCCGCGCGCGCCCCGGCCGACGCGCAGCTGCGCACGTTCTTCCGCGAGAACCCGAAGCTCGGCCAGCGCGACCGCGCGCTGGTCGCGGACACGGTGTACGCCGCCCTTCGCCGCCGGCGCATGCTCGAGCACGTCACGCCCGGGGCCGCGCCGCGCGAGATCGCGCTCGCGACGCTGGTGAAGCTGCAGGGCGTGGGCATCGGCCAGATCGAATCGGTGCTGAAGGGCGACGAGCGCGAGTGGCTCGCGAAGCTGAAGGCCCTTGACCTCGACTCGCTGCCCTTCGAGCTGCGCGTGGACCTTCCCGACTGGGTGATCGAGCGCCTGCGCAGGCGCATGGGCGACGACGAGATCCTCGCGCTCGCCCGGGGCCTGCAGCATCCCGCGCCGCTCGACCTTCGCGTGAACGCGATGAAGGCCCCGCGCGAAGCGGTGCTCGATCGCCTCGAATACGACAAGATCGAGGCGCATCCCACGCGCTACTCGCCCATCGGCGTGCGCCTTCGCGAGAAGCCCGCGCTCAACACGCACCCCATGTTCCTGGACGGCGCCGTGGAAGTGCAGGACGAGGGAAGCCAGCTGCTGGGCCTGCTCGTGGAGCCGCGCCGCGGCGAGATGGTCGTGGACTTCTGCGCGGGCGCCGGCGGCAAGACGCTGCAGCTGGGCGCGGCGATGGGATCGTCGGGGCGCCTCTACGCCTTCGACGTCTCCGACAAGCGCCTCGCCAACCTCGCGCCGCGCCTCAAGCGATCGGGCCTTTCCAACGTGCACCCGCAGCGCATCTCGGGCGAGAACGACCCGAAGGTGAAGCGCCTGCGCGGCAAGATCGATCGCGTCCTGGTGGATGCGCCGTGCACGGGGCTGGGAACGCTGCGCCGCAATCCGGACCTCAAATCGCGCCAGGACGTGACGGCGCTCGCCGAGCTCAACGCGAAGCAGCGCTCGATCCTCGCCGCCGCCGCGGCGCTCGTGAAGCCCGGCGGCCGCCTCGTGTACGGCACGTGCAGCCTGCTCGCCGAAGAGAACGAGGACATCGTGGCCGAGTTCCTCGCGGCACACCCGGATTTCCAGCTCGTTCCCGCGGGCGAGGCGCTCAGGCGCCAGGGGGTGAGGCTCGCCGCGGATCCGTACCTGCGCCTCGAGCCGCACGTGCACGACACCGACGGCTTCTTCGCCGCGGTGATGGAACGCCGCAAGGCCTGAAGGCGCCTCGCGTGATCCGGGCCTTCGCCCTCGCGGCGCTGCTCGCCGTTTCCCTCCTCGTCCACGCGCGCGGCCCCGAGAGCGCGCGAATCGAGGTGGCGTTCACGCCCGGCGAAGACGTCTCCGATCTCATCGCCAGGCGCATCGCACGGGCGCGCGAGAGCGTGCGCATGCAGGCCTACCTGTTCAACGACTGGCACATCGCCGGCGCGCTCTTCGCGGCGATGCGCCGCGGCGTGGAAGTCGAGGTCGTGGCCGATGCCGCGCAGCACGCATCCGGCGGCCTGCCGGTGCTGGCGCCCCTTCGCCGCGCGGGCGCGCACGTGTACCTCGACGCGGACCACGCGGCTTCCCACAACAAGATCGTGATCGTCGATGGGGCCACGGTGATCACGGGGAGCTACAATTTCACCCAGGCGGCGCAGTCGAGGAACGCGGAGAACGTGGTCGTGATCTCCGGCAGCCGCGCGATCGCCGACCGCTTCGTGAAGAACTTCGAATACCACCGGAGCCAATCCGCGCCATGGCCGTGAGCTTCGACCTCTCGCCCCTCGCCCGCTCGATCGAAGCGTTCCGCCACGTGACGTCCGCGAAGGACCTCGCGTTGCAGGGCGCGGTGATCGCGGGCGCGCTCCTGCTCGCCTGGGTCGCCACGCGGCTCACCCGCCATCGCCTCACGCTCGCGCGCTGGCAATTCGGCAAGGGCGAGTTCGAGCGCGTCGCCTTCCCGCTGCTCGCCCTCGCGTGCGTCTGGAGCGGCCAGGCGATCCTCGCGGCCACGGTGCCGCACGTGGAGACGGGCCCGATCGAGATCGCGATCCACGTCCTCTGGGCGTACGTGGTGATCCGTTCGGCCGGCTACGTTCTGGGCCACGTGCTGCCCGAAGGCGAGTTCCAGTCCTCGGTGATCCGCTTCATCGCGCTCCTCGCGTGGATCGGCGTGGCGCTGCGCGCCACGGGGCTCATGCCGGACGTGCTCGCCGCGCTGGACGCGACCAACGTCACGCAGCAGGTCACCGTGCTCGATGTGCTCAAGGCGGTGCTCGCCCTCTTCCTCAGCGTGACCCTGGCGCTCTGGGTGTCGCGCGTGACCGAGGGCCGCGTCATGGCGGCCGAATCGCTCGAGCCCACGACGCGCCTCGTGATCAGCAAGATCACGCGCGTGACCGCCATCCTCGTGGCGATCTTCGTGGCGCTGCCGCTCGCCGGCATCGACATCACGACGCTATCGATCTTCAGCGGCGCCCTGGGCGTGGGGCTGGGCTTCGGCCTGCAGAAGGTCGCGAGCAACTACGTGAGCGGATTCATCGTGCTCCTCGACCGCAGCCTGCGGATCGGCGACGTGATCTTCGTGGACGGGCGCCGCGGCCAGGTGATCGCGATCGAGTCTCGCTGCACCGTGATCCGCAGCGGCGACGGCATCGAGTCGATCATCCCGAACGAGAAGCTCATCACCGACAGCATCGGCCACCACACCTACAGCAGCTCGCGCGTGGCCGTGTCGATCCAGGCGACGGTCTCGTACGACAGCGACGTGGACCGCGCCTGCGCGATCCTGGTGGAGCTCGCGACGAAGCAGCCGCGCGTGCTTGCGGATCCGGCGCCCGTGGCACGCATCCGCCAGCTGGGCGAACGCGGCATCGACCTGGAGCTCACGGCCTGGATCAGCGACCCCGTGAACGGCGACGGCGACATCCGCGGCGACGTCCTGAAGGGAGCGCTCACGGCCTTCCGCGGCGCCGGAATCGGCATTCCCTACCCGCGCCGCGAAGTGTACCTCCAGGCTACGCCTGAAACACCGAAAAATAGCGTATAATCATTGTCTTATACGCTGTTTGACGATAATCAGGCCGGGGGGGCCGGATGTGGGCTACAATCGCCGGCGATTCACCCCAATATAAGAGCCAGCTGCCACTCCTCTTGGCTCAACCATAAGGGCACACAAAGACAATGTTCACAGGCCTGCTGAATCTTCCGTGGTGGGGGGACCTGATCGCCGGGCTAATCCTCGTGCAGATCACAATCGCCGGAGTCACGATCTACCTGCATCGCTGCCAGGCGCATCGTGCGCTCGACCTGCATCCGGCGGTGAGCCATTTCTTCCGCGGCTGGCTGTGGCTCACCACGGGAATGATCACCAAGGAGTGGGCCGCGATCCATCGCAAGCACCACGCCAAGTGCGAGACCGAGGACGACCCGCACAGCCCGCAGATCCTCGGCATCAACAAGGTGCTCTGGACCGGCGTGGTCCTGTACGTGAAGGAGTCGTACAAGACCGAGACCATGACGCGCTACGGCCACGGCACGCCCGACGACTGGCTCGAGCGCAACGTCTATACGCCCCTGAACAAGTGGGGCATCCTGGTGATGGCCTCCATCGACCTGCTGCTCTTCGGCGTCGTGCCCGGCGCGCTGATGTTCGGCGTGCAGATGGCGTGGATCCCGTTCTGGGCCGCCGGCGTCATCAACGGCATCGGCCACTGGTGGGGCTATCGCAACTTCGTCACCGAAGACGCCAGCACCAACATCACGCCCGTCGCGGCCTGGATCGGCGGCGAGGAGCTGCACAACAACCATCACGCCTATCCCACGTCGGCCAAGTTCTCGATCCGCTGGTACGAGTTCGACCTGGGCTGGTTCTACATCCGCATGCTCTCGAGCCTGGGGCTCGCCACGGTGCGCAAGACCGCGCCGAAGGTGAAGCTCGATCCGTCCAAGTTCGAGGTGGACGCGGCCACGCTGCAGGCCGTGATCGCGCACCGCTACGACGTGCTCGCGAACTACGCGAAGTCGATGAAGCAAAGCTGCGCGCTCGAGCTCGCGGAACTGCGCGCCAGGGGGCACGACATCGGGGCGCTGAGGACGTTGCGCCAGTGGCTGCACAGCGACGCGCGCGACCTGCCCAAGTGCGAGAAAGTGGGCGCGGTGCTCGCGTCGAGCCCGCTGCTGCACACCACCGCCTCGATGCGCCAGGAGCTCGCCCGGCTGTGGGAGCGTTCGACGCTCACCACGGAGCAGCTGGTGAGCCAGCTCAAGGACTGGTGCGAGCGCGCCGAGCGCAGCAACGTCCCGCAGCTCGCGACCTTCTCGCGGCGCCTGCGCAGCTACGCCTGACCGCTTTCACGACCCATCAGCGGAGGAACGACATGAAGAAGCTGCATGCACTGATCGTCGCGTCGCTCGCAGCGGCCGGCATCGCGTTCGGCGTGGCCCCGGCCGCGTTCGCGGCGGACCCGCCCAAGGCGGAAGCGAAGAAGGCCGAGCCGATGGACATCAACTCGGCGTCGGAGAAGGACCTCGCCACGCTCCCCGGCATCGGCGAAGCGCGCGCCAAGGCCATCGTGAAGGGCCGCCCCTACAAGGGCAAGGACGACCTCGTCCACAAGAAGATCCTCACCGAGAAGGTCTACGACGGCATCAAGGACCAGATCATCGCAAAACAGAAGTGACGAGCCCTCGGGGATCCAGCCCAAGAAAAAAGCCCCGCGATGCGGGGCTTTTTCATTTCGATCCGGACAATCCGCCGTCGCGCTACTTGATCTTGGTTTCCTTGTAGACGACGTGCTTGCGCGCGACGGGATCGTACTTCTTGATCTCCATCTTGTCGGGCATGGTGCGCTTGTTCTTCGTGGTGGTGTAGAAGTGGCCGGTTCCGGCCGACGATTCCAGCTTGATCTTTTCGCGCATGGCTTAGACCTTTTCGCCGCGGGCGCGCATCTCGGCGAGCACGACCTCGAGGCCCTTCTTGTCGATGAGCCGCAGGCCCGCGTTGGTGAGGCGCATCTTCACCCAGCGGTTCTCGCCCTCGACCCAGAACTTGCGGTACTGCAGGTTGGGCAGGTAACGGCGCTTGGTCTTGTTGTTGGCGTGGGACACGTGGTGTCCGCTGCGGGGCGCCTTCCCCGTCACTTGGCAAACGCGCGACATGGCACTAAATCCGGTTAAATTGCGTTGAAGAACCAAAGCATTGAATTATAGCAGGAAAGCTCCGAAACGGGCAATCCCGGCGCGCTCCCCTAGATCAATCCCCGCTCGGCGAAGGAAAGGCACGCCCCGGGCGCCACGATGAAGTGGTCCAGCACCTTCACGTCGATGAGCGCGAGCGCCTCGGCGAGCGTCCGGGTGAGCGCCTGGTCCTGCACGCTGGGCTCGGCGACACCCGAGGGATGGTTGTGCGCGAGGATCACCGACGCGGCGTTGTGCGCGAGCGCGTGCTTCACGACCTCGCGCGGATACACGCTGGTCTGCGTGAGCGTGCCACGGAAGAGCTCGTCGGCCACGATCACGCGGTTCTGCGCATCCAGGCACACGCAATAGAAGCATTCGTGCGCGAGATCCTGCATGCGAAGGCGAAGGTATCCACGCACCGCCGCGGGCGAGGTGAGGCTGTCGCGCGAGCGCATCTCTTCGGCGAGCGCGCGCCGCGCGAGCTCCATCACCGCGGCGATCTGCGCGTACTTGGCCGCGCCCACGCCCGGTACCTCGGCGAGCTCGCGATGCGCCGCGGACAGCAGGCGCGAAACGCGGCCGAACCGGGCAAGGAGCTCGCGGGCCAGCTCGAGCGCGCTCTTTCCGCGCACGCCCGTTCCGAGGAAGAGCGCGACGAGCTCCGCATCGGAAAGCGCCGCCGCTCCTTGCGCCAGCAATCGTTCGCGGGGCCGCTCGGCGGGCGGCCACTCTGCCATGGACATGCGTGCCTCGGGAGTAGGTAAAATGCGTTGATGGACCAGGTCTTGAATCGCCGGCTTCTGCTCGGCGTGACCGGCGGCATCGCCGCCTACAAGGTCGCCGAGCTTTCGCGGCTCCTGATGAGGAATAACGTGGACGTGCAGGTCGCGATGACCGAAGCGGCCACGCGATTCGTGACGCCCGCCACGTTCCAGGCGCTCACGGGCAAGCCCGTGATCACCGATCTCTGGGACACCTCCTTCGCCAACAACATGGCGCACATCGAGCTCTCGCGCGGAGTCGACGCCATCGTCGTGGCCCCCGCAAGCGCCGACTTCATCGCGAAGCTCGCGCATGGAATCGCCGACGACCTCCTTTCCACCGCGTGCCTCGCGCGCAATTGCCCGCTGCTCGTGGCGCCCGCGATGAACGTCGAGATGTGGGACAACCCGGCGACGCAGCGCAACGTGGCCACGCTTCGCGCCGACGGCATCCAGGTGCTCGGCCCCGCGCCGGGCGACCAGGCCTGCGGCGAGGTGGGAATGGGCCGCATGCTCGAGCCCGACGAGATCCTCCAATCGGTGATCGCATTCTTCGCGCCCAAGCGCCTCGCGGGCCGCAAGGTCGTGGTGACCGCGGGCCCCACGTTCGAAGCGATCGACACCGTGCGCGGCATCACGAACCTGAGCTCGGGCAAGATGGGCTATGCGATCGCGGAGGCGGCCGGCGCGCTGGGCGGGGACGTCACGTTGATCAGCGGGCCCACGGCATTGGCGCCGCCCGCGTCCGCGCATTTCGTGTACGTGACGACCGCCGCCGAGATGCTGAACGCGGTGAAGGCGCACGTCGCGGGCTCCGACTTCTTCTTCAGCGTGGCGGCGGTGGCCGACTACACGCCGGTCGCGCCCTCGGGCCGCAAGATCAAGAAGTCCGCCGAGCCGATGGAAATCAAGCTGAAACCCACCGAGGACATCCTCGCCTACGTGGCTGCGATCGCGGGCGGGCCGTTCTGCGTGGGCTTCGCCGCCGAGAGCGAGAACCTGGCCGACTACGCGCAGGCCAAGCGCGCGCGCAAGAAGATCCCGATGATCGTGGCGAACCTGGTGCAGCACACCATCGGCAAGGAAGAGAACGAAGTGACGATCTACGACGATTCCGGAGCGCATCCCCTCGCGCGGGCGCCGAAATCGCGAATCGCCTACGGCATCGTCGAGCATGCGCTCGCGCTGCGCGAGGCGCGCCCCGCGGCCAACGTCACTCCCATCAAGCAGCTCTCGTAGGCTTCCGATGAAAAGAAAAACCCTGGACGTGAAGGTCCTGGACGCGCGCATCCTTTCCCGGATGCCGGCCTACGCGACCGAAGGTTCCGCGGGCCTCGACCTGCGCGCCGCGATCCCCGATCCGGTCACGCTGAGGCCCGGCGACACGGCGCTGATCCCTACGGGCCTCGCGATCCACCTCGGCGATCCGGCGCTCGCGGCGATGATAATCCCGCGCTCCGGCCTGGGATCGAAGCACGGCATCGTGCTGGGCAACCTCGTGGGGCTCATCGACTCCGACTACCAGGGCCAGCTCATGGTGTCGTGCTGGAACCGCAGCCGCGAGCCCTTCGTGGTGAACCCGCTCGAGCGCATCGCGCAGCTGATCGTCGTGCCCGTGGTGCAGGTCGAATTCAACATCGTCGACGAGTTCGTCGGCAGCGCCCGCGGCGAAGGCGGATTCGGTTCCACCGGAAAGCACTGAATGCGCGGGATCGTTCTCTTCGCCCACGGGGCGCGCGATCCGCAATGGGCGCGGCCCTTCGAGGCGGTGCGCGACCGCGTGCGCGCGAGCCGGCCCGAGTATCCCATCGCGCTCGCCTACCTCGAGCAGATGTCGCCCACACTGGAGGAAGCCATCGGAGCGCTCTGCGCCGAGGGCGCTTCCACAATCATCGTGTTCCCGCTCTTCATGGCGCAGGGCGGGCACCTGAAGGAAGACCTGCCCCGGATCCTCGCCGACATCCGCGCGGCGCATCCGCACGTGCCCATCGCGCTCGAGTCCGCCATCGGCGAAGCGCCCGAGCTGCTCGACGCGATCGCGGCCTGGATCCTCGCCAAAGCCGACTGACCAAAAAAAACCGGGCACTGGCCCCGGTTATTTCCGGCAGATCGAGTAGCCGTCGTTCCAACCCATCGAATATTGCGCGTCGGAGGCGAAACGCTTCGCGTCCTTGCGGCCGAGCGCCGTGCCCTTCGCGCTTTCGCATCCGTCGATGTAGCCCTCGCGCATCGCCGGCGGATAGCCCGCGAGGTTGTAGGCCGGGGGCGGCGCCTTCGCTCGGCGCTCCGCCGCCTGCGCCGGCGACTCGGGCTTCTCGGTCACGGGCGCAGGCGGCGCGCCCGCGCATCCGGCCAAGGTCAGCGCCACGAAAGCCAGCGGAAATGCCAGTCGCAATTCGTTACGGGTCATGCGCTAGTATCGCGGAATGTTCGCCATCGGAAATCTGCGCAGCGCCCCGGCTCTGCTGGCCGCTGCCCTCGCATTGTCCGCCGCCCCGCTTGCGGTGGCCGCCGACGCACAACACAAGCCCGTCGAGGCGTCCCTCAGGAGCACGCACCTCAAGGTGGGTTCGCACTCGCTCAAGGTGGAGCTCGCCGTGAGCGACGAGGAGCGCAGCAAGGGCCTCATGTTCCGCAAGTCGCTCGGCAAGGACGACGGCATGCTCTTCGTCTTCGACGAGCTGGGCTACCACAGCATGTGGATGAAGGACACGCTCATCCCGCTGTCGGTCGCGTTCCTCGACGGCGAGGGCAGGATCCTCAACATCGTCGACATGGAGCCGCAGACGCTCGACACGCACTCGGCGGCCGGCCCCGCGCGCTATGCGATCGAGACCAACCGCGGCTGGTTCGTGGAGCGGAAGGTGAAGCCCGGCGACAAGGTCACCGGGCTGCCCAGGGCGCCGGAGTAGCTACGCGAACATCGCCGCGTGGAACAGCGCGGACGACGACATGAAGAAGAGCATCGGGATCGACAGCATCGTGTTGGTCCGCGATGCGAGGAACGCCACGCGGCGCGCCTTGTTCTTCTCCTCGTCGCTCGCGGGCACCATCCCCAGGATCTTCTTCTGGTTGGGCCAGATGAGCACCCACACGTTGAAGAGCATGATGAGCCCGAGCCATCCGCCGATCCCGATCGGGACGTAGGCCTTCTCGCGGAAGAGCAGCACGTCGGCGGCCTTGTCGCCGAGGATCACGAAGGCGAAGAAGACTGTCGCGACGGCGCCCCAGCGGAAGAACAGCAGCGCGCGCGGCACCACGTGCTTGGTGATGCCCGCGCCCGTCGGCGGATTGTCGGCCGCCGCCTTCTTGAGCGCGTCCACCTGCACGAAGTTGAAGTAGTAGAGCAGGCCGATCCACATCACGCCGCTCATGATGTGCAGCCAGCGTCCGAGGCCGTGCTGGATGAAGTCGCTCATGTCAGCCTCCCATCATTGCGCGCGCGAGGTAATACAAGACCACCGTCAGCACGACTCCGCTGATCACGGTGCCCCAAAGCGAGTCCAAAGGATTTTTCATCGTTGTGCTCCGGAGTGAAGTGGGCCGATGCGATTCGATGATAGCACGGCGACAACGCCTCGCCCGCGAGAAAACCCCTAATGATTGAAGGGGTTAGAATGCCGCGTGACAGATCTCCATCCCTACTCGCGGCTCACCCCGGATCTCATCCTGAACGCGCTCGAGTCGCTCGGCCTGCGCTGCGACGGGCGCCTGCTTGCGCTCAACAGCTATGAGAACCGCGTCTACCAGGCGGGCATCGAGGATGCGCAGCCGGTGGTGGCGAAGTTCTATCGCCCCGCGCGCTGGAGCGACGAGCAGATCCTCGAAGAGCACGCATTCGCCGCGGAGCTCGCCGCGGCGGAAATCCCCGTCGTCGCGCCGATCGCATTCGCCTCGCGCACGATGAACGCATTCGAGGGCTTTCGCTTCGCGGTCTATCCGCGCCGCGGAGGCCGCGCACCGGAGCTCGACGATCCTGAAGTGCTCGAGTGGCTCGGCCGCTTCATCGGGCGCATCCACGCGGTGGGCGCCGCGAAGCCGTTCGTGCATCGCCCGAGGCTCGACATCGCGAGCTTCGGCGAGGAGCCGCGCGAGTTCCTGCTCTCGAGCGGCCTCGTTCCCGCGGACCTTCGCGCGGCTTGGGAGCAGGCCTCGGCGCTCGCGCTGGAAGCCGTGCGGCATGCGTTCGCGCGCGCAGGCGACGTCGCGCACATCCGTACGCACGGCGATTGCCACGCGTCGAACGTCCTGTGGACGCCGTCGTCGGGGAACCATGCGGGCGGCCCGCACTTCGTGGATCTCGACGACAGCCGCATGGCCCCGGCGGTGCAGGACTTCTGGATGCTCGTCTCGGGCGAGCGCCGCTCCATGGGCCGCCAGCTCGGCAAACTGCTGCGCGGTTATGAAGATTTCATGGAGTTTGACGACCGCGAGCTGCACCTCGTCGAGGCGCTTCGCACGCTGCGGCTCCTGCACTACAGCGCGTGGCTCGCGCGCCGCTGGGACGACCCCGCTTTCCCTCTGGCATTCCCATGGTTCAATACGCAACGCTACTGGCAGGACCGCGTCCTGGAGCTGAGGGAACAGGTGGCCGCCCTGCAGGAATCCCCTCTCGTTCCCGAGTAGTTTCGAGTTACATTTCGTCGCACCTCACCTCCGAAGTGGGGCGAGAATCGCGGTCCAACGCAAGACCAAGAACGACAACGGATCCATGGCCCTTACTGCCTCGAAGCTCGACGGCGCACGCCCCTGGTGGCGCCGCCCCATCACCCTCGCAATCGCAGCCATCGTGCTGGCCGCGCTCGCATGGCACTTCTGGCCCGCGCATCCTTCCGATTCAGGGGGAGTGCCGGGCGCGAAAGCACCGGGCAAGGGCTCGGGCAAGGGCGCGGGCGGCGCGGGCAAATTCGGCGGCGGCGATCCCAACCGGCCGCAGCCGGTGTCGGCCGCGGTCGCGAAGACGGGCGACCTGAACGTCGTGCAGACGGCGCTGGGGACCGTGACCGCGCTCAGGACCGCCACGGTGAAGACGCGCGCCGACGGATTGCTGCAGAGCGTGTCGTTCCTCGAGGGCGACATCGTGAAGGAAGGCGCGGTGCTCGCGAAGATCGACCCCGCGCCCTACGAAGTGGCGCTCGAGCAGGCCGTGGGACAGCTCGCGCGCGACCAGGCCACGCTCGCCAACGCGAAGGTGGACCTCGACCGCTACCAGAAGCTCCTCGCGCAGGATTCAATCGCCTCGCAGCAGGTGGACCAGCAGGTGGCGCTCGTGAAGCAGCTCGAAGGGACTGTCAAGCTCGACCAGGCGCAGGTGGACAACGCGAAGCTGCAGCTTTCGTGGTGCACCATCACCGCGCCCGTGGGCGGCCTCGTGGGGCTTCGCCAGGTCGATCCGGGCAACATGATCCACGGATCGGACGCCAACGGCCTGGTGGTGATCACGCAGCTCGACCCGATCTCGGTGATCTTCACCATTCCGCAGGACACGCTGCCGCGCGTCATCGCGCGCATGAAGGCCGGCGACCGCCCGCCGGTGGAAGCCTGGGACCGCGAGCAGAAGACGATGCTCGCGCGCGGCACGCTCACCGCCACCGACAGCCAGATCGACGTCTCCACCGGCACGGTGCGGCTGCGTGCGAGCTTCTCCAACGCGCAGGGCAAGCTCTTCCCCAACCAGTTCGTGAACGTGAAGATGGTCGTGGACACGCTGCACAACGCCGTGATCGTGCCCACGGCCGCGGTGCAACGCGCGACCCAGGGCACGATCGTGTACGTGGTGAACGACGACAACACGGCGAGCGTGCGCGCCGTGACGCTGGGCGCCACCGAGGGCGAGTCCACCTCGATCGAGTCGGGCCTGAAGGCGGGTGAGCGCGTGGTGACCGACGGCGTCGATCGCATCCGCGAGGGCGCGAAGGTCGAGGTGGTCGTGCCCGGCGCGCCGCCGCAAGCCGCCGGCGATGCCTCGAAGCGCGAGGAATTCAGGAAGCGCCTCCAGGCGATGACGCCGGAGCAGCGCGAGGCGTTCAAGAAGAAGTGGGAGGCGATGACTCCCGAGCAACGCGAAGCGTTCAGGAAACAGCGGGAAGCGGCGAAGAGCGGCTCGTGAACCCGTCACGCATCTTCATCCTCCGGCCGGTCGCCACCGCGCTGCTGATGGTGGCGATCATGCTTTCGGGAATCGTCGCCTACCGGCAGCTGCCGCTCTCGGCGCTGCCCGAGGTGGACTACCCCACGATCCAGGTCGTCACGCTCTATCCGGGCGCGAGCCCCGACGTGATCACGTCTTCGATCACGGCGCCCCTGGA
>Ga0335082_10004594_pt1 | contig 15057 bp, 14 predicted proteins | sample Lox_Sample_41_FD_206718 | JGI IMG/M metagenome (GOLD analysis project Ga0335082, IMG submission 206718) | Soil microbial communities from Loxahatchee National Wildlife Refuge, Florida, United States - Lox_Sample_4.1 | ecosystem: Environmental > Terrestrial > Soil > Wetlands | place: USA...
CATCCGCCGGCCCTGTTTGTTGTGGTGGAGGGCCCGCCCGGGCCATGCCCGCCGACACACGGCCATGTGATTGCCGTCACAGAACGGTGTGAGCAGGCCTGCCATGCTGGGGGCGGCGCGGGACCGAACGAACGTTCGAACTCCCCCGCGCCAGGCGCCGCCCCATGAAGCAGGCTTCCCGCGGTTGGTTCTGGGCCACCCTGACGCTGTCCAGCGTCAGCCTGGTGGCGCTGGTCTTCGCTTTCTGGGAGCTGGTGGAGAACCGCTTCTTCCGCGACCTCGACTACGTCAGCCTTCACTACCTCTATATCAGCCGCGGCATCGCCTCTTCCATCCTGCTGGCCGCCTGGGCCACCTGGCTGGTGCTGCGCGAGCGGCGCGCTTCGGAGGAAGAGCTGCGACGCTCCCGCGAACGCTACCGCGGGCTGCTCAACGCCTCCCCCGGCGCGGTGGCCCTGTTCGGCGCCGACCTGCGGGTGCTGGAGTGGAACGCCTCCGCCGAGCGGCTCTACGGATATTCCCGGGAGTTCGTGCTCAACCTGCCGCTGCCGACCGTCCCCGAGCAGCGCCGCGCCGAACTCGGCGACCTCATGGCGCGGGTGCGCCACGGCGAGGCCGTCCTCGATCACGAGACCGAGCGGGTCGACGCTTCCGGCCAGCTCATCCAGGTGCAGCTCAGCCTGCTGCCCTTCCGCGAAGGCGGCGACCTGTTCTACCTGGAGGTGGTCACCGATATCCGCGAGCGCGTGCGCCTGAGGGAGCGGCTCATCGAATTCGAGAAGCTGACCAGCATGGGCCAGATGGCCGCCGGCACGGCCCACCATCTGAACACGCCGCTGGCGGCGATGCTGCTGCGGGTGCAGATGATGCGCAGCCGCAGCCAGGAGCCCTCCACCTCCGCCGAACTGGAGCGGCTGGAACGCAGCCTGCGCTTCTGCCAGCAGTTCGTGCAGCGCCTGCTCGATTTCTCGCGTCGCCCCGCCACCCGCAAGGACCCCGAACCGGTGCACGCGGTGATCGAAGGAGTGCTGGCGTTCATCGGGCCGTCGCTCGAGGCCAAGCAGGTGCACCTGGGCCGCGACTTCGCCGAAGCCGAGGGGGTCACCGTTCTGGGCGACCGCAACGAGCTGGAAACCCTGCTGCTGATCCTGCTGAGCAATGCGGCCGACGCGGTGGAGTCCGGCGGCAACATCGGCATCCACGCATCCTCGAGCGCGGGCCGGGTCGAGATCGCGGTCATCGACAACGGCTGCGGCATCCCCCCGGACGCGCTGGCGCGCATCTTCGAGCCCTTCTACACCACCAAGCCGGTGGGAAAAGGGACAGGGCTGGGGCTGCCCATCGCCCGGAACATCGTCACCCAGCACGGCGGCAGCATCCGCCTGGAAAGCGAGCCGGGCCACGGCACGCGCGCCGTCGTCGAGCTGCCGGCCACCGTGGCTGCCGCCGCGGAGGTGTCCGCATGAAGCGCCCGGCCGAGATCCTGGTGGTGGACGACGATCGCGAGCTGGCGGAGACCCTGCGCGACCTGCTGGTCGGCGAAGGCTATGCCGTCGCGGTCGCGCTTTCGGCCCGCGAAGCGCTGGCCACCTTCGACGAGAAACCGCAGCTGGCCATGGCCCTGGTGGACCTGATCATGCCGCAGTGCGACGGCATGGCGCTGATGGACGAGCTGCACCGCCGGAACCGCGCCTTGCCGGTGATCATCATGACCGGCTTCGGCACCATCGAGACCGCGGTGGACGCCATGAAACGCGGCGCCGAGGACTATCTCACCAAGCCCTTCGATCGCGAGGCGGTGCAGAAGAAGATCGGGCGGCTGATGGAGGTACACCGGCTGCGGCAGCGGGTGGCCGAGCTGGAGGCCGAGGTCAAGCAGGTCAGCGACCCCTTCCAGGACCTGATCTACGTCTCCCGCGGCATGCAGCAGGTGGTGGACCGCGCCCGCGCCGTTGCCGAGAGCGAGGCCACCGTGCTCATCGTCGGGGACACGGGCACGGGCAAGGAGAAGATCGCGCGCGCCATCCATCGCGCCAGCCGCCGCGCCTCGGGGCCGTTCCTGGCGGTCAACTGCGGCGCCCTGCCCAAGGAATTGATCGAGAGCGAGCTCTTCGGGGTGCGCAAGGGCGCCTACACCGGGGCCTATGCCGACCTGCCGGGCGTGTTCGCGGCCGCGGCGCGCGGGACCGTCTTCCTCGACGAGATCGCCGAGATGCCCAAGGAAGCCCAGGTCAAGCTGCTGCGCGTGCTTCAGGAGCGTGAGCTGCGTCCGGTCGGCGGGACCACGTCGGTCCCGGTGGACGTGCGCGTGATCGCCGCCACCAACAAGCCGGTGGCCGCGCTGCGCTCCGAGCACCTGCGCGAGGACCTCTATTTCCGTATCGCCACCGTGGTGCTGGAGGTGCCGCCGCTGCGCACCCGCCGCGAGGACGTGCTGGTGCTGGCGCAATGGTTCGCCTCCCGCATCGCCGAGCGCTACGGACGACACATCACCCTGAGCCCCACCGCCACCGAGGCCCTGCTCAACTACGGCTTCCCGGGCAACGTCCGGGAACTGGAGAACATGCTGGAGAGCGTCGCCGCCATCTCCAAGGACGATCCGCAGACCATCACCGACCGCGACCTCCGCCCGCTGCTGCACCAACCCCCCGCGGCAGGCGATGGCTGGATGGAAGGTGCGATGTCGCTGCAGCAGATGGAGAAGATCGCCATCGAGCGCGCCATCCGGCTGTGCCACGGGAACCGCACCAAGGCGGCGGCGCTGCTCGGCATCTCGCGCGACACTCTTTACCGCAAGCTGCACGACCTGAACATCGCGGTGGCCCCCTCGTGAGCGGCCGGCGCGAGACCATTCTCTGGTCAGTGGTAGCGCTGGCCGCGGTCGCCGTGTTTGCGGTCGCGGCCCGCAACGCCTACCACGATGCGCAACGCCACGGAGTCCCCGTGGTCTCGGCCCACCCTGTCGAAGGCAACGCCGTGTTCCGTAACAAGGGATGCGTGCAGTGCCACGATGCCGGCGCCCTGGCCACTGTGTCGGGCGAGCACTCTTCCTCGCAGCCTCTTCCCACCCTGGTCACCGCCATGTGGAACCATGCGCCCCGGATGTTCGAGGCCATGCGGGAGAAGAGCATGCCCTATCCGGACCTCAGCTATGACGAAGCCGGCCAGCTGGTCGCCTACCTCTGCCTGTCCCGGCTGATGGACGAGCCCGGGGACCCGGAACGGGGCGCCAAGCTGTTCGAGGTCCGGCAGTGCGCACGCTGCCACGGGGTCGCCGGAGGGGCCGCGCCCACCGTATCGCAACTGGCTTCCACCGACGATCTGGTGATCTGGACCCAGCGCTTGTGGAATCACGCTTCCGTCATGCAGGAGCGCATGCAGCAGATCGGGGTGAGCTGGCCGCGCTTCGAAAAGAACGACCTGCGCGACCTGTTCGCCTACGTGCGTCACGACGGACACGACTCGCACCGCGCCATCGTCACCGCCGACCCCGACCGGGGCTGGCGCGTGTTCCAGGAAAAAGGATGCATCGAGTGCCACGGCATCTCGCGCGGCTCCGAGCACGTGGCCGCCGACTTCGGGCCCAGCCGCGACCTGCCGCCTACCTACTCCCAGTTCGCGGCCTCCATGCTCAATCACTTCCCCACCATGCAGCGCGCCATCGCCGCCAAAGGGACCAAGGCGCCGGTGTTCGGGGAAGGCGAGATGGCCGATGTCACCGTGTTCCTGTACGGCCTGCACTACCTGGAGCCCTCGGGCTCGCCGCAGGTGGGAGGCAGCGTGTTCGGATGGCGCGGCTGCGCCCAGTGTCACGGCAAGAACGCCGAGGGTACTCGCGCCGGACCGGCGTTGCGCGGCCGCGGCCAGGCCTACACCTCCGTCCGCCTCGCCTCCGCGCTGTGGCATCACGGCGCACGCATGTACGCCGACACCCGCGCCCTGGGCCAGCCCTGGCCCTCGCTGCTGCCCTCCGACGTCGGCGACCTGCTGGCCTTCCTCAATACCCCGGTGGAAAAGACGCACTGAGCCCGGCGACGTTCGTCATGCCGGGGCAGCGGCTCGAGATTTCCATTGCAAGAGACCGCCTCTGTGCCCATACTTTCCCGCACCATTTTTGGGGGATGGTTTGCATGAAATGGATGCTCGCGTTCCTGGTCCTTGGGCTAGCCGTGTCTCCAGCCTTTGCCGATACCGTCACTGACAACTTCGAGAGTTACACGCTTGGTACGTTCCCGTCGCCAACCTGGCAAGACGTGGGAACAGTGTTCACGCCGCCCGGGCAAACCCTGCCCTCTGCCCAGGTGGTCCAGACGACGGATGCGTTTGGCAACTCGACGCAAGCGCTTTCGATCCTCGACCAGGTCACTCTGAGCCGGGGGATCTTTGCGACGGTACCGGTCAGTACCACGTACGCGCTGGCTGCCGACATTCGCGTCGATCGCTACAGCGACCACCCGCCGGGGCTGGGCACGGCGGAGAACTGGGCGATGCAGCTCACCTTCGCCGAAGCCGGGGTCGACAACTTCGCCTTCACTCCGCAAGCCGGGATCTACGCCAGTTCACTGACTGGAGGCTGGCGGCTGTTCGTGATCGGCGGCCCGGGAGCCGACATCGATCTGGGTGTCCCCGCGGCCGTCGGCAAGTGGTACAAGGTGGAGCTTGATTTCAATGCGCTCAGCAGCACCTTCCACAGTCGCATCATCGACGCGAAGACCGGGGCGGTGCTGGTCGACCGCTTCGATACCATCGCCGGGCTCACGCCGGCGGACGCGCAATACAACTCCATCGCCTTCTTCGGAGGCGAGACCAACCCCGACACCCAAGTGGCCGACCTGGCGATGGTGGACAATGTCAATATCTCGTCCACTCCGGTTCCCGAACCGTCGTCCCTCGCACTCCTGGGGGGCGGACTTGGTTTCATCGTCTCGCGCGCCAAGCGGGGCCGCGCTTGAGGACCAATGTCGACGTTGCGGAAGGGACAGCCGGGCGGCTGTCCCTTCCATGACCGACTGCCCGATTTCTGGACAACCGCCCGATTTCCTGACAGACTGCTTCCCGCCTGGTTCCTGACTTCGAAGTGCAGAAGCCATGGTTTCATGTGCTTACCAGCCGAGCCATCGCTCTCGATTTCGGTGCCTCAAGTGCATGAAGAAAGCCTGAGCGGGAGGCGGGGCTTTTAGCCCCCAAGTTCATACCGGCATCTTTCGGACCTCCTGATAACCGCCTCCCGCTCGGAGGAAATGCGATGAAAAACATCGGTTGGTTGGCGCTCAGTGGATTGGCCATGCTGGTCGCCGGGGGCTTGATGATGTTCGCGTCCTACGGCTCGCTGCCCTTGTGGGCCATCTGGTTCGTGGGACCGCTGCTTTGGTATCTGGGCTTCGGCATTGCCATTGGAGGCTTCGCCGCACATTTTTTCATCGCCGCGCCGAGACGGGCACAGCAGGACGACACCATGCCCGTGCTGCACTTGGAGCCGATCGGCCGGCATAACGCTCCTAGCGGGATCAGCCGCGAGATCCCGGCCATGGGTGGGTTCATCCTGTAGTCGCGCGGAGATCAGGTGTGGCGCGGCCGGGTCGGCCGCGCGGCACGGGCGACACGCCCGTGCACCAGGACGAACATGGCGGAGGAACGGATGGGAGAGAAGCAGCCCTGTCCCATGGTGACGGAAGCGGTGCGCTCCGCGCAACAAGCGGACGCCGGCCACCAGGGACGCAGGCGATTCGTCCAGGTGGTGCTCGGGGGAGGGCTGCTGGCCTCGCTGGCTTCTTTCATCTACCCGGTACTTCGCTACGTGTTGCCGCCGGCTACTGCTGACCTGGGGGCCGGCTCGGTGCTGGCGGCGACCGTAGCTGAGTTGAAGGCCAATTCCGCCAAGATCTTCCGCTTCGGCAGCAAGCCCGGCCTGCTGGTCAAGCTGCAATCGGGCGAATACCGCGCCATGTCGGCCACCTGCACCCACCTCAGCTGCACCGTCCAGTACCGTTCCGACGTCCAGCAAGTCTGGTGCGCCTGCCACAACGGCATGTACGACCTCAACGGGCGCAACATCTCGGGGCCTCCGCCGCGCCCACTGGAGGCCTTCGACGTCCACGTCAAGGGCAACGAGATCTACGTCAGCCGGAAGCAGGGGGCCTGATCCATGCGCGCCGCCGCCGCCTACCTCCGCGATTGGCTCGACCAGCGCTTCGGCTGGGACGAGCTGATCTACCCGCTGCGCCACAAGATGGTCCCGCTGCACCGGCTCTCCTATTGGTACTTCCTCGGCGGCATCACCCTGTTCCTGTTCGGCGTGCAGGTCACCACCGGCATCCTGCTGCTGCTCTACTACCGTCCCAGCGCCAACGAAGCCTTCGAGAGCGTGAAGTACATCACCACCCAGGTGCAGTTCGGGTGGCTGATCCGCTCCATCCACTCCTGGTCGGCGAACCTGATGGTGTTCACCGCCTTCGCCCACATGTTCAGCGTGCTGTTCCTGCGCGCCTATCGCAAGCCGCGCGAGCTGACCTGGGTGTCGGGCGTGCTGCTGCTGTTCCTGGCGCTGGGCTTCGGCTTCAGCGGATACCTGCTGCCGTGGAACACCCTGGCTTTCTTCGCCACCAAGGTCGGGACTGACGTCGCCGGACAGGTGCCGGTGATCGGCCACTGGATCCTGGTCTTCCTGCGCGGCGGCGAGGACGTCACCGGCGCCACCTTGACCCGTTTCTTCGGCTTCCACGTCGCCGTCCTGCCCGGCATCACCACCGTGTTGCTGCTGTTGCACCTGGCGCTGGTCCAGAAGTTCGGCATGAGCGTTCCACCGCAGGTGGAGGAAGAATGGTCCTATCGCCCGGAGCTGAAGAAGGAGATGCACTTCTTCCCCAACTTCCTGCTGCGGGAAGCGATGGCCTGGTACGTCGGGCTGGGTGCGCTGGCCGCGCTGGCCGCCATCTATCCCTGGGAGCTGGGCGCCAAGGCCGATCCCTTCGCCCCGGCGCCGGCCGGCATCAAGCCCGAGTGGTACTTCCTGTTCACCTTCCAGACCCTGAAGCTCATCCCCTCGCGGATCCTGATGTTCGACGGGGAACTGCTGGGCATCCTGGCGTTCGGGGTGGCGGGAGCGCTGTGGGTGCTGCTTCCCTTTCTGGAGCCCAAGCGCATCGAGCGCGGCTACCGGTTCATCACCGGCGCGGGCGTGTTCGCTCTGGTCTACATGGTGAGCATGACCATCTACGGCTGGGTGGCGAAATGAAGAACAGACTGGCGCTGATCGGATGTCTGATGCTGCTGACCGCCGCCGGCTGGGCGGCGGAGAAGAACACCTGCCTCGATTGCCACTCGCAGATGGACGCGCCCCTCAAGGTATCGCGCGACGAATTCGACAACAACATCCACGCCCAGAAGGGCCTGACTTGCACCAGCTGTCACGGTGGGGATGCCACCAGCGACTCCGACGCCATGAGTCGCGCCGCCGGGTTCCGGGGACACATCGACCGGCGGCAGGTCCCGGAACTCTGCGGCGGTTGTCACAGCGACGCCGCCAGAATGCGGCAGTACAACCCGTCGCTGCGCACCGACCAGCTGGCGCAGTACAAGACCAGCGTCCACGGGAAGAGATTGGCGGGCGGCGACCAGAATGTCGCCATCTGCACCGACTGCCACACCGTGCACGGCATCCGTCCGGCGTCGGACCCGCGCTCCAGCGTCCACCCGTTGAACGTCGCCGAGACCTGCAAGCGCTGCCACTCCGATGCGGCCTACATGAAGGATTACAAGATCCCGCACGATCAGTACGCGGGATACAGCGCCAGCGTGCATTACAAAGCTATGCACGAGGGCGGCGACCTGAGCGCTCCCACCTGCACGACGTGCCACGGCAACCATGGCGCGGCGCCTCCGGGACTGGCGTCGGTGGAGAACGTGTGCTCGACCTGCCACGTCTTCCAGGCGCAGCTGTTCGACAAGAGCCCGCACAAGAAGGCGTTCGCCGCGGCGGGCATGGCCGGCTGCATCACCTGCCACAGCAATCACCGCATCAACCATCCCAGCGACGCGATGGTGGGCGTCGGCCCCAGCTCGGTCTGCACCAACTGCCACTCGGCGGGCGACAAGGGCTACAAGACCGCCGAGATCATCGCCACCAGGTTCGCCGGCCTGGCCAAGTCGATCAACGAATCCAAGGAATTGCTGGACCGCGCCTCGAGCTCGGGGATGGAGGTCAGCGACGCCGAGCTGGAGCTGGTCGCCGCCAACGACTCCCTCACCAAGGCACGCGTGTCGCTGCACAGCTTCAGCGAAGCCGGCATCGAGGAAGACATCTCCAACGGTACCAAGACCGCAAAGAAGACGCACGAAGCCGCGGTGGCCGCGCTTCAGCAGCGCCAGTACCGCCGCATGGGACTGCTGGTCTCGCTGGCCACCATCCTGCTCACCGTGGCCGCGCTCGGCTTCTTCATCCGGCAGATCGAGAACGGGAAGAAATCCTGAGGCCTCAGGCAAGGTGCGCCGAAACGACTGTTTACGCCATTTGAGCCACGGGAAGGACCGTCACACGCTTGGGTGCCCCGGGTCACTGTGCGCCCAACCGTCTCAACGACTGTTATCAACAGTTAGGTGGGAGACTTGAATCCTGATTGTAGAATGAACCTACGCCGGTGACCGTTCAGTGAGCGAGAGCACAAGCCAACGTGCCGGGCGGACGACTTGCTTGTGATGTGCGGGGGCCGTCGCGTCCCTCTTAGAAGAAGGGCGATAGGAAAGCCGCTCCCAGAATGAACCAATCCCACCACCTTATGGTCGATCGGTTCTTCCTAGGGAAATACAATTCGACGACCGCAGCCAGCACGACCCAGTCCCACCACGTCAACCGAAACCTCTTCTTCGTCGGGTTGCGCGCTGCCATCGACCCCTCTCGCGCCGGGAGCAGGGCGGGACCGAGGGTGGCGGCAGGCGTAGACTTTCTGGCATCGATTTTTGCAGGGATCCCCATCTACGTTTTGATTGGCGCCGGTTAGCAGGGGGTTGCCCAGCGCGCGGGTGTTAGTGCGGCGCTGACTGCGCAGCGCCCATCGCCACCGGCCGCTTGATCACGCCAGAGTCCACGGTCGCGCCGCTGCGCGCGATGGTTTGAAAATGCATCTCATCGCCCGAGATCTCGATCAGCATGAACGTGCGGTCCGTGTCGAAACCATGGGCGGTGATCTCGCTCTTGCGCAGATTGCCGTAGCGCAGCTGGCCGGACGCGCCTTCGGTGAAGTAGTAGATCCCTTTCTGGGGCCGGACCCGCTCGTAGACGTGATCGTGGCCGGCAAAGACCACGTCGACACCATACTTGACCAGCAACGGCTCCAGAAGTAGGCGCAGATCCGTCGCCGGACCATGCGCTCTTCCTGAGGAGTACAGAGGATGATGGAAGTAGCAGATCTTCCACACTCCGTTCTCGGCGTTCTGCAGTTGGGTTTCCAGCCAGGCAAGCTGCTTGGGGTCCATGTAATTGCTGTCCAGGACGAAGAAGCGCACGTTGCCTTTCTTGAAGGTGTAGTAATTGGCCCCGTGCATGTTGAAGGGCTTGTAGAAGCGCTCGTTGGGATCGTCGTGGTTACCCAGCGACGCGTAGAACTGGACGCCGGTGTCCAGCAGAGGCTTGTACGGCGCCTCAAACTTCGTCTCGAAATCGTGAGGCCGGCTGCCCCCGTAAAGGTTGTCGCCTAGCGTGATCACAAAGTCGAACGGGAAATCGGAGTGCGCCCCGATCATCTGCTGGGCCAGTTCATACTGTTCGGCCTTCCCGGTCCCCATATCGCCGATCGCCGCGAAGCGGACCGAGTCGCTCTTGTGGGGAAGCGTTAAGTTGGTTCCCCGCAGGCACGGCGCGAGCAAGCAGAGGAGGCCCAGGATGGGGAACAGACGGGATCGCATCAGCCCTCCTTCCCGCATCAGCGCTCCCCCGGTACCGCTTCACGCATCACGTCCACCACCATATTGGCGTTGACGTCCAGGAGCACCAGATCGCGGTCCGCGATCCGGTAGGCGACCTCATTGGGGAGGGTCGGAAACCGCTGCAGCAAGGTCGGAGGAACTATGGTGTATGGGACCCCCACAGGGTAGACCTGATTCACCTGCAGGCGGATCCCCCTGACCAGATTTTCCTGTTGCACCGTGGCCCTGGCCTGGCGTGCCTCGGGTCCCTGGAACTCGTTGCGGATCGCGTGCTTGAACGCTCTTCTGGCTTCATGGGTGAAGATCTTTCCCTGCCGGGCGTCGGGACGCGCTTCCCGGATCTTTCTTGCCAGCGCCTGCTGATGGGCTGCGATCATCTCCGGCAGGTCGGTGGTTTTCAGCTGGGGCAGAGTGCTTTCCACGGCCTTGTGCAGTCGTACGTACTCCTGTACGTGGGCCGAGAACTCCTTGAAGCCATCCGCGTCCTCGCGCGCCTCTTTGTCGGCGGCGGCTTGGGTGTTCGAGGCCCACCCGAGTGCCAGGAAGCTCCCTAGCAGCAACCATCGCACCGCGATTGGGATCCGTGTCTTCATCGTGCTTCTTTGGGCCCGAGTGGCCAGAAACCGGCCTTCCATAAGGTGAGATGCATTCCTAGGCCTTCTTGGCATCCTGTGCGACCTCTTCGACGGCTTCCTTCACCGCCTTTTTCACGACCTTCTTGACCACCTTCTTGACCGTTTCCTTGACCACCTTGTCTTCCAGTACCTCCTCGCCGGCTTTGGCCACAACCTTCTTCACCGCCTTCTTCACCGTGTCGGTGAGAGGACCTAGGTCCCGAGCCAGGACTTGGACCGCGTCTTCGGTTTGCTTCTCCGGGGCTGCCGCTGGGGCCTTTTCAGCAGGCAGCGGCGGCTTTGCCGCCCCGGCGGATCCCCAGTCCGACTCGAAGGTGGCGATCAGCGTCTTCACGACTTTCGGGTCGCCGACGATCAGGCCCACCTCCCGCCGGGAATCCAGCGCGGCGGAGCGCAGGCTCTGGCTGCCGACGAAGACCTGGCGGCGGTCGCGGATGATCGTTCGGGCGTGCAGACGTAGTGGATTCAGTTTCCTGGCGGTAAGGTGCGTGCCCTCGTCGATCCGCCCCAGGATCCTGACCACGACGCCGGCGGTCGCGTGGTCCTGCAGGATGCCGATCATTTCCTTGTCGGAGATCCGGGGGTCGTAAATCAACAGCTCCTTCCTGGCCCGCCGGATGAAGCGCGCCAGCACTTTGCGGGAGTTGACCGGACTGACGACAAAAGAATCCAGGCCCGGCTCGTACGCGCAACGCATGGAGTCGGCCTCCAGCAGCTTACCCGCTTCCTGCACCCACTCCGCGTTCCGAGTGACGATCCCGAATCCGCGGCTGTGATCGATATCCACGTGCGTGTAGTTGAACGAAAGCATGTAAAGGACGCGGCGGTCGATGATGAGCAGCTTGTCGTGATAGCGGGTCAGGTCGTCGGCGCTGCGCGCGACGATGATCCCCGCATCCAGGAAGCGCATCTCCAATTGGCGCAGCTTCGCTTCTCCGCCCCGGTTGGTGTATCCGGTCAGCGCCGTGACCTTCACGCCCCGACCCACCGCGGCTTTCAGCGCCGCCTCGATGTCCCGGTGGTCGAACCGGAAGATGACGATCTCCACGCTCTTCTTGGCGTTCCGGATGGCTGACACCAGTGGCGCCACCCCATCGTTCGGCTCGACGATCACTTTCACAGTGGACTCTCCTGACTCCTTGCATCCTTACTTCTTGCGGTTCGCGGCGGACTCGGCGGCGGGAAGGGGCGCCCTCAGTTCGTTCAGCTCCCGGATCCGCTCCCGCACCACCCGCGTGTACCCCTCGACCTCTTGCGGGGAATAGTCGGCAGCGCGGAAACAGTCGCGGATCTGTTCATCGGAGAGCTGCGCAAGCCTCTGTCCCAGCCATCGGGCATCCGCCAGCGGGATGCGCTTGGTCACCTGTTCCATCCGGGTGCGGTGGTGATAGTTCGGGAGGTCGAATACGGTCAGGAACAGCGGCCGGCTATGCATGACAAAGTCTACAGACTCGGGGGTCACTCGTCCGATGAACCTCGACTTGGCATAATCCTTGAGCACGCTCTTGGAGCGGGTCACGCTGTTCCCGGTATTGCCGAAGCTGGCGCCCACATCGCTGACCAGATAGTGCCGCTCCCCATTCACCAGGTGCACCCAGTTGTTGTCTGTCGACAGGTCCCAGTTGTTCAGCAACGCCATCATCAACCGCAGGCCGTTGAACTCCCGGGTATCGAGAAAATCATTGTTGAACCAGTCCCAGTGTCCGAGCTTCTTGTTGTCCTTCAGGTGGCGCTTCAGGCGGGCGCCGTGCACGCGGCCGTCGGGGGTCGCGAAGGTCTGCCCGCGCTGCAGCTTCGGAAGCCCCGTCACTTTGAGATCTGCCAGGTAGTAGTCCTCATCCACGAAGTATCCAGCAGCCCACAGCAAGCGCGTGGCGGCCGTCTCCGACTGAGGTTCCTGTCCCAGCTTTACCGTCCACCGAACACCCTGCCCGTCCTCGACCACGAATTTCGGGCTGGTTCCTTGCAGATCTTCCCCCACGAAGACGTAGCTGCCGTCGGGGTCCGGAGCATGCTCCTTCCCTCCGGGGCCGTAGAGCAGGTTCAGTGTGCTGACAGGGCCGAAGTCGCGCCAGAGGGTCTCCGGCAGCTCCCCGGTGTTCTCCAGTTCCTTCTTCTGGGCCTGCCCTTGGGCCACGGCTGAGCACGTAAGGGTCAGGATGACAAAAATCAGGATGCACTCTCTTGCACGCTTCATGCTGCCTCCTCCTCCTTAGCTCACGCCGAGAGAAGCCGTCGGCCGACGCCGGGTGAGTCTGTGGCAACGGCGTTGTCCGAGGCCTGGATCCGGTGCAGTTCGGAATACAGCCCCTCCGCCGCCAGCAGCTCATCATGGGTCCCGCGCTCCACCAGCTCGCAATCCTTGACCACGAAGATCACGTCCGCGCGCCGCACCGTGGACAGATGGTGTGCGATGACGATCGCCGTCTTGCCCTCCATCAATCGGTCCAGCGCCACCAGAACGGCGTGCTCCGACGCCGCGTCAAGACCCGTGGTCGGCTCGTCCAGGATCAGGATCGGCGTGTCGCGGATGATGGCCCGCGCGATGGCGATCCGCTGGCGCTGTCCCCCGGAGAGCGACACACCACGCTCCGCAATCACCGTGTCGTAGCCCTCCGGCATCTCTTCGATGAACTCGTGCGCATTGGCCAGATGGGCGGCGCGGATGATCTGCTCCCGCGAGGCGCCCGGCTTGCCATAGGCGATGTTCTGCCACACCGGGGCGCGCAGCAGCAGCGTCTCCTGCAGGACGAAGCTGAGTTGCTCACGCAGCGACTTCTGCGTGTAACGGCGAATGTCCGTCCCATCGATCTTCACTTGGCCGCTGGACGGGTCGTAGAAGCGCGCTACCAGGCCGAGGATCGTGGTCTTTCCCGTTCCGGTGGGGCCAACGATCGCCGCCACTTGGTCCGGCTCGATCCGGAAGCTGACGTCCTTCAGCACTGGCGGCCCGCCGTTGTAATTGAAGCTGACGTGGTCGAACTCGATCCGCCCCTTGAATCGGGGAGCGCGGCGTGCCCGCGGACGGTCGCGGACCATGCTCTCGATCTCCAGCACCTCCTGGATGCGCTCGTACCCCACCATCGCCTTCGACACGGTATCGGTCATCTTCGAGAGATCGCGCATGGGCTTGTACATCCTGCCCAGGTAAAGCAGGAACACGATCAGCACACCGGCGCTGAGCTTGCCGGCCAGGGCCAAGCGGGCACCGTAACCCAGCACCAGGCAGGTGCCCGCGGCTATCAGGATCTCCACCAGCGGAGCCAGCTTCGCCTTGACGCTTCGCGCGCGCAGCGCGCTCTCCACGTTCTCTAGGCTTTGTGTTTCAAAACGCTCTTGCTCATAGTCCTCTCGTGCGAAGGCTTTGACCACCCGCATCGAGGTCAGCACTTCCTGCACCACAGACACTAGTTCGCTCTGCTGCCGCCGCATCGCCCGCGACGCCTTCTTGATGCGGCGCGTGTACGTGTACACCACCACGAAGAGTACGGGCGCGACCGACAGGGCGATCAGAGTGAACCGCCAGTCGATGTAGAACATCACGCCCATCATCCCCACCAGAGTCATGACATTCACCAGCATGCCCAGCAGCGCAGAGCTGATCAGATCCTGGATGGCTTCGATGTCGCTGGTCACTCGCGTGATCAGGTCGCCGGTTCGGGCCTGGTCGTGTTCCGCCAGCGAAAGCCGCTGCAGATGGTTGTAGAGCGTCCGCCGCAGGTCGTGCATCACCCACTGGCCGACACTCGTGGTCAGATACTTTTCCACGTACGAGCTGACGGCGCCCACCACGGCGATGGCCGCCACCGCCGCCACCGCAAAGTTCAGGATCGCCATCGGATCGTGCCCGAACACCCGCACCACCATCCCGCCCAGCCACCCTGGCAGGTGCTTCGATTGCAGCAGGTCGTCCACCACGATCTTGACCGGCCATGGCTCCAGGATGTCCGTCAGCGATTCGCCCAGCACAGCGAGCAGTCCGATGGCGAGAGCTTTCCAGTGGGGCCGGATCAGGTGCGTGATTCTCAGTTTTCCCGAGCGCTGGCGGGACAGAGGCCTGCGAAGATCGTCGGCTGCTGCTCGTTCTGTGGGCGGCGTATGGCCGTGCATCTACCTTAAGATGCAAACCAGGTCGAGGGGTGGCCACCTTCTGCTCGCAGTGACCGTATGAGCGCGGCCAGCTCGACAAACAGCGATTCAGTCCGTTGTCTGACCTTCAAGAAAGGTTGCCTGAGCTTTTGCTTTATTAAGCAAACCTGGGCTGTCCTGCCCGCCATCCAACCTCATTGCGAATGATGCTCGGACGCATAGGAGGCCCCATGCATATCTCGCGCTCAATACGTTTCTTATCGGTTGCGCTGCTGTTGTTGTTGCTGAGCGCCGCCTCTTCGGCGGGGGTGTTGATCTCTGTGAGTTTCGGTCCGCCCGCGCTCCCCATCTACGAGCAGCCGCTCTGCCCGGCCCCGGATTACATCTGGGTCCCCGGATACTGGGCCTGGAG
>Ga0335082_10004595_pt1 | contig 15054 bp, 10 predicted proteins | sample Lox_Sample_41_FD_206718 | JGI IMG/M metagenome (GOLD analysis project Ga0335082, IMG submission 206718) | Soil microbial communities from Loxahatchee National Wildlife Refuge, Florida, United States - Lox_Sample_4.1 | ecosystem: Environmental > Terrestrial > Soil > Wetlands | place: USA...
TGCCGCGACGCAGTTGCCCGCACTGTTCGGTGTGCCGGGAGGCGGTGCGAACTTCTTTGTGCGCGTGCTCACTGTGTGCCAACAGTTGGGGCAATTGAGCCCCACGACGACGGCCGTAGGGTGCGCCGCCTTGCTGTTCTTGCTCTCCGGTGAGATCCTCTTGCCCGGGCGGCCAGTGGCGCTGATGGTCGTCGCGCTGTCCATTGCGGCGGTATCGCTCACACCGCTTCGTCAGGCTGGCTTGACACTGGTGGGCAGCGTGCCCAGCGGGCTCCCCGTCCTTGGCTTGCCGGGAATCCGCGTGCGTGACGTGGACGGGGTGATCCCGCTGGCGTGCGCTTGCCTGCTGCTCGCCTACATCGAGGGGGTGTCGGCCGCGCGCACCTTCGCGGTGAAGCACGGGTACCCGCTCGACGTGCGCCAGGAACTGCTCGGCCTCGGCGTTGCCAACCTGCTGGTCGGGTTCGGCGGCGGCTACCCGGTGGCCGGCGGCCTGTCGCAGTCCGCGGTAAATGAAAAGGCCGGTGCGAAGACGCCGCTAGCGTTGCTGTTCGCCTCGGCAACCCTCGGTCTCTGCTTGCTGTTCCTGACGGGCCTCGTGCAGAACCTGCCCAAAGCCGTGCTCGCGGCCATCGTCCTCGTTGCGGTGAAGGGCCTGATCAACTTCCGCGAAATGGCGCGGCTCTGGCACGTGAGTCGCTTCGAGTTCACGGTGACCATGGTGGCGTTCGCCGGGGTGCTGGTGGAGGGTATCCTGCGCGGCGTCCTGCTCGCGGCCCTGGTATCCATCCTCATGCTGCTACGGCGCGCCGCGAATCCGCATGTTGCCTTCCTCGGCCGCATCCCCGGCACGCGGCGGTTCTCCGATCTGCAACGGCATTCGGACAACGAACGGATCGCGGGGGTGGTGGCGTTCCGGGTCGAGTCGTCGTTGTTGTACTTCAACGTGGAGAACGTGATGCACGCGGTGCTCGAGCGATTGGGCCACGAGGGCAGCGCCGTTCGCCTGGTGGTGTGCGACCTGTCCACTTCTCCGTACGTGGACGTGGCCGGCGCGCGCATGCTGGAAAGCCTCAGTGACGAGCTGGCCAAGCGAGCCGTCGCTCTGCGAGTGACCGACGCGCACGCCGGCGTGCGCGACATGCTGCGTGCCGAAGGCGTGGATGAGAAAGTCGGCGGCGTCAATCGCTTCGCTTCGGTCGCCGACGTCGTCGACGCCGTCGTGGCAGAATCCACGCCTGCCGGACGCGGCGGATGACGAGCCACCTCGAGGGACCATGAGTGAGACCAAGCCTCCATTCGGACAGCCAGACGTCGTTCGCTTCAGTGACGAAGACGCCTCCGTGAAGTTGCTCGAGGGGGCGATCGCCGGGCTGTGGGAGGTTGTCAACGAGCTGACGCGGTTCCGCCGCACCACGCGGGAGAACTACCGCGTCACCATCTTCGGCTCGGCGCGTCTGCAGCCCGGCACGCCGGCCTACGAGGGCGTGAAGCAGCTCGCGGCGGAGCTGACGACCATGGGCTGTGACATCGTTACCGGTGGCGGGCCCGGGCTGATGCGGGCCGCCAACGAAGGCGCTGCGTCGGTCGATCCCACGGCGCTGCAGCGTTCCGTCGGTATCCGCGTCGAGTTGCCCTTCGAGCAGGAGATCAACCCGTTCGTCGGCCAGGTGTACGAGCACCGCACGTTCTTCTCGCGTCTGCACCAATTCATGATCATGTCGGATGCCTTTGTCATCACACCGGGCGGCATCGGCTCGTTGCTCGAGTTGTCGCTGGCGTGGCAGCTCCTGCAGGTGCGCAAGCTCTACAACACGCCACTCATTCTCATCGGCAAGATGTGGGCCGAGCTCGTCGACTGGGGGCGGCGCTCGATGCTCCGAGAGGGGCAGGAGCTCGCGAGCCCCGCGGACTTCACCATTCCGCGCTGCGTCGACACTATCGAGGAAACCATCGCGTTGATCCGCACGAACCGCGCAGCCTGGCTCAAGGCGCAAGCGGTGTCGAAGGGCTGACGGACCGGAGGGGGACGACATGCAAGCCGACCGATCGCAAGACCTGGCGCGTACAGCTTTCCAGCTCCTCGCTCTCGGCGCACTGATCGCGACGAGCTTCTGGATCGTGCGGCCGTTCCTGGTGGCGTTGGCCTGGGCCACGATGATCGTCGTCGCCACCTGGCCGCTGTTACTGCAGGCGCAGAGCTGGCTGGGCGGCCGCCGCTCGCTCGCCGTGACGTTGATGACGATCACGTTGCTGCTGATTCTCGTGGTGCCGCTGTACTTCGGCATCACAGCGATCGTGGAGAACACCAAACGTATCGTGGATTGGTCGCAGTCGCTGGCGGCCTTCAGCATACCGCCGCTGCCCGCTTGGGTGCAGTCGCTGCCGCTCGTTGGCGCAAGGCTGACGGCGCGGTGGCAGCAGCTGGCGGCGGCGCGTCCGGAGGAATTGTCGGCGCGTTTCGCCCCCTATGGGCAGACGCTCGTCCTGTGGTTCGTCGGCCAGGTGGGGGGCGTCGGGTCCCTGCTGCTGCAGTTCCTGCTCACCGTGATCATCGCCGCGATTCTCTACTCCAACGGCGAGACGGCGGTTCGCGGTGCCGACAGTTTTGCCCGGCGCCTGGCTGGACCGCAAGGCGCGAACGCGGTGCATCTCGCCGGGCAGGCGATTCGTGGCGTCGCGCTCGGGGTGGTCGTGACGGCGATTCTCCAATCCGCCCTGGTGGGGGTAGGGTTGGCGGTCGTCGGCATCCCTTTCGCGATGATTCTGACGCTGGTGGCGTTCATCCTGGCGATCGCGCAGATCGGGCCGGCGATCATGCTGATCCCGATCGTCGTCTGGGTCTACCGGGTGCTCGGCAGCGGGTGGGGCACCGGCTTCCTGGTGTGGGCCCTCTTCTGCTGCACCATCGACAACTTCGTGCGCCCGTTGCTCATCAAGCGGGGGGCCGATTTGCCGCTGTTGCTGGTGTTCTCCGGTGTGATCGGCGGACTCATCGCCTTCGGCGTCATCGGGCTCTTCATCGGGCCGGTCGTCCTCGCCGTGGGGTATACGCTGCTCGTCGAGTGGGTGTCGGCAGGCGATCGCTCCGATGACCCGGGGCTGCCGTCGGCGAAGAGCGAGGTGGCGGGGTGACGACTGGCGCCTCGCCGACGTCTCACTGAGACCGCATATGACCAAAGCCGCCATCGCCGCTGACGACGCCCTGCAGCGTTTGATCGACGGCAACGAGCGGTTCCAGCACGGCAAGATCCGCTTCCCGACGACGCAGAAGGAGGTCCTCGCAGGATTGGCCAAAGGCCAAGCCCCGTATGCGATGATCCTCGGCTGCAGCGACTCGCGTGTGCCGCCTGAGCTGGTGTTCGACGCCGGTCTAGGTGAGCTCTTTGTCGTGCGCGTCGCGGGGAACGTCTATTCTCCGGAGGTCAGCGGCAGCGTGCAGTACGCGGGCGCTCATCTGAACACAAGCCTCTTCGTCGTGCTGGGTCACACGGAGTGTGGCGCCGTCAAGGCGGCGCTGGACACCAAGCTGCACGCCGTCCAGCAGCGCTCGCGCATTCAGATTCTGGTCGACGACATCATGCCCGGTCTCGCCGGTCTTGATCCGCAGTCGCCCGCGTCGCTGCAGCTCGAGCGCGCCGTGGAAGCCAACGTGCGGTGGACGATGCGCCAGATTCTCGACTCGCCTGAAGGAAAGCTGGCGCTGGCCGAGGGACACAAGCGTCTCGTCGGTGGGATTTACGAGATCGCGTCTGGTCGCGTCCGACTTCTTTAGGTAGTACAGCTCCCTTGACCATGAACAACTCTCTCTGGATGAGGCGAAGGAGGGGCAAGAAATGAAGGTTGTGGACGTCACCGAGCAAAAGCGGTTGAACGAGGCGCGTGAGGCGCAGGTCCCCTGGAAGAAATGGGGACCATACCTCAGCGAGCGCCAGTGGGGCACGGTCCGCGAGGACTACAGCGACGACGGCAACGCCTGGGACTATTTCTCCCATGACCAGGCGCGCTCGCGGGCATACCGGTGGGGCGAGGATGGGCTCGGGGGACTCTGCGACGACAAACAAAGGCTGTGCTTTGCTCTCGCGCTGTGGAACGAGCGCGACCCCATCCTAAAGGAGCGCCTCTTCGGACTCACCAACAGCGAGGGCAACCATGGTGAGGACGTGAAGGAGTACTACTTCTACGTCGACAGCACGCCGACGCATTCCTACATGAAGTACCTCTACAAGTACCCACAGCGCGAGTATCCCTACCGCGCCCTGGTCGAGGCCAGCCGCAGACGATCTCGGGAGGAGTTCGAGTACGAGCTGCTCGACACCGGCGTCTTCGACGACGACCGGTATTTTGACGTGTTCGTGGAGTACGCCAAGGAAGGCCCGGAAGACGTGCTCATCTGCATCACCGCGCACAACCGCGGGCCGGACGCGGCGCGGCTGCGGTTGTTGCCGACACTGTGGTTTCGCAACACCTGGTCGTGGGGTGACAACGGTCGCAAGCCGGCGCTGCGCGAAGTGGGGCCCGGCACCATTCAAGCCACGCACGATGAGCTGGGCGAATACTGGCTCCATTGCGACGGCGCCCCGGAGTTGCTGTTCACCGAAAATGAGAGCAACGCGCGGCGCCTCTGGGGCCAGCCCAACGCATCGTCCTATGTCAAGGACGGGTTCCACGCCTACGTCATCTCAGGGCAGGCCGAGGCGGTGAATCCCGCCAAGACGGGGACCAAGGCCGCGGCCCACTACGTCCTCGACGTGCCCGGCGGCGGCAGCAAGACGGTCCGGCTGCGTCTGGCGGCCACCAGGACAAAAGATGCCTTCGGCGGTTTCGAGAAGGTATTCAACAGCCGGATCGCCGATGCCGACGAATTCTACGAGCGGATTTCGCCCAACTCGCTGAACGAAGATCAGCGCCGGGTGCACCGCCAGGCGCTGGCGGGAATGCTGTGGAGCAAGCAGTACTACTACTTCGATCTGGAGCACTGGCTGCGCGAGCACAAGAGTCATCCGCTGCTGGAGTCCGCCCGCCACAATGTGCGCAACACGGAATGGTTCCACATGCTCAACAGCGACGTGATCTCCATGCCGGACAAGTGGGAGTACCCGTGGTATGCGGCCTGGGATCTGGCGTTCCACACCATCTCCCTGGCGCTGGTGGATTTTGATTTTGCCAAGGAGCAGCTGCTGCTGATGCTGCGCAGCCTGTACTTCCACCCGAGCGGCCAGATTCCGGCCTACGAGTGGAACTTCAGCGACGTGAATCCGCCGGTGCACGCCTGGGCCACGCTCTACCTGTACAAGTACGAACGGGCGCTGGGCCGCTCGGACCTTCGATTCCTGGAACGATCGTTTCAGGGCTTGATGTTGAACTTCAACTGGTGGGTGAACCGGAAGGATCCTTCCGGGCGCAACGTGTTCGCCGGGGGCTTTCTCGGCCTGGACAACATTGGCGTGTTCGACCGCAGCGCGCAGCTGCCCACGGGCGGCTCACTGGAGCAGGCGGACGGGACGGCGTGGATGGCGTTCTACTGCCAGAACATGCTGGAGATGGCGCTGATCCTGTGTGAGTACGACCCGATGTACGAGGAGGTCGCCTTCAAGTTCGTCCAACATTTCATGTGGATTGCCTATGCGATGGACCGCCTCGGCGAGCATCACGACGAGATGTGGGATGAGCAGGACGGGTTCTTCTACGATCTGCTGCGGCTCCCCGACGGCCAGGCGATGCGTTTGAAGGTCAGGTCGTTGGTGGGGCTGCTGCCGCTGTGCGCGTCCACGGTGTTCGAGATGGATTCCATCACTCGCTATCCGAAGCTGATGGAGTTGATCACCCTGTTTCGCGACCGCCACCCCGAGTTGGTTTCCCACGTCGCCCCGACCGACGCCGGTTTCGTCGGCTACAAAGGACGGCGTCTGCTATCGATCCTCAACAAGCAGAAGCTGGAACGGGTGCTCGCCTACATGCTCGACGAGAACGAGTTTCTCGGGCCGCACGGCATTCGTTCGCTCTCGCGGCATCACCTGGATCATCCGTTTGTGTTTCATGTCGGTGGTCAGGAATACAAAGTCCAGTACCTGCCGGCGGAATCGAATACCGGCATGTTCGGCGGCAACTCCAACTGGCGGGGGCCGGTGTGGATGCCGGTCAATACCCTGCTCGTCCGGGCACTGACGAACCTGTATTCGTTCTACGGCGACGAATTCAAGGTGCAATGCCCGACCGGTTCCGGCTGCTATATGACGCTGTTCGAAGTGGCGCAGGAGATTGTCCGCCGGCTGACCAGCACGTTCCTGCGCGATGCCAATGGACGGCGGCCGGTCTACGGCGGGACGGCCAAGTTCCAGGAAGATCCGCACTGGCGCGATCTGATTCTGTTTTACGAGTATTTCCACGGTGACAACGGGGCGGGGCTCGGAGCCAGCCACCAGACGGGCTGGACGGGTCTGGTGGCACCTCTCCTGGACCTGTTCGGGCGTGTCGACGCTAAGATCATGCTGGAGACCGAACACGGACGCGTGATCGCCAAGGTCATCAGGGAGCAGGTGGGCGGAGAAGAGACGCGCGAGAAGTGAAGGAGACCACTCGCCGCCAGCGTTGGACGACTAGGGTAGTGACCGCGATGAACACGATCGCGTCGCGACCGGTGGTGGCGTGGAATCTGATTGCCGTGGTGATCAACTTTCTGAGCGCCGGGGCCTACCTTCGCTTCGCCAGCAACGAACGGACTCGAGCCGCCGAATGAATCCGTCGGTCCATCCGCGTCGCCGGGCCCGCGCGTGATGATCCCGTCCGCGTTAGACCGGTTTGATTCACGAGGCTGAATGGTGCGTTTGACCACGACGGTCGATACACCGAGCTGCGTTTCTGCGAGTCGAGCGGCGCCGACCTTGTCGGCGCCCCGCCGCAGTTGCGGCGGGGAGCACCAGACGGGTAGCAATGAGCCGAGCGGCAACGGCGCCGACGAACGTGCGATCGGCAACCGAGAGTGCGAACCGACGATCCGACGGTGTCGTCTCGTCCCGGGTTTCTTCGGCATGAGGAGTTGGGGAGGATGATACCATTGGTACGTCGGACCGCCTTGACGATCGCGCTCGTGACCGCGTCGCTCTGCTGCCGGGCGCCTGCTGCTTTGGCGGAGAGTGAGGAGCCGTCGTCGACCGCGGAGACGACCGGTGTCCCAACTGGGGCGGCGAAGCTGGAACAGGAATTCAACGACCCGTTGTCGAGCCTGCCGCAGCTGTTCGTTCAGGACGCGTATACCCCGGCGAACTACGGCACCGATGCCCAGACCAACCGAGTCATCGCGCGACTGATCGTTCCACGGATCCCCAAGTATTCTCTGTTGCCGTTCGTTCAACTCATCCGACCAAGCCTCTCCGTCGTCACCGTGCCGGAAGGCAAAGGCAGCGCGACGCGCACTGAATTCGGCGATATGGGGCTGTTCGATCTGGCAGTCATCCCGTGGCCCGGCGGGGACAGCGGTCTGCTGATGGCAGTCGGGCCGGTGTTCGTCTTTCCCACCGCAACCGACAAGTCCGCCGGCCAGAATGCCTGGCAAGTTGGTCCCGCGTTCGGAGCGATCTACAAAGGCATCCCCGGAGTCCTGCTGGGGAGCCTGATCCAGAACCCGATCTCCTTCGCGTATACCTCTGGCGCCGGCCAGGCGCTGAGCACGCTATTGATTCAACCGATCTTGCTGAAGCAGGTGTGGCGCGGGCTGTACGTGAAATCCGCCGACGCCACGTGGACGATCGGTGAGCGCGCCGGCAGCGGGACCACTCTGCCGGTGAGCTTCGGCGTGGGGTATGTGATCCCCCGGGAGGGTGCGCCACCCATCAATGCCTTCGTGACCGGAGAGTGGACGGCCTATCGCGAGCACGCGCCGGTTGCCCCCCAGACCACCGTGCGTCTTGGACTGACGGTCGCCTTCCCAGAGTGGACACGATGGAAGGGATTCTAATGAGCCGCACGTGTCCAATCCCCAATGTGGCAAACGGGTGACCAACGCCATCCGCCCGCAACTGCCGCGCCAACGCGACGGCATTCCCGGAGGGGAGGCCTTGGAACGGAACCGGAGAACCGCTCGAACATTCGGAAAACTTTCCGAGAACCTTCCAGACTCCAGGTTCGACTCCAGCCACAGTTCACCGACACGACGCAGCAGTACCGAGACTGCCTGGTGGACGAAACGGAAACCGCATGAAGCCAATACTCGTGCAGAGGAGGAGCATCCATGAACAACCGAAGCGGTAACAGCCCCGGAGGCGACAGTAGGCTCGGCATCCGCTGCCAATGTCCCGACACCGTCGCGGGACGTCGCATCGACATGGGGACGATCGTTCCGTGCCTGTTCGCCCTGGTCGTGGCCGTCGGGTGCGCCTCGACCCAGGTCAGCAACCGTCAGCAACTCGTGAGCGGGCCACTCCCGCGGCCGAATCAGATCTGGGTGTACGACTTCGCCGCCACCGCCGCCGATGTGCCGGCTGACTCCGCGCTGGCGGGCCAGTATTCCCAAGACGCCTCGTCTCAAAGCGCTGAGGACATCGCGACCGGCCGGCAGCTGGGGGCGCAAATTGCCTCGGAACTGATCGAGCAGATCCGCAGCATGGGTCTGCCCGCCACGTCGGCGATGAGGGGAACGCCACCGCAGGTCAACGACATTGTGATCCGGGGCTATCTCTTGTCGGTGAATGAGGGCAGTGCCGCCGCGCGCGTCGCCATCGGATTCGGCTCTGGAGCGTCGGAGTTGAGAACGGCGGTCGAAGGCTACCAGATGACGGCGCAAGGATTGCGCAAGCTCGGATCCGGCACCGTGGATTCCGGCGGCGGCAAGAGCCCGGGTGCGGCCCTCGGGGTTGTCGGCCTCCTTGCCACCGCCAACCCGGCGGGACTCATTGTCAGCACCGGGGTGAAAGCGTACGGCGAGGCGAGCGGCAGCAGCACGATCGAGGGCCGCGCCAAGGCGACTGCCAAGGAAATCGCCGACGTGCTCAGGGAACGATTCCAGCAGCAAGGTTGGATCGAATGAGTCGGCACGCCGCGTCTGCCGCCGCGCGGTGGTGGGGATTTCCGGGAATTTACCGAAAACCTTCCGGATTCGACGCGCCACTTCGGCGACAATTCACCTCCGACATTCTGAGAACGTCTGCAAGGGAAGGGGATCAGCATGACGCATGACCGTGTGCTCTGCACCATCTTCGCCGTGATGGTGGGGGCCGTGCCCAGCATCGCTCAGCAAGGGTCTCCCGCGTTGGGATCTCCCAGCGCGGCCAGGACAATCGACGGGAAACAGCTCCCGCCGGCGGACGTGCCCTTCGGCGGCACAATCGAGCGCAATGCGCTGCAGTCCAAGCCGTGGTGGCCGCCGCGCGTTGTACCGCCCAAGGGCGCGCCGAACATCCTGCTGATCATGACCGACGACACCGGATTCGGCGCCGGCAGCACCTTTGGCGGTGTCATCCCGATGCCGACGCTCGATCGACTCGCGAAGGCGGGGCTGCGCTATACCAACATGAACTCCACGGCGCTCTGCTCGCCCAGTCGCGCCGCCTTGATCTCCGGACGCAACCATCACTCGATGGGCTTCGGCGTGGTCTCGGAGCAGGCGACCGGCTTCCCCGGATACGACAGCTTCATCCCCAAGGACAAGGCAACCATCGGCACCATCATGCGCGACAACGGCTATGCGACGTCGTGGTTCGGCAAGGACCACAACACGCCCGCCTTCCAGGCAAGCCAGGCTGGCCCGTTCGACCAGTGGCCGATCGGAATGGGCTTCGAGTACTTCTTCGGCTTCGTCGGCGGCGACACCAACCAGTGGCAGCCGAACCTCTTCCGCAATACGACGGCGATCTATCCGTACGTCGGCAATCCGAAGTGGAACCTCAACACGGCGATGGCGGATGACGCCATCCACTGGATGAATCAATTGAACGAGATCGCGCCAGACAAGCCCTTCCTCCTCTACTACGTGCCCGGGGCAACCCACGCACCGCACCACCCGACGCCGGAGTGGATCAAGAAGATTAGCGACATGCACCTGTTCGACAAGGGCTGGAACGCACTCCGCGACCAGATCTTCGCCAACCAGAAACAGCTCGGGGTGATCCCGCAGGACGCCAAGTTGACGCCGTGGCCCAACGATCTGCTGAAGCAGTGGGAGCAGCTCAAGCCAGAGGAGAAGAAGCTGTTCATCCGCGAGGCGAACGTCTATGCGGCGTACCTCGCCCAGACGGATCACGAGATCGGCCGCGTCATCCAGGCGGTCGAGGACATTGGGAAGCTCGACAACACGCTCATCATCTACATCGTTGGCGACAACGGCGGCAGCGCCGAGGGCGGGATGAACGGTACCCCGAACGAGGTCGCAGCATTGAATGGTGTCGAGCTCCCGATCGAGGCGGCGCTGCAGTTCTATGATGTCTGGGGTTCGGACCAGACATATCCGCACATGGCCATTGGCTGGACCTGGGCCTTCGATACCCCGTTCTCGTGGACGAAGCAGATCGCGTCGCACTTTGGCGGCGTACGCCAGGGTACCGTCATCTCCTGGCCGGGCCACATCACCGACGCGGGTGGCGTCCGCAACCAGTTCACCCACTTCATCGACGTCGTGCCGACCCTCCTCGAGGTCACCGGCATTCCCGCTCCCGCGACGGTGGACGGCATCCCCCAGAAGCCGATCGAAGGCACCAGCTTCGCCTACACGTTCGACAAGGCGAACGCGGACGCGCCCTCGAAACATACGACCCAGTACTTCGAAATGTTCGCGGACCGCGCCATCTATCACGACGGCTGGATTGCCAGCACGAAGGTCATTCGTCCTCCCTGGCAGGTCGCCAGTGCGGTGAATGCCGACCCCGCGAATAACGCGACCTGGGAGCTGTACGATCTTAGCAAGGACTGGACGCAGCACGACGACGTGGCGGCGGCCAATCCCGACAAGCTGAAGGAGTTGCAGGACCTCTTCTGGGCCGAGGCGGAGAAATACGAGGTCCTCCCCTTGGACGCCTCGGTGGCGCCGCGCGTTGTGCTCCCGAAGCCCAGTCTCGCGGCGGGCAGGGACCTGTTCACCTATACCGGCAAGCTGACCGGCATCCCGCCGGGCGACGCCCCAAGCCTGCTCAATACGTCATATACGATCACCGCCGAGATTGAGATTCCGAAGGGTGGCGCCGAGGGCGTGATCAACACCAACGGCGGCCGCTTCGGCGGCTACGGCCTCTATCTGTTGAAGGGCAAGCCGGTCTTCAACTGGAACCTGCTCGGCTTCAAACACGTGCGGTGGGAAGGCCCCGTGCTCGCGCCGGGAAAGCACACCCTCGAGTTCAGCTTCAAGTACGAGGGCCTCGGATTTGCGACCCTTGCCTTCAACAACTTGAGCGGCATCGGCCAGGGCGGCACGGGTATGCTCAAGGTCGACGGCAAGGTCGCGAGCACCCAGAAGATGGAGCGCACGATCCCGATCATCCTGCAGTTCGACGAGACCTTCGACGTCGGCGCCGATACCGGCACGCCGGTGGACGACAAGGACTACAAGGTGCCGTTCGAGTTCACCGGTACACTCACCAAGCTGGCGTTGGCGATCGACCGGCCGAAGCTGACCCCCGCGGATGAGAAGCTCCTCATGGAAGAAGGCCAACGCAACAACAAGGCGAGCGAATAGGGAAGATCGGTGACCTCGCACAACCCGAACCGTTTCGCGAGACGGATTGGGACTACTCCCGCGCTGACCGGTCTGCTGCTCCTCCAGCAATGGTCGGTAAGCCTGCGCAGCTGGCGGTACCGTCCGGTGGCCGGCGACGACAGCGTCGCCGGCCGCGCCCAGAACCGACACACCGATCCGCTCATTCGTCCGCAGTGAGGGAGCCCCGACCGACGGCGCCGCAAGCCACACCTCGCGTCGGACGCTCGCTCGTGGGGCCCATCGTGTGCCTGCTCTGCGTCGTCGGTGTGATGACGACCAACGCGGCGCCCGGCCAGCAGCCACCGGCCCTGCAAGATCTCGCCAAGTTGCGCGCCAACCCGTTGAGCGGTTTGCACAACGTGACGCTGCAGGAGGACGCAAACTTCGGCTTTCCCTCCGGCGGTCAGGTGCAGCACGTGGTCTCGTTGCAGGCGGTCTGGTCGTTCCCGGTCGGCAAGGATTGGAGCCTCATCGCGTACCCGATCGGCTCGTTCATCTCTCAGCCCGCCCTTGAGCCGGGAGAGAGCGAGGTCAACGGGCTCGGCAATACGGTCCTCACCGCACTCCTCACCCCGAAGGAGACGGGGACGCTCATCTGGGGTGCCGGTCCGGTCCTCGTCATTCCGACGACGACCGACAGGGAGTTGGGCAGTGACCTGTGGGCCGCCGGCCCCGCGCTCGCACTCTTCGTGCAGCCCGATCCGTGGACGGTCGGCGTCCTCCTCGAGAATGCCTGGTCGTTCGCCGGCTCCGGCAGCGGGAAGATCAATGCCTTCGAAGCGCAGTACTTTCTGACCTACAACCTGCCGCGCGACTGGTTTGTGGAAAGCAACGCGACCATCACAGCCGATTGGGAGGCAGATAAGGCGGACCGCTGGACCGTGCCGGTGGGCGGCGGGTTCGGCAACGTATTCACCATCGGTTCGCAGTCCGTGAGTCCTTCGGTGCAAGCGTTCTACAACGCCGTGAGCCCTCGGAGCGGACCGGACTGGTCGGTGAGCTTCGCTCTGCAGCTTCTGTTTCCGGAGTGACGCTGGCGTTGCGTGCCGGATTGATGCTAGCTGCCAGCCCATGACTGAGATTTGGAGGGGCAACGTATGAGCGCGATGGTCATGGGCTGGATCGTCTTCATGTGCGTCTTCAGTGGCGCGCTGCTGGGCATGTTCCTCCGCGATCGCTTGCCCAAACATCACCTGAGTCCGGATTCAAGGGACGTCGTGAAGCTGGGAACCGGTCTCATCGGAACCATGGCCGCTCTCGTCATCGGCCTGCTGATCTCCTCGGCCAAGGGCTCGTTCGACACGCTGCGCACCGAAATGACGCAGAGTGCCACCAACCTGGTCCTCCTGGACCGAGTGCTGGCGCACTACGGGCCCGAGGCGCGGGAAATCCGCGAGCAGCTCCGGGATATGTCCACTTCCTGGGTGGATCTGATGTGGCCCGCAGACAGCTCACGAGCGCTGGACCTGGACGTCATGAAGCGGGCGCCGGCGCCCGTCGAGCGAATTGGCGACATGATCCGTGAGCTGGCACCGCATACCGACTCGCAGCGCGAGCTGCAGGCGCAAGCGCAGCAGTTGATCGGCGCGATGGCACAGACGCGTTGGCTGTTCCTGGAACAGACTGACAGCCAGTCGATCCCGCTCCCGTTCTTGGCGGTATTGGTCGTGTGGCTCACCGTGATCTTCGTCAGCTTCGGCCTCTTCGCGCCCTCCAATGCAACTGTGGTTACGGTGCTGTTGTTGTGCGCGTTGTCGACGGCAGGGGCAATCTTTCTGATCCTCGAGATGGAACAGCCGTTCGCAGGCCTCATAAAGATTTCCAGCGCGCCGGTGCGCGACGCCATTTCCCATCTCGGCCAGTAGCGGGTCGTTTCCCCCGAGCGGGGCCCGCGTTGGGTGTGAGGACGATGCGCATCCTGGTCGTCGAGGACGAGAAGAAGGTGGCCAGCTTCATTCGGCGCGGGCTCGAAGCGGAGCATTACACGGTCGATGTGGCGCACGACGGCATCGCCGGCCTCGACCGCGCCCTGGCCACCGACTACGACCTGGTGGTTCTCGACGTCATGTTGCCGGGGCGCAGTGGCCTTGATGTGGTGCGCGAGTTGCGTTCCCGCGGCCGTGCGGTGCCGATCCTTCTGCTGACGGCGCGTGCCGAGGTGTCCGACAAGGTCGCCGGCCTCGACGTCGGCGCCGACGACTACCTCACCAAGCCGTTCGAGTTCGCCGAGCTGCTCGCCCGGGTTCGCGCCCTGCTGCGCCGCGGCGCCCCCGCCGCGCCACCGACGTTGTCGGTGGCCGATCTGACGCTCGATCCGGCAACCCGGACGGTGACACGCGCCGGCCGGTCGATCGATCTCAGCCCGCGCGAGTTTGCGCTGCTCGAGTTCTTCATGCGCAACCGCGGTCGGGTGCTGAGCCGCGCGCTCATCGCGCAGCATGTCTGGGGCATCGACTTCGACACCTTCACGAACGTGATCGACGTCTACGTCAACTACCTGCGCCGCAAGATCGATGCGGGCTGCGAGCCGAAGCTCCTACAGACCGTGCGCGGCGTGGGCTACGTCCTCAAGGAGCCCCAACGCTGACCCGGCTCGCCTCCCTGCGCACGCTGCGCGCCCGCCTGACGCTGTGGTATGCGGCGGTGTCCGCCGGCCTCCTCCTGGCGCTCGGCGCCACCGCGTTGGTGGCCCTCGATCGCGGCCTGCGCGCCACCGTCGACGACTCGCTGGTGTCGGTGGCGCAGACCATCGCCAGGTCGAGCGAGCAGGAATCCGGACCGAATTTCGCCGACGCGATCGAAGCCCTCCTCGGGCCGGCGTTCGCGGAGCGCTTCTACCAACTGCTCGATCCGTTCGGACGTCCGGATCCGCGACTTCCGCGTGCCGGCCGCGTCGAGTTTCCGCTGAGCGCCACCGCCCTTCGGAATGCCGGGAATGGCAGAGAGACGTTCGAGACCATCCGCATCGCCGGCGCCCGCGGGAGCGGCGTGCGGTTGCTCACCTTCCCCGTCGTCGACCGTGGCCGACTCGTGCACCTCGTACAGGTCGGCATGCCGCTCGAACGCGTCGACCAGGCACGCTCGCGATTTCTCTTCGTCAGCCTGACCCTGGCGCCGCTGGCGCTGGCGGCGGCTGCGCTGGGTGGCTGGTTCCTCGCCGGCCGGGCGCTCGCGCCGGTGGATGCCATGGTGGCGGCGGCGCGGCGCATCGGGGCGCAGGATCTGTCGCAGCGGCTGGCGGGCGGCGACCGCGACGACGAGCTCGGCCGGCTGGCGGGCGTGTTGAACGATATGCTGGCGCGGTTGCAGCGCTCGTTCGCGACGGCGCGCCAGTTCAGCGCCGACGCGGCGCACGAATTGCGCACACCGCT
>Ga0335082_10004596_pt1 | contig 15052 bp, 11 predicted proteins | sample Lox_Sample_41_FD_206718 | JGI IMG/M metagenome (GOLD analysis project Ga0335082, IMG submission 206718) | Soil microbial communities from Loxahatchee National Wildlife Refuge, Florida, United States - Lox_Sample_4.1 | ecosystem: Environmental > Terrestrial > Soil > Wetlands | place: USA...
GGGTGAGGCAAATCTTGGGGTGCTGCGCGTCGCCCAGAGCGTTCCGGCCGGCGATGAGGTTGGAACAACTCTAGTCGCGGCCGCACTCCACGACCACACTCTTCACTGGATATCGGTTGGAGACAGCCGTATTTATCTCCTCCGCGGCAACGCTCTCACCCAGCTCACGGCAGACCACGTCTATGCGCGGGCACTCAATCGCCAGGTCGCCGAAGGCAAGATCTCCCTCCACGAGGCCCTGAGTCATCCCGAACGTTCTTCCCTCACCAGCTACCTGGGTCAGGTTGACCCGGCGCACGTCGACAAGAACATTCGTCCGCTCCCGGTTCACAACGATGACTGCGTGATCCTGTGCAGCGACGGTTTTTATCGGGCGCTCACCGAGCAGGAAGTCGTCGCCGGATTGCGCAGCGGCCCGCAATCGGCATGCAACGCATTAGTCGAACAGGCCCTGGCCAAACACCGCAAGCAGCAAGACAACCTGACCGTAATCGCGCTGAAGCGCTATACCCGCGCGCCGATTTCGAAAACAGTCAAGCTGGCGCTGGCCGCAACCGCGATGCTCTTGATCCTCATATCTGGCGCAGGCGGATATGCGATTGGGAAATATCTCGCGGCTAATACGATGTCTACGGCAGCCCCTCCAATCGCGCTACCTTCCTTCGCGCTGACCAAAACCGGCACCAAGCCTGGTATGAGCAACCAGCATGCAAGTGGACAAACGGCCCAGACCACACAACCTCCGAAGCCCCAGAAGCCACCGCAAAAAGCTGGTGGACCTCCAAAAAAAAACGACACCGGAAAAAGCGGAAGTGAGCCAACGACCACGCCCCCAACTCCACCACCTGCATCCAGTGGGACATCCCAGTCCGGGCAGGGCCAGCCAACAGAACCGCCTGCAGGCGCGCCGGGCGCCGGCACTACTCCGGACAAATCCAGTTCTTCCCAGACTGGTCAGCAAGATCAGCAACAGGGGCAACCGCAGACGCAGGGTACCGCGCCCGCTGCGCCCACAACGACGCCCACGCCATCGACCGATGACAAGAAGAAAGACACGCCCGCGCCACCCCCAGACCAGAAGAAGGATGATCAGCCCAAGACGCCGCCCCCGCAGAACGACAATCCTCCGAATCCACCACAGTCGCCCAACAGCAATCTCACAGACCGCCACACTCAGATCGAAGGATGAACACCCTTATGCCATTTGTGACTGACCTTGTCAGCAGGACGGGAGGCCGTGAGATCAACGAAGACTACTGCGGCTTTCTCGAACTCGGCGAGGCGGCGTGCTGGGTGGTTGCTGATGGCTTGGGCGGATACCAGGGAGGAGAGGCGGCTTCAAGAGTCGCAGTCGAGGCCGCGCTCAATTCATTCCGCGCCAACCCGCAATTGTCTCCCGAGGTGCTACAGAGCCACCTGGAGGCTGCTCAGCAAGCCGTTTTGCAGGCGCAGAAGGCGCAACCCAGGTTGTCCACTATGCGTACAACGATCGTCGTCCTCATTACCGATTCAAAATGCGCACTCTGGGCGCACGTCGGCGATTCTCGCCTGTACTGCTTCGAGAACGGACGCATGGCCTTTTGCACCAGCGATCACAGCGTGGTGCAAGCCATGGTCGATGCCGGAGAGTTGTCCGCGGACCAGATTCGCCACAATGAAGACCGCAATCGCCTGCTCCGTTGTCTGGGAAATCCAGACGGTGAGATTCGCCCAACAATTTTGCAACAGCCAAGAACTCTGGCACGAGGAACCTCCTTTTTGATGTGTACCGACGGCTTTTGGGAAAACATTACCGAAACTGAAATGGAAGTCGACTTTACCAAGGCAGACAAATCCGGCGAGTGGCTTGTCTGGATGACCGACCGCGTGATGGAGCGGATCACCGAAGACAGCGATAACTATACGGCGATCCTCGCCGCATTCCATTCACCAACTGCTGCACACTCCCACTCCGCCTCGAAACTGCCCAAACTCGCCAAGTCGCGATCCAGGGCGCCCAAGGAATCGCGTCTCAAGCGCACTTCCCTTCAGACTGCGCTCGTCGTAACAGCCGTACTTTTCTGCGTCTCGAGTTGGGTCTTGTCCTCATTGGTAGATGTTCCAGTGGGTCTTGAAGTCCGGTGCGCAAATTCCGTCCCGCCACATGTGCAGATATGAATCTTGAAACGCTATGTATGGGCTGCATGAGCGAGAAGGGCGACGTCCGCGTCTGCCCCAAGTGCGGCTTTGAAGAAGGAACGGCGCCCGAACGTCCGGGACAACTCTGGCCGCGCACCACGCTCGCAGACAAGTACGTCATCGGAAGAGTCCTCGGCCAAGGCGGCTTTGGCATTACCTATCTGGCGTGGGATAACATCCTCGGCCGCAAACTCGCGATCAAAGAACACTACCCGCGGGAAATCTGCACTCGTGGTCGCGACGAAACTACGGTCCAGCCACTCACTCAACGTTTGGACGACGACTACCGCTATGGCTTGAAGAAGTTCGTGGAAGAAGGCCGGGCCATGGCTCGCTTCTATGATCACCCCGGAATCGTGCTGCTGCTCGATTTCTTCGAAGGCAACGGCACGGCCTACATCGTGATGGCCTATGTCGCAGGCATGACGTTCAAGCAATATCTCCAGAACCATGGAGGAAAGGTCGGCTTCGGTCCTGCACTCGACATTGTCACCCCGGTTATGGATGCTTTGCGCGAAGTCCATCGCCAGGGCCTGCTGCACCGCGATGTCAGCCCTGACAACATCTACATCAACGAAAAGAAGGAAGTGAAGATTCTCGACTTCGGCTCTACCCGTTACGCCGTGCGCGAGTTCTCTCAAGTGCCCGCGGTGAAGCCCGGCTTCTCGCCCATCGAGCAATACGGCCAGGCGGGAAAACAAGGAACATGGACCGATGTGTACGCCACTGCCGCCACCCTCTATCGCGCCATCACGGGCCAAGTCCCACCGGATGCACCCGACAGACTGCGAGTCGATCCTCTGATCCCTCCCAGCCGCATGGGAGTCCAGATTCCTCCGGCGTCCGAGAAGGCGCTTCTGAAGGCCTTGAGTGTTCAGGCGAAAGATCGCTTCCAGACGATGGACCATTTCTGGAATGCACTTGTTCCGGACGCGTCCGCTCCCATCGTTCCTTCAAACCCGAATGGATCGAAGGGAGCGAAATGGCTCGTGGTGTGGATGGTCGCAGCTTGCGTTCTCTTGCTCACCACGCTTTCTTTTGCCGGCATGTGGATCCACGCAAAAAAGATAAAGCCAGTCATCGATACCAGGAAAATCGACACGTCCGCGCCGCTTCAGGAGCAGATTGCCGCCCTGGAGGCGAACGTGGCAGCCGCGCAGAAGAACCTCCAAGACACCACCGCGCAGAACACGGCACAGCAAACACAGATCACCAACCTGCAAAGACAGAATCAGATGTTGAGTCGCGCGCTGGACAAGGCCGGTGAGGCTTCGAACGACGTCAAGACTTTGAGACAGCAACTGGCGACGGCAGCCGCCACCAACGATAATCTGCAGTCACAACTCAAGGGCGTGCAACAACTCGCCAACAACCTGCAAGAACAACTCGGTGCGCGGAAAAATGTATCCGTCGCGTCTTCTCGTTTCTACTACTGGAATGGTGACTGGGACTTGAAACAGGAGGCCGCAACGCAGCCCGAGGGCGACTATGACGCCAAGAATTTACGTTACCTCCTGTTTGTGCTCCAGGGCCCAAACCCGTTGGGCAATCAGTTCTACTCTTCCGCGTTCGATGTCCGTTACTTCGGCCCTGACAAGCAGCTTAAGAAGCGCAATGTCGTCGGCGCCTCCGCCGCCACGGGACAAACACAGTGGAGCGCCTTTTCGGGTTGGGGCAGCGACAAGGCTGGCAGTTTCAGCAAGGGTGAATGGACGGTCGAAGTCTGGTGTGAGGGCAAGAGGCTTGGGCAATACCACTTCCGCGTTCATTGAGGCGTGTATTGCCTGAGTTGAGTAGTCGGGGATTTGAGAGGTACGAAGAAGCTACTTCACAAACGGTTTTGATGGGTCACGGCTTTAGCCGCGCCGCCTAGGGAGGCAAAACCATGCAGCGACTCTCGAAAGGTCTTTACCTCAGTTCTCCAATTGTTGGCATCGTGTCTCTGATTATTATTGGAATCGCCTCGTTGGCGATCCTCTCCGGAGCATCGGTCAGCGATATCGCGCCCGGACTCCTCCTTCTCTTCGCACTGGCGATACTCGGTGCGCTCTACTCCGGCATCGTGAATCTTGTCTTCATTTACAAAATCTGGGACGCGATCGCCGACCAGTACGCGCGCACGTCTCCCGGCAAGGCTGTCGGGTTTCTTTTCATCCCCTTCTTCAACATCTACTGGATGTTTCAAGTCATCTGGGGATTCGCCAAGGACTGCAATGCCTACATCGACCGGCGCTCGATCAACGCTCCCAAACTCCCAGAGGGCCTGTTTCTTGCCTGCGCAATATTACAGGCCGCCAGCGTTGTGCCGTACGTTGGCATTCTGACCGCAGTCGTTGGCCTGATCCTGCTTGCCATCGTGGTCTCGAAAGCCTGCGATACCCTCAACGCCTTCGATCAGGTCCGTCCCCCCGACGTCAAAATGTCGCCCCTCTCGCTGTACTTCGTATCGGGAGAATTCGCGAACGATTCGCTGGAACTCCCACCCACTGGCCTCACAATGGGCCGCGATCCGCAGAAGGCCAACCTCATCTTTAACTCGCACAAGGTCTCGTCGGCGCATGCCAGGTTCACCCCCACCGGCCAGGGGCAGGTGATGGTGGAAGACCTGAACTCCATGAACGGAACCTTCTATCGTCAGCAACGCCCAGGCGGGCAAGTCATCGGCTGGGATTGGATCCAGCTTCGGGGCCAGATGCTGTTCGACGCAGGCGCGCGCCTGCGTCTGGCGGACGGCGTGAGTGAATTCGAAATCAGGAAACAATGACTCCGGAAACACTGTGCATGGGTTGTATGTGCGAGCGCGACGGCGCGGACGTGTGCACCAACTGCCACTATCGCCACGGCACACCCGCCGATACCGCACTCGTACTGCAACCCTGCACAAAGCTCACCAGCAACTATCTTGTCGGCAAGAAACTGGGTCAGGGCGGATTCGGCATCACTTACATCGGCTACGACTTTGCTGCCAAGCTCAGAGTGGCCATCAAAGAATATTTTCCGCGCGAAATCTCCACCCGCGCCGGAGATGGCCACACCGTCAGCCCGATCAGCCGGGAGTACCGGAATGACCTCGACTATGGCCTCCGCAAGTTTGAGGAAGAGGCTCGAGCCATCGCCCAGCTTAGGAATCATCCCGGTATCGTCTCATTCCTGGATTTTTTCAAAACCAACGGCACCGCCTACATCGTGATGGGCTACGTCGATGGAGATACGTTACGCAAACATCTGAAGGATCGCGGCGAGCGAATTCCCTTTGAGGCAGCCTGGCAAATCCTCAGCCAGGTCATGAAAGCGCTCGAAGACGTTCATCGCGCAAACCTTCTCCACCGCGACATCAGCCCGGAAAATATCTATATCGAGCGCAGCGGCAATGTCATCCTCATTGATTTCGGCGCGGCAAAACAGGCACTCGGAGAACAGAGCCAGAGCCTGTCGGTGATCTTGAAACCTGGATACGCACCCGAAGAACAGTACCGCCGCCGCGGCCGGCAGGGACCGTATACGGATATCTACGCGTTGGGCGCCACGTTTTATCGTTGCATCACAGGCGGCGTCCCCAGCGAGTCACTCGAGCGTGCCCAGCACGACGATCTGGTGCCGCCAAGAAGACTGGGCGTTTCGATGCCCCCGCCGTCGGAAGCCGCCCTGCTCAAAGCGCTCGCCGTAAAGGCGGAGAATCGCTTCCAGTCGGTGCTGGAATTCCGCAGGGCCATCAGCCCGAGGGGGATCGATGGCGACACGATTCCGCCTCCGCCGCGACCCGTCGTGATCCACAAGCCCGGCCTGCTCGCTGGACTCCTCGTCAGCTTCGCCGTCATGCTCGGACTGAACCTGGCTGGCGACTTTTATCCGCTCTTCGAGTTCTTTCCCCTGCTCGTCATCTTCGTCCTGATGCTCTTTGTATTTCAGCGAATGTGGAAGTCCATACAAGACGGCCACGCTCGGACCAGCCCCGACAACGCCCTCGCCTTCTGTTTCATTCCTCTCTTCAACCTGTATTGGGCATTCCCGGTCCTTTGGGGTTTCGCCGTGGACTACAACCGCTACCTCGACCGCCATCATCTGGAACACGAGAAGCTTCCCGAGGGCGCGTTCCTGGCAGCGAGCGTGGCCTTCGTGGCCACCTGGATTATCACTCCCATCGCGCAATCCCTGACTTTCTTCAGCTTGTTGATTTTGGTGAATGCAGTCCTCCTTTCCATCGTCGTCGCCAGGGCGTGTGATGCGGTCAACGCTCTCGGCCCTTCATCACAACAATCGAAGACTCCTTCCCATGTAATCGCTCCTCCGGCCCGAACGCTCTTCTTATATGGCCTTGCCGGTCAGTATGAGGGCCAGCAACTGGAGGTCAACCAGACGATCACGATCGGCCGCAATTCCAGAACCTCGAATCTCGTCATCGCCTCCGACGAAATCTCCAGCACTCATGTCAAAATCTGGCGTGATCCTTCCACCGGCAGCATCTGCATTGAAGACTTGAAATCCACGAATGGCACCTTTTACCGAAAATCCACTTCAGGTTCCACCGGCTGGACCCGACTCACCGGAACCATCCAGCTCGACCCAGGCGACTCCTTTCAGCTGAGCGAGGGGAAGGCAGTCTTTGAAGTAAGAAGTTGATCCAGAGTCAGGACACCAACGCCGCATCGTGAGACTCCGCTATACTGCGCTCACACAAATGAGCCACTCGAAGTCTTCGATCCCCACTGCGCAAGTTCCGGCGAATGGAGAGCCTATCCACCGACCGGGAACTTCGCTGGCAACCGGATACGAGGGCCTGCACCTCCCGGTCGTCGCGCTGCTCGACAACGTTCGCAGCATGTACAACGTCGGCGCATTCTTCCGCGCCGCGGATGGCGTTGGGCTGGAGAAACTGTGCCTGTGCGGAATCACCGCGCACCCACCGAAGAAAGCGATTGCGAAGACCGCATTGGGCGCGGAACAAACCGTCCCTTGGGAGCACAACTGGAATGCCATCGATGTAGCGGAGAAGATGCGCCACAACGGATTCGAACTCGCCGCCATCGAGACCACGCCGCATTCCGTGGATCTTTTTGAGTGGCACCCCAAGTTCCCCGTCTGCGTCGCCTTCGGGCACGAAGTCGACGGCCTCCGCTCCGAACTCATCGAAATGGCCGACACTCACGTGCACGTCCCCATGCTAGGACAAAAAACATCTCTCAACGTCGCAACGGCGGCAGGCGTTGTCCTCTACGAACTCCTGCGCAAATATCGCATGCAGAATAAGACCGCGCCGCACCTGAAAACATAGGGGATGAGAGCAAGTTAGATGGGTAGTAGAGGACCGGCAAAAGAATGGCTCCTCAGGTAGGACTCGAACCTACAACCCTCCGGTTAACAGCCGGATGCTCTGCCATTGAGCTACTGAGGAGTGTGGGACGGCGCTGACGACCGTTCTTTAGAATCATAGCATCTGACGACCTTTCGTGAAAACACGGAAGGCTCTGGTACGCTTGGATTTCGCGTCCAGCTTTGAGGTGCGCATGGTCGGAGGCCGTCAGCTCGTGGCTCTTTTTTCCTTGTGTTCCCTGTCCTCTTTCCTCGTTCTCGGCGCCGCGTACGCCGCGGACTCCGAGCCCAACGCCAAACTCCCCGACGCGCCTCCCCGCGCCGAGAAAAAGCCGGTCGTCGAAATCTTTCACGGCACCCGCGTGCTCGACAACTACCGCTGGCTCGAGGACCCCAACTCTCCCGCCACGCAGAAGTTCGTCACCGACGAAATGGCCTACACCCGCGCCCTGCTCGATCCGCTGCCCGGTCGCGACGCGATCCAGAAGCGCCTCACCGAGCTGCTCTCGATCGGCAGCATCGCGCCGCCGATTCCCGCCGGCAAGCACTTCTTTTATACGAAGCGCGAGGGCATGCAGAACCAGCCCGTCCTCTATGTACGCGATCAGCTGAACGGGCCTGACCGCGTCCTCGTGGACGCCAACCAGCTCGCCGCCGATGGCACCATCGCGCTCGACTGGTTCCAGCCCTCCGACAACGGCCGCTACGTCGCATACGGAACGTCGCAGAGCGGCTCCGAGATGTCGACGCTGCACATCATCGAGACCAAGACCGGCACGATTCTTCCTGACACGATCGAGCGCACGCGGGCCGCGTCGATTGCATGGCTGCACGACAATTCTGGTTTCTATTACACGCGCTATCCGAAGAAGGGCGACGTCCCCGCTGGGCAGGAGATGTACAACCGCCATGTCTTTTTCCACGAACTCGGCACCGACCCCGACACGGAAGACTCTCCCATCTTCGGCGAGGGGCGCGACCCCGAGGATTGGCCCAGCGTCTTTCTCTCAAACGACAACCGGTGGCTGCTCATCCACGTTTCGCAGGGCTGGGCCAAGTCCGAGCTCTATTTGATGGACCGCAAGGGCACGAACCCGCCGTCGCGGCTCACCACGGGCAAGAATTTCAATTACACCGCGGAAGTCTATGAGGGAAAGGTCTACATCACGACGAATGAAGATGCGCCGCGCTATCGCGTATTCGTGACGGATGCTGGGGATTTCGAGCGCGACGATTGGAAGGAGATCATTCCCCAGAGTGATGCGGTGCTGCAGAGCGTGTCGGTCTACGGCGGGAAGTTGTTTGCGCAGTACGAGCAGAACGCGACGTCGCAGCTGAAGCTGTTCGATCTTGAGGGAAAGAAGATAAGCGACATTTCCCTGCCCAGCATCGGCACGGTTTTCGGTACCGGCGGAAGATGGAATCGTGACGAGTTTTTCTTCGGCTTCCAATCATTCACGATGCCGCCGAGCATCTATCGCGGGTCTCCCCTCAATCGTGAGGTCACGAACAATCCTCCATCGAATGAGCCCGTATCCTTCGTAAATACCGCTGTCTGGTCCGCTGTCTCAGCTCCCTCCATTGATCCTGCCGCCTACGAAGTCGCGCAGGAGTGGTTCCGGTCGAAAGACGGTACGCGCGTGCCAATGTTCGTCGTGCATAAGAAAGGTCTGGCGAAGAACGGGCACAATGCCACGCTGCTCACCGCCTACGGAGGCTTCAACGTTAGCCTGACACCCACATTCAATCGCGCTGCCTATCTCTGGATGGAGCACGGCGGCATCTACGCCGTCGCCAACCTGCGCGGCGGGGCCGAGTTCGGCGAAGACTGGCATCGCGCCGGCATGCTCGACAAGAAGCAGAACGTGTTCGACGACATGATCGCTGCGGCCGAGCACCTCATCAGCGAAAAATATACCGACAAGAATCACCTCGCTATACAGGGCGGATCGAACGGCGGGCTCCTGATGGGCGCGATGATGACGCAGCGTCCCGACCTGTTCCGCGCCGTCGTCTGCCAGGTTCCGCTGCTCGACATGATCCACTATCAGGATTTCCAGATCGCCAAACTCTGGATCCCGGAATACGGCACCGCCGAAAACCCAGAGCAGTTCAAGTGGCTCTACGCCTACAGCCCGTATCATCACGTGAAGATTGGAGAGGAGTATCCAGCGGTGTTGTTTATGACGGCGGACACCGATACGCGCGTGGACCCCATGCACGCGAAGAAGATGGCGGCGAAGATGCAGGCAGAGGCGCAAAACGGCCAAAGCAAAACGCGCCCGATCTTATTGAGAATCGAATCAAAGGCCGGACACGGCGCAGGCAAGCCGGTTACAAAACAAATCGAAGAATTCACGGACGCGTATTCGTTCTTGTTCTGGCAGTTGGGAGTGAAGGACTAGGCGTCAGGCGTCCGTGCCGGCAACCCCCTCTCAGACTGAGGGGGTGCCCCATCCTTGCGTACATCGCGTACCGTCCGCTCTTCGCGCAAATCGCGAAAGGATGACTCACCCGCACCGGCTATCATGGGTTCTTGCCTCACACCACGCTATCCACGCTGACCAGCATCGTGCGCCACCTGTGTCCGCGATGCCGCACCGGGACAATCTTCCGCTCCAACATTTACTGGGGATTTCCCAAGATGTACGACCGCTGTCCCGCCTGCGGTCTCCTCTTCAACCGCGAGCCCGGATACTTTCTCGGCGCCATGTACATCAGCTACGGCCTGGGGATCGCCGTCGTCGTCTTCTTCGGCGCAATCTTCTGGCTTCTGACGAATTGGCACTGGCAAAGGATCGGACTCTGGGCCGTCCTGTTCTTTCTGCCCTTCGCCCCTATGCTGACGTATCTGGCGCGCGTGCTTTGGATCTATCTCGACCAAACGCTCGACCCCGAGCGCAAGTAGAGGAACGCGAAGATACTCATCGTAGTGTGATCATGCTCGGCACAGCCTGCAGATATTGCGGATAGGGTCGCGGCATGCTGAACTCGGTGTCGTAACGTCCCGCGGAGGTGACCGGGAACCAGGAATCAAACCTTCAATAACATTTTTACCGGTTAGATTGGAGCCGCCAGGACGATTCTAACCAGCAATCGGCAAAACAGCGGTTATGAATCAGGCGAGATTTATGCACCGTTCCTGGTGCAGACGAGATGCGAGATGCAGGTCAGAACCGAACCGGTATTTCAGAATTCCGCTGGCGGACTTCTTCGGAGGTGCGGCGCTGACTGGCGATCTGGTTCATGCGGCGACAGCGCGCACAGGGGCACTTTGCGTAGGGATCGTCCGGATCTGCCTTGTGACCGCAGCTGAGGCAGATGAACGACTTCTTCGTGTGCCGAAACATGGGCCGAAATTCGCTGTCCAAGACGCAATAAGGACAGCGCACAATCTCTTGCGACATTCCTGCTTGCACTCCTTCTCTTCTGTAGCGCAACCAGATCCCGACACAGCTTGAGGCAAGCTGGGCGGACCAGCAGGGGAGGAACGGGCTGCCAAGCCCGCTGCACAATTTTGCCTGCGCTTTACGGAGTTACTTTATGGGAATTACCCATCGAAAGGAATGGCCCGATCGTTTAGGCGGATGGCCCGTTGGTGACCAGCGGCCTGCTGGATCCTGCATTCAGAACATTGGCGTGGAATGCGGAGGCCTTCTGGTACTCTTCTCACGTCTTGACCTTTTCAGATTCTGGAGAATGGAAGGAGCGATCATGACAACGAAATATCGAGTGGTGCAGGTGAAGGGGGCGAAGCCGGAGACGTTCATCGTCGTGGGGATTGATTTTGCGGCGAACGCGATCACGAGCACGTCGGAGTCGATGCAGGAAAGCGCGATGCGGAGTTATCTGGAGAAGGCAGGCGCGTCGACGAAAGACACCGAGGCGTGGATCGAGCAGGCGCGGAAGTATCCGGGATAGTCGGTTCGCGTTGAGCAGAGATCTTTAAGCACGCATCGGGAGGAATCGTGGCCGCATCGAGAAGAATTCTCGCCGTGTGGATGGTGTGCGCTTGCGTGATGGCGCAAGGAGTTGCGTTTGCCGGTGAAGGCGCAGCGAAGGACTGGCGCGCACGACTGAAAGAAGAGTTGCCGCTGCTGGGACATCGAAACTGGATTGCGGTGGTGGATTCGGCGTATCCGCTGCAAACGAGCGCGGGCATTGAGACGATCGACACCGGCGCCGATCATCTTGAAGTGGTGAAGACCGTGATTGGAGAATTGACGAAGGCCAGGCACGTGCGTGCCGTCATCTTCACAGACGCTGAGTTGAAGGTAGTGCCAGAGAGCGACGCGACGGGTGTTACGGCGTATCGCGAGGCTCTGGAAAAGCTGCTGGGACAGAGCGAGGTGCAGTCCTTGCCGCACGAGCAAATCATTTCGAAGCTCGACGACGCCGGCAAGACATTTCACATCCTTGTGCTCAAGACCAACCTGACAATTCCCTACACGTCGGTTTTCATTCGCCTGGATTGCGGGTACTGGTCGGATGAAGCGGAAAAACGGCTGCGGGAAAAAATGGCGGCGCACTGAGCTGCACTCTGGAAAAGGAAAAGGGGCAAGTCCTGAATGGACCTGCCCCTGGTAATCTTCCGAATTACTTATCGCTGCGCGGACGTGAGAGCGTCGTTCTTCAGGATGTTGACTTCGACCTTTCCGCCAACCATGCGCTTCCCATCTGCCGCAGGCACATTGCCCATACTCATCACATAGATCCGATACACAGGGATCTCGTGATTCAGCACGAGGTAACGCACCACGGAGTCCGCCATTTTCTGCGAGCTACGAATGGCAGTCTGCCCCTGGCCCGAGGCGAAGCCGCGTACTTCGATGATGTAGCTGCGTTGGCCCTTGAGCGGAGCAGCCATCTCATCCAATGCGTCCTTGGCAGTCTTACTGAGCACGCTCTGCCCGGGACGGAAGCGAATTTCGGTCTGTGCCGTTCCCTTGTACTGATCGAGATTGCCGACGGTCTGCTCGACTGCCGAAACACGGGTGGAAGCCTGCGTGGCCGCGGTCTGCGCCAATTGCGCTTTATTCGCGGCATCGGTGGCATGCTGATCCGCCAGGCTGCTCTTGTCTGACGCAAGCTGGATTCCATTGGTCGCACGGGCATCGACGTCCTTGATCCGGCTCGCGGTTTCGGAAGTCAACTGATCGAGTTCGTTCACCCGGTCTCGAATCGGCCCGACCTGCCGTTGCACATACTTCTTGTTGGCAAACGGATGTGTGACGAGATTGAACAGGTTGGGATCATCACCATCCCAGAAATCCTTCGGCCTTGGCGACGCCAGCGGTTCGCGATCGCTCTGGGAAGCGTTCGTGCCCGTCGTTGTCGAATTCGAAGTGTTACTTGTCTGCTGCGCCCCGGCCGCCAGCGAAAAAAGTACCACGAGTGCTATGAGTATGCAGTTCCTCATCTCGACCTTCCCCTGCCCTAAACCTCGGCTCAATGCGAACCTTACTAGGGCAACTTCATTGCGAATCGATTGTGCCCGTATTGGCCCCAATCTGCAAGTCAAATAAGGGTTTGGCGCTGGCGGGAAGTGCATCGAGGAGGGCGGAGCGGGTTTACAGTGCAAAATGTTGCAGCTTTTAGGACATCTCTGCGTTGTATTCCAGCTTGCCGACCAGAGCGGGAAGTGACTCGAATCACTGCCCTGCAGTCAATAAACACCTAGACTCCGGCTGAGAAAATGCAGGAGGATCTATGCCCTTCCCTACCTCATCACTTGACATAATTGAGGACTTCCTCGCTCAGAAGCGCATCGCGATGGTCGGCTTGTCGCGCGACCCCAAACACTTTAGCGTCAGCTTGTACCAGGAATTGCGCAAGCAGGGATATGAGGTCATCCCCGTGAATCCGCAGGCCAAAGAAGTGCTTGGCCAGCCTTGCTTCGCTCGTGTGCAGGATGTGCAGCCTCCGGTGACCGGCGCCCTGCTGATGACGCCCCCTGACGTTACCGAAAGCGTGGTGGCAGATTGTGCGGCCGCGGGAATCCCGCGCGTGTGGATGTATCGCGCCGGCGGCAGAGGCGCCGTCAGCCTCAAGGCTGTTGCCTTTTGCGAGGAACACGGAATTCAGGTTGTGCCGGGACAGTGCCCGTTCATGTTCTTGCCCAGCGGCGCAATCCACCGCGTCCACGGGTTCGTTCGCAAAATTACAGGACGCTACCCAAAGCGGCAGGAGGCTGCGTGAAAGCTAGTCCTTCACTGCGCGATCGGTGATCTCGAGTCCCTTGTCGATGATCGCGAATGCTTCGCGCAACTGCTGATCGTTAATGCAGAGCGGCGGATTCGTGTAGAACGAATTCCAGCGCACGATGGTGTAGAGTCCCTGCTCGCGGAAGAACTTCCCGAGAGCGGCCATTTCTTCGGACGTACCGTTGAACGGAGCCATCGGCTGCTTGGTCTTTCGGTTGCGGATGAGTTCGATGATGCCGAATAGTCCGATTGACCGCACTTCGCCGACAGAAGGATGTTTGGCCTGCAGTTCCTTGCCAAGTTCCTTCATGATCGCGCCCATCTTCCTGGCATTGTCGATCAGCTTGTCTTCTTCATAGACACGAATCGTCGCGAGCGCGGCGGCGCATCCCATGGGATGGGAGTTGTAAGTCAGTCCGCCATAGAAGACTTTGTCCTGAAAATGTTGCGCGATGTGATGGCGCATGCCTACCGCGCCGAGTGGCAAGTAACTCGCGGTAAGACCCTTCGCCATGCAGATCAGATCAGGCACAACCTTCCAATGATCGATGGCGAACCATTCGCCGGTCCGGCCGAAGCCGGCCATAACTTCGTCGGCGATCATCAGGATGCCGTACTTGTCGCAGAGCTTGCGCACGCCTTGCATGTAACCGTCGGGAGGAATGAGGATGCCGTTGGTGCCAACGACAGTTTCGAGAATGAAGGCAGCGATGGTTTGCGGGCCTTCGAGCTGCATGGTCTCTTCGATCATGGCGAGTGAAGTATCCGCCGGCTCCCATCCGCGCTCGATACCGTGATAGGGATCGAGTACGCGCACCACGCCGGGGATGCCGGGTTCGGCGGCCCATCGCCTCGGATCGCCAGTCAGCGAGATAGCGCCTGCGGTGGCTCCATGGTAGGAACGGTAGCGGGCCATGATCTTGTGGCGTCCTGTGAAGAAGCGGGCGAGCTTGATCGCGTTCTCATTGGCTTCGGCACCACCGTTCGTGAAGAAGAACGTATCAATGTCGCCGGGCGTGATCTCCGCGAGCTTCGCGCCCAGGCGTGCGCGCGGTTCGGTCGCCATGAACGGGTTGGCGTAGGCGAGAGTCTGAGCCTGTTCGTGGATCGCGTTGATCACACGTTCGTCGCCATGACCGATGTTGACCGACATCAATTGGCTGTTGAAGTCGATGAAGCGCTTCCCTTCCGGCGTCCAGAAGTATATGCCCTTGGCTTTAGCGACGGGGATCGGGTCGACCTTCGATTGGGCGGACCATTCGAAGAGCGTGTGCTTCTTGGTGAGATCAACAATTTCCTGGCCGGAGAGAGTAGGGGTGGCAACAGTAGTAGTCATGGAGTCCTCAATTTTCGCGTGCAAG
>Ga0335082_10004597_pt1 | contig 15050 bp, 12 predicted proteins | sample Lox_Sample_41_FD_206718 | JGI IMG/M metagenome (GOLD analysis project Ga0335082, IMG submission 206718) | Soil microbial communities from Loxahatchee National Wildlife Refuge, Florida, United States - Lox_Sample_4.1 | ecosystem: Environmental > Terrestrial > Soil > Wetlands | place: USA...
CGGCGTGACCGGGCACGCCCACGGCCTGCTGGTGGTGGCGGTGGAGCCGGGAAGCCCGGCCGACGCCGCGGGGCTCGCCTTCGGGGACGTGCTTCTGGAGATCGGCGGGACGCCTACCGGGGACGCGCACGACCTGCTCGGGACGCTGGCCGACGCGAAGGTGGGCGAGCCGCTGTCGGTCAAGCTGCTCCGCGCCGGGGCGGTGCTCGAGCGCTCGGTGACGGTGGGGGTGCGTCCGTGAGCGGGCTGGCCACGCTCTCCGACGAGCTGGAGGCCCTGGTGGCTCGGACGAGCCGGGCGGTGGTCGGCGTCGAGCAGGGCCGGGGCGCCGGGACCGGAGTGGTCATCGCCCAGGACGGCTACCTGCTCACCAACCACCACGTCGCCGGCTCGGGGCGCGCGCTGCGCGTGCGGCTCCCCGACGGCGAGGCGGTGAAGGCCGAGCTGGTGGGCTCCGATGCTCCCACCGACCTGGCCGTGGTGCGCGTGCAGACGGAGGGCCTCTCCCACCTCCCGCTCGCCTCCAGCGTCCGGGTGGGGCAGCTGGTGGTGGCCATCGGCAACCCGTTTCGCTTCGAACGCTCGGTGAGCGTGGGCATCGTCAGCGCCACCGACCGGAGCCTGCCCGGCCCGGGGGGATCTGTGTTCGAGGGCCTGGTCCAGACCGACGCGGCCATCAACCCGGGCAACTCCGGCGGCCCGCTGGTGAACGTCGCGGGCGAGGTGGTGGGGATCAACACGGCGGTCATCCCCTGGGCGCAAGGGATGGGGTTTGCCGTCTCGTCCCGCACCGCCAACTGGGTGGCGAGCGTGCTGATCCAGAACGGCGCCATCGAGCGGCGGCGGCTCGGTGTCGCGGCGCGCTCCGAATCCCTTCCGCCGGCGCTGGTGGAGGCCACTGCGCAGCCGCGGGCGGTCCGCATCCTCCAGGTGAGCCAGGGTTCCCCGGCGGATGCCGCCGGTCTCCACGCGGAGGACCTCGTCCTCGGGGTCCACGGCGAGGCGGTGGGCAACGTCGACGACATCCACCGGCTGATGGTGCTGCGGGGGACGGATGCCGTCCCGCTGGCTGTCTGGCGGCGCGGGGGGCGCATTCACCTCGTCGTGATGGCCGGCGGTCGCCGCGCGGCCTGACCCCGGGGAAGGGTCTCTTCGACCCCAGACGGGTGGCTCCGACCGGGGGCGGGCTCGCCGATCTCCCCGTCGTTTCGGGTGCTTCCGAGTGGCCTGGGCGTTGCTCTGACCCCGGGACGTGGACGGATCCAGGCAGGCATACGACGAGTGGAAGGTCGAGGTCGCCGAGCGGCGCAAGAGCATGCTCGCCGTCAGTGTGGCGCTGGCCTGCTTCCTCCCCGCCGACGCCTACCTGGTCGGCAGGGCGGACCCGCTCCTGATCGCGGTCCGGCTCGGCTGGGCGCTCTTCGTGCTCGGAGCGGCGGTGGTGACGCGCTGGATGAAGCCGGCCCAGCAGGGACTTCTGGACTTCGTCATGGCGGTGGGGTCGGCGCTGTTCATGACCGCCATCGTCCAGCTCACCGGCGGCGCGAGCAGCCTCTATCTCCCCTGGCTTCTGGTGATGCCGGTGGCGCTGATGCCCTTCGGGCTCCGGGACCGGTGGCCCACGGCCCTGGTCTGGGCCCTGTGCACCGCCGCCACCGTCGGTTTCCTCGTGGTGAGCGGGGCTGCGCTGCGCACGGTGGTGGCGTGGCTCTTCCTCTTCGGCGCGTCCGGGTTTACGGCGCTCTACGGCACGGCGTTCCATGCCCGCCTCGGGGCGGCGCTGAGGAGCGTCCAGGCGGCTCGGGAGCAGATGGCGCTCCAGCTGGCGGAGGCCGAGCGCGTGCGCGGACACACCGAGCGCCTGGCGCTGGTGGGCCAGCTCGCCGCCGGGGTGGCGCACGAGATCAACAACCCCCTCGCCTTCGTCAACGCGAACCTGGCCTTCGTCCGGGTGGAGGCAGAGCGCCTGGCCGAGCCGGGGCGCTCGGAGGTGACGCAGGCCCTGCACGAGGCGGAGCGCGGCGTGGAACGCATCCAGAGCATCGTCCGCGACCTGAGGGTCTTCGCCCGGAAGGACCAGGAGGCCCCCGAGCTCTGCTACCTGGGCGACATCGTCTCCGACGCGGCGCTCCTGGTCCGGGCCAGCGCCCTGGTCCCCCTCGAGTGCACCGTCGCCCGGGGGCTTCCTCCCGTCCGGGCGGTGGCGCGCCACCTCGGGCAGGTGCTGCTCAACATCCTGGTCAACGCCGCGGATGCGCTGGAGGAGCTGCCGCCCGGGAGCGAGCGGAACGTCCGGCTCGACGTGTACGCCGAGGACTCCGAGGTCTGCGTCACCGTCGACGACACCGGGCCCGGGCTACGTCCCGAGCTGCGGGACCGGGTGTTCGAGCCCTTCTTCACCACCAAGCCGGTGGGGAAGGGGACGGGGCTCGGTCTGGCGCTGTCGCGGGAGTACGTCGAGCGCTACGGGGGCCGGATCGTGGCCCAGAACCGCACCGGAGGCGGCGCGCGCTTCACCATCCGCCTCCCGGCGGTGGAGGGCGCCCCGCTGGCCGACTCACCCTGGGAGAAGGAGTCGCTCGGCGACCCGGACCTGACCCCGGTGCCGCGGAAGCGGTCCGGCCCCCATCCCTCGGCGTAGACTCCGCGGCCACTGGCAGTCCGGGGAGGGGTCGATGCGCGCTGGGTCTCGCTGGGCGTCCGTTCTCGCAGTGGTGCTCGCGCTGTCCGCGCAGTCGGCCGCTCCGCCGGACCCTCGTCCGGTGCTGCTCAGCCGGGCCGCCGGAGAGACGATGCTGGCAGCGGACCTGGCCGAGCTCTGTGACTGGATCGGCGGGCGCCCGACCGGCTCCCCGGCGCTCGCACGCGCGGTGGCCTGGACGGAAGGGCGCTTCCGGGCGATGGGCATCCCGCGGGTGACGCGCGAGTCCTTCTCTGTGCCGAGCCTCTGGCTGGGCGGGACGGCCGACGTGCGCGCGGTCGCTCCCGAGGCCTTCGCCGTGCGCGCCGCTGCCGCACCCGGGACGCCCTCGACCTCCGGAGCCGTCGAGGCGCCGCTGGTCGACCTCGGGGTGGGCGATGCGGCCGCCTTCGCCAAGGCGGGGACGCGGGCCGCGGGCTCGGTCGGGCTCGTGCACCAGCCGGAGATGAAGACCTTGGAGCAGCTGTTCGAGGAGTACATGCACGCCGCGCCGCTCCTGGCGGCAGCGAAGCAGGCTCGGGTGTCGGCGCTGCTCCTCGAGTCCACCCGCCTGCGGGGCCTCCTCTACCGTCACCCGATGACCTTCGGGTCGCTCGCGCCGCTCCCGGCGGTCGTCATCTCTCGGGAGGCGGCGGAACGGCTGGGCCGGCTGGCCGCCCGCGGAGAGGTTCGGGTGCGGCTGGACGTGCAGAATCAGATCGCGGGCGGCTACCGCTCGGACAACGTCGTGGCCGAGATCCCCGGGCGGGAGCTGCCCAACGAGGTGGTGGTGCTGGGCGCGCACCTCGACAGCTGGGATCTGGGGACCGGCGCGGAGGACAACGGGGTCAACGTGGCGCTGGTGCTCGACGTGGCCCGCGCCTTCGTCGACCTGAAGCTCCGGCCGCGGCGCACGGTGCGCTTCGTGCTCTTCACGGGGGAAGAGCAGGGAATGTGGGGCTCCGCGGGCTACGCGGAGAAGCACCGCGCCGAGCTCGCCAACCACGTGGGGGTGGTCATCTTCGACGTGGGCTCGGGGAAGACGACCGGCTTCGCGCTGAGCGGGAGGCCTAACCTCCGCCCGGCCGTGGCCAGCGCCCTCTCGGTGGTGCCGGGGATGGGCGAGTCGGCTCACTCCCTCGACGGCTTCGATGGAACCGACAACTTCGACTTCCTCCTCGCCGGCGTCCCGACCTTCGTAGCCGACCAGGATCCGGTGCCGTACCTGCCGGACTACCACGCCGAGTCGGACGTCTTGGAGCGGGTGAACCTGGTCGAGGCGAAGCGAAACGCCGGGCTGGCCGCGGTGCTGGTCTGGGCGCTGGCCGATGCCCCCGCCCGGCCGGGGAAGCAGCAGACCCGGGCCGAGGTCGAGGCCCTGCTGCGCGCCACGGGGATGGACGCGCAGATGAAGGCCTTCGGTCAGTGGGACGACTGGGTGGCCGGGAAGCGGGGCTTCCCGCCGAAGTGAGCTAGGGCATCTTGCCCAGCACCTTCTTGAACTCCTCGAGCGAGTAGCCGCGGAGCGTCTCGGTCCGCACGTTTCCGAGCGAGCCGACCTTGAGCAGCGTCGACATGACCGCGTCGTCGGACCCCTCGACGGTGGTGACGAGATCGTAGCGCCCCTGTGTGTAGTAGACGCTCTTCACCGTGACCCCCGCCTTCTCGGCGAGCTTCTGGAAGTCGGTGAAGCGCTCGGGTGAGCCCTTGACCGTCTTGATTCCCTGATCGGTGAAGCTGACGAGCATGATGTACGTTGCCATGGCTTGGGTTCCTCCCCGGTAGGGATGCACTCCAGGCGGTCACCCAGCTGCAGGCGCCGGAGGGAGGAAGACCGCCATTCCTTTCGCCCCGGCGAGCGGCGGAAGGTAGCAGCCCGGGGCAAGTCGGGCGAGGCCTGGATGGACCCCGGCGGGCAAGCTCGCTGATCACGCTCGGAAGGCTGGCTGATGAGCGGACGGCGGCGCTCGGTCGGCAGGGAGCAGTGCCTCCCCGAGAGTGCCGTGCCCGACCAACTCCCGGGCGAGCAGAGGGCGAGGAGCAGGCGGCGAGGGGGCCGAGCACCGGGAGTTCCGTCGAAAACGAGGGTAGCCCGTGGCCGGCGGCAGCATCCCCTGGACAATCTGAACGCGTGAGCAGTATGCCTTGCTCGGCTGCCATGTACGCCGAGCTGATCTGCCGCTCCAACTTCTCCTTCCTCCAGGGCGCCTCTCACCCGGAAGAGCTGGTCACCCGTGCAGCGGAGCTGGGGCTCTCCGCCCTGGCCCTCACCGACCAGGACGGCCTCTACGGCGTGGTGAAGGCCCATCTCCAGGCGCGGGCGCTGGGGCTCACGCTTCTCGTCGGGAGCCGCCTCACCCTCACCGACGGACCGGAGGTGGTGGCGCTGGTCCAGAACACCGAGGGCTATGCCCACCTCTGCCAGCTCGTCTCCGAGGGCCGCCTCTCCCATCCCAAGGGGGAGGCCGGCGTCCCCTGGCGGTCGCTGGCCGAGCGTGCCCGGGGGCTTCTCCTGCTCCTCCCCGCTCCCGCCCCGCGTGAGCAGGTGGCCCCGCTGGCGGAGGCCTTCCCGGGTCGCTTCTACGTCGGCCTGTGCCGCACCCTCTCTGCCGGGGACGAGGCGCGCGTCCAGGAGTCGCTCGCCCTGGCCCGCGCGCTCGAGCTGCCTTCCTTCGCCCACAACGACGTGCACACCCACCTCCGGGAGCGCCAGCCGCTTCAGGACGTCCTGGCCTGCATCCGCCACGGGGTGCCGGTGACCTCTGCCGGCTTCCGCCTCTTTCCCAATGCCGAGCGGACGCTCAAGGGCCCGGCAGAGATGGCCCGGCTCTTCGCCGACCTGCCCGAGGCGGTGGGCCGGACGCTGGAGGTGGTCGATGCCTGCCACTTCGCGCTCGACTCGCTCCGCTACCAGTTCCCCCAGGAGGACCTGCCCGAGGGCCACACCCTCGAGACCTGGCTCGCCGTCCAGGTGGAGGAAGGCCTCCACGTCCGCTACCCGGACGGCGTCCCGGAGGCGGTGCGCCGGCAGATCGCCCACGAGCTCGACCTCATCGCCCGGCTCGACGTGGCCGGCTACTTCCTCGCCCTGCACGACATCGTTCGCTTCGCGCTCGGACGGGGCATCCTCTGCCAGGGCCGGGGCAGCGCCGCCAACTCCGCCGTTTGCTACGCCCTGCAGATCACCGCCATCGACCCGGTGCGGATGGGGCTGCTCTTCGAGCGCTTCCTCAGCCTGGAGCGCCCCGAGCCGCCGGACATCGACGTCGACTTCGAGCACGAGCGCCGCGAGGAGGTGCTCCAGCACGTCTACCGGAAGCACGGCCGCGGCCGGGCGGGGATGGTGTGCGAGGTGATCTGTTACCGCGGCCGGCTCGCCATCCGCGAGGTGGGCAAGGCGCTCGGGCTGTCGCTGGACCAGGTGGACCGGCTGGCGCGCGTCACCGAGATGAGCGGCTCCTCGGCGCTCGACGAGGGCCACGTCCGCGAGGCCGGGCTCCGGCCCGAGGACGCCGGCGTCCAGCACGCGCTCGCCCTGGCCGCGGCGCTGGAGGGCTTCCCCCGCCACCTCTCCATCCACGTCGGCGGCTTCGTCATCACCCACGGCCCGCTCTCGGAGATCGTCCCGGTGGAGAACGCGGCCATGGCCGACCGCACCGTGGTCCAGTGGGACAAGGACGACCTGGCCGCCCTGGGCGTGTTCAAGGTGGACCTGCTCGGCCTGGGGATGCTCACCGCGCTGGCCAAGGGCTTCCGCCTGGTGGAGGAGCACGAGGGGAAGAAGCTCACCCTGGCCACGCTCCCTCCGGAGGATCCGGAGGTCTACGAGATGCTCGGGCGGGCGGACGCGGTGGGCGTCTTCCAGGTGGAGAGCCGGGCACAGATGAACCTCCTCCCCCGGCTCAAGCCGAGGAGCTTCTACGACCTGACCATCGAGATCGCCCTCATCCGCCCCGGTCCCATCCTCGGGGACATGGTCCATCCCTTCCTCCGGCGCCGGCAGGGGCTGGAGGAGGTCACCTACCCCTCGGAGGAGGTGCGGGCCATCCTCGAGAAGACGCTCGGCGTGCCGCTCTTCCAGGAGCAGGCGATGCGCCTGGCGGTGACCGCCGCCGGCTTCGACCAGGGGGAGGCGGACGCGCTCCGCCGCGCGCTGATGCACAAGCGGGCCTCGGCGCTCCTCCCCACCTGGCGGGTGCGCTTCGTCGAGGGCTGCGTCCGCCGCGGCTACACCCGCGACTATGCCGAGCGCTGCTTCGAGCAGTTCAAGGGGTTCAGCCACTACGGCTTTCCCGAGTCGCATTCCGCCTCGTTCGCGCTCATCGCCTACGCCTCGGCCTACCTCAAGCGCTACCACCCGGCGGCCTTCGCCGCGGCGCTGCTCAACAGCCAGCCGATGGGCTTCTACGCCCCGCACACCATCGTCGAGGATGCCCGCCGCCACGGGGTGGAGGTGCGGTCGGTGGACGTCCGGCATTCGCTCTGGGACTGCACGCTGGAGGAGGGCGCGCTCCGCCTCGGCCTGCGCGAGGTGCGCGGCCTGCAACAGGCGCATGGCCAGGCGGTGGGCACGGAGCGGCCCGCGGGCGGAGACGACTCGCTGCGCGCGCTGGTACGGCGGACGCGGCTCCCCCGGGGCGCCCTGGTCCGGCTCGCCCGCGCCGCGGCGCTCGACGGGCTGTGCGGTGACCGGCGCCAGGCGGAGTGGGAGGTGCAGGCGCTGAGCACCACCGACGCTGCGGACCTCTTTCACGGCGAGCCGCTCGACCGCTCACCCCAGCCGGGTGTTGCGCCCGGGCTCCTGGAACGCGTGGTGGAGGACTACCGGCACCTCGGGCTGTCGCTGGAGCGCCATCCGGTGGCACTGCTCCGCGACCATCTCCGCGCCCGGCGGGCGCTCTCCGCCTCGGAGCTGCAGGACGCGCCGCACCGCTCCCGCGTCTGTGTGGGGGGCCTGGTCACCTGCCGGCAGCGCCCCCCCACCGCCAAGGGCGTGGCCTTCCTCACCCTGGAGGACGAGACGGGGATGGCCAACCTCGTCGTCCCGCCGGAGACCTTCGAGCGCCAGCGCTCGCTGGTCCTCGGTTCGGTCTTTCTCCTCGCCGAGGGCAGGGTGGAGCGCACCGGCCAGGTGGTCAACGTGCAGGTGTCCCGGGTGTCGACGCTCTCGCTGCGCGTCCCGGAGCAACAGCTCGCTCTTCCCGACGTCTCCCCCTAGTCTCCGCCCTCCCATGGCCGAAACCTGGAAGCGGATCTGGACCTATGTCGTCCTGGTCGCCGTCTTCAGCGCGGCGTTCTATTTCCTCATCCTCGGCGTGGCCCACCAGGTGCGCGGCGCCCATGGCTACTACGTGCAGGGCATCATGTGGATGCCGGCGCTGGCCGCCTTCGTCGCCTGCCGCCTCCGGAAGAAGCCGCTCTCCGAGCTCGGCTTCGGCTGGCCGGCCACCCGCTACGTGCTCATCGCCTGGCTCCTGCCACTCGCCTACTGCCTCCTGGCCTACCTCCCGGTCTGGCTCTCGCCCTGGGGCGGCTTCTACGACCACGAGTTCGTCGAATCGATGAGCCGCAACTTCGGCACCAGCGGGCTTCCGGTTGCGCTCCAGATCGCCTTCTACGTGCTCCTCGCCGGGACGCTGGGCGTCATCCGCTCCACCAACTCACTCGGCGAGGAGATCGGCTGGCGGGGATACCTGGTCCCCGAGCTGGCCAAGGTGATGCCCTTCGGAGGCGTGGTCGCCTTCACCGCCGTGCTCTGGGTGCTCTACCACGCGCCGGCGCTCATCTTTGCCGACTACAACGCCGGGGCCCCCTGGTGGTGGAGCCTGCTCTCCTTCAGCCTCCTCTGCCTCTTCGGCTGCGTGGCCTTCGCCTGGCTCCGGCTCCGCTCGGGCAGCGTCTGGCCCGCGGCCATCCTCCACGCCAGCCACAACACGTTCGTCCAGCAGGTTTTCGACCCACTCACCGTCGACACGGGTCGGACGCGGTGGCTGATCACCGAGTTCGGCCTCGCCCTGGCGCTGGCGATGGGCGTGGCGGCGCTCTGGTTCTGGCGGCGGCGCGGCGAGCTGGCGTCACCGTCTCCGAGCCCGGCCTGAGCGAGATCGCCGCGGCAGGACCGCCAGCAGCGAGAAGACGGCCCACACCGTCTGGGCGCTCCCCGGCTGGACAGAGCAACCGCACCCGCTCGCCGGGGGAGGCGGCGAAGGCGTCGCCGTCACCGCGGCCTGGCACGCATCGCCCACGCCGTTCCCGTCCGAGTCGGCCTGGTCGCGGTTGGCGACGGTGGCCCGGACCGCCCACGACGGCCCGGCGGCCCGGATCAGCCGATGATCATGTCCTCGCGCTCGAGCTTTCCGCTCCGGAAGCGTTCCAGGCTGAACCGGGTGAAGAGGTCGTCGGAGTTCCCGGTGACCATCCACTCCGCCATCCGCTCGGCCACCGCCGGGGCCATCATGAAACCGTGGCCGACGAAGCCGGACATGTGGAGCAGGTTGGCGAGCCCGGGGGTCCGGCCGAGGATGGGGTTGTTGTCCGGCGTGACGTCGTAGCAGCCGGCCCACTGCCTGAGAACCTTCACCCTGCCCAGCACCGGGACCTGCTCGGTGAGCGCGCGCGAGAAGCGGGCAAGGAACCGCAGGGTCGAGCCCTGCTCCAGGGCGGCCGGCTCCTTGGGGTCGCCCATCCCGCCGACGATCTCCCCGCGCATCGACTGGCTGAAGTACAGGCCGGAGTCGAGCACCGAGACCAGCGGTCCGAGGAACGGCTTGAGCGGCTCGGTGCTCAGGATCTCGTGGCGGTGGGGCTCATTGGGGAGCGTCACCCCCGCCAGCCGGGCCACCGCCGGGCTCCAGGCTCCGGCGGCCACGACCACCGTCTCGCAGGCGATGGGCCCCCGGTCGGTCTGGACGGCGCTGACCACGCCCCCCGAGGTCTGGAGCCCGACGACCTGGGTGAAGGTCTCCACCCGGACGCCTCGCTTCTGCGCCGCCTGCGCGTAGCCCCAGAGGAAGGGCCAGGGGAAGATCACCCCGTCCTCGGGGTGGAAGGCGGCCAGGACGACGTGCTTCATCGTCAGCTGCGGGACCAGCTTCCGTGCGGCGCCGGGAGTGAGGATCTCGGTGCGCACCGCGTGCTTGTTGTGGAGCCGGGCGTTCTTCTCCAGGCGCTCGGCGATGGCACGACTCTTCGCCAGGAAGAGGTAGCCGCCCTGCCGGAGCCAGATGTTGATCCCCATCTCCCCGGCGAACTGCTTCATCAGCTCCACCGAGCGCTTGGCGAGCTCGATGTTGGCCGCCGTCCCCCACTGCATGCGGACGCCGCCCCCGTTGCGGCCGGAGGCCCCGGCGCAGAGGTAGCCCTTCTCCAGCACCACCACGTCGGTGCAGCCGCGCTTGGCCAGGTTGTGGGCCAGGGCCAGCCCCATCACCCCGCCCCCGATGATCACCACCGACGCGCGTCCGGGAACGTGGCCCGCCGGACGGAGCGCCGCCGAGGACTCGCCCGCGGAGAGCGGCACGCCACCGCTCGGCGCCTCGGACTCGTCCACGGCCAGCGTGGCCAGCACGCTCAGCTCGGTGGGCTGCATCGGCGGACGGGGCGTGAAGGGCAGCACCGCGCTCGGGGAGACCCCGGGGGTGCGGGCCAGCACCTGGGCCACCGCGGTGAGGCAGCTCTTGCCCTGGCAGATTCCCGTCCCGAAGCCGGTGTAGCGCTTGATGCTCTCCACGTCGCGGTAGCCCTTGCCGATGGCCGCCTCGACGTCGTCGAGGGTGACGTCCTCGCACGGACAGAGGAGGGCCTTGCTCATGGCCGCACCTCGCCTGCCAGCGCGGCCCCCGCCCGCCGCCCGGACTCCGCCGCCTCGGCGGCGGTGCCCGCCCCGAGGACGTCGCCGGCCACGAACACTCCGGCCGCCCGGGTCCGTCCCTCGCCGTCGGCCTCCACGGCGAAGGTTCCCAGGTCCGCACGGAACGACACCCGGGCCCCGGCGTGGCGAGCGAGCTCGTAGGAAGGGGAGGTCGGGACGCTGACCACCACCGCGTCACAGTCGACCTTGCGGCGGCCTCCCGATCGCCGCTCGACGGTGGCCGCCTGCACCCGGGTTCGCCCGTGTGCCTTGACCAGCTGACCGGCCACCGCCTCGGGGAACGGCTCGGGCGAGGTGTCCACTACCAGCGCCGGGTGCGCTCCGGAGTCCTCGAGGAGCCCCGCCAGGGCCGGCAGCTCGGGCCCGTGGCCGACTAGCACCGGAGAGTCGGCGGGGAGAATGCCGCGGCGACGGACGAGGTCGCTCACCGCCCGCCCGCTGAGCACGCCGGGGAGGTCGTTGTTCTCGAAGGGCAAGAGCCCGACCTGACCGCCGGGAGCGAAGAGGAAGCGCGCGGACCGCACCAGCAGAAGGCGCGGGCCCTCCGGCGGCGAGGCGATGGCGGCGAGGAAGCGCCCGCGCGCGTCGATGTACACGCCGAGCGCGGTGGTGAGGAGCCGCACCGTGCCCGTCCCGCGCGGAAGGGTGAGCGTCGCGGGGGGCGCCGGCTCGGGGGCTCCGGTGCGCCATCGCCCGCCGAGCGCCTCCTCGCGCTCGAGGAGCACGAAGGGAACGCCCTTCGCGGCGAGCGTCTCCGCCGCGGCCAACCCCGCCGCCCCGCCGCCGACCAGGGCCACCTCCGTCTCGAGCAGCTCCGGCGGCGCGCGGACGGGGGGCAGCGCCTCCGGCAGCAGCCCGAGCCCGGCCAGGTGGCGCGCCACCTTGGCCATCACCCGCTCCGCCACCGGCACGCCGGCGAACATCGCGTGGTGGTCGAGCCCGCCGGGGAACAGCCAGTCGATGGCGTTGAAGACGTCGACCCTGGCTGAAGGGTAGCTGTTCTGGCGCTCGAGCCGCATCCCGGCGCGGGCCGGAACCCGGCAGGAATAGAGATTGGGTGTGCCGTCCACCCGCATCAGGCATTGCGAGCAGGCTGCGGCGAGGCAGAACGGCCCGCGCGGGCGGTGGTACTTCACGCTCCGGGCGAGAACCTCGTGTCCGGCGGCGATGAGGGCGACGGCGACCGGCTCGCCCTCGCGGGCTGGGACTCGGGTCCCTTCGAAGTCGAGCTCGACTAGGCGGTCGGGGGGGATGGGCTGGAGCCGGCGCATGAACGCCCCCCGTTCTACGCCGGCCGCGGTCGGTGATGCGCGGCCAAAACGCCCGGCGCTCAGGGAGGAGGCTTGCCCTCCGCCCCGTTCTCCGGGGGACCCCGTCGCCTCTTCAGCGCCGCCCGCTCCTCGTCGGTGAGCTTGGGGAGGTGGCGGACGAAGGCCACCAGCTTCCAGATCGTCTCCGCGGATTCGCTCTTGGAGAAGGCCGGCATCCCGGTCATGCGCACGCCGGCGGAGATGAAGCGAAAGAGCTCGCCGTCGCTCCCCTCCTGGCTCTCCGGGTCGGCCAGGTCAGGGGCGGGCGGGTTGAGGCCGGCGGCGATGCCGCTCTGCGGCTCCCCGGGCACGCCGTGGCAGACCAGGCAATGCTCGCGGTACTCGGCCAGACCCCGGGCGAGCACCTCGGGCGTGACCTGGATGGGCATCGGCCCCCTGGGGGCGCGCCGGGCCACCGACCGGTCCACCACCCAGCCGGCCAGCCCTCGCTCGAGGAAGGAGGGGGGAATGGTGGCCGAGACGTCGTAGAGGCCGGTGACGAGCTCCAGGGCGAGGAGAACGACCAGGGCCGCCACGGCGCCGGCGATCCAGATCAGGACTTTCCGTCGGTTCATGTTCGGGCCCTCGTCCGCCCCTTCAACCACGCTTCGCCGTCCAGGACGAGGACTCTCGAAGTCGGCGGGAGCCGCGCATCGCTGGAGCCCGGGCCGGCGCTCACGCCGGGGGTTCGTGGAGCAGCGCCGCGAGCCGCCGGAGCTCGTCCTCGCTCAGCTCGGAGACCACCCAGAAGGTCATCCCGCCGCTCGTCCAGTGCAGGGCGTGGACCCCGTTCCGGGTGTCGGCGCGCAGCGCGCTGTCCGCCGCCTCCGGATCGGCCCACACCAGGACGTTGATCACGTGCTGGCGGGCCCGGTAGACGAGCGCCGCCACCGGCCGACCCCCCAGGTAGTCGAGCCGTCCGCCCTCGAGCGCGAACCCCTGCCCCCGGAGATCCGCCACCGGGATGCTGAAGGGAAGCTTCCCCTGGAACCAGGGCTTGACCGTGTGGCGGTCGGACGAGGCCACGTCGGTGAGGTGGCTAGCCTGGAGCGAGCGCAGGTGCGTCGCCACCGCCTCGCCGGCCAGGTCGCCGCGCGGGGCTCGCAGCGCCGGCACCATCACCGCCACCGCCAGGCCGGCCGCCAGCAGGGGCCCAACCGCCCAGGCGATGCGGCCCGTGCGGCGGCGGAAACGGTTCGGCTCAGCGCGGCGGACGGACTGCCGGAGCCGGCGGAGGAAGGCGTCCGAGGGCTCGGCAGGGCGGAGCGAGCGGTGGAGGAGCTCCCGCAGTGCACGCACGTTCTCGTAGGCGTGCCGGCACTGGGCGCACGAGGCCAGGTGCGAGCGCACCTCGAGGCTCCGCTCCGGGCCGAGCTCGTTGTCCACGTAGGCGTGGAGCGAATCGCCGAGGTGCTCGCTCATCGCGCGGCCCTCACCGGAGCTCGTTCCGAGAGCCGCGTGTGCAGGAGCCGGCGTCCACGCGACAGCCGGGACATCACCGTCCCGATGGGGATGTTGGCGATGTCGGCGATCTCCTTGTAGGAGCACTGCTCCAGCTCACGGAGGATGATCACCTCGCGGAACTCGGGTGGGAGGGTGCCCACCGCCTCCTGGACGGCCTGCACGTCCGCCGCCCGCAGCAACGCCGCCTCGGGCGTGTCCGGGGAGGCGCCGGAGCTCCACGGGGAGGGGGAGTGATCGCGCTCCTCGTCGAAGTCGGCGACCGGCTCGGTGTGTCCGTGACGGCGGAGCAAGGCGTAGCCCACGTTGCGGACGATGGAGAGGAGCCACGCCCGGGGGCTGCCGCCGGCGTACCCGGCGAAGTACTGGAAGGCGCGCATGAAAGCCTCCTGGACGACGTCCTCGGCGTCGGCGTCGCTCTTGGCCAGGGCGCGCGCGAGGCTCAGTGCGGCCGCGGCGTGGGGGAGGGCGAATCGCTCGAACTCCTCGGCCGACGGATGGACCAACGTGGCGCTCCTTGCCGCGCGGTGCTCGCAACCAGACTTCGTGGCGCCTCGGAGTTAGCACGTCGCCTCGGTCCGGGGCGGTGTCTCGACACCTGCGTGGATTGGCCGGGCGCCGGTCCTATTCCCGGGAATAGACCGACCCGGGTGGCGAATCTCGTGGGCCGAGGGCGCCTCGCCCTCCCAACGCCCCGGAGCCCAACCGTGTCCTTCGACGACCACCGCCGTGACTTCCTCAAGCTGCTCGGCCTCGGCGGGGTGGTCTATGCCTCCGGCCTAGCCGGGGTGGGAAGGTTCGGCGGCGCCTGGGCCGCCCAGCCGGCCACCGGGTCGTCCGGGGATTTCTTCTTCCTTCAGCTCTCGGACACCCACTGGGGGTTCCAGGGTCCGGCGAACCCGGACGCGGCCACCACCCTGAAGAGGACGGTGGAGGTCATCAACCAGAGCCCGCGCCAGCCGGACTTCATCGTCTTCACCGGCGACCTGACCCACACCACCGACGACCCGGCGGTCCGCCGGACGCGAATGAGGGAGTTCAAGGAGATCGTCGCCCCGCTCAAGGCCAAGTCCGTGCACTTCATGCCCGGCGAGCACGACGCCTCGCTCGACGCCGGCGAGGCCTACCGGGAGCTGTTCGGGGCGCCGAACTACAGCTTCGACCATCAGGGCCTCCACTTCGTCGCCCTGGACAACGTGTCCGACCCGAAGGGCGCGGTGGGCTCGAAGCAGATGGAGTGGCTGGCCGCGGACCTGGCCCGGGTGGACAGGGACGCTCCGGTGGTGGTCCTCACCCACCGGCCGCTGTTCGACCTCTACGCGCAGTGGGATTGGGCCACTGCCGACGGGGGGAAGGTCATCGACATCTTGCAGGGCCATCGCCACGTGACCGTCTTCTACGGCCACATCCACCAGGAGAATCACCACATGACCGGGGACATCGCCCACCACGCGGCGAAGTCGCTCGTCTTCCCGCTTCCCGCGCCTGGTTCGGTGCCCAAGCGGGCGCCGCTTCCGTGGGATCCGGCCAGCCCGAACCACGGGCTCGGCTACCGGAGCGTGGCCAGCAGCAACAAGGACGCGTCGCTGACCATCGCCGAGCTCGGATTGAACGGGGCGAAGGTTTGAGCGCGGCCCGGCGTGAGCGCCTGCGAAGCGCACCGGCGCCCGGGTCAGGTGCCGGCGTCGAGGTGAATGTCGACGTGCACCGAGCCGGCCGCCGCCCCGCT
>Ga0335082_10004599_pt1 | contig 15049 bp, 11 predicted proteins | sample Lox_Sample_41_FD_206718 | JGI IMG/M metagenome (GOLD analysis project Ga0335082, IMG submission 206718) | Soil microbial communities from Loxahatchee National Wildlife Refuge, Florida, United States - Lox_Sample_4.1 | ecosystem: Environmental > Terrestrial > Soil > Wetlands | place: USA...
CGTGCCGCCCGAGAGCGCCGCGTTGAGCTCGACCGTGCTGCCGAACATGCCCTTCCACGTGGGCCCGGTGCCTTTGCTGCCGTCGACCGAGTGGCACGTGATGCACGCGTTCTCTTTGTAGAGCTTCGCGCCCCACTGCTCGTCGGTGATCCCCTCCGGCTTCTTCGGGCCCTCCTTGATGAAGCGGTCGTACTCGTCGACGGGCACGACGTGGATCATCGCCATCATCGCCGAGTGGCCGCCGTGCGGCGCGCCCTCGAGCGCCGGCTCCGGATAACCGAGCGGCGCCCCGCAATACTCGGCGCAGTAGACCGGCGTGTCGCCGAGCTGGGTCGGCGTGATCACCATGACCGTGTACATGCCGGGCACGGCGTCCTTCTTCGTGCGCGCGCCGGGGATGTAAAACGAGTGGATCACGTCGGCCGACGAGATGACGAACTTCACCTGCTTGCCGATGGGGAGGTAGAGCTGGTTGTTCTCCTCGCGCCCGTTCGGGTACGTGAAGGTCCAGAACCACTTCTGCCCGCGCACGCGGATCTCGAGCGCGTCGGGCGAGGCGATCGCCTGCTTCATGTAGACCTTGAAGCCGGCGTGGAAGAGGAAGATGACGAAGAAGATCGGGATGACCGTCCACGCGATCTCGAGCCGCGGGTAGTGCGGCGTCTCCATGCGCTTGTCGCCCGGCTTCCGCTTGTACTTGCGGACCCAGTAGAGCATCAGCGCCGTGATGACCACGGTGAAGAAGACGCTCACGTAGTAGATCATGTTGTAGAGCCAATCGACGTCCGGCGCTTCGGCGGTGACGGCCGGCGGGAGGTCGAAGGCTGCTGCGGCGGGGGCGAGTAGATGAATCATGGGCTGTTCGTCGCGTGACGCTCGGTCGCGATGGGAGTCTTCTTGCGGCGCTCGCGGAGCCAGAACCCGCCGATGAAGAAGCCGACCAGCAGCAGCGTGATGCCGCCGCCGATCTGCATCACGTGGGTCGCGAGCAGCGCGTATTTCCGGTTCGCCGGATCGTAGTGGTAGCAGTAGAGCAGGATCCGCTCGGCGGTCGTGATGCTCTTGCCCTCGGACGCTTCGAGCAGACCGAGGCGGAGATCGTTGCCCGACATCTCGATGCCGTAGAGGTAGCGGGCGACCTTGCCGTTCGGCTTGAGGAGCATCACCGCGGCAGGGTGCGCGATGTTGCCGTCGATGTCCTTGTGGTACTTCCAGCCGACGGCGTCGGCGACGCGCTTGCTGTTCTCGTCGGTGCCGACGAGGTAGTGCCAGCCGGTCGCGGCCTGCGGGCGGCCGTACGCGCCGACCATCGCCGCCTTCTTCTCCGCCGCGATCTTCACGGTGTCGGCCGAGTCGACGCTCAGCGTGACGATGTCGTAGTCGACGCCGATGGTCCACTGGATCGTCTTCGCGGCGTTCAGCACCGAGTTTTGCACGAAGGAGCAGAGCGTCTTGCACGAGTGGTACGCGAGGATGAGGACGACCGGCCGCTTTCCGTCGATGAAGTCGCCGAAGCGCACGGCCTTGCCCGTCGAGTCGAGGAACTGCGCGTCGAGCGGGACCTGCGCGTCGAGGTGCTCGTCGACGCCGACGTCGAAGAGCTCCGGCGGGGTCGCGGCGCCCGCGCTCGCCGCGCCGGCCGGACCGTCCGCGAGAGCCGGCGCAGAAAAGCACGCGAGCGGCAGGACGATCAGCACGACCAGCAGAGCGAGCGAGCGACGAATCATTACTTGCCTCCGTCTTTCTGGGGTGGGGGCGGCGGCGGCGGCGCGTGGACGCGGACGCCTCCGTCGGTGGGAGCCATCGTAGGAGCGCCGGCGTCCGGCGTCTCTTCCGCCGTGGGGGGGAGCGGCGCCGTCTTCAACTGCGGCGGGAGGTGAACCTCGTGCTTGAGCTTCACCCAGCCCTTGAGCGGGTCGACGTCGTCGGACTGCTCGGCGGTGATGTCCGGCGACGCGTTGTCGCGACCCTTCTGCGCGAGCGTCTGCATCGCGATGCTCACCGGGATGGCGCCGTTCTGGCCCTTGTCGATCGCGGCGAGCTGCTCTTGCTTGGTCTCGTCGCGCAGCGTCGGCTTCGGCAGGAGCGAGTGCTCGTAGCCCTCGGTCATGTCGAGGTAGTAGCTGTCGAGCACGAACTTGACGCCGAGCAGGAGGAACACCGCGACGACGCCGATCGTCAGCAGCATCCGTACTTTGGGGCGTGTGTCGTCGGAGGCCATGCTTCCCTATGCGTTCAAGAAGTGGATGGATCGCTGAAGGCGCGGGTCGCCGATCGGGATGATCGGGTACTTGGTGAGCGTGCGGAACGCCACCGCGAGGAAGATGCCGACCGGCGCCATGAAGCCGAAGACGTCGATCCAGTTCGGCGCGAAGGTCGTCTGGTGCGGCACGTTCGGCATCACCAGCCAGTAGACGTCGATCACGTGCATCGTCATGAGGAGCCCCGCGCCCACCTTGAGGAGGCCGAGGTTGCGCTTCACGTTGCGCGACATGATGAAGATGAACGGGATGATGAAGTGCAGGAAGATGATCGCGAGGCTGATGGTCCGCCACGGGCCGACGTCCCAGCGGTGGTGATAGAAGACCACCTCTTCCGGGATCGCCGCGTACCAGATCAAAAAGAACTGCGCGAAGCACACGTACGCCCAGAAGCACATGAAGCCGAAGAGGAGCTTGCCGAGGTCGTGGTAGTGCTCGACGGTCACTTCCTTCACGAGCACGCCCGACTGGCGCATGCCGAGGAACGTGAGGATGAGCATCGCGAAGAGGCACACCATCGAGCCGGCGAAGAAGGTCACGCCGAAGATGGTCGAGTACCAGGTCGGGTCGAGTGACATCACCCAGTCGAACGAGGCGAACGTGAGCGTGAGGGTCATCAGCGCGACGCCGGCGGTCGAGAACCGGGCGAGCTTCACGGTGAGCATCGGGTCCTTCGACTTGTCCTGCTCGGAGGACCATTTGAGGAGCAGGTAGCCGATGAGGTACCAGACGGCGAAGTAGAAGACGAGGCGAGCCCAGAAGAACGTGGGGTTCAGGTACCAGTTCTTCGCCTTCATCACCTCTTCGTGCTCGGCGTGCTCGGCGCGCGACTCGACGTCGCTGCCGACGTGCATGTGGATGGGCGTGCCGTGGACGCCGCCCGGCGGGTGCGGGCTCGGCAGCGATCCGCCGGGGGGGCCGTGAGGCTGGAAGTGCGGGCGCATCGGGCCGCCGGGGCCGGGCCCGCGGAAGCCGCCGTGCGGCTGGAAGTCGTTCGCGGCGAGCTCGAGATCCCGCGGGTCCTGCTGCGAATCGAGCGAGGCGTGGTGCTGCGGCGCGGCCTTGTCGGCCTCGTCCTTGCCGAGGAACTCGCCGAAGAGCGTCCCCTTCATCACGATCACGGGGACGATGAGGAGGAGCAGCACCCAAGACGACGCGCCGAACACCTCCGCGACGCGCCGCACGACGACGCCCCAGTTCGCGTTCGTCAGGTGGTGCATCATCACGAAGAGGAGCGCGCCGATCGCGAGCGAGAGCGCGCACACGAACCCGAAGAGCCACGCGAACGCGAAGCGCGTGTGGTCCTGGTAGTAACCGGCCGCGGCGCCGACGACGCCGACCGCGCCCATCCCCGCGAAGCTCTTCCACGCGCCCGAGACCGGGTTGCTCGGCGCGAGACGGTAGCCGTCGGGCTCCTTGGACTTCTTCTTGGCCGCCTTCGGCTTCTTCTCCTCGGGCTTCTTCTCCTCGGGCTTCTTCTCCTCGGACTTCTTCTCCTCGGATTTTTCCGAGGCCTCGGATTTCTCCTCGGCCTTGGCCTCGGCCTCGTCGGGCGCCGTCACCGCCTCGGATTCCTTCTTCTCGGGATCTTTCTCGTCGGTCACGGCTTCTTCTCCGGCACCTTGGCTTGGCTGAGTTGGAGGGCGCGCACGTAGGCGACGATCGCCCAGCGATCCATCGTCGGGATCTGCGGGCCGTACGCCGGCATGTTGCGGACGCCGTTCTCGATCGTCGCGTACACCTGCCCGTCGGGCATGTGGCGGATGCGATCTTGGTGGTACGTCGGCGGCTGCACGAAGCCGTGCTTCACCGCCATCCCCTGCCCCGCGCCGTCGAAGCCGTGGCACGGCGTGCAGTAGATGCCGAAGCGCTCCTGCCCGCGCGCGAGCATGTGCTCCATGCCGTGGAAGTGCGCGATGGCCTCGGTCGGGATGTCGAGCACGTAGCCCGTGTCGTCCTCGAGCCGGCCGTGCGCGACGCGCGGATCGATCTCCATCTCGCGCGAGATGGTGCCCTCGACCTGCGGCCGCATCGCGCGCTCGTCGTCGAAGAACTCGCCGGTGTGCTGCATCTGGTACTTGGGCTGGTCGTACATGTTGCGGAGCGGCACGATCGGAGCGTCTTCCGACGTCTGCCCGCGGCAGCCGGCGATCGCGCCGATCGCGATGCCCACGAAGAGCGCGTGTCTCACGAGTGCGCCTCCTCTTCTGGTTCCTCTTCGTCGAGGGTCTCTTCGACGAGCTCGACCTCGGCCGCGTGCGTCGACTCGAGCATCGTCTTGGTCTCGGCGAGGTCGAACTTCGGGTCCTCCGCCTCGATCGAGATGAAGAACTTGTCGTCGCTCGCCGTGCGGAAGCTCTCGGTCTCGAAGATCGGGTGGTGGTGGCGCGGCAGCTTGTTCAAGTGGAGCATGCCGAAGACCGCGCCGAACGCCGAGAGCAGGACCATCAGCTCGAACATGATGGGCACGTCGGCGGGGAGCGCCGCCGGCGGCTTGCCGCCGACGACGAGCGGGTAGTCGACGCCGTTCATCCACCAGATCATGAGCAGCGCGCCCGAGATGCCGGTGAGCCCGGAGAAGAAGACGATCCAGCCGACCTTGCTGTCGGACAGGCCCATCGCGGCGTCCATGCCGTGGACGGGGAACGGCGTGTGGACGTCCCACTTCGCGTACCCCGCCTCGCGGACTTTTTCGGCCGCGTGCAGGACGTCGTGCGACGTCTCGTATTTGGCCAGGTAGAGGGCGGCTCGCTTTGCCATGATCACTCACCCCCCGAGAGCGCCGCGTCGGTGGCGGCTTCGTGGCCGGGGCTTCCTTCGGTGACGTGCTCGCCTTCGTCGTGCGGGTCCGCCTGCGGGAGCACGCCCTTCACCTCGGCGATGGCGACCATCGGCACCCAGCGGATGAAGAGCAGGAACAGCGTGAAGAACAGACCGAGCGTGCCGAGGAACACGCAGACGTCGACGAGGGTCGGTCGGTAGTAGCCCCACGACGACGGCAGGAAGTCGCGGTTCGTGGACTGCACGATGATGACGAAGCGCTCGAACCACATGCCGATGTTGATGAGGCACGACGCGACCAGCATGACCGGCACGCTCGTGCGGAAGCGCTTGAACCAGAAGACCTGCGGCACGAGCACGTTGCAGCCGAACATCCACACGTACGCCCACCAGAACGGGCCGAACAGGCGGCTCAGGAAGTCGTAGCGCTCGTACTCGTTGCCCGAGTACGCCGCCATGAAGAACTCCATCGCGTACGCGTAGCCGACGAGCGATCCGGTCAGGAGCATGATCTTGTTCATCAGCTCGAGGTGCCGCATCGTGATGAGCGACTTCATGCCGTAGACGGCGCGCGTGATGAGCATCAGCGTCTGCACCATCGCGAAGCCGGAGAAGATGGCGCCGGCGACGAAGTACGGCGGGAAGATCGTCGTGTGCCAGCCGGGGATGACCGACGTCGCGAAGTCCATCGAGACGACGCTGTGCACCGAGAGCACGAGCGGCGTCGCGAGGGCCGCGAGGATCAGGTACATGCGCTCGTAGTTTTGCCAGTGGCGGTGCGCGCCGCGCCAGCCGAGCGCGAGCGCGCCGTACACCGCGCGGCGGACCCTGCCGACGCGGCCGGTCATGCCCATCGCGCGGTCGCGCAGGAGCGCGAAGTCCGGCAGCAGGCCCATGTACCAAAAGAGGAGCGACACGGTGAAGTACGTCGACACCGCGAAGAAGTCCCAGATGAGCGGGCTCTTGAAGTTCGGCCAGAGCGCCATCTGATTCGGGATCGGGAACATGTAGTAGATGAACCACACGCGCCCGACGTGAATCGCCGGGAACAAGAGCGCGCAGATGACGGCGAAGATCGTCATCGCCTCCGCCGCGCGGTTGATGCCCGTGCGCCACTTCTGCCGGAAGATGAAGAGGACGGCGCTGATGAGCGTGCCGGCGTGACCGATGCCGATCCACCAGACGAAGTTCGTGATGTCCCACGCCCAGAACGACGGCGAGTCGTTGCCCCAGACGCCGATGCCCTGCCAGAAGACGTAGCCGATGGCGAGGAAGAGCAGCGCCGCGAACGAGGACGTGATGAAGAAAGCGATCCACCAGTTGCGCGGCGCCTTCTTCTCGGTGACGCCGCAGACCGTGTCGCTCACCTCGTGGAAGGACATGCCTTCCTTGGTGAGGTAGACCTCGCCGATCTGTTTGATGGGTCGGTTGCGGCTGCTCATTTCTTCGCCTCCGCGGCGGCCTTCGGGTGAAGCGCCGGGCTCGGGTTTCGGATCTTTCCGAGGTGCGTGGTGCGCGGGTGCGTGCCGAGGATCGCGAGCAGCTTGTAGCCGCGCTCGCTGCGCGCGAGGCGCGCGACCTCGGAGCGCGAGTCGTTCAAGTCGCCGAACGCGATGGCGTCGGCCGGGCACGTCTGCTGGCACGCCGTTCGGATTTCGTTGTGACCGATTTGGCGCTCTTCGCGGCGGGCGGCGATCTTCGCCTCCTCGATGCGCTGCACGCAGTAGGTGCACTTCTCCATCACGCCGCGCATGCGCACGGTGACGTTCGGGTTGAACGCCATCTTCTCGGTCTCGGGGATGTCTTCGTACGTGTCGAAGATCGGCTGGCGGGCGCCGTCGGGCGAGCGCCACTCGAGGAAGTTGAAGCGGCGGACTTTGTACGGGCAGTTGTTGGCGCAGTAACGCGTGCCGATGCAGCGGTTGTAGGCCATGTCGTTCAGGCCTTCTTCGCTGTGGGTCGTCGCGTTGACCGGGCAGACGTTCTCGCACGGCGCGTCTTCGCACTGCACGCACGCGACGGGCTGGAACGCGATGTCCGGGTTGTCCTCTTCTTCGCCGACGAAGTAGCGGTCGATGCGGAGCCAGTGCATCTCGCGGCCGCGGTAGACCTGCTCCTTGCCGACGAAGGCGATGTTGTTCTCGGAGATGCAGGCGACCACGCACGCGTTGCAACCCGTGCACGCGCTGAGGTCGATCGTCATGCCCCACTTGTGGCCTTCGTACTTGACGCGATCCCAGAGCGGGTCGACCTTCGGCGTCGGCGAGCCCGGGCGCTCGAGCTCGCGCTTGACCGGGCCGGTCTCGGCGATTTCCTTTTCGTGGCTCGGGAAGAGGACGAAGTGCGGGTTCGCCTTGAACTCGTCGATGGTCGTGTCGAGCGCGAGCGGGCGGCCCTCCATGCGGCCGTGCTCCTGCGTCTGGACGAGCTTGTAGGTGCGGCCGGTCTTCGCGACCTTCGCGCCCGTCAGGATATCCATGTTCTGGATCGTGCGGAGCGGGCCGACGTCGAAGCCGCGGCCGTTGCCGTAACGGCCCGCGTTCTGCCGGCCCCAGCCGAGCGAGAGCGCGACCGTGTTGTCCGCCTGGCCCGGCACGATGAACGCCGCGACCTCGATCGCTTGTCCGGCGCCGCCGCTGATCGAGATGACGTCGTTGGTCTCGACGCCGAGCGCGCGCGCGGTCGTCGCCGAAAGGAGCGCGGCGTTGTCCCAGACGATCTTCGTGATGGGATCGGGCACCTCGAGGAGCCACGGGTTGTTGCCGTAGCCGCCGTCGTGGAGCTTGTTGTCGGGCGCGAAGGTGACCTCGAGGTTCTGCGCGTCGACGGGCTTGGGGAGCGGCGAGCGCGAGAGCGCGGACGCGACCTCGGGGAGCGTGGCGTGCGCCTCGAACTGGATCGAGTTCGAGCCCGAGTCGAGACCGAGGCGGAGCGCCGTCTTCCACGCGCCCTCGAAGCGCGCGGGCACGGCGGCGCGTGAGCGGAACGTCGTGCGGACGAGATCGTGGCCCTTGGGCTCCTCGTCGGTGAGGCGCGCGAAGAGCTCGATCGCCGAGCGACCGCCGTAGAGCGGCGCGATGAGCGGCTGCTGGATCGACCACGTGCCGTCGAACGCGCGGCCGTCGCCCCACGCCTCGAGCTCGTGCGCCATCGGCAAGTGCCAGGTGCAGTGCTCGCTCGTCTCGTCGTAGTGCGACGAGAGGTGGATCGACGTCGGCACCTTGTCGAGCCGCTCGGCGAACTTGAGATCGCCCGGCGCGTCGTAGACGGGGTTTCCGCCGAGGATGAGGAGCACGTCGACCTTGCCGCCGTCGATGTCGTCGCAGAGCGCCTTGAGGTCGCCCGCGAGGTCCGACTGCGGGAACTCGTTCGGCGTGTAGCTCGCGGTGCGACCGACGTTCTCGAGCGCGGTGTTCATCGCGTGCACGAGGGCGTGGACGTGCGCGGGCTGGCGGCGTCCGGTGACGACCGCGGACTTCGATTTGTTCGCGACGAGGTCTTCGGCGATGGCCTTCACGAACGCTTCGCTGCCGCTCGGCGGCTTGACGCCGGCGACGGCGTCCTTGACCGGGCCGAGATCGACGCCGCGATTGCCGAGCTCGGCGGCGATCGCGCGCGTGAGCGCGTCGACGTCGCTCGCGGCGATGCGCAGGCGCTCGTCGGCGTTCGCGCCGGTCACGGTCAGCGTCGGCTCCGCGACGTAGAGACGGCTCATCACGTCGCTCGCGTGATCGACGCGGCGCCCGCGGACGAAGCCCTTGGTCGCGTGGAGCGAGCCCTGCTCGCCGTGGAGGAAGTCGGCGTCGAGCGCGACGATGGTGCGCGCGAACGCGTAGTTGTACCGGGCGGTGCACGCTTGGCCGAAGGCGATCTTGCCGCCCTCGTGCGCGTTCTGCTCGCTCACCGGCGCGTAGGCGTGCACGCGCGCGTGCGGGTAACGGTCGACGGCCGCCGTTCGCAGGCGCGCCATCGTCGGCGAGCTCGTCGGGCGGAGGAGCACGCGCATCTTGCTCCCGCCGTCCGCCGCGAGCTTCTTCAGGATCGAAGCGAACGCGTTGTCGAACGCCTGAAAGTCGCTCTTCTTGCCCTTCTCGCGGACGCTCGTGGAGCGATCGGCGTCGTAGAGATCCATCGTCGCCGACTGCATGATCAAGTCGGCGGAGCCGAGGCTCGTCGGGTGCTCTTCGTTTCCTTCGACCTTGGTCGGGCGGCCTTCGTGGCTCTCGACGATCGCGCCGACGAACTCGCCGCGGCGCGAGAGGATCGTCGCGAAGTGCTCGGGCACGCCCGGGATCAGGTACTCGGGCGCCTTGGCGTACGGCAGGATGTGCTCCACCGGACGCCGGATGCAGCCTTCGCTCGCGAGCGCGGCGGTCGCCACGCCGAAGCCGAGGAAGCCGCGCCGCGAGAGCCGGCCGAGCGGAATGATCGGCGTCACGAGCTCGGCGGACGCGTCCGGCGCCTTGCCGCTGCGCTTCTCTTCGAGCGTCGTCCACACGGGCTTGTCGCCGGGGCGCGCCGCTTCTCGGGGATAGGGCTTGCGCTTGCTCATCGGTGGCACCCGCTGCAGTTCGTGGGGGGATGCACCTCCGGCGCTTTCCAGCCGGCGGGCGCTTGGTCGGGCGTCCAAGTCATGTTCGTGATCTGGTCTTTCGGCCGGAGGTTCGGCTCCGGATTGCGGTGGCACTCGAGGCACCACTGCATGGCGATCGGCTTGTCGAGGCGCACGACGTCCATCTGATCGATGCGACCGTGGCAGGTGACGCATCCCACGCCGACGGCGAGGTGCACGCTGTGGTTGAAGTAGACGTGCTCGGGGAGCTTCGTCACTTTGATCCAGTGCATCGGGTTGCCGGTGTCCCAGCTCTCGCGGATGGGCGCGAGCATCGCGCTGTCGGTCTTCACCACCGCGTGACAGCCCATGCAGGTTTGCGTGGGCGGGATCATCGCGTGCGCCGCCCGCTCGATCTGCGCGTGGCAGTATCGGCAGTCGATGCCCATCTCGCCGGCGTGGAGCCGGTGGCTGTACGGAACCGGCTGGTGCGGCTCGTAGCCGACTTGCAGGTTCTTCGGCGAGAAGTAGTACCAGGGCACCGCGATGGCGCCCGAGAGCGCCACGAGGCTGCCCACAGCGCCGTAGAGCGGCAGCTTGTTCAGAGCTCGGGGGAAGATTTGCATCGAGGACTCGTTGCGGCACGCACGTCGTACCGGGACACGCCGCCTACTGCGCAAAAACGCGGTCCAGACGCTCGTTCGCGCAGGTCTTATAGGGGACGCAGGCCTTGCCGCACAAGAGAGATTCGCGGCTCACGAAAACGCGAAAACGTTTCGTGCTTCGCGGGTTTCTCCCGCGAAGAAATCCCGCACGACACGACGCGTTCGAACGCCGCCGAGCGCGACGTGTTCAGCGGCGCCGAGATTCGCAGCCGACGGCGCGCCCGCGACCTTCTCCGCGCGCGCTCCGAGCGCGATCTGAGACACGCTCACGTCGGTCCTCGTCGAGCACACCGAGCAGAATCGGCCCGAAGTACGGTTTGGACCCCACGCCGCGCACTTGACGGACGGGCCGCACGCCTTAAATAGTGCCCAATCAAGATGGCGGCACGTCAGCGCGAATTCGTCTTTCGGACGTGGGGCGGAGCTCGCCCGCGCGCGGGGCGCAAGCGCGCGCACGGCGGTCGTCCGAGCGTCCCCCACCGGGCGCGCCCGGCCCATCGCGCGGCCCATCCCGTCCACGTCACCCTTCGCGCGCGCGCGGGCCTGCCGCCGCTTCGCGACCGGGGTCTGCTGGAGCGTGTTCACCAGGCGATCCGCGGCGCCAACCATTCTCCGGCCGTGGGCGAGGCGTTTCGCGTGGTCGAGTTCTCCGTCCAGAACGATCACATCCACCTCATCGTCGAAGCGCACGACGCGGGCGTCCTCGCGCGCGGGGTCCAGGGCCTCGCCATCCGCCTCGCGCGGCGCATCAACGGGGCGCTCGGCGTGCGCGGCAAGGTGTGGGGCGACCGCTTCCACGCGCGAGAGCTCGCGACGCCGCGCGCAGTCCGAAACGCGATCGTCTACGTGCTCATGAACGCGAAGAAGCACCACATGCGCACGCATCGCGGCGTGGATGCGTTCTCGTCGGCGCCGTGGTTCGACGGATTCGCTCGCCCCGTCGCGCCGAGCGGAGACGCTTCGCCGGTGCGCGCCCCGCGCACGTGGCTCGCCGGCGTCGGCTGGCGCCGCCGAGGGCTCGTCCGTCTCGACGAGCGCCCGCGCGCGCCCGGATGAGGCTCGCGTCGCGAGCCGAACGCATTCGCACGTCCCGCGGCGCGCATTCATGGCACACTGAACGGCGATGCCGGACGAGAAATCGCTCACCGCGGAGATCGAAGCGGTCGCCGACGAGGTCGAGCGGCGATTTTCGAGCGGGCGCCTCTTGCTCTCGTTCTCCGAGTACCTCGCGCTCTACGCGCAAGACCCGGTGAAGCAGACGCGCGACGCGAGCCGTTACTTGCGCGACGTGTTCGACCACTACGGCACCACCAAGGTCCAGTACCCGTTCGGCGAGTTCACGCGCTACCGGCTCTTCGACCTGCCGTGGGAAACGAAAAACGGCGGGGACCTGCCGCGCGGCGCGCTCGTCGGACAAGAAGCCGTGCAGGGCGAGATCTACCGGGCGCTCTCGAACTTCGCGCGCGAGGGGCGGCCGGGCCGCATGCTGCTCCTCCACGGGCCGAACGGCTCGGCGAAGAGCACGCTCGTCTCGTGCCTCATGCGCGCGATGGAGAACTACAGCACGCTGCTCGAGGGCGCGCTCTACCGCTTCCATTGGGTGTTCCCGTCGCAGAAGACGATCCGCGGCTCGCTCGGTTTCTCTTCGCGCGAGGCGTCGTCGTCGGCGCGCGTCGACGCGAGCACGTACGCCCACCTCGCCGACGATCAGATCGACGCGAAGATCGTCCTCGAGGTCCGCGACCACCCGCTCTTCCTCGTGCCCGTCGAAGAGCGCAAGCGCATGCTCGAACGCGCCTACGCGGCGCGCGCGAAGGCGACGGGTCAGGAGCCCGAGCCGCCGTGCGAGTGGATCTTGCGCGGGCAGCTCTCGCACAAGGCGCAGCAGGTGTTCGAGGCGCTCCTCGCGTCATACCGCGGGTCGTACCGCGAGGTGCTCAAGCACGTGCAGGTCGAGCGGTACTTCATCTCGCAGCGCTACCGCGTCGGCGCGGTCACGCTCGGGCCGCAGATGAGCATCGACGCCGCCGAGCGCCAGCTCACCGCGGACCGCTCGCTCGCCGCGCTGCCGCCGTCGCTCCAGGCGCTCACGCTCTACGAGGTGAAGGGCGAGCTCGTCGACGCGGCCGGCGGCATCCTCGAGTTCAGCGACCTCTTGAAGCGCCCGCTCGACACCTTCAAGTACCTCCAGCTCTCGATCGAGACCGGCGAGGTCGCGCTCACGCAACAGAACGTGACGCTCAACTGCGTGATGCTCGCGAGCGCCAACGAGGTGCACCTCGACGCGTTCCGCGAGCATCCGGAGTTCGCGAGCTTCCGCGGGCGCATCGAGCTCATCAAGACGCCGTACCTCCTCGACTGGGAGGCCGAGCGGGCGATCTACGACTCGCAGATCGCGCCGCAGGTGCGCCGTCACGTCGCGCCGCACGCGACCGAGGTCGCCGCGATGTTCGCCACGCTGACGCGCATGCGAAAGCCGAGCCCGGATCGGTTCGGTCGCGCGCTCGGCGCCGCGGTCTCGGGGCTCACCGCGCTCGAGAAAATGGACCTCTACGCGCGCGGTCGCGTGCCCGAGCGGCTCGAGCCCGAGGCGCAGAAGCTCCTCCGCGCCAACATCGCCGCCCTCTACGAAGAGAGCGACAGCTATCCGATCTACGAAGGCCGCGTCGGCGCGTCGCCTCGCGAAATGCGCGTCGCCATCCTCGACGCCGCGCAGTCGCCGAAGTTCTCGTGCCTGTCGCCCATCGCGGTGCTCGACGAGATCGAGCAGCTCACGCAGCGCCGCGCCGAGTTCGAGTGGCTGCAACAGGACCCGCTCGGCGGCGGCTACCACGACACGAAGCAATTCCTCGAGTCGCTCCAGTCGCGGCTGCTCGACGAGTGGGAGCACGAGCTCTACGCGTCGAGCGGTCTCGTCGAGGAGGCGCAGTACGAAGAGCTCTTCGAGCGATACGTGCAGCACGTGAGCGTGTGGGTGAAGAAGGAGCGCATCCGCAACAAGGTGACCGGCGAGTACGAAGAGCCGGACGAGAAGCTCATGCGCGAGGTGGAGCGACTGCTCGACGTGAAGGGCGAGGCGAGCGACGCGCGGCAAGCGATGATCAGCGCCATCGCCGCGTGGGCGCTCGACCACCCGAACGCGAAGGTCGAGGCCGCCGCCGTCTTCCCGCACTACTTGAAGCGAATGCGCGACGCGATCTACGAGGGTCGCAGGCCCGCGGTCGCCGCGCTCGCGCGCGACGTCGTCTTGCTGGTCCGTGACGAGGGCGCCGGGCTCGACCACGACCGCAAGAAGAACGCGCAGGAGTGCGTCGACGAGCTCGTGCGCCGCTACGGCTACTGCCCGCACTGCGCGGCCGACGCGGCGAGCATGACGCTCCGGCGTCGCTTCGGCGATCTCGTGGTTTGACGCTCGAGCGTGAAATTCGCGCGCTCGCGCTCCCCGCGATCGCGCACTCGCTGCTGCAGACGCTCGTCTTCGTCGTCGACCGCGCGATGCTCGGGCACCACGACGAGTCGTCGCTCGCGGCGATGCAGCTCGCGGGTCCCATCGAGTGGAGCGTGTGGTCCATCTTCCTCGCGTTCGAGGTGGGGACGGTCGCGTGCGTCGGGCGGCTCGTGGGCGAGGGCGAGCGGGCGCGCGCGCGGACGGCCGCCGTCGTGTCGCTCGGGTACGCAGGGCTCGCGGGCGCCGCCGTGGCGCTCTTGTCGCCGCTCCTCTTGGCGGCGCTGCCGCTCGCGGCGAGCGGCGCGAGCGCCTCGGTGCTCGCGGGCGCGCGAGGCTACCTCGCGATCACGCTCGTCGCGTCGCCGATCATCTTCGTGTCGTCGGTCGCGACGGCGACGCTCCAGGCCGGGGGCAACACGCGCACGCCGCTCGCCATCGCGATCGTGTCGAACGTGCTCCACATCGGCGCGAACGCGCTGCTCATCCCGCGGTTCGGCATGCGCGGGTGCGCGGCGAGCACGGCCGGGACGTTCGCGCTCGAGGCCGCGCTCGGCGTGCTCGCGCTCTCCCGCGCGGACGCGCCCGTGTCGCTGCGCGGCGCCGCCCTCGTCGCGCCGCGCGCCATCCTCGCCGACATCGCGCGCGTCGGCTGGCCGTCGCTCGTCGAGCGCGCGCTCTATCACGCGGGATTCCTCGCGTACGTCTCCATCATCGGCCGCCTCGGCGACGCGGCGATGGCGGGCAACCAAGCTCTCATCAGCGTGGAGTCGATCTGCTTCTTGTCCGCCGACGGGTTCGGCATCGCGGCGGCCGCGCTCGTCGCGCAGAAGCTCGGGGCGCGCCGCGCAGGCGACGCCAGGCGCGCCGCGCGCATCGCCGCGCGCGATGCCGCCGTCTCGCTCGCGACGCTCGGCCTCCTCGTGCTCGCCGCGCGCCGCCTCGTGCTCCCCATCTTCGCGAAGGACGCGTCCGTCGTGGACGTGGGTCTCGGCGCCGTGCCCATCCTCGCGCTCGCGCAGCCGTTCATGGCGGTCGGCATCGTCATGGGCCAAGCCCTCCGCGGCGCGGGCCGCACGCGCACGGCGCTCCTCATCAGCCTGGCGGGCGCGGTCTTCGTGCGGCTGTCGTGCACGTGGCTCTTCGCGATCGAGCTCCACCTCGGGCTTCGCGGCGTCTGGCTCGGCTCGACGTGCGACTGGATCGTGCGCGCCGCGCTCGTCCTCCTCGCGAGCCGGCGCATTCGCTGAGTCAGGCGTGCTTCGGCGTTCCCATCGTGCGCGCGGTCGCCCAGACGACGAATCGTCTAGGCAAAAAACGCATGAAAAACACCGAAACCTTGTTG
>Ga0335082_10004601_pt1 | contig 15045 bp, 10 predicted proteins | sample Lox_Sample_41_FD_206718 | JGI IMG/M metagenome (GOLD analysis project Ga0335082, IMG submission 206718) | Soil microbial communities from Loxahatchee National Wildlife Refuge, Florida, United States - Lox_Sample_4.1 | ecosystem: Environmental > Terrestrial > Soil > Wetlands | place: USA...
GCGCGGGTGTGGTATCAGAAGCTCGCCGAGCGCTACCGGCTGTATTATTACGGCGACCTGGCGCGGGAGCGCATGCGGACGATCGGGGCGGGCAGCAAGCTTCCCTCCGACCCGCTGCTGGAGAAGCTGCCTCCGGCGCCCAAGGCCCCGGTGTTCGCCAGCACGCCGCCGGCCGAGGATGCCCACGCCCAGCGCGCGCGCCTGCTGCAGAACGCCGCCCTCTACGATCTCGCCCTGCGCGAGCTGCAGGCGGAAGACGGCGCCAACCACGACGGCTGGGCGCTGCGCCAGATGCTGCGCATCTACGAGCAGAGCGACAGCTACTTTCGCGGCCTGCAGTTGCTCAAGCGCAGCGTCCCCAGCTACTTCACGTACGACCCTTCCGCGCTGCCGCGCGATCTCTGGGAGGGCCTCTTCCCGCGCATCTACTGGGACGACCTCACCCGGCAAGCCAGCGCGCAAGGGCTGGACCCTTTCGTGGTGGCCGCCCTCATCCGGCAGGAGTCGGAGTTCAATCCCCGGGCGGTTTCGCACGCCCACGCCATGGGCCTCATGCAACTGCTGCCCTCCACCGGGCGCAAAGTGGCGCGCCAGGTGCGCCTGCGTCCGTACTCCACCCCGAGATTGCTGGAGCCGCAGGTCAACCTGCAGCTGGGCACCGCCTTCTTCCGCCAGACCCTGGACCAGTACGGCGGCACCTTGGCCTACGCCCTGGCCGCCTACAACGCCGGCGACAATCGGGTGGAGGAATGGCGCAAGGACGGGACCTACCGCGACGTGGCGGAGTTCGTGGAGTCGATCCCCTTCACCGAGACCCGGGAGTACGTGCAGGCCGTCCTGCGCAATGCCAGCGTCTACCGCCGCTTGTACGGGAATCCTTAAGGAAGTTCGCCAGTCGCCGGCCGCCAGCCGCCAGGGAAGACGCTCCCAGGCGGCAGCTTTGGCTTGACTGGAGACTGGCTACTGGCGACCGGCGACTGTTCAGCGCGGGCTGACGGTCTTGCTGTGGTGTGCCGGCCGGGCGAACAGGATCTCCACCACCAGCAACAGCGCGCCCGCCACGATGGCGCCGTCGGCGGCGTTGAAGGCCGGCCAGTGATAGCCCCAGAGCGAGAAATCCAGGAAGTCGATCACATGCCCGTCCAGCAGGCGGTCCCAGAGATTGCCCAGTGTGCCTCCCAGGATGAGGGCCAGCCCGATGCCGGTCCAGGTCACCGAGCGGCTGTTCTTCCACAGGAGCCCGGAGACCACCACCAGCGCCACCAGGGAGAAGAGGATGAGCGCGCCCAGGGGCCAGGAGGCGGGGGAATCGGAGAGCAGGCCGAAGGCGGCGCCCCGGTTCTGCACGTGGGTGAGGCGGAAGAAGCCGGGGATCACGCTCAGGCTCTCGTGCAGGGGGATCTGGCCGGCGACCGCCCACTTGCTGAAACGGTCGGCGAGCAGCACCGCCAGTGCGATCACCAGGAACCAGGTTCGGGTTGCGTGGGGCCGGGGCATAGCTAGGATTCAGGACCGGGGTCAGCCGCGGCCGATCTCCTCCAGGGCGGCGCTGCAGCGTTCGCAGACCGTAGGGTACGACGGGTCCTCCCCCACGCGCACGGAATAATTCCAGCAGCGTTCGCACTTCTGCCCCGGGGCGCGGCTGACCTCGACTTGGATGCCGGTGGCACCGTTGCCGCCGGGGCTGCGCTCCAGGCTGACCCCGGAGACGATGAACCACTCGCGCAGCGTGCCCTCGCGCAGGTGCTGCTCCAGCAGCGGATAGAGGCTCTCCGGGGCCAGGATCTTCACCTGGGCCTCCAGGCTGGACCCGATCAGTTCGGAGCGGCGCGCGCCCTCCAAGGCCTTGAGCACCTCGGCGCGCACCTCGAAGAGCCTGGCCCACTCCGCCATCAGGGCCGAAGCCTGCGCCGGGGCGGCGGCGCCCGCATCCCCGAGGAGCTGCTGGCGGGCAGGGAAGAGGGCGAGGTGGACGCTCTCCTCGCGGCCGGCGAGTGCGGGCAGGGCCTGCCAGATCTCGTCGGCGGTGAAGCTCATCATGGGGGCCAGCAGTCGGACCAGGGCCTCGCCGATGCGCCAGACCGCAGTCTGCGCCGAGCGCCGCGCCCGGGAACGCGGCGCCGAGGTGTACAGCCGGTCCTTGAGCACGTCGAAGTACACCGCGCTCAGGTCCACCACGCAGAATTCGTTCACCGCCTGGTAGATGCGGTGGAAATAGAACCTCTCGTACCACTCCCGCACCTGCTCCGCCAGCTCCACGGCGCGCAGGAGCATATAGCGGTCCAGGGCACGCATCTCGCCGAAGGCGACGGCGTCGCGCGCGGGATCGAAGCCGTGCAGGTTCCCCAGGATGAAGCGGAAGGTGTTACGGATCTTGCGGTAGTTCTCCGCCACCCGCTGCATCAGCTCTTCCGAGTTGCGCACGTCTTCGCGGAAGTCCACCGAGGCCACCCACAGGCGCACGATCTCGCCGCCCAGGCGCTTGCAGATGTCCACCGGGTCGACGGTGTTGCCCAGCGACTTGGACATGGCCCTCCCCTGGGGGTCCAAGGTCCAGCCGTGGGTGGCGACGCCGTGGTAGGGAGCGCGGTTGCGGGTGCCCACCGCGCACAGCAGGGAAGAGTGGAACCAGCCGCGGTACTGGTCGCCGGCCTCCACATAGAGGTCGGCGGGCCAGCGCAACCCGGGCTCGTGCTCCAGCACCGCCAGGTTGCTGCATCCCGACTCGAACCAGACGTCGATGATGTCGCTCTCCTTGCGGAACCTCGCCTCCGCGCACTTGGGGCACTTCATGCCCTGGGGCAGGATGGCGGCGGCTTCGTGCTTGTACCAGGCGTCGGCGCCCTCGCTCGCGAACCGGTCTACCACGGCGCGGTTAGCCTCGGGCGAGCGCAGCAATTCGCCGCAGCCCTGGCAGAAGAAGACGGCGATGGGCACTCCCCACACCCGCTGCCGCGAGATGCACCAGTCGGGCCGGGTGGCGATCATGTTGGCGATGCGCTCTTCGCCCCAGGCCGGGTCCCACTTCACCTTCTGGATCTCCTCCAGGGAGCGGCTGCGCAAGGTGCCGCCCTCCAGCTTGCCCTCCATGGAGATGAACCACTGCTCGGTGGCCCGGAAGATGACCGGATTGTGGCAGCGCCAGCAGTGCGGATAGGAGTGCTCCAGCTTCTCCTCGTGCAGCAGGGCGCCGCGCGCCGCCAGCAGCTTGACGATGTGCGGGTTGGCCTGGAGGACGGTCTGGCCGTCGTATTCGGGCAGGCCGTTGCGCAGATGGCCGCCCGCGTCCACGTTGCAGGTCTGGTCGAGCTTGTACTTCACGCCGGTGTAGAAGTCGTCGGGCCCATGGGAGGGCGCGGTGTGCACCGCGCCCGTGCCCTGGTCCATGGTGACGTACTCGCCCAGCACCCCCAAGACCTTGCGCTCCGGCCAGGGCAGGAAAGGGTGGTAGAACCAGGTATGTTCGAAAGTCCGGCCGCGCAGGCTGGCCAGAGTGCGGGCGCGGGGGAAGCCGCATTTCTCCGCGGTCTCGGTGGCGCGGCGGGCCGCCACCACGTAGATAGCGTCCGCGGCCTCCAGGGCGACGTACTCCTCGTCGGGATGGAAGGCCACGGCCATGGAGGCGGGCAGCGTCCAGGGCGTGGTGGTCCAGATGATGGTGTAGACCGGCTTGTCTTGGAGGATGCGGGCCTCGGCCAGCGCCGGGTCGAGGGTGCGCGGATCGGACTGCAGCCGGTAACGCACCCAGATGCTGGGGCTGGTGTGGTTCTCGTACTCCACCTCGGCCTCGGCCAGCGCGGTACGGTCGTGCAGGCACCAGTACACCGGCTTCAGGCCCTTGTAGACGAAGCCGTGCTCCAGGAAGTCGAAGAAGGTCCGGGCCACCACCGCCTCGTACTGCGGCGACATGGTGGAGTAGGGTTGCTCGAAGCGGCCGAAGACCCCGATGCGCTGGAACTGCGAGCGCTGCAGATCGAGGTACTTCTCGGCGTACTTGCGGCACTCCTGCCGCACCTCCAGGGGCTGCATCTGCAGTTTCTTGCGCCCCAGGTCGTTGTCCACCTTGTACTCGATGGGCAGGCCGTGGCAGTCCCAGCCGGGGACGTAGGGGGCATCGAAGCCGGCCATGGTGCGCGACTTGACCACGAAGTCCTTGAGCGTCTTGTTGAGGGCGGTACCCAGATGGATGGGGCCGTTGGCGTAGGGCGGACCGTCGTGCATGACGTAGACGGGCGCGCCCTGCCGCGCCTGCCGGATGCGCTCATAGAGGCGCATGTGCTGCCAGCGGGCCAGCATCTTGGGCTCGCTCAGGGGCAGGTTCGCCTTCATGGCGAAGTCGGTCCTGGGCAGGTTCAGGGTGGCCTTCAGTTCGGGGGGCGCCGCCATTCCATCTCCGGAGAAAACTCTGTGGGAACGAACTTCCATTATAGGGAGCGGCGCCGGGAGCGTCTATGCGCCCTCCGGCCTAGACCCGGCCCCCCCGCCCTCACTTTTCCCGCTCCCCTTCTTTTTCCGGGTGCATCTAAAGGGGCAAATAGTGAGAGAATAGGGCTGGCAGGTACCCGTCCCGGCAGGAGGAGGCGGGTGGTTGCCTACCCGGGCAAGCAACTCGGCGGGGCGGATGGTCATCTGCTTACCTAGGCGCCGCCGGCACGGGAACCCGGGCGTAAGGGGAGAGCTACCCAGGGAACCATGGCGAATCCGTCTTTCATTCCGCGGAGCAACAACTACTACGACCGGCTTCTGCAAGAGGCCAACCAGTCCTCCTTGCAGTCACTGGTGAACAACCTGCGTGACCTCCTCTTTCCGCAGAAGCTGCCTCCCCTGCAGCTCACCTCCAAGCCTATCCCGGTACGCAGCATCTGGGGCGACTACAACTTCACCCGCCAGGCGGCGGCGGGCAGCCTGGCGCTGCACCTGCTGTTCGTGGGCGGGATGGTGGGGGCCACCATCCTGGGCGCGCGCATGGTGAAGCAGGTGGTGCAGCAGCAGTCGGTATCGCTGATCTCCCCGGACGATATCTCGCCCTACGTCCCGCTCTCCAACAAGAAGAACGACACCATCGGCGGCGGCGGCGGCGGCGGCGACCGCGACAAGCTCGCGGCTTCCTTCGGCAAGCTGCCCAAGCGCGCCATGGAGCAGTTCACCCCACCCGCAGTGGTGATCCGCAACATGAATCCCCGGCTGCCCATGGAACCTACGGTGGTGGTGCCGCCGCAGGTCAAGGTACCGATGCCCAACGTGCCGCAACTGGGCGACCCGCTCTCCAAGGTGATGGGCCCGCCCTCCAACGGGACCGGTTCGGGCGGCGGCATCGGCTCGGGCGAGGGCGGCGGGGTGGGCTCCGGCATCGGTCCCGGCGTGGGACCCGGCCGCGGCGGTGGCATCGGCGGCGGCATCTTCCGGGTGGGCGGCGGAGTCTCGGCGCCGCGCATCCTCTACTCGCCCGACCCCGAGTACTCCGAGGAGGCCCGCAAGGCCAAGTACCAGGGCACCTGTGTGCTCTACGTGGTGGTGGATGCGGCCGGGCACCCGCGCGACATCCGCGTCGCCCGCTCCCTGGGCATGGGCTTGGACGAGAAGGCCCTGGAGGCGGTCCGCACCTGGCGCTTTGAGCCCGCCCAGAAGGACGGCAAGCCGGTGGCCGTCGCCATCAACGTCGAAGTCAACTTCCACCTGTACTGATCTGCTGTCGCGGCTGGTTCGCGGGCCGAGGACCCATCTTGCCGGAGGGCGGTTTATCGGCTTACGATAGACTGCATCCGGATGCCCGAACCAGGTCAGTGCCCACACTGCGGCGCGCTCCTCGATGACCGAGACGCCGCGTGTCCTTTCTGCCGCGCCGGAGAACGAACCCGCCTGGGGGTCCGCCAGGAGTCTTTGCTGTTGCTATTCCTGGGCCTGCTGGCGGTGGTGTTCTTCGCCCTCACCGGGGTCCTGGTCTCCGCCTTCCACCGTCACCAGGACCACGAGGGGCGGCTGTGGTTCGCGCGGGGCGAGAGCGACCTGGGGGCGGGGCAGGCGCAGGCGGCCATCGACGATTTCCGGAACGCGCTGCAGTTCTCCCGCGGCGACCCCCGCTACCACCTCCGCCTGATCGACGCGCTGCTGGCCGCGCAGCGCACCGAGGAAGCGCGCGCCTACCTGCTGACCCTGTGGGCGCAGCAGCCGGCCAGCGGCATCATCAACCTGCAACTGGCGCGGCTGGCCGCGAGCAGCGGCAACAGCTCCGAAGCCCGGCGCTATTTCAACAACTCCATCTACGGCGTTTGGGAGGACGATCCCATGGCGCACCGCCTGGCGGTGCGGTTGGAGTTCGCGCAGTTCCTGGTACGCGAGCATGACGATGCCGGGGCCCAAGCCGACCTGATCACGCTGGCGGCCAATGCTCCACGCGATCCCGCCCTGCTCACACAGATCGGCCGGCTCTTCCTGCAAGCCGGAAACCCCAATCGCGCCCTCGAGCAGTTTCATGGGGCCCTGCGACTGGACCCCAAGGCCGCGAGCGCGGAAGCGGGCGCCGGCCTGGCCTCCTTCCGGCTGGGCGACTACCGTGACGCGCAGCGCCACCTGCAGCGGGTGGTGCACGAGGACCCGGCGGACTCCGCCAGCGCCGACCTGCTGCAGCTCTGCACTGCGATCCTGGAGGCCGACCCCTTCGCTCCCAACCTCAATGCCAGGCAACGCGCCGACCGCTGCTGGCAAGACTACCAGCGGGCTGGGCAGCGCCTGCGGGCGTGCGCCCAACAGGCGGGCGAGTCCCTGGATGTCCCGCAGGCGAAGACGGAGCTGCAGGGACTGGCAGCGCGCGCCCGGCTCCTGCGTCCGCGGCCCAGCGCCGCCAGCTTTCTGCGCGATCCCGACCTGATGCAGGGCGCCTGGGAGTGGCTGTTGGACGCGGAGAGCACCACCGCGGCCCGCTGCGGACCACCCACCGGAGCCGACCAGGCCCTGTGGTACATCGCGCGGAGGCGGCACGAGGGCAGCCAATGAACGGTCCCGCAAGCGCGCCGGCAGCCAACCCGCAGGCCACCTCCGGTCGGCGGCCGCTGTGGATGGGGGAAGAGCAACTCTTTCTGCTGCTGGCCGTCATCATCGGGATCTTCGCGGGGCTGGCGGTGGTGTGCTTCCGCATCGCCATCGACTGGGGGCGACTGTGGCTGCTGGGCTCCGCCCTGGCGCCCTCACCCCTGCGGGTCCTGCTGGCGCCCTCGCTGGCGGGCCTGGTGATCGCGGTGCTGGTCATCCACCTGTTTCCCCGCGCCCGCGGCAGCGGCGTGAACCAGACCAAGGGGGCGCTCTACATCTTCGACGGTTATGTCCCCTTCAGCACGGTGATCGGGAAATTCATCACCGCGGGGCTGGCCATCGGCAGCGGGCAGTCGCTTGGGCCGGAAGATCCCGCGCTGCAGATCGGGGCCGGGCTGGCCTCACTCATCGGGAGGCGGCTGCGTCTCTCGCGGGAGAAGCTGCGGCTGATCGCGCCGGTGGGCGCGGCGGCGGGGCTGGCAGCCGCGTTCAACGCTCCCATCACCGCGGTGCTGTTCGTCATCGAGGAGGTCATCGGGCGCTGGAGCGCGGGCATCCTGGGAGCGGTGGTGCTTTCGGCCGTCTCCAGTGTCGTGGTGGAGCGCTGGTTCCTGGGCTCGGAGCCCTTGTTCCGGGTGCCGGCCTACAACCTGGCCAGCCCCGCCGAACTGCTGGCCTACGCCGCCCTGGGGGTGGTGGGTGGCATCGCCGGGGTGGTCTTCCAGAAGCTCATCGGAGGGATCCGCCCGCGCCTGAAGGCGCTGCCGCGCTGGACGCAGTACCTGCAGCCCGCCCTGGCCGGATTGATCATCGGGGTGATCGGACTGCGCCTGCCCCAGGTCATGGGCGCAGGCTACGAATACATCGACCAGGCCCTGCACAGCCAGTACACCTGGCAGATCCTGGGCCTGCTGGCCGGCGCCAAGATCCTCTCCACCACCTTCTCCTTCAGCAGCGGCACGCCCGGAGGCCTGTTCGCTCCCACGCTGTTCATCGGGGCCATGATCGGAGGCGCGGTGGGTGGCGTGGAGCACCTTTTGTTGCCCCACCTGGGCACCTCCATCGGCGTCTATGTGCTGGTGGGGATGGGAACGCTGTTTGCCGGGTTCCTGCGTGCCCCCCTGACCTCCGTGTTCATGATCCTGGAGGTCAGCGGCGACTACTCCATCATTCTGCCGGTGATCATCGCCAACACCCTGGCCTACTTGATCTCGCGCGGCTTCCAGCGCACCCCGATCTTCGACGTGCTCTCGGAGCAGGACGGCATGCACCTGCCCTCGATGGAGGAGGAGCGGGAGGCGGTGATCCTGCGGGTGGAGGACGCTATGCGGGCCAGCGGGGCCCCCGCGCTGCGCGCCGAGCAGGCGGTCGTGGAGGCCTGGTCCACAGTCATGGACTGCCAGGAAGCATTTCTATTTGTTGTTGATAAATCAGGGCGATGGAGCGGGCTTCTCAAGGAAAGCTTGAAGCTGGTCGCAAATCCCGATCGCCCCCCTCTCACCTTGGCCGAGATCCCCTCACTGCACCCCATGCCCTGCGTCCATCCCGACCACCCGCTGGACATCGCCCTGCGCCAGATCGACGACTATCCCTGCCTGCCGGTGGTGCATCGCGCCAACATCCGCCAACTGGTAGGCGTGATCACGCTGGATGGGATCGTGCAGACCTACCGCAATAGCGCCCCGCCCGAAGACATGTCCGAGTAGGCGGAGACGAGCTCCGGGTTGGCCGGAGGAGCTTCCTAGTTCCGAGCCGGGCCCTCGCGCTGGCAGCAGGGCCCCGGCGGGATGGCGCTGCCGTGGGGACAGGTGCGCGGGTGCCCCAGGAAGGAGCAGATACGGTCGGTGGCGTCGGGGGAGAGGATGTGCTCGAACTTGCAGGCCTGCTGCTCGACCTCGGACTCGTCCTGCATGTTCAGGGTCTCGGTGAAGAGGCGCTCGGCCAGGCGATGGCGGCGGATGATGTCGGCGGCGCGCTGCCGCCCGCGGGCGGTGAACTCGATGACCAGGCTGCCGTCGGCGGGCAACTCGCCGTGCGGGCGCAGGGCGTCGTGGCAGCGGTTCAGCACCGGCTTGTGGCCATGGGGATTGGGACCGTGCTCGTGCAGGGTGATGAGCCCGATCTTCTGCATGCGCTCGGCGGCCAGCGCCATGGGCAGCGCTCCTTCTACCTCCATCCGTCCTACCTCGGCCACCTCGCCGTTCTCCAGCGCGATCCAGATCTCCTCCAGCACCTCGTCGAACTGGAGTTCGTCGGCCATGGCGAAGATCTCCTGGGAGGTGACACGGCCGTGGTGCAGGTCGACGCGGCGGTCGGCCAGCCGCGCCACCACCGGGTCGTGGGTGACCATCACGATGGTGCGGCCCTGCTGGTGGAACTCGCGCAGCAGGCGCAGCACGATCTCCTCGTTCTGGGCGTCCAGGTTGCCGGTGGGCTCGTCGGCCAGGATGATCTTGGGGTCGTTGATGAGGGCGCGCGCGATGCACACCCGCTGCTGCTCGCCCCCGGAGAGCTGCGCCGGCAGATGGCGGGCGCGCTCGCCCAGCCCCACCCGCTGCAGCGCCTCCAGCGCCTCCTGCTCGTCGGTCATGCTGTGGAAGTACTGCGCCAGCATCACGTTCTCCAGCGCGGTCAGGTAGGGGATCAGATGGAACTGCTGGAAGACGAAGCCGATGGTCTCGGCGCGGAAGCGGTTGAGCTCGGCGGCGCTGAAGCGGGAGACGTCCTGGGCCTCCAGGCGGATCACGCCGGAGCTGGCCCGGTCCAGGCAGCCGACCAGGTTCACCAGGGTGGACTTGCCCGAACCTGAGGGTCCCATCACCGCCAGCCACTCGCCCTTGGCCACCGCCAGCGAGACCTCGTCCAGGGCGCGGATGAGTCCGCCGTCGCCCTCGGCCTTGGCGGGGTAGGTCTTGCTGACGCGCTCCAGCACAATGCTCATCATTCACCTCGCAGGATGGCGGCCGGCTGCACCCGGCGCAGGATGCTCATGGGCAGCACCGCCGCGAGTAGCGCCACCGCGATGCTGCCCAGTACCACCGCGGGAAAGAGGCTCAGGCGCGGGGTCACCGCGGCCTGAAAGTTGGCGCGCCCGATCCAGGCGGCCACCCCCACACCCAGGAAGAAGCCCAGGGTGGCACCCAGCGCGCCCAGGGCGGCGGCCTGCGCAGCAAAGAAGGCGTTGACCATGCGGTGCGAAGCGCCCAGCGCCTTCATGACCGCGAAGTCCTTGCGGTGCTCCATCACCCAGGCGGTCAGGGTAGCCAGCAGGCAGAGCGCAGCCGTCAAGATGATCAGGGCGATGCTGGCCAGCAGGGTGGCGCGGGTCTTGCCCAGCACCCGCGCCTCGCCCTCCTGGATCTGGCGCAGCGGCCGCACTTCGGCCCCGGGCAGGGTGCTCGCCAGCCGCTGCATCACCTGGCGGATCTCCTCCGGCGTGCCGCTGGCGGCCACCTCGATGCTGGTGGCGCCTACGCCGGTCCAGGCAGTGAACTCAGGAAGGGAGAGATACACGCGGCTGTCCTCAGCTGCGCCCGTCTTGAGAATCCCGGCTTGCGCCAGGCGCAGCGGCTTGCCGCCGAAGGTCAAGTCGAAGGGCTTGCCTTCCGGCGACAGCAGGCTGGCGGCGCGCCTGCCCACCAGGGCGCCGGCGGGAGTATCGGGCCATTTCGTCACCGCCCAGAAGCTGTCGAGCTTGCGGGCGCGCGTGAAGTCGGTGCCCGCGACCACCACCGGCGCGCCGTCGCTGGTCTTGGCGATGACGTAGGCAAAGGGAGCGGCGGTGCCGCGGCCGGCCAGGGCGGCATCCACCTGGGCCAGGGCGTCCTCGGGGAGGGTGGCACCCTGGGGTGCGACCACGATGAGGTTGGCGCCGTAGCCGCGGAACTCGCGCTGCAGCTTGGCCTGGACGTCCACGTAGAGGTTCAGCATGGCGGCGGTGGCGCCGGAAGCCACCAGGATGGCCGCGAGGGCGGTCAGGGCACGTCCGCGGCGCACCAGCATGGCCCGCAAGAGCAGGCGCACGAACATCCGGGGCCGGCCGCCGGAACGTGCGGAGCGCGGCTGCCCGTCGCCGTTCATGCATCCCCTCGCAGCACCAGCGCGGGCTCGAAGCGCAGAGCGCGGCGGATGGAAGCAGCGCTGCCCGCGAAGGTCACCACCACCGCTACCCCCAGGACCAAGGGGAAGAGCACCGGCTGCAGCGCGACCCTGGAGGCGAAGATGGAGCGGGCGATGCCCTGGGCCAGCAGCAGGCCGGCGGCGTAACCCGCCGTCCCGCCCAGCAGCGCCAGCAGCGCCGCCTCGGTGAAGAAGAGCGCCGCCACCGCGACGTTGCCCGCGCCCAGGGCCTTCATCAGCCCCACCTCCCGCCGCCGCTCCAGGATGGCGGTGGCCATGGCCGCCGAGACCGCCAGGCCCGCCGCCAGCAGGGCCGCCAGCGTGATCAGCAGCATCAGCCCCTGGATCTTGTTGAGCACCGCACCCTCGTTCTGCGCCACCTGGCGGATCTGCTCGGCGCGCGCGTGCGGCAGGACCTCCTGGATCTGGAAGGCGATGGAGTTGGCGTAGGGAGAGCAGTACCAGCGGTCGCGCACCTCCGGGCTCATGGAGGCAGGATCGCGTCGGGCCAATTCGTCCTCAGGCTTGGTCAGCGCGCTCACGAACACTTGGCGCACCGCGCCTGGACGCCCGGCGATGGCCTGGGCCAGGCTCAGCGGGCCCACCAGGCCCTGGTTCTCGGCGGGGCCGGCGGAAAGGATGCCGGTGACTTCGAGCGCACGCCCGCCGGCCTGGATGCGGTCGCCCGGTTTCAGCCCCAGCTTGCGGGCTAGATCCTCGCCGGCCAGCACCTGTTCGGAATCGTCCGCCGGCCAGGCCCCTTCGACCTTCCACCAGGGATGGGTGGTGCGCACCCCGGTGGTGAAGCTGTCGTCGCCCAGCTTGAGCGGCTTGGCGAAGTAGGTGCCCAGCAGTTGCACGTCGGGAAGGGAGGCGCCGCCCGCGGTCACGGCCAGGTGCACGGGCAGGAAGGGCGCGAAGCCCAGGATGTTGTGCCGCCAGAAGGTGCCCTTGATCTTGGGCAGGTCGGCTTCGTTCAGATAAGCGCCCTGGCTCACCGGCTTCAGATCCACGCCGCCCACCTGCACGTCGAGCGTGTCCTCCTCGGGATAGGCCACGATGTTGGCGCCGTAGGTACGCAGCTCGCGGTTCATCTTGTCGCCGATGTCGGTGGCCACGGCGATCATGGCGGTGGCCACGGCCACGCCCAGAGCGACGGCCACCCCGGCCAGCAGCTTGCGCCGCTTCTGCCGGCGGAAGGACTCGAAGAGCAGGCGCAGGAACATGGTTCACTTCGCGAAGTACTTGGCCTCGGCGGCCAGGTCGGCTTGCGTGATCTCGACCGCCTCGGCCGTGACCGTGGCCTTCAGCGGGATGGGATTGCAGCCCCCCGGCTGTCCCACCGACATGGGATTGATGGGGGCGGCGCAGTTCTTGCAGATGACGCCGGTACCGGACTTGTAGAAGCCCACCGCCCCGCAGATCTCGCAGGCGTCGTAGACCGTGGCCACCTTGCCGTCGGGCTTGCGGTAGAGCAGGAATCGCACCGGGACGCCCTGGACCTCGGCCAGGTAGCGGTGCAGGTCGCCGTCCGCCAGCTGCGAGAGCGGGATCACGATCCTGCCCTCGTGGAATTCCACCTGGGTCGCCGGGGAGAGGGCACTCACGCTGCGGGTGTAAACGAACTGCGCCGTCACCATCACGATGAAGAGGAACGAGCTGACGTACACCGCGGCCATCCACAGGCGCTCGCGGCGGGCGCTCCAGGCGGCCTTGCGCCGGGCCGCCGGCGAGCCGGATTCCGGCAGCGGGGCCCGCCGGCGCCCTTCGAAGAGGATCATCAGCCCGGCCAGCGCCAGGATGGTCACGAAGAAGAAGAGGTCGTTGCGCACGATGGGCCCGATCACCGCCATCTCCCGGCGGCTGGAGGGCAGGACGCCGTTTTCGCCCAGCTCGTGCACGCCCGAAACCACCAGTTGCGCCACCACGAAAAGGAGGATCACCGTGGTCACGCGGAAGAATTTCTGCAGGTTGATGCGCACGCTGCCCTTCACGAAGGTCACGCCGAAGACCACGGCCAGCCCCACCCCCAGCAGCGTGCCCAGGAAATTCATGAGCTGGGTGGAGTTCAGCGACACGGCGGAGAGGATCAGCACCGTCTCCACGCCCTCGCGCAGCACCATGAGGAAGATGAAGGCGAACAGGCCCAGGCGCGAGCTGCGCCCGGCCAGCGACTCCACTTTGGCCTCGATGTCGCCCTTGAGGCGGCGCGCGGTGCGCATCATGAAGACGATCATGGTGGCCACGAAGAAGGCGGCCGCCAGCATCACCCAGCCTTCGAAGAGGTCCTGGTTGTAGGCGGTGCGGGAGAGGGCGACGGCGACGCCGACGCTGGCCAGCAGGGCGGCCGCCAGGGCGGCGTAGACGGGCTTGCGCAGGTCGGGGCGGCCGATCTTGGCCAGATAGGCCAAGGTGATGCCCACGATGAGGGCGGCTTCCACCCCTTCGCGCAGGGTGACGGTCAGGGCCTCGAGCACCGGGCTCCCTCGATTATGAAAATGAATTTCAATTTCACTTTCATAGGATACCCGCCGCGCGCGAAGCCGGTCAACCGCGGCCGTCACACATGTGTGTGACGCATGAACACGGGGCTACAGCCCGCGCAGGAAGCGCTGCGCCTCCGCCCGGTGCGGGAAGCGCTTCTCCTCCTGCCGGAATTCCCGCGAATGCACCGCCCGCCGGCTACCCTGGAGCCGCACCGGGTGCTTCAGGTGCAGCATCTCGTGGTAGACCAGGTACTCCACCGCGCAGGCGGGAACGTGCGCCTGGTCCAGGATGCGGCTGATCACGATGGCGTTGTGGGCGGGATCGTAGTGGCCGAGGCTGGCGCGCGCGTGGTTGCGGCTCCAGGCCAGGCGGGGCTGCGCCAAAAGCCCCCCGAAGAAGCGCTGGTTCAGGCGCTGGAAGACGGCCTCCAGGTCGTAGATGTGGCCGCGCGCCGTGCCCAGGTGCTTGCGCCCGCGCAACTGCCGCACCAGGTGCGCCTTGGCCACCAGGACGCGGCTGGCCACATGGCGGCGGTAGCACGCGGCCTGCGCCCGCTCCACGGGATGGCGGTAGAGCTTGGCCAGAAGGATGTGGGCGAGGGCCCGCAGCACTTCCTCGGGAGCGCCCTGCAACAGGTCGGAGAGGCGAGCGTGCACCTGCCCGTCGCGCAGGCGGATGCTGTGGTTGACGTTGGCGAAGGGGCGAAACTCGAGGAAGAACTCGGGCAGCGGCGCCCGCGGGCGCAGGTGGCGGTAGCTCTCTTCAAAGAGGGTCCGGAGTCGGCGCGTCACGTGGGTCTGGCTAGATTAGCACGGGAAAACGAGGGAGTCAGGAATCAGTGGTCAGGCGCCAGCCGATCTGCAGCGTGCAGCCCTTGTCCCTGACTCCTGACACCTGACTACTTGCTCTTATGCTTCTTTCGCTCCGCCGCTTGGTTCTGCTCTTCCAGCAGATCGCGAGCCAGTTCGTTGTCGCCCTTCACGCTGTCCAGGGTGTCGTCGAGGATGAACTGGAACTCCTGATACTCGGCGGCCTGGGCGGGGGCGGAGGCCTGCTGCTTGAGCACTCCCAGGCGCGCGGTGAAATCCCCGTCCATGGAGATGACCTCGCGCAGGGGCTTGCGCATGTCCTGCTCGCGCTTGGCGAACGACTCCAGATTGTCGCTGATCTCGTCCATGAGGCTCTCCAGATCCTCCAGAGCGGCATGGAGCTTCTGGCCGCGCTCCCGGGGAGAGAGCCCGGCATCGGCGCGCGCCTTCTCGACCGCCTCCATGCGCGCGTGCGCGAAGAGGATGTAGAGCTTGAGTTTGGCGGCAGGGTCCTGGGAGACTTCGCGCAACTGGTCGGTCTCGGCCTCGGTGAGGGGGTCATGGCGCACCTGGGCGGAGGCCGCGGACAGCAGCGATGCCA